>Ga0257122_1000034_pt1 | contig 158720 bp, 134 predicted proteins | sample SI106_120metaG_FD_190146 | JGI IMG/M metagenome (GOLD analysis project Ga0257122, IMG submission 190146) | Marine microbial communities from Saanich Inlet, British Columbia, Canada - SI106_120 | ecosystem: Environmental > Aquatic > Marine > Inlet | place: Canada: British Columbia | collected... | reverse complement strand
TTTTACCGGTTTCAGATGTATTCTGAATTGTGAATAAGCCGGTGTATTTCTCGACAAATGGATATTACTGCGGATGGATGGTCCGATATGACTGCGGAATTTCCCCCAGATAATATCAAACTTGGGATTTAGTAAAGCGATCCCGCCAAGGGATTCATCAAAATCAATGCCATTTTTAGGCTCTTCTGTTCGATTATAATATTCAACAGAGTGATTTGGTGAATATGGGAAAAGTTGGAGGTTGGATTGCACATTGTTTCCATTAAAACCATAGGCAGAATGTTTATTAAACCGCCCCCATGCATAAATCCATATATTCAGATGTGGATCAAATAAATATGTAGATGCACTTATTTTCAACCCGGGAGTAATCCACAATACTGAAGATGGAGTTTGGATTGGCACCATTTCAAATCCTGCAGAACTCCATCTAATCGCCATCACGGGTTCAATGTGTATTGATTTTAATTTCGATAAATTGATGTGAGTGTTTTTTGTTGATTTCTTCAGGTGAGGATAGAGAAAAGTACCTTCTGAGACCTTACCATTATTTATACCTGTCATTTCCTTCTTGACCAGCTCGTAATAGGGCATATCATCAGTCAGCTCCTGAACGAAACACTGAGATATAAATATAAATATTATTAATATTTTAATCATGGGAGACTTTTGAGAATTATTAGAATTAAGGTTATCATATTTAGAATATAAATTAGGTTATATTTTCTCACAATCGTATTTTGGAGTAAAATTTTATAGACCAGATAAATGAGAATCATGAATACCGAAATAGAGAAAGAATATGGTATATTGGGATATAATCCAAAAAGAATAAAAATACTAATGGCCAGGTATTCAGTCGGTGAATCAAAAATATGATGATTTTGAAATAACCCAAAAATAGATAATAAAACACCAACAGCTAGAAGATAGATAATCCATGGATTAATCGGGATAGTGATATCACTCATCGTGATAATTATTGATAATCCAGCCAGAAGCATCATACCGATACTCACCTTTGCTGAGCGCCCGGCTTTATGATCAACTATAAAAATATATGCAGTCAATAAAGCAACAAAGATCATGATAATATTCTCTGATGACTGTATTGGTGAAAGGATAACCTGCTGATAGGCCATAAATATCAGGAGTATGAAAAAATAATAGATATATGCACTTTTTAACCAGGGAAATTTTATAAATATCCAATTGGGTTCATCTTTTACCGGTTTAAAGAACATTTTCAGATCATCCCTGAGAATTATGACCAGATGCTGTGCCGTAAGTAGGCATAAAATTAATACGCCCCCCCAATAGGAACGAGAATTGTTTATGCAGAATCCAATTCCAATTATAGCGCCTATCATTTGCAGACTGTACATGAGGAAAACCGTATTCTTATGTGAAATCCCCTTTTCTCTGATTCGATAATGGATATGATTTCTATCAGGCATGAAAATATTTTTATGCTTTAAAATTCTGCGAATAAATACATTGATAGTATCTGTCATCGGGACCAACACAACAATCAGGGGAAACCAAAGTGGTATTTCTCCTCCTGTTACTCCCGCTAAACAGAAAACAGCAATAGAGTACCCTAGGAAATAACTGCCGCTGTCTCCCATGAATATAGCGGCAGGAAATGTATTTGATCTGAGAAATCCAAAGACCGAACCTATAATCAATAAGATTAAGGGAAAATATATAGTATGGGTCATGAGCAGTCCTAGAATGGACAGAGAAATAATTGCCAGACCGGCAGCAAGTCCATCCAATCCATCAATAAGATTAAATGAATTTGTTACACCGACAATAAAAATCATTGCCAGAGTAAATTGGAGATAGGGATAATCCACCCAAATTGGAATTTTCAGGTAAAGCCCTGACATGCTTAAAATCAGAAAGGCACTTAATAACTGAGCAAAAAATTTGGCATATGGAGAAATTGGAGAAATATCGTCAGTTAGCCCGATAAAAACCAGAAAGGATACACTGATTAAATAGGCGGTTATTACCGGTGTTAATCCAACAAAGAAACTGAATAAGATAGCAAAAGGGATAAAAAATAAAATACCACCAGTGCCAGGTGTAGGAAGTTCATGTACTTTGCGAGTATCAGGATGATCAATGATATTTAAGTATTGGAAAAATTTGATGCCAACTGGCAATATCAGCATTGATAATAAATAAGGCAGAAGAATATTAAAAAAATGACTCAATTTAGAATTATCATCTTTCCCTGATTATACCAGTTTCACTATGGGTGTATCATCCCAGTTAATTGAATTATCAGCCGCTTCGATATCAATAAAATTATAGTCATTTATATATTTACGTAATTTATCAAAGGCCGTGTGTAGACCATAGTAGTGTCGGAATCTTCTCATTAGCGGTAAATTATCAATTATCGGTTGATCCGGATCAAAATCTCTGGGATGGAAATATGTCATAACATACGGAGAACTCATCATCAATAATTTGATGATTGTATAAGGGATAAAACGAAAGTATCCCCCACCTGAAAAAATTATCTCGGAATGTAAAAATCCAATTCTATTTATTGGAAATTCCTTTATCATATGTCCCTTATAATCAATCCTAACGGGTTCAGCTTTTTTAAATGTTTTGTAACCGCCATGAGCCCGCTTTCCCGGGAATATTGAGCAATCTATCTCGATGCCTGCCTCGATTAATTCATTAAATACCCAATTACAGTCAGAATTCAATGAGAATCCTGGTGCCCGATAAATTTTGACTTTTTCCCCAATAATATTTTCAAGAATTTGTAAGGATTTATTTAGATCATTGCGAAATCCGTCGGCATCTTGCTGGTATATTAGGGAATGAGAATATGAATGCACACCAATATTATGTCCTCGTGAATGGATCGCTTTTATAATATCAGGATGCTTGTCAGCAATCCATCCCAAACAAAAAAATGTCGCTTTTTGATTGTTCTGTTCGAGTAAATCTAAAATTCTGTCTAAGTTGCAGTGAATGCGGGATTCATACTCCATCCAACGCGATTCAGGTTTTACTTTATCAGTATTCAGAATATGCCACCATTCTTCCACATCAAAGGTGAGAATATTCATTAATAAAGCCTATTTCCAGATTTTTTAAATTCAATAACATCGGCGCGCCTGGGAAATGAAAAATAGCTACTGTCGTCATCGCTGTTTTCAATCAATTTATAATCTCCTTCATGGACATAATTTATAGCTTCTAAAATACACTCCATTCCAATTCTTTTGGTTTCTACAATCAGTGTCTCAAGATTTCTTTCCCTAACGTCAACCATTCGTTTGACAATGATAGGACCGCTGTCAATCCCCTCGTCCACAAAAAATATCGATACACCAATTTTTGATTCGTTATTTTTTAAGGCCCAGAATGTTGGAAATAATCCACGGTATTTGGGAAGATCGGCAGTATGTAAATTGATAATACCAGATGTTGGAATATTGATGAGATCACTTTTAAATATTTGATTTCCGGCAATGGAGATTATTAAATCTGGTTTATGTGATCTAATTTTATCCAAAACACTTTTATTATTGATATTTGATGAAAGTTCGAATAGTGGAATCTGATGTTTCATTAAAACTTTGGTAACCTGATTATTTTTATCAAGTTTTGATTTCAAGTATTTTATACTATACCGAATAAAAAATAATGGACCAAATATTGAGATTGTTTCAAGAATTTTCCCAAAAAAGTTTTTCTTTTTTCCAAATGGAGAAACATGAGTTAGAATACATAATTTCACTTCGACATATTCAGGTAATTTTTCAAACAAACTATCCAGATTTCGAGCAAGATAAAATGGATCATCCTGAGTAATGAGAACTATATTCATCCCTTAACTCACCTAATCAATTCTCATCATTTTTAGAATTAGTTTCTCATATTCATCGGTGATTTTATCCCAGTTATAATCTGTTATTATTTTTTTTAAATTATTTGATACAAAGATTTTCTTATCATTATAACATCTCTCGTTACTAATTATTTTAGAAATTTCGGAAGAAGATTTAAAGTAATTCCCATCATTCCCAAGTACAAAATTATTAAACTCATTTTTATGTGCTGATATGAAACAGCCAGCTGCCATTGCTTCAAGGAGAGATGGATTTGTACCGCCTATGGAGTGACCATGAAAATACATTTTTGAAAAATGGCGAATACTATCAAGTTCAATTTTGTTATAAATACCACCGAGAAATTTAATCCGATTATTATCTGAGTATTTATTAAACAATTTTATTCCATATGATGATTGATAATTTCCAATAACAACCAGCACATCACTGGTATTAGAACCGATTACACCCTTTATGATCATCTCAATATTGTTTTCAGGTTCAATCCTAGCAATGAGCAGGAAGTAATCGTCCGTAATTAGATTAAATTTCTGAATTATATGACTATCGAATTTATCCACCGGTACCGCCCCATAGGGTATATAAACTGGTTGAATTCCATATTGGTTTTCTACATAATCAAATACTCCCATTGAATCAACGACTATTTCATCTGATTTTTTGATCGCTATTTTTTCAAATAATCTCGTCAGAAGCTTGACAAACCGGTTCCACTTTTGGCGTTTCCATTCCATACCATCCATATTGGTGATTATTTTTATTTTTTTGGTATTTAATAGAAACATTGACAGTGCTGAGCTTTGGTAACCAAGTTCAATAACAATGTCATCACAATGCTTAACCGAATCTCTCAAACAGAAATAATCATAGAATATTTGTGATGCTGAACCAATCCATTTTTCAGGATCATATATTTTTCTAATATTTACAGAATTATATTCTTGATCCTTATACTCATGGTGATGGGGATTATATACAGTAACTGAATGACCTCGTTCAACCAGCTTTACCGATAGGTATTCTGCAAACTGTTCAAATCCGCCATAATTATTTGGAATACCACGTGTACCCAAAATGGCAATTTTTATTCGATTTCCTCTCAAATTATTCTATCCCTCAACCATTGATTGATATAATTTGAGTGTTTTGCGACCAGCCACATCCCAATCATAATTATCCATAATATATTGGAAACCCTGTTCAGCAATCACTCGTGAGTTTACTGAATTGGAGATTATTAATTGAATCTTGTCAGCCAAATCAATTTCGTTTCCCGCTTCAAATGTATATCCGTTTATGCCGTCTGAAATTATTTCAGTCATGCCGCCAATATTCGAAACTAATACTGGTTTATTATAGCTCATTGCCATTAGCAGAACAGCACTCTGATAAATTTTCTTATAGGGCAGAACAACCATGTCACAGGCATTATAATAATAATCTACCTGATCATTTGGTATATACCTTATATGCTTGACTATCCACTCGCCGAGTTCGTTTTCATGGATATATTTTTCATATTTTTGAAAATCATCTTTCCATACCTTCCCGGCTATAAGTAGTAAAACCTGTGTATCCTGTTTTTTCAATAAAGTCATTGCCCGAAGGAGAATCTCTAAACCCTTTACTTTTTTTATCTGACCAAAAAATAATAATACAGGAATTTCCGGATCCAATTCTAAATATTCTCTGGACTCATTGCATGGAAGCTTTTTGATTTGGTTGATGAAATTTCCATGATGTATTATTTCACATTTTCTCCCAAGCCTGGAATCATAATCAATGATTGAATTTAGACTGGTTTGGTTATGAACAATTATTTTTGTTAAATACAAGAATATCATCCTCTTTAAAAAGCGATTGTCTTTGCTGTTGAAACTCTCAACATCATGGACTGTGGCGACGATAGTCAGTCTTGCTAAAAATGAAATGGTGAGATTAAAAAATTCAAGAAGGGTGAATTGAAAAAAATGGAAATGGACTACATTAATTTTTTCTGATTTCACAAATCCAATCGATTTTATCAAGTATCCAACATGTTTCAAAATTTTCTGGAATGTTGTTGGTTCTGAGAAAACTTTCTTAAAATAGGGTAAAATTGGAAACTGAAACTTTCGAGACATATTCATATAATCAGAAGTTATCAGCACCGGTGACCCACCAGCCTTTTGGATACCTTCGCATAAACTGAGATCATAATAATCCATGCCGCCATGTCCACCGACGGGTTCAATTATAGCCACAGAATACTTCATTTCATTTCCCAATGAGATAGATCCAAATTCAATAAAGACTTCAGTTCTGTGACGTCATCTTTGAATATATTCCATAAAGCAAATTTGAGATCTAATGAAATATTATGTTTTAATTTATTATTAAACAAAAGTGGTTTCAATTTATTAATCCATTCCGGATTTATTATGGTTTTTACCAGTTTTCTCATTTTTGGCTGTTGAAATAGAAAATTAATAAAACTGAATCGTGGTGATATATTTGGATTATGAACAATGTCAACCGGGTAATCAAAATTTGGGTCGATATCCAAAAAGTTTGAGATTTGCATCATCATGACTTTTGGATTTTGTCTTAATTGATCAAAATCAAATATCTGAACCTGCTCTTGAGGGAAAATATCCAAATAACTTTTTACCTGTTTAGTATACATTCCTAATTCAATATATTGCTGATAGTATAATTTTAATTTTGAAGATTGATTCTTCTTTTTGATTATATCACTTAAATCCAAATTAACATAACCCAATCTTCTATCCATTGAATAATGTGAAATTGCCCGTGCAACTGGATCTCTTAGAAGGATGATAATTTTTGACTCCGGATTAAATTTGTATAACCGCTCTGCTACTTTTGGATAGAATAAATAAGAAGGACTCACCTCCCCTATCACCCTCTGATCAGTTGCAGCTGAAAACAATCTATGGTAATTATCAAGTGACGATATATTTTCAGTATGATAATATAGGTTTTGATTCAAAATATCCTGATGTGAAAAATAATTTGTCTCTTTTTTTCCACTGAGGAATACTTCCGGATGTGTCAACAAATATGAGTATAAAGAGGTTGTCCCAGCTTTAGCTGCCCCAACAATAAATAGATTTGGAGTTTTCTTCATTTACTCTAAAGTCCCTCCTTTTCCCTATATTCTGGCCATTTAGACGATGGTATATTTTTTATTTTCCAGAAGTCAGTTAATCCTTTAAAAATTTGGCTAATTGCCTTGAATCTAAAATTGAATAAGCATAATAATGTCAATTTGAAAATGACTGCTGGTAATAATATCGCAAATTGGATTTTTTGGATTTTACTTCCGTTTTCGTAAACCATCAATGCTCTATTTCTAAATATGTGATAAGCGTAAAAATTAATACGTTGATTTTTAGGATGTAACAATGGTGTAAAAGGCTCAGACTTTCTTCTCCCCTGTACCGTATGTAATACTTCAGCTTGCGGTACGTATACAATCCGCCAGTTATTATTTATCACTTTTACAGAAAAATCTACATCCTCAACGTACATAAAATATCTCGGATCAAATCCACCCAATTTCATGTAAACGGACTTTTTCATCATCATAACACAGCCGCTGGCAAATGTAACATCTCTCTTTTTTGATACTTCAGGAGCATCTGCAGGTCCAAGATATCCCGGTATCACCGGTCCACCTCGCCACCAGCTCATATCTCCACCGCCATACCATAAAATTCTATCATTTTTGTCAGTGAGAATTTTGGGGACGGTGATCCCAATATTATCGTTTAAAATAATATTGTCATATAATTCTTCAAGTGTATCTGAATTAACATATGCATCATTATTGATAATACAGAATATATCACAATCGGTATTATTGACCAACCAATCAATCCCTACATTATTGCCTTGACTAAAACCCAAATTCTTGGATGAATGAATTAAATGAACATCACTATTACTCCATTCCTTCTGCACATCGTTTTTCTGGGACGGATCATTATTGACAATGACTATACGTAAAGGTATAGTAGATTGAGCCAATGAATCGATACAATCAATTGTATCGGCTATATTTCCAAAATGCAAAACTACGATACCAATATTCTTCAATTTAACTACGGCGCTCCGGTATTAAGCGATTATATTCCTGGATGGCGAGAATCATTGCAAACATCAGAAAGACCAACGGAAATGATTGTTTTAGAGATGAAGCGCCTATGGAAATCATAAACGCCAGGACTGACCAGTAAAGGGTCTGCATTTCACTTTCGAGATATCTGATTTTTGTATAGGTTTTGCTTTTCCTAATAAAAATAATAAATATTAAAATAAATATTATCAGGCTTGGCAATCCAGTATCGACGGCAACTGATAGATAATAATTGTCAACCGTATACCTGTTTGAAGAATATCTGCCTACTTTTATGATTTCAGGAGCCATACCTTTGCCATAACCAATTAATGGACTTTCAATTATCTTTGGTATGCCTTTTTGCAGCTGTAGTACTCTTACCATATTACTACCAGTCTCTAAATCGCTTCTACCCTTGAACATACTAAATATTAATATTAATGAAAAAATTAATGCTGAAATAATTACTGGAAGAATACTAACATACAATTTGGCCTTTGCCAACGACATTATTTTGTTAATATTTTTCATATATTTTTTATAAATAATAATGGATACAATAACTAGTATCACAATTATCGGTGATCTCGCTCTCGTTAGTAATATATTTATTGAGCCAATAAATAGAAAAAGATAACCCAATATTTTTATGAAATTGCTCTGATATTTTCTAAGTGCATAAAACGAAATGGGCAAAATGAGTATGAGATATTGGGCAAATCCGAGGGGATTGCCAAAGGTTGACTGAACCCGATAATATTCTCTACTTTTTGATGAAAGAGCTTGCTCAATAAATTCAGTGGAAACGGGGATTAATCCTATAAATAAATTTGATCCTTTAATATACTCCAGAAAACCAAGGATCGATACAAATATCCCGGACGACAACAATACTATAAAAATTCTTTTGAATTGAGCCGGTTTATTGAAAATACTTAAAGCAATTATCATTAAAAATAAGTGATATATAAAATCATTAAGGGATGCAAAAAGGGACATTCTAAATTCCGGGGAAATCAGCACCGATACAAAATTGATAGAAAAATAAAGTATGGTTAACATTATCACTTTTCTATTATTATAAATCAGCAGTATCAATCTTTTTCTTGCATCTGCCACAAATATTATAAAAAGAAACCAACTGAAACTTAACGGCAGAAATATAAGTCTTTGCAAATTCAGATCGGGCATACTCCCTATTTTTATAGCAGCAAAATCAGGCCATAATGGTATAAAGAATACTAACAACAATAAAAGGAATTCAGTAGCAACCCTGATATCTATATAATTTGAATTATGCTTCTGCACTATTATTGTTAATAATTATAATATTATTTTATTGAAAGATATCAATTATATTTAACAGATCAGTGATTATATCCGAACTGATTCAAGGCATTTTTAACGGATTTAGAAAAATTCAATAATTCTGAATCATTTTTGTAGGCAAATAATCGAGGTTTATTTATTCCAAAAACGATTTTATCTCTTTGATTTTCAGGGATTTTCAATTCAAGAAATTCTTCTAATTTTGTAATTTCATATAGTGGTTCATCTAATACGGATTCATATTTAAGATTAAGTATTTGGGAACCCATTTTATTGATTAACTCATCACCCTGTTTCATATATGTTTCCCAAAGATTAAATGCATCGCTTAGTTTTGAACAATGACCGGAAGCTAGCATCGAACCTCGGATAATCGGTAAATGCAAAGAAGCCAGTTTATTTAGGTTTCTAAAATTCTGATGTAAATTATCTGAGAATATCTTATTCTCCCTTGTCACAAGACTATTAGCTACATCTACACCATGTCTACTTATATAGAGAATTTTTGCATCAGGAAATATATCAAGCCAATACGGTAAGGTGAATGTATTTCTGGGATCCTTCCAACCCCAATTCATATTTGTGTTAAAAAATGATGGCAATGATAGAATACTCTTTTTTCCAAAATATCGGTATCGTAAAAAGCTATTTAAAAAGAATTGTATTCGGTCTTTCACAATTTCTCTATGCTGGGGATGGTTTTCAAGTCGTTTAAGGTGAACAGGATTATCCCAGGACGCGCCTGCCAGAGACAGTATCCACTTATTTATATTCATAAAATAAATTGATTCGTTATTTTCATCTTTGAAACTACCTTGATATACGCCCATTGCTTCGAGGATTTTCGCCAGCATGGTTGTCCCGGAACGATGCATACCAATAATGATAATTGGTGATTTACCCATGGTTACCTGATTTTTGTTTTGATTCGAATATTGAGATTGTCCAGAAATTTAATTTAATCCTGACGATGACAAGCGATATCATGTTCTGTACAGTTAAACTTACTCCAGAGGCGATTACAGCTCCATATATACCGTATCTAGGCACCAGAATGATATTAAGAATAATATTTAGTATGGCAATTATAAAGATATTATTACGCAGCAGTTTTTCATTTCCGCTCATCATAAGCAAATAACCAACACTGCCTGTAGATACATTAATAAATTGCGATATAATCATGATCAAAAGAATGGTCCCTCCTGAGCGGAATTGTTCACCAAATAGACCCATAATTTGGCTAGGGAAAATCATCACAATTATAAATACCGGCAATGATAACCAAAACATAAACTTGGTAGTATCCTGAGCAGTTAACTTCAGTAAACTAAAATTCTTTTGATGATACAGCTCAGCATACCTCGGCGCCGCAATTGCATTAACTGATACCAGGAGAAAGTTCATCAGATTTGCCGTTCTCATCGCGGCATTAAATATCCCTACATCAGCGTTATCATTATATATGCCCAGAAATATTGTTGAAGACCAGGTTATCATCATGTTCAAGCCCATGATAATAAATAGTGGATATCCAGCCTGAAATAATCCACGATAATCTGGCTGAGGTTTCTCTGATTTATAATTTTTTATTATCAATCTCCAAATAATAACAGAAAAAACCATTACCAGTATTGCTGAACTATTCCAGATGAAAACCATGCCGCTTAAATGATGGATGGATGGCATTATTAACAGAAATAGTATGGATATAAAGGGCAATCCAATATTAAAAATCAATTGTGATGAGCCAATTTTCTTTAAGCCCTTCAGACTCTCAGCGATCAATGTAATGACAGCAATTGGAAGGATTCTCACTGACATCCATTTTATTATAGAAACCAATTCAGGTTTGTGAAATATTTTTATCGATATCCAATCAGAAAAAATAAATAACAAAATGGAAAGGCAGGCAGTAAGAAAAACGCTGATGATTAAACTACCTTTAAAAACACTTTTTATCCCCTGCCAATTACTTTCCGAAGAGAATGAAGAAATCAGTTTGATTACAACATTATCAAGTCCAAATCTGCCTAAGGTGGCAAAAACAAATATAATTGTAGTGGCAAGAAAGAATATCCCTACATCATTGACACCGAGTATTCTTGCGATGTAAACATTTAAAATAAAAGTGAGGACCGCCCCAACCCCTTTTAGGGTAAAGGCAATAGCAGATCCCTTAATTATTTCAGTCAAATGATGTTTATTTTCCAGATTCGATATCATGTATAATAATTAATTTGAATTTCCTAATTCAGCCACTCAGTTAAATCCAAATTTGTAAGTTTGGACAGTAATTCTATCTCGTGATTTGCCCAATCCAGCAAATTCTGTGGCAAATCCGATTTATTAAATTTGTCTTTTTCAATAGTAGGAGTTTTATTTGATTCATCGATGAAATTAAATAAATTAGCGCGAAATTTATCTGATGGTATCAATCTTCCCACGACGTCTTTGAATCTTGATTTTCTGTGCATAAACCTTGAAAGCCACATGAATCTTGAGGTGCTTGCCGGTCGCGATATGATATCCAAATTCACATTGGGAGTTTCTAATGGAACTGACATAAAATCACAAACCTTTGAATACATACTGCGTCGAGTAGACGATTCATAGAATTCATCAAACTTAAGATATAAGAATTTTGAATCGGGAAATATCTTCAGATAATGTTGCAATTGATTGCTGTAACTGCCCCTACTTATATAACTATGGTTCAGGAATGAAAATTTATCCTTATCCTTTGCTAATCGTTTTTTTTCAGCCTGTAGAGCATCAATATATCGTAGTGATTCCAATCCTCGTTGAACCGACATTCGATAATGGGAATATGCCCGTTTTAATGGATCTCGGAAGATGATAATAAATGCTGGGGCAGGATTAACTGTCTCACGCAGTCTTGCAGCAGAATCTTTTACATAGATATATGAAGGGTCAATTTCAACACGGATTTTATTATGTCCAGTACTGAACCAGCTGTTGTACCAGCACAGTCCTTTTTGAAAATTTAATTCATCGCTGAAAAAATGGGTTTCTTTTAATGTTGGTAATGAGATATTGGAATTTTGATTTAGCCAATTGTGTAATGTTGATGTACCACTCTTCTGAGTACCCAGAACAAAAAAGGAAGGACAAATTGGGGAATTATCATCTTTCATACAAAATTAATCTAAACCTTCAGGGATTAGAGAGATTAATCCTGAATGGCATTACTTTGAACAGATATTCGAAAAATGACCCATATGCTACCAAAAAACAGACCTAAAATAAAGCTGACTGCAATAATTAATAATCGCCTTGGTTTTGCTTTTTCAGCAGCAGGTTCAGCGATATCGAGAACATTAATGATAGGCAATTCTTTCAGTTCCTCAATCTTAGCTATCTCAAATTGTTGTTTCAGTGTAATATAAACTTGTTGATTAACCTCGACATTTCTCTGTAGTCTGCCTCTGTCTAGCTGTATATCCGGCGGTTCAAGTACCATGCTATGTTTTTTTCTGAAATCAGTTAATTCTTCTTCAGATTCTGATAATTCAATAACAGCACTAGCAAGTCTTTCTTCAATAAATTCCCGATATTTTCTTGATTGAATTTCAAGTTCTTCAGCTATATAAGTTTTTATAAATTGTATGTAATAGTTGGCGATATCGGCTGCAACCTGTGGTTCTTCCATTAATACATTTATAATTATTAATCCGGAATCTTCTTCTATTATCGTGACACGATTCTCCAACTCGCCTACAGCCGCCGCAATATATTTTCTTTGTGGATCACCAGCCTTCCCGGCTGGGAATAATCTCTTTATCCATCGTTTTATCCTGCGAATGGGTTTTGTATTATCATCAATTTCCCAGTAAGAGATAAGATTTAGCGACTTGCCAAATTCTTCACTCCGCCATTTTTTCAATACAATTTCTTTTGAAATTCGTCTGCTCTTTGCAACATCAGGAATATAGAAGGTTGTTCCAGATCCACTTTCCATATTAAATCCAAATGCCGAGGCAATTCCCTGGATATCGCTTAAAGCTCCAGCAACTCCTCCTTCATCTGTTGATGGATAAATTGATATTTCTGAATTATATAAAGGGGTTGAGAAAATACTATAGATTATCCCGGGCACCATTAATAATAAGGCAATCAGAAATATGGTCGTTTTCTTTTGGAAAATCTTGCTGAAAAGCTCAATAATATCTATTTCATCATTGGAATGCCTGGTCATTCAAACTCCATTAATTTAAAATTGCGGTTTGTATTACCATTATGATTGCTGCCATTTGCCCACCTACCATCATTATTTCTCTGAATCTGGTCCATCGATTATATTCAAGTTTTTCAGCAACAAATATCACATCTCCATTATCTATTATGGATAATTCATCAAATGGCAGTCGTTGACCCGTACTACTTTTTACAATATACATTTCCTTTGATGCTCTTAAGGTCAGACCTCCTGCATCAGATATATATTTGTCTGCGGTTTTTCCCTGTACTAGTGGATATCTACCAGGAAATTTTACGGCTCCCAGTAATTCAACATATTCATGTAGTTGTGGTATTATGATATGATCACTTATTTGAACAGGGTAATTCATAATCCTGCCTGTATATTCAGTGGATGAAGATGATATTCGACCTTTTGAAGTTCTACTTCTTGCCTTTAAATAGGATTTTTCTGCATCGCTTCTATCTTCAAAGGGGACCAGAAGAATCCGCGTTAGTTCGATATCTGACAACTGAGAAATTTGCACATTATTTACAATTATTTTTGTTCTATCAGCCCTGTCTGCGAAACCACCCGCTTTTTGAATAATAGATCCAATAGTTGCCTTGCCAGCGACAATGCTATACTGACCGGGATATTTTACCTCACCACTCACCTTCACCAGCTCCTGTCTCTTGTAATCATGTTTCAAGCGGATGATAATATGATCTTCCGGTTTTATCGTCACAAGACGACTGGAGTTATAATCATCCAATTGAATGTATTCTTTTTCAGTATCATTGATAAATCTGGTAATTTCAATTTTACTGGAGTCGGCATTATCGGTAAATCCACCTGATAAATCGATAATATCGGCAAGAACCTCTCCTTCAACATATTCAAATTTCCCGGGTTTTTTTATACCCCCATAAACACCAATTTCCCTGTCAACCAGATCAAAACAGATTACATCGTTTGATTGTAATCGAGGATTTAATTCTTTATCACCTGTAATGTTAAATTTTACTAAGTCAACTCTGGTAATTGTATCATTTCTGATTAACTTTATATTTCGCAGAGAATGCGAGATGTTTACCACTTCTGTTTCTGTAACATCCTCTTCTATGATCAGATCAATAATTTCAGATACACGCATAAATGGATTTACAATAATAAAGCCCGGTTTATCCACCATTCCTTTAGCCATAACTTTGAACTGCCTGATATCTGACAATGTAATAAATACTAGAGCATTATTGTACCTTGAAAGGCATGTTTTGCGGATTTTTGAAAATGCTTCAGTCAGGGTGAGTTTATCAACAGCTATTATCCCGACAACAGGAATCAGCACATCCCCTAGTGGTGAAACAACCAAGTTCAAATTCACAGTTCCATCTGATGAAACCATATTAAAAGAAAATTTATCACCGGGACCAACAAAATACTCATCAGGATTGATAGCCTCCTCAAGAATAACAGTATTAAAATCTGAAGTACCCATATTAAGCGAGAAATCAGTATAATCATCTGGCATAAAATCTTCCGGTTCCGGCATATTCATTCCAATTTGTCCGGATGATAAACCGATAAACCACAATAAAAAGAAAAACAAGTAAGATATTTTTTTGACCATAATTTTCCTACAAAAAAAGATTATTCAAGCATGGAAGAGCAATGTCCTTAGGGCTTAATATTGGTTCAGATACTGGCCATTGAATACCTATTTCGGGATCGTTCCAGATGATGCCAGTTTCAAATTCAGGGTGATAAATGTCCGTACATTTGTATGAGATTTCAGCATAATCCGATATGACGCAATACCCATGGGCAAAACCTGGTGGGACATAAAACTGTAGATGATTTTTAGATGATAGGTGAATCCCAAACCATTGTTTAAATGTGGGTGAAGCAGGTCTAATATCAACGGCAACATCAAATATTTCACCACGAATTGCCTGTATCATTTTACCCTGTGGGAATTTTGTTTGGAAATGCAGTCCCCTCAATACATTCTTTACTGATCCTGCCTGATTATCCTGAACAAATGTAACCGATATATCATTTTCAAGAAATTTTGGAGCATGATATGCTTCCAGGAAATAACCACGGCCATCTTTAAAGATATCAGGTGTGATAATTTTTAATCCCTCAATTTTTACCGATTCGATTTTCATCTCTGCAATAATCCTTCAAGATAACTTCGATATTCATTATTCGGCAGTGCTTCTATCAGATTATTAAATTCAGATAAGCTGATAAATCCTTCAGCATAGGCAATTTCCTCAAGGCAGCCGACTTTTAATCCCTGTCTGGTTTCAATCGTTTCTATAAACGTTCCTGCTTCTAACAGACTTTTATGGGTACCGGTATCAAGCCAGGCGACTCCCCTTCCGAGTATTTCAACATGTAATTGACCCCGATTCAGATATTCCTGATTTACATCAGTAATTTCCAATTCGCCTCTTGCTGAGGGTTTCATATTTTTGGCAATGTCAACCACTTGATTATCATATATGTATAATCCTGGAACGGCATAATTGGTTTTGGGAATTTTTGGTTTTTCTTCAATATTTAAAACTTTTCCATGCTCATCAAATTGTACAACCCCATATCTTTCAGGATCTTTCACCCAATAACCAAAAACAATTGCACCCATCATCGCGTCTAATTTTGATTTTATATAATCTAAATACCCATGACCATAGAACAGATTATCACCCAGGATAAGTGTAACATCATCATCTCCAATGAACTCTTCCCCAATTATAAAGGCCTGAGCAATTCCTTTTGGTTCAGGTTGTATTTTATATGAAATATTCATTCCAAGGCGTGATCCATCACCAAACAATTTTTCAAATTTTGGTGTATCTACAGGGGTTGAAATGATTAAGACATCCTGAATGTTCATCAGCATCAGGGTTGAAAGTGGATAATAAATCATTGGTTTATCATAAACAGGTAGCAATTGTTTACTGGCAATCTCAGTCAATGGATACAAACGAGTTCCCGCTCCTCCCGCTAAAACGATTCCTTTCATAATTATATTACTCCCAATCTTTGTTGCTGATATTTCTTCTCCTGGATATCGGTTAACCAGTTTGTGTTGGCAACATACCATTCAATGGTTTTCCGTAAGCCGGATTCAAATGATTCAGCAGGTTCCCATGTTAGTTTTTTCTTAATATTGGAAATATCCATAGCATATCTGAAATCATGTCCAGGTCTATCTTTCACATAGGTTATCAGCTGCTGTCTGGATTTTATAGATTTTGGAGGACGAATATCATCGATAATATCGCAAATCAATGTGACAATTTCCAGATTTGTTTTTTCAGTATTGCCGCCAATATTGTACGTTTCACCAGATGCCCCCTTTTCCAGCACCGTCTCTATTGCAATACAATGGTCTTCCACATACAACCAATCACGAATATTCTGGCCTGTTCCATATACCGGTAATGGTTTTTCAGCGAGACAATTTAAAACCATAAGTGGGATTAATTTTTCAGGAAATTGGAATGGTCCATAATTATTAGAACAATTTGTTATAAGAATCGGCAATCCAAAAGTTCTATTCCAGGCTCTTGCCAGATGATCTGAAGCTGCCTTTGATGCTGAATATGGTGAACTTGGATCATATGGTGTGGACTCTGTGAACATACCTTCTTCTCCCAATGAACCAAATACTTCATCAGTAGAAACATGGAGAACACGAAATTTATCTTTGTCTGCTACCGATAGATCCCGATAATAATTGAGAGCAGCATCCAGTAATATGGATGTACCCACAATATTTGTATTAACAAATTCCATCGGACCATCAATGGACCGGTCAACATGGGATTCGGCGGCAAAATGAACTATGTTATCCGGTTTAAACTCAGAGATGGTATTCACAAGAAGTTCCCTATCACAAATATCACCCTGGATAAATATGTGGGAAGAGTGATCCATCACGGTTGACAGTGTATTTAAATTCCCAGCATATGTGAGCTTATCAAATGTGCAAATCTGATTGCCTTTTTTCAGGATTTGTCGAAGGACATAATTGCCACCGATAAAACCTGCTCCACCTGTAACCAGCGTTTTCATTTATATATTTACCTTTTCAAATTGAAAATTAAAGTAATCCTATTCGTTTTCGAAGTATCCATTCGATTGTTAATAACAAAATCAAAATCCACCAATAGTTATGGGTTGATATCGTACTGATTCGAATAGATTCAGATTTTTTCTCCTTTATGAGATTGATTGCCGTCGGAATATTGCTGATCTCGTTAAAATCAAAATAACGTCCTCTGCTATTTGCTGCCAGTTTGAGTAATTCCTGACGATTTAATTTCAAATTTCTTAGCTCCACACCTGCCTCCTGGACCATAATTCTCGTAGAGTCCAATACATTATTTTCATTATCATTCCAGCTTGCAATTGTTTCAATATTATGATAGCCATTCTCAGGAGGTACAAAACTACCGGAAAACAGTTGTGATTCAACTTTGAAGACACCAGGAATTTCTTCAAGTATAACTCCATTTTCATCTTTTACGATAAAACTGATCCTACTTGGTTTTTCAATAAATTCCGCATTGAACTGGGTAGTCAGTTCTACTTTTTCTCCCAAATCATAAGATGATTTACCAGCGCGGGTATTTACAAGATGCTCGGAAGAATATAAATCTGCAAGTATCATGGATTTCAATCCATCCTTAAAAATATTTCTATTTTCGGTATGACTCAATTTCATACTGATTGTACTAATATCAGGAACAAATATTCCCAAAAATCGAAATGGAACTGTCTTGCGAATTATGGATGCAAAACCATCATCAAAATGTAATATTGTATTTTCTGATTTTGCTGACCAATGATTAAGAGATGATACTGGCGGTAATTTGTCAATATCAGATTTATCAAAATACAAACTTCCCCTATCAGAGATTTTTATCAGATTTGGGCTTATGTTTTTGGGGACCTCAAAAGTAATATTTGCCGTTGTAGTGATCGAAGAGGTTGTAATAGCATTGGAATTGGGGCCTTCCAGAAATACAACTGGAATATTTGCCGCCCTGGCGATATTTAGTATCTGATTATAAATATTTAAATCAGTATTAAGTATAGGATAATTATCAAGAATGATTATTTTTGATTTTTGGTAATCATTGGGAATAATTGTCTCATTCCATAATTGGCTGCTGATACGGAAATGATGGTTAATTTTTGCTCTAGGTATGGTCTTCAATACAGATTTAATGAACCCGGTATTATTTGATAAAGCACCGGAAATCATGAGAATTTCTTCACTTTCAGATAAAACTGTCATATCCATATCATATGAGTTGTTCTCTATCTGAAACTCATTTTCAACTGGTGAAATAGTAATTTTCAGAGGTGGTTTCAAATCAATATCATGTATTGATACAGGAATTTCTACTAATCCTGTTCCTTCACTAATCTGGATAGAAGATGAATAAACCTGTTTCCCTGTTGAATCAGTAATGAGAATTTTAGTCTCAACATTTTTTTCGATTTGATGACTCAACCAAATAGTAGAATTAAGGGTATCCCCGTGGACAATTGTGAAAGGATGATCGACGCGACTAATTTGTAAATCGTGGATACTTGATTCTGAACCGACGCCAATTGGATAGAATTGTGAATAGATATTAAATGATAAATCACCCGGTAGTCTGCCGCTGGTGGCAATTCCGTCTGAAATCAAAAAATTATACTTACTGCTGATATTATTCAGGTAAGCCGGTATCTGTGAAAAATCGGTATGCACTTCGTCGTATGACAAATCTTCTAAATTCTCAATCGATGCTAATTCTGATCCAAAGGACAGCAAATTCACATTGTCTGAAATTAATTTTAAACTATCAATCAGCGATTCAATGCGGTGAGAAAATTCATCACTTGATAATTCCCGATTATATGCCATGCTCTGACTATTATCAATAATCACTGATATGGCTGGATCTTCTTCAAAAACTTTTTTATATTGCAAATATGGATCCGACAGCAGAACAATAGTAATTATGATGACTAGTAGACGAATGATCCAGGTAACAGTCTTTAGAATATTGATATTTATTTTTATTAATTGGAAATAATTAACGAGTAGAAAGATAAGAACTACGGTAATTGGCAGTAGAAATAATAGCTGTCCTCGTAGGGTAAGATCAAACATATATCGAATCATCCAATGAAAGATTGGGGATAGGTTTTAAATCCAATGATGATGTCTCTCCATTTCTTAACCGTTCATATCCGGCAATGGCAATCATGGCGGCATTGTCAGTACAGTATTCCATTTTAGGGAAAAAAGTTTTAATTCCGCTGTTATCAGCCATTATTTTCATTTTCTCTCTGAATCTGGAATTGGCTGCAACACCGCCAGCAATGGCAATAGACATTATCCCAGTTGCGGCAATTGATTTTTTCACCCTATCAATAAGCGTATCAATGATAACCTCCTGATAACTGGCACAGAGATGGGGTAATTCATTTTTAATTTCTTGATCCTCCATGCGTTTGCATGTGTAAAGAATGGCTGTTTTCAAACCGCTGAAAGAAAAATCCAATTCGGCGTTTTTTATCCTCGGGATAGTAAAAGGGAATTTTTTTGGATCGCCGTTTCTGGCATGTTTTTCAATTTGTGGTCCCCCTGGATACCCTAGGCCAAGAATTCTTGCTCCTTTATCAAAAGCCTCACCGGCTGCATCGTCTCTGGTATTTGATATTTTCTGATAGTCACCAAATTTGTTCACTTGCCAAATCTGGGTATGACCACCGGATACTAAAAGACAGAGGAAGGGATAGGTGAAACCTGGATTATCGATGAGATTAGCAAATAAATGACCCTCCATATGATTGACCCCGATAAAGGGAATATCTAGACCAATGGAAAGCCCTTTTGCATAGTTGAGCCCAACCATAAGTGTCCCCATCAAACCAGGACCATATGTCACTGCTATGGCATCCAGATCATTAAATTTAATTTGTGATTTCTTCATAGCGGTATTCACAACTGTGTTAATATGTATATCATGCTCTCTGGAGGCAACCTCAGGAACAACACCGCCATATTCAGCATGAATATCCTGAGTATATACAATATTACATAACAGACTTCCGTCTTGTACTACTGCTGCAGATGTTTCATCGCAGGATGTCTCAATTCCAAGAACGATCATATTCCCCTTTAATACCTATAAAAAATGGGGTCAGTTGATTTTATACTCGACCCCATTTTCTAAAACATTCTATGTAAAGATCAGAATATTATTATTCCTTTTCTTCACTTTCTTCTGTTAAGTTATCCAGAATTTCCTGTGGAATTTCCAGTTTATCAGTAGTAGGTTCATTTTTAATCATCGCATCGGATGTTCCAGTGCCTTCATCACCCTCCAGTTCTATTTCCGCCATGAGAATAACCTTTCTGGATTCTTGATCCAATTCCTGAACAGTTACCGAAAACTTTTCACCTGGAATAAATTTATTTTTCCACTGTTTTCGTTCATGCTTTGCAATTCGTTTAAGAGGTACAATCCCTTCAAGGTCATTGTCGAGCTGGAAAATAATTCCCTTTTCGAGTGCACGAATAACGGTTCCTTCAACAACTCTTCCAGAATGATACTGTGTTCTTAACTCAGGCCATGGATCTTCTTCAACCTGTTTAATTCCAAGGGCAAGTCGTCTGTTTTCGCTGGAAACATCAAGGATTTTGACTTGAACTGTCTGACCTTTTTTAACAATTTCCTTTGGATGTCGGATATTTTTGATCCAAGACATATCAGAGATATGAACTAAGCCATCAATCCCTTCTTCCAATTCAACAAATGCACCAAATTGGGTTAAATTTCGAACGATACCTTCAAAGTTTGAACCAATAGGATATTTGCTTTCTATGCTATCCCATGGATTAGCAGAAAGTTGTTTGATTCCCAGAGAGATCTTTTTTGCTTCAGTATCGAGACTTATTACTTTGGCTTCGACCAAATCACCAAGTTTGAAAATTTCATTTGGATGTTTGATATGACGTGTCCAGCTCATTTCAGAAACATGGATTAATCCTTCAACACCTTCGTCCAATTCAATAAAGACACCGTAATTCATCATATTGACTACTTTACCTTTAATCACGGCACTGACGGCATATTTCTCTGCTGCACCATCCCATGGTTCGGCAACCAGCTGTTTCATACCTAACGAAACACGAGTTTTCTCAACATCAAAATCAATAACCTTGACGGTGACTATCTCGCCAATCGCCAGTTTCTCTTTTGGATGATTGATTCGTCCCCATGTGATATCTGTTACATGTAGCAGACCGTCGATTCCACCAAGATCTATAAATGCACCAAAATCAGTGATATTTTTGATAGTTCCTTCAAGAACCATCCCAACTTCCATTTGTGAGATGATTTCCTGTCTCTTTTCTTTCAGGTCGCCTTCAAGAAGCGCTTTTCTAGAGACAACAACATTCTTTCTAAGTTCATTGAACTTAACAACTTTAAATTCATATTCCTGTCCAACATGTTCATCAAAATCTGTAACAGGTCTAACATCAATTTGTGAACCTGGCAGGAATCCAAATACACCCCCAAGGTCAACAACCATTCCACCTTTGATACGTTTAATAATCTGGCCGGTAACAATATCGCCACTTTCGAAGGATTTACGAAGTTCATTCCATTTTGCAGCAAAATCTGCTTTTTCTTTTGAAAGGATGAAACGACCTTTTCGATCTTCAAATATTACAATAAATACTTGAATCTCATCGCCAATCTGTGGTGGATCTTTAAATTCTTGTTTTGAAACAATACCTTCTGATTTGAAACCAACATCAATAAATACATCTTTATCACTGATATTTACAACTCGACCAGTAACAACCTGTCTTTCTTTAATATCAAGAAAAGATTTCTCGTACAATTCTTTTGCAGCAACTTCTTTAACATCTTCCTCGTCGTATTTATAGAGATCTTCAGCCGATACAATCTTGAGATCAAGAATATCGTCATCAAGGTAATTTTTTATAGCTGCTTTTCCCACTTTCCCAGAGGATGCATCAACGATAATTTCTTCGTCTTTCTCTTCCTCGTCTTCGTCACCATCTTCGATCACTTCGACTTTCACTTCTGGTTGTGGTTCTTCGTTTGTTTCTTCAGAAATATTTTCTTGAGAATCTTCTTTTTTTTCTGAATTTTCCGTCGCGTTTTCTGTGTTCGATTTTTCTTCTACAGAATCGGTGGCGGGGGTTGCGGATATCTCTTCTGCAGATTCAGCAGATTCAACATCCTGGTTTAACACTTTTTCGTCTATCATGTATTGAGTTTAACTCCTGTTATGTATTTTATTGTTTATAATGTCAATTATCTCATCTACCTGTTCATCAATTGTCAGTGATGTGGTATCAATAACTATGGCATCTTCAGCTTTTTTCAGTGGTGATATTTTTCTTGAAGCATCTTTCTTATCTCTTCCTTTCAGATCAAGAAGTACATCATTGAAATTAATATCACCAAATTTATTCTTCAATTCATCATACCTCCGTCGAGCTCTTTCCTCAACATCAGCTACGATGAAAAATTTAAACTTTGCATCTGGGAAAACATGTGTCCCAATATCTCTTCCTTCAACAACCACATCCTGAAATTTGGCAATTTCTCGTTGCAGGTAAACCATTTTTTCTCTCACTTGTTGTAGAGCACTTACCTCACTGACAAATTCAGTAACCCTGCCGGTTCTAATCTCAGCACTCACATCAACATCATTCATTAGAAGAATTTGATCTTTGAGAAATTTCAGTCTAATGAGATTTACTGCGTATTGGATTTGATCCGGGTCAGATAGAACCGTTTTGTTATCCAGAAAAAACAATGTGACCGCCCTGTACATTGCACCTGTATCCAGATGCGTAAAACTAAGTTTTTCAGCTACTTTTTTTGCCGTTGTACTTTTTCCGGATGCAGCAGGCCCGTCAATTGCTATGATCATTAAAATATACCTATAAAAAAGCTCAGTAAATTAGTGTATATCCCTGTCAATTTCCAAACCGTATTGATGGAGTGATTATGATAACTTATAAGTAAATGAGGAATTTAATCGATTTGTAAATTTTGCAGGCAGGAATAGTCAAAGTTGCTCTCACTGATTATTTTTTGTCCGTTAAACTGGTTAACATGGAAATTTCTGATTTTCTCAACCGGCGATATTTTCCCAATTTTATTCTCTCTACATTTAAACCGGCAAATTCATAACGGTGCAAACTCTCAACCCTCGACCCTAACGCCTGGAAAATTCTTTTTATTTCCCGGTTCTTGCCTTCGGTGATGATAATTTTCCAAAGTAGTTTTTTACCCTGTTTATCCAACCTGAATATTTGACATCTGGCAATTTCACCAGTATCTAATTCAATGCCTTTCGGAGCATTTTTTAGTTTTGAATTGGCGATATCAATCTCAGTAACAGCATAGTATTTTTTTTCAACATTAAATTTTGGATGCGTCAGGCGATAAGCCAAATCACCATCATTTGTAACCAGAATAATTCCAGTGGTATCCCTGTCGAGACGACCAATTGAAAATAGCCGTTCTGGAGATTTTACCAGATCCATAACTGTTGGGCGTCCGTGCGTATCCTGATTTGTACTCACAACCCCCTTTGGTTTATGTACGGCAAAAACTACCGGGGCCAAAACCGGTTTTAATATTTGTTTATTAAATGCCACAATATCATTGTTGTCCACTTCGAATGAAAAATCAGTTACAATTTCACCATTCACTTTTATTTGGCCCAGTCTTATGTATTCATCACAATTTCTTCGGGATGCCAGTCCGGTTCTTGCCAGATATTTATTTAGTCTCATCGGTATTTCCTATTGGGGTTTCTTCTGATTCTACCAACTCTTTTATTTCTTTTAACTGTGGTAGATCAGTAATTGAATTTAATCCGAAAGCTTCAAGAAAGGTCAGAGTCGTTCCGTATAATATGGCACGACCCATTCCATCTTCTCGTCCTTTTATAGTCACAAGTTCCTTTTCCATTAAGGTTCTTACAACACTATCGCAATTTACACCCCTTATACTTTCCAATTCAGCCCTACTTACTGGTTGACGGTAGGCTATCACTGTTAATGCTTCAGTAGCAGCATGCGATAGATGCAATTTTTTGATTTTATTATATAATCTTTGAATGTATAAATGATATTCAGGTTTTGATAAAATTTGATATCCACCAGCTATTTTACCAATATAAATCCCCTTCTCCGATTTTTCATATTCTTCATTCAACTCCCTGATAATTTCATCCAAGTCGGTAGAATCATCCTGTAGGCATGCATTCAATTTGGCTTGAGTAAGAGGATCAGAGGTTGCAAATAGCAATACTTCCACAATGCTTTTCATGTAATATTCCCTTCCAACATAATATCACTAAATGGTTCTTTCTGAAATAATTTTAATTCTCCAATCCGTAACATCTCAAGAAGTGCCATGAATGTAACAATAATCTGTAACCTGGAAGTCAACGTTTTTATAATTTCACTAAATAATATCTTTTTACATTTACTTATTTTTTTTCTAATAAAGGATAACTGATCTTCAAGATGAATTTCTTCATGATTCACACTATACGGAGTATGAGTCGGTAGGCGGTCAATAATATTTTTATACACTTTCAAAAGATCAACCAATGTTATGTGTTTAACAAATTCAGAGGGGTTTTCGGCAGTTGTTCCTACCGGTTGCCTGATTCCTTTTGGATGATGGTAAGAATGCTCTTGATGGATATTCGATAGCGAATTTGATGCCTCCTTGAATCGCTGGTATTCTAATAACCGCTGGACCAGGTCTGTCCTCGGATCATCGAATTCATCTTCATTATTGGATTCAACTGGCAATAGCATTTTTGCCTTCAATTTCATTAACAGGGCTGCCATCAAAATAAAATCACCTGCAAGTTCTATATTCATAGATTTTAATAACTGAATATAGTCCAGAAATTCCTGAGTAATACTAGATATTGGGATATCATAGATATTTATCTGATCCCGATGAATAAAAAACAATAGAAGATCCAATGGACCTTCAAAATTATCCAGTTTAATTCTATAAGTATTTTTTACCAATAGTCTAATCCAATTAACAACTAATTCTTTCTCACCATCATTGAATTCTAAATTTATCTTGGATAGGGTACAAGACCCACTTTCCGATATACTTTTGACATAGTTTTTCTGGCAATATATGATGCCTGCTCAGCACCATTTTTTAGTATTCCATTCAAATATTTTTTATCCTTTATTATCTTAGAATATTCATCCTGGATGGGAGCAAGAACTTCTACAGCTATTTCACCAAGGTCTTCTTTTAAATGTGAATACATTTTCCCTTGATAATCAGCAACAATATTCTGAATCTTTTTATTGGTCAACACTGAAAATAATACTAAAAGATTCGCCAGACCGGGTTTGTCTTCAGGTTGATAGATTATTTCTTTACCGGAATCTGTTACTGCTCTTTTAATTTTTTTACGGATTACATCAGGAGGATCCAGGATTGAGATTAGATTATTTAAGTTTTTATCCGATTTTGACATTTTGGAGGCGGGGTCCTGTAAACTCATAATTCGCGCCCCCTGTTTTGGAATATACGGCTGCGGAACTGTGAACGTTTCAGAATAATTATGGTTAAATCGTTGGGCGATATCCCGGGCAAGTTCGAGATGCTGTTTTTGATCAGCGCCCACCGGCACCAGATCCGCCTGATACAATAAAATATCAGCAGCCATCAAAATTGGGTAGCTAAACAGCGCAGCATTAATATTTTCATTATGTCGCGTCGATTTCTCTTTGAACTGAGTCATTCGATTCAATTCACCCATATAGGTTAGCGAACTCAACACCCATGATAATTCTGCATGCTGAGAAACATGGGATTGGATGACCATTAAACTCTGCTCAGGGTCAATCCCGCAGGCAATATACTGCGCCAGAAATGATAAACATCGGTTTCTTAATTCAGATGGAACCTGCTTTACGGTTAAAGCATGTAGATCGACTACCAGGAAAATGCTTTTATGGCTGGACTGCAGGGTCACCCAGTTCTTTAATGCCCCTACGTAGTTTCCAATACACAAATGTCCTGAGGGCTGTATCCCGGATAATAATACTGGTTTACTTGTCTCGGTCAATTATTCTCCTAATCATATTTTACCGGATCCATAAATAAATATGGCCTCCAACTATGCTGTTTAGATTTGACAAATTGTTGAAAATAAAACACGAATGACGGTTTTTTTGGAATAGACAAAAGCATCATACCCCCTTCTCGCGGCGTTTTATTTCCTTTCCAATTATTGCATATTAGACATGCTGTCGTAAGATTCTCCCAGATGTCTTTACCACCCTTATCTTTTGGGACTACATGGTCCACAGTAAGTGGTAAATGTTTTTTCCCGCAATACTGGCACGTATGATTATCCCGCAAGAATATACTTTTTCTCGATAATGTAATATTATTCCTTAAATATCGTGTGTATTTCTTTAATTTGATCACGCTTGGTATCTGTAAAGATAAACTTTGAGAATGGACGTAGTCAGAATAATGTTCTAGAACATCTACTTTTTCCAGGTACATCAGAATAATCGCCCTTTTACCGCCAATGACCATAATTGGCTGATAATTCTGGTTAAGAATCAAGACTTTCTGATTGATGGCGACAGGTTCCATTTAATTCAAAATTTTTTGAATAGACTTAACAGAATGAAATTTCTGATAGAGAGAATTACAATACAATTTATCTGCACTGTCAAAGGAGTTTATTTTCACCTCACCAGAACAATGAATAAATTTTCCATCATTTAAATAAATTCCAACATGGGAGATGTTATCATTCTCACTAAAAAAAATCAAATCTCCAGCGGAGGCATTCTGAATTGTGATATCCACAAAACTTGAAAACCTTTCCTGGTCTTTAGAATCCCGTGGTAAATCAATACCGGTAAGTAAATAAACGGTTTGGACAAATCCTGAACAATCAAATCCAAAGCTGCTTTTGCCACCCCAGAGATACTGTATCCCCATGAGTTTAGTTGCAATGTTAACAATGGAGTCATTTAGATTAAGATTAGATACCTGTTGTTTGGGAATCCAGCCCGATGCTGAATCGGGTAACAGAATTTTATATCTGTTATCATTTTCTTCCAGGATACTAGCTCCTGGTATTCTGCAACCAATTGACAATCCGCTGATAATAAACGAGTCATCATCAGAGTTTGAATAGACTGGACAAAATCTATCATAAATATGAAATCCACCTCGATCTTCAAATGTTTGATCAGTTAAATAAAATGAATTCACCCATCCTGTATAGTGATCCCATTGACGAATTCTGTGCCAATTATCTTCTTCATCAAGAATTTCAACAGGTTCCCACATGAGTGCCTGCGTAATCATTTGAGAGGCAAATGACGGTTTTTCATAAATTGATGCAACTGGTGTTTTTATTGTCTTAATCATGATATTGTCGTCTTATCAGGTGGTTATTTTTTTAAATATCCCATCAACGCTTTTCCAATCTCAGTATTATCCATGAACCCGTCAAAAACTTCGGCTCCCGGTCCTGTTGCCCAAATAGGAACAATACTAGCTGAATGATGACTTATAGCAAATTCAATATCCAGAATCCCATCATCGCCATCATGAACAATTGTGCCGCCAGTCTCATGATCGGAAGTAAGAACCACAAGAACATTTGGATGCTTTTCCTGATAATCCAGACAATAATTCACAACCTGATTGAGTGATCTCATTTCACCTTGTATATACTCAGCACTATTAGCATGACCACCCCAGTCAACCTGAGACTCTTCAATCATAAGGAAAAAACCATTACTATTGTCATCCAACAGATCAATTGCCTTTTTAGCCATTTCTACAGTTTGGACCTCCCGGCCTTTATAAACAGGAGTCAATCCTTCTTCATGAAATAGTCCCACTACCCGACTATTTGAATTCATTGGTTCGTTTATATCAGATACCACCTGTCCCCCATTTTCCCTCACCTGATCGAATAAATTTTCCTGCCAATATTTTGATCCTCCGCCAAATAATACATCAATTTCTGAATCGGCAAGTTGTTGTGAAATTTCATCTTCCTTTTTTCGGTAGTCAATATGTGCACCAAATGAAGCGGGAGTTGCATGTGAGATAGTTGATGTGGCAACTAAACCAGTTGACATCCCTTTATCCTCCGCTACTTCAAGCATGGTTTTCACAGGTTTTTTTTCAGTATCAACTGCAATGGCACCATTATATGTTTTTATACCTGCTGAAAGTGCTGTTCCAGAAGCCGCCGAATCAGTAACCTTTTTTTGACCATCTTTGGGATGAGTTGTCACTAAACCAACATGATCAAATCTAGCAGGGGCAAAATCTTCACTTGTATAATACTGCAGTGTGTATTGACCAATACCGGTGCCATCAGAGATAATAAATATGATGGATTCAGGTATTTCAATAGCATTTTTATCAATTGTATAATTTGTGGGGACTTCAATTCCTTTTAAGCTGTTTACCTTTTTCTCGCCTGTGACGAGTCCTGCAGGGGTATAGGAACACATTATAAATAGAGAGATTGCTGCTAACGAAATTAGCGTTTTACTATTTTTCATACTGATAATACCTTTAAAAATTTTCTTTTTCCTACTTTCAAAACTTTGTTTCCATCAATTGACAGGATAAAATGAATATCAAGAATTTTCTCTCCATCCAATTTTACTGATCCCTGTTTTATGAGTCTTCGGGCTTCTCCGTTACTTGATGCCATTTTATTTTTAACCATCGTCAAAATCAATTTTTCATCACCTGATAACTGATATTCAGGTATATCGTCGGGCACATCTTTTTTAATATGGATTCGATCAAAATTCTCCTGAGCGGCAAAAGCAGCCGTTTCATCATGATAAATCGACACAATATCACGGGCCAGTTTTCGTTTTAAATCTCGCGGATTTGCTGTTCCATTCTTCAGACCATTTTTAATTTCGTTCAAATCCTGCTCTTTCATATGTACTGCAAATTCGAAATACTTTGAAATCATTTCATCAGGGATAGATAATGTTCTGCCAAATATCTCATCTGGAGTGTCGGTAATGCCAATATAATTATCATAAGACTTAGACATTTTTTCAACTCCGTCAGTACCTTCCAGCAACGGTGTTGTAATAATCACTTGTGGGTCTATTCCATATTCTTTTTGTAAATCTCGTCCCACCAGTAAATTGAATTTCTGATCTGTTCCACCCAGTTCAACATCAGATTTCAGAGCAACAGAATCATATCCTTGTGCAAGGGGATACAAGAATTCATGAATGGAAATGGGCACCCCTGTTTTATATCTTTTGGTGAAGTCGTCTCTTTCAATCATCCGAGCAACTGTGTATTTAGATGTTAATTTTATGACATCCTGAAAATTCAGGGCATTTAACCATTCAGAATTATTGACTATTTTCAATTTTTCAATATCAAGTACAATTGATGCTTGTTGGATATAGGATTGTGCATTTACCCTTGCATCTTCAATTGTCAGTTGGGGTCTGGTTTTATTCCGCCCTGTTGGGTCGCCAATCATTGCTGTAAAATCACCTATCAGCAAAATCGCCTGATGACCCAAATCCTGAAAATGTCTGAGTTTTCTGAGGACAACAGCATGACCGATATGCAAATCAGGCCGGCTGGGGTCACATCCCAATTTAATAATCAGTGGTTTCTGGGTTTTTTCGGCAACTTCCAGTTTTCGAACCATTTCATCCTTGGGAATTATCTCGCTAATCCCAGTTGTGATCAGATCCATTTGTTCGTTAATTGAGGGAAACAAACTCATACTATTGTTCTTACCTTTTTTAATTCTCTATCAGTATCTCTCTTGGCATCACGTTTAGCAATATCATGTCTTTTATCCCATTGCTTTTTACCCTTGGCGACACCAAATTCTACTTTCGCCCGACTATTTTTAAAATACATAGATAGCGGGATAAGGGTCATTCCTTTTTCATCTACCACCCGCAACAATTTTGCCAATTCTTTTTTATGGAGCAGTAGTTTTCGATCATGCACCGGTTTATGGGTGGAATAACTTGCATGGGAATATTCGCTGATATGCATTCCAATAATAAACAATTCATTATTGAAAAATCTCACATAGGCTTCTTTGATATTGGCTTTGCCTTCACGAAGTGATTTTACTTCGCTGCCCTGCAGTATGATCCCCGCTTCAAATTTCTCATGAATTTGATATTCATGCCAGGCTTTTCTATTTTTTGCTATTATCTTATTGCTCAATTTGTCCATCCGGATTTATGATCAAAATATTAGTTATTTCAGATTAAATCAGAACGAATGAGATAATAATTAATTGATCCCAAGTACTTTATTTTTCTGAAAAATATAAACATGAAATTTACCTGATTAGCTCTTACTGATTCAAGTTTATTTCCTTGGTAAACGAATGGATATTTCAGTAATTTTTCTCTCATGCGACTGCAGAATCCTATAATTTTGCAGGATAGCTGCCCGGGTGGTGAAATTGGTAGACACGCTAGGTTCAGGGTCTAGTATTCGTTTTTGGATGTGCTGGTTCGATTCCAGTCCCGGGCACAGAAGGAGCTGAGAGTTAAAGTTAATGTGTGAAATATAATTATATGCCACCACTCTCTATTAGTAGCAATCTAGATTAATCCCATGTTTTATACTTATATACTTACCAGCCTCTATGGTTCTCACCGCTATATCGGCCATACACAGAATCTCTCACTGCGCTTATCTTATCATAATTCTGGAAAAGTACGATCTACAAAAGCGTTTAAACCATGGAAAATTGCTCATTATGAAAAATTCGAAACCTGCGATGAAGCTATTCAACGCGAAAAATATTCAGCCATTTGATATAACGTAAAACCACTATTTATTCACTACCAAATAGTTAGTAGCCATATTCTCAATCAGTTTTTATATCATAACTGTCCTGATTGTGTTATTCTTTTTCATTCGGATGGGTAGCTCATTTGACTTCATCCACGACGAATCCTATCAAAATAATGTTTAAGGAATAAAAAAACCATAGGACATATTCCCAAAACATCATAAGTTTCTTACGAGTTACTTACGAGTATTGTTAATAAAACAAATAAGGAAATCAATTTCTAATTATTGCCTCCTGGTTAATTGCTAAAGGCTAACAGTCAATGATTACAAAGAAAGGAACCACCATGAAAACTCTTTCACCAAAAAAACAACGTTTCGTTGATTTTATACGAAGTTTCACATATAATCAAAATCGTCCACCCACTTTTGTGGAGATTATGGATGGATTAAGAATTCGTTCTCTGGGCACTATCAACTGGTATGTGAATGAACTGGAAAAAGAAGGTATCCTAAAACGCATGAAAGGGCATAATGGTAAACGGGCATTGTCTATTTTAGAACAGCACATGGATAATTCACTGCCCCTCCTGGGTCTCATCACTGCAGGTTATCCACTTGAGGTGTACGAAGACAAGGAGAACATTGAGGTCCCCCCCAACTTCATGCACGCGGGTAACTACGTTTTAAAAGTGGTTGGCAATTCCATGATCGAAGATAATATTCAGGATGGCGATTATGTAATTATCCAAAGGGTTCAAACGGCCGAAACAGGACAAACCATTGTGGCATATGTAAATGATGAGGCAACACTAAAGCGCTATTATCCTAAAAAGAATGGCATTGAATTACATCCCAGAAATCCCGATTACAGCATCATTCATGTCTCCCCTTATGATGATTTCAAAATTGGTGGTATCGTTCTGGGGCTAATGAGACAGTATAGCTGAGTAGAAAGTTCATAAAGTAGAAAGTTTATAAAGTGAAAATAGAAAAATTTGAAGATATCATTGCCTGGCAAAAGGCAAGAGTATTAACAATCTCAATATATCGATTATTTTCTAACTGTAACGATCCTGGCTTTAAAAACCAAATTCAGCGGGCATCAGTGTCTATAATGAATAATATTGCAGAAGGGTTTGAAAGAAAATCCAACAAAGAGTTCAAATATTTTCTTTTCATTGCTAAAGGGTCATCCGGGGAAGTTCGTTCTATGCTCTACCTTGCAAAAGAATTAACCATAATTTCTGAATCTGGATTTAACAAAGTCTTTGTGTTGAGTGAAGAAATATCAAAAATTTTATCTGGTTTTATAAAAAGTCTGGAGAGCAGGAAGTAAAAAGTAGAAAGTTCATAAAGTATAAAGCTTATAAAGTGAACTCTGGCATATCTACTTCCCACTTTCAACTTTTCACTTTCAACTTTCAACTTCCCCCTATTGTGTCTGTTTTCCATATTAAACTTAATGATTTTGAACTGCAGGCGGAACGTATGCTGGACGCATCGATCCGGACCAAAGCAGTTGCAATCATATCTTCGCACCATGCAAATGGTACCATCGTCTGTCTATCTCCTGAGGCAGAGCAGGAAGGATTAAACCAGGGTATGAAAGTATCACTGGCGCGCAGAATGTCCCACAGTGCCCAGCTCATACCATATAATACCAGCCTTTACAGCCGTATGAATCAGTATGTATATCATACCCTGGCATCCTTCTCTCCCATTGTTGAGCCGGCAGCATTCGGCCGTTTTTATGCTGATATGTCAGGGATGCAGTCCATTTATAAAGATTTAACCCAGGCAGGATATCGTATTTTTAAGGAGATCCAATTTAAGAGCAATCTGGATAGTCGTATTGGTATCAGTAATAATAAACTGGTAAGTCAGATTTCCACAGATGTTATACATGAGCATATCAGTCAGGTAAAATCGGGGGATGAACCGCAATTTCTATCACCGCTGCCGTCAAGGATTTTGCCCAGCTCACAGGAAATATCTGTGAATCGGATTATCAATTTTCTTTTCCTTCGCAAGGTACAGAGTATCCAGAAAATCACCTCTGATTATCAAACAGGAAGTATTCTATTTGGGAGCCATTATCCACGGATTTCAAGAGAGGCAAAGGGAGAAGATAATTCTATTGTTCAGCCTCCCCGGATGCGGGAGCATGTGATGGTTCAAAAGGTATTGTCATCGGATACCAATGATGAGAATATACTCAGACCAGTAGTGCAGGAATTGGCCGAGCAGGTCGCATTGCAGTTGAGAAGTCGGATGAAAATTGCCGGCACACTGACCCTGGATATCTATTATACAGATGGTTATAAAAGTACCCGAAAGGGTTCTATTCATTATAATGACAATCACTCTGTTATTGGAACCTGCACACAACTTTTTACCCGGGCACATAACCGACGCAATCGTATTCGTTCTATCCTCATTGATGCAACAAAATTGAAATTAACCGCAAATCAACTGAATCTCTTTGACGATGTACAATTAGAAAGTAAAATTCTTTCTGTAGCGCTGGATAAAATACGAGGCAGATATGGTTTTGATGTCATCAAACCGCTGGCAGCATTAGCTGGTTAATATGTGATTCAGTTGAATCAGTATTGAAATATTATTAAATGATTAGCTCTATTATTCATAGAAGCAGTCATGAATTGTATTATTCCAGAGCATATTTCATTCAATTTCTCAGATATTGAATACTCCTTTTTAGCTTTGCAGATGACTCAATATTAATCGAATTATAAGCATCAATATAATCTATCTATACTGACAGATATTGATGTTACTCAATATCACAAAATATCTTTAAAATGTTTGTACACCTGAATACACATTCTGTCTTTTCACAAATGCGGGGAACTGCCTCTCCCCGGCAACTGGTGCGGCGCGCAAAAGAATTGAATATGGGATATCTTGCCCTTACCGAAACCAATGGGATATGGGGTTTCATTCGGTTTGTTCAGCATGCCCGGGAGGCAAAAATTCGACCTATCGCAGGAGTGAATATTGTGACTGGGACTGACGAGATGATCCTGCTGGCAGAGAACCAGACGGGTTATGAAAATATATGCCGAATCATATCCAAGGTGCATGACGAACCGGATGCAAGTGTGACTTCACTGGTACAATCCAGAAAAGCCGGATTATTTGTACTCACCCATTTGGAAAATACAATTCAATCACTCATAAAAATATTCTCCGATACCCAATTGTTTATAGAATTGCGGCCTGGAGTCACCGAATTCCGGACATTGCAACTGGCCCAGAAATACAAGCTGGAAATGGTCGCCTCAGGTGATGTTTATTTTCTCAATCCTGAAGATCAGAGGACACATAAAGTTCTTCGGGCTATTGAAAACAATCTAACATTGTCACAACTTTCATCAGAGAACTATAAAGACCAACTCCATTTTTTCAGATCGGAAAAAGAGATGATCACCCTCTTCCCTAACAGCATGGATGCCATCAATAATACGCAGTATCTCGCCGACCGATGCAAAACAGACTGGTCATATATGAATACCATTTTTCCCCATATGTCATTGAAAGAAACACATGGAGCCAATGCACATCTGAAACGCATCGTTTATGATGGCGCCAAAAAACGATACGGCGAATTATCATCGACGGTGACAAACCGCATTGAATATGAGTTATCTCTCATTCTCCAAAAAGGATTTGCACCCTATTTCCTGGTGGTATTTGATGTAGTCAAGCAGACCAGAGCCACCATTGGCAGGGGGTCCGGTGCTGCATCCATTGTAAGCTACTGCCTATACATTACTCAGGTAGATCCACTAAAATACAACCTGCGGTTTGAACGTTTTATCCATCCAGAACGAGTTGATATGCCAGACATTGATATTGATTTTCCCTGGGATGAACGGGATGACATCCTGAAATATATCTTTAAGAAATACAGTTTGAAACGTACTGCCATGGTTTGCAGTCAGGTATTCATCCAGCCACGTTCAGCTGTGAGGGAAGTGGGAAAAGTATATGGACTCTCCAATGAAGAAATCAAGGCAGTGACAAAGCGCATTGGATATCACCGCCATCACACAGACATGGTGAAGTGGATTAAAACAGATAATCGTTTTAAGAATATCAATCTGGATAAAACCCTCCTGGAGATTCTGGAACAAAGCGAAAAGATTATTGGGGCATTTCGTTATCCATCCGTTCACCCTGGCGGTGTCATCATTGTACCGGATGAAATGCGAAAATATGTACCCGTTATGGTGGCACCCAAAGGTGTACAAATCGTCGAATGGGAAAAGGATCAGGTAGAGGATTCCGGATTGCTGAAAATCGATATACTTGGGAATCGATCCCTTGCTGTTGTTCGCGATACCCTGAAACAGATCGGACTCCACAGGAACCGATATATGGATTATCACCAGATCCAGCCGGAAGGAGATAAAAAGACAAATGCACTGATGAAAGCCGGTAAAACCATGGGAGTTTTCTATATCGAAAGCCCTGCCACCCGTCAGCTCCTGGCAAAAGCCGGGAAAGTTGATTTTGAACATGTGGTAATTTATTCTTCTATTATCCGACCAGCCGCCAATCGATACACCAATCTCATGCTGGAACGCATCCACGGGAAACCCTGGGAACTTCTTCATCCCGACCTTGATTTTCTCAGTGAAAGTTATGGCATCATGGTATATGAAGAACAGGTATCCACTACTGCCAGGGTCATGGCTGGTTTTGGTTATGCTGAATCTGATTATATACGAAAGGTCATATCCCGACCATCGTTAAAATATATGGTCTCATTTTGGAAAAGTAAATTTATCAATGGAATGGAGCGTCGCGGTTATACACGGGATCTTGCACTTACTCTCTGGGGTATGATAGAATCATTTTCCGGATATTCATTCTGTAAACCCCACTCTGCTTCATATGCCATGTTATCGTTCACATGCGCCTATCTAAAAGCAAATTTTCCAGCAGAGTTTTTGGCTTCCGTCATTTCCAATCAAGGTGGTTTTTACGGAAGTTTTGCTTATTTGAGCGAGGCCCGACGATTCGGAATTGATATATTGCCCCCACATATCAACTTAAGTGAGCATGCTTATAAGGGTAAAATAAATCGTATCCGTATGGGTTTTATGGCAATTAAAAAGCTCCAGAAGAAAACGATTGACGCTATACTCGATGAAAGAAAAGCCGGTGACTTCACCTCTCTAAATGATTTTCTCATGCGGGTAGATATGGATTTGGCAGATGCCATTGCTCTAACAAATACCAGCTGTCTATCCGGATTAGAGCCCAAAATGGATCATAAGGAAATTGCTTATAAAGTAGCATGTTTTTATCTGCAGGATGACAAAACAGAACAGGATTTACCCTATCACACATCAGAACAAATGACACATCAGGAAAAAATAACATTGGAAATTCAGTCATTTGGTTTCCCCATATCCCAGCACCCCCTGACACCTTATCTTCATCATTTTGAAGGCAAAATCAAAAAGGCAATTGATATACCGAATCATGTTGGAAAAACTATCAATCTTGCCGGTGTATATATCACCCGAAAGACAACATCAACAAAGAAACATCAGGCAATGGAATTTGTCACATTTGAAGATGAAACAGATATTTATGAATGTGTCATGTTCCCACGCTCATTTCAACTATATGGAGACCTTCTCAACTGGGAAAAGCTTTTTATCCTACGCGGAAAAGTTGAAGTGGCTTTTGGTGTTTTCACTATAACAATCGAAAAACTCGCCAGCTTGCCAGCAATGATCCGGAAACTCCAACCACTTGTCAATAATAAACTATCCTATAATAACATTGTGACAGCATAATGAAGGTGATTCATCATATTTATGAGATGCAGAAATGAAAATTCAAAGAGATAAAGCAGGTCCTGAATTAGATTTCCGGATTAATCTCAAACAAATAATAATCTTCAGAATGAGAGACCAGTCTGTAAATATGCTGGTTCCTGCCCATCAATTTGACAAAGGAATAATATACAAGGTAATTATTCGTAAAAATATATGATGAGTCAAATTTACTTCTGATTGTCTGGGCAATTAATAATGGATCTGAAAGACCATCATTACATTCTTTAACCACCTCAGAACTGACACATAATTTTTCAGTAATATTTCGCCATAATCGAAATAGCTCCGGATCACGCATATAGAAAAAACCCGGATCCATACCAACCGTGTAATTATTATGGTGATTATAAAAAAATAGTCTGGAGAAAGAATCCCAGGATGTGATAAACACATTACTATTTTCAGGTGAATTGTTTAACAACCATTCAGCACCATTTTTAAATTTTTCATTTGATGGAGAATATTCAATGTTTTTAAGCACATACGCTGGTGGATGCCAAATTATGAGAATAATTATCAATGTAGAAATAAATTTCAAAACCCATCCATTTTTGAGCCGATTTTGTATCTGAAATAATATATTTAGAGTCCAATGAGTAAATGAATTGATAGGATATCTGAGATAATATGAAATAGACAGAATGAAAAGAAGCAGAGAAAATGGTATGAAGTACTCAATAAAACGAACTGACTCCACTGCCCATATAAAATAAAACAGACTGATCATCATTAGTGAAATCAGCAACTTTTTTTCTATTAAATTCTTGATACGGAATAAATTATAATAGTTTAAAACGAATGACACAATCATCAACAGAATGGATATTATATTATCCTGAAAAAAGTAATAATCAGCATTTCTTTGACCAGTACCTACAGCCAAATCAACACCTATAAAATTTAAATATAGTAGTTTAAATACTTGCTGATAGTTGAGTATTAATATGTTGGGAAAATCCGGACGTAGGATAAGCCCCAATGCAATTGCTACGGTTGCGAGACCAAAATATTTTAAACTGCTAAATTTTCGATCAATTATATACTCGGTAATTAAAAGGAAGAAAAGTATTATGTAGATCTGAATCCAACCGGTATAGAACACTATAAACAAAAATGAGGCAATGGAGAATAATACTGGTTTCCCCCTAGTGAGGCTATAAAATATTATGAGCGACATGGATATAGATATTAAAAATGGTCTGATCATACACAATCGGTAAAAAAACATTGTGGAGACAAAAAGAAGGAGGATTTCCCAGATAAATATATTTTTTATTTTTTCAGATTTTAGAATCCAGAAGAATGTATTGATGAGGATCAAGTTCAATATGATGCCCAAGACTTTTATTGCAGTTATAGGGTCAAAAACTTTAAGAATTGGAATCAGCATTAAATGAAATCCAAGCGACAAATCCGCTGGATATTGGCTCCATGTTGTCAATTGGAACCACCTCATATCACTAATAACAGTGAATCCATTATTGGTTATCAATTCAGATATTTTAAGGTGAAAAAATAAATCTTCTCCCAATACTCCATCAAACCTAAACAGAATAAAGGCAAACAGACAAGATGCGAAAAGATTAATCGCCAGGAGCGTAGTATTGGATTTTAATGTTTCAATTATTGAATTCATTTAAGGAAAATATTTTACAGTAGTAACCTCGTATTGTGGTAATAAATACACTGATTAAATAGCATTGCGATATATAACTAAATTAATAATACTAATATGATAAATCATCAATATTTAATTGATCTATTTCTAATTGGGAGAGTAAATTTATTAACTATGTCAAAAGAAATAAAAAAGATTAGGTGTTGACAATATTTATGATTGTTGTAGTAAGATTTTCATCCAAAATGATCACGACTGATATAATAAAATGTAAATATGAGATATATTAATATCTGTAACGCTCCTCTATCCTTTTCACTATTTGACTCCTACCTAAAAAATATTTTCATTTTGGGACGGAGACCATTTTTCTGGATATTTCTGCCAATTGTATTTTTACTAGTTTCATTGTTTTGAAAATATTGAAAAATATCATCATGCTCTTAGTGTTTATAAAATCGCCGGTAAACTGTACCCAATAAAACAACATATTCATGTCATATATCAATTTAATTGAAAACTTTATTAAAAAATAATGAGCAATAAATACTCTATTATGAACTCTAAAATTGATTTAAATATAATTGGTACCTTATTATTAAAAGGTAAAATACCTTATTTTATATTAGCATTCGTCATTTGGTTATTTTACTTCAATACCATTAGTTTTACATTTTCTCCAATTGATGATCCCGGATTGATTGAGAAAAGGATCAGCTATTTAACTGATTATACAAATATATTGGAAGTTTTCACGACACCCCTTGAAATGGCATCTGCAACATATTTTTATCGACCCATTCTTGAATTATCTTTTATGATTGATGCATTTATCGGGCAAGGGAAACCTTGGTCTTTTCACGCAAGCAACTTGATTTATCACATCATCACAGTGTTTTTGTTGTTTAATGTTTTGTTAATGATTGGAACAAACAAATTATATGCATTCGTAACTTCAATGTTCTTTGCCATTCATCCAACAAATATTTCGATTATTAGCTGGATTCCCGCTAGAAATGATTCCCTTCTGGCCATCGTTTTATTATTTTCATTAATTTCATACGATACCTATTTAAAACTTGATTTGAAAAAGAATTATATAATTATTCTATTGACATTTTTTATCGCATTATTAACAAAAGAGAATGCGGTTGTTATCCCCATAATACTCATATCTTATCATATTTTAATAAAAAGAAAAAATCTAGATAAATTATTAAAACCAATTTTAGGATGGGTTATTGTATTTGGGTTATGGTTTTTATTGAGAACATATGCCTTCATAGATATATCTTCTACGTTAAATATCCGGGAGCCTGGTGAGATACTTATAAACACAGCCATAACGTCGTTGATGTATGTTGGAAAAATTATTTATCCATTTCATCAGTCAATCATGCCCAACATTATTGATACTCCCATACTTCCCAACATAATTATGACTCTTGTTTTGATTGCATTATACATATATGCATGGAAAACAAATAAAAGTTATACATTATTCGGATTAATCATAATATTTTCAATTATTTCAATTCCTTTATTCTGGGGCACCGTAATGGGAATGGCAAATGCCTTTGAACACAGGATATACATTCTCATCATCGGTGTTATATTTTCATTAAGCAGAATAAAATATTCGGAGATTTTATCACGATCTTTTATTACTACTGCAATAGTATTATTCCTCCTTATTTATAGCGTAACATCTATATCCAGATCTGCAGTTTATGCAGATGAACAATCTTTTACTGAGTCAGTAGTTAATGAATCACCTTCCATATGGCAGGCACATGCACTTATTGCTGACTATTATGCAAAAACCCCAAATCATCATAAAGCGATCGAAGAATATTCGATTGCAATTGATATGACAACTGACCCCAACCCAAATACTTTGATCTATTCGAGAGGGACTCAATATCAAAATATAAGAGATTTTACCCACGCTCTTGAAGATTACTCGATAATCATTTTACGGGATCCAGAGTTTTCTGATGTCTATTATAATAAGGGTCTAATTCACAAAGAATTAGGTGATTACCAACTAGCAATTAGTAATATTTCGCATGCAATATCCTTGGATTCTAATCGTCACGAATTTTACAAGGGTAGAGGGGAAAGTTATATAAAAACACGTCAATATCAATTGGCTATGGAAGAATTTTCCAAGGTTTTATTGAAAGAACCAGAAGATATACTTTCTCTAAATAACCGATGTGTTGCATTATTTTTTCTTAAGGATTACAAATCTGCTTATTATGAACTTACTCTTATCGAATCACTTGGGGGTGAAGTAAACCCAGAATTTAAAAAAGCCATATTAGATAAATATTCAATTTTAGTTCGTTAATTAAATGTATCAAATAATTCGGAAATATTTTAATTCTCAATATTTTGTATACATAACTATTTTACTTCTCTCTACACTTCCATTCTTTCATACCATTTTCTTTTCATTTTCTCCGTTAGATGATGCTGTATTAATTCTCGGACGTATGCAATGGCTACAAAATTATAATAATATCCATTCTATTTTAACAGAACCCCTTTATGCCGGTATTGGTAATTATTATTATAGACCAATTTTGATTTTAACATTTATGCTTGATGCAATTACTGGAAACGGAAGTCCAATCTCATTCCATATTTCGAATGTTTGCTATCACGTGATATCGTCGCTTCTGGTATTTGAAGTATTAAAAAAGTTGAATTTGTCCCGTGTGGTATCATTATTGGGTACATTATTTTTCGTTCTTCATCCTGTAAACATATCTGCGATTTCTTGGATCCCAGGTAGAAATGATACATTGCTTACCATTTTTATATTAGCATCTTTTCTTCAATGGATTAAATTTGTAAATTCGGGAGATAATAAATATTTACTACTGCATTTATTATTATATCTCATCGCACTTTTAACTAAGGAAAATGCAATCGTTCTGCCGGTAATTTCAACAATCTATTATTATCTAATTTCACCAAGGCATTCAAAATCACAGATTATCAAGATTTTAATTATTTGGAGCTTTATCACGATATCGTGGTTGATTACCCGTTCTGCCATATTAAGTAATCCTCAATCGATAGATGTACAGTCTTTCAGTCAAATAATATTAGATTTGATGATTATTTTCTGTCTATCAGTAGGAAAACTGATATTCCCATTGAATCAAGCTATCGCCCCAAATCTATTAGATATTAATCCAGTATACCACATCCTAATCACAATTACTTTTGGTTTAGTCTTGTGGATTATGGGTATTAAAAATAAACGATTTGCTTTATTTGGATGTCTTTGGGCATTGGGATTTGCCTTGCTGCCTGAACTCTGGGTGACTTTATTCAATATTGGATATTCTTATGAGCATCGATTATATCTTCCACTTATTGGATTTATTATTTTTATATCGCAGGTCAAAATACCCGGTAGGTTTTCTCAATCCCCAGGGAGTATTTTATTCATTACAATAATACTTATCACTGCCTTCGGTGTAAAATCAATATTTAGATCGTTGGCGTATAAAAATTATCGAAATTTTTCTATTTCACTTGTGGAAGAATCGCCCAGTATGCCATTTGCGCATAAATTTCGAGGAGACGTATTATATCATTTTCAGAAATTTGATGAAGCGGAAATTTATTACAATCGTTCATTGGAAATGAGTCCATATCAAGCTGATGTTTATTTTTACCGGGGGTCCATTAATCAACTTACCGGTAAAGATTCGTTAGCTATAATTGATTTTAATACAGCATTAGAAATTGATCCCTCCTACCATCCTGCATATTTTTCACTCGGTGCAATCTTTGCAATAATGGAAAACCAATATGAGGCTATTCAACTAATTTCTAATGCTATTAGCTTATGTAATACTGACCCGAAGTATTTTTTTGAACGTGGAAATCAATACATGAAAACAAAAGAATACGATCTCGCTGCTGCTGATTTCACAGAATCAATATTATTAGATCCAACTTTTACTGCAGCTTATCATAATAGGAGTGTTTGTAAATATGCATTGGGTGATTATGATGGTTCTCTATTTGATTTACTGGAAGTTGAAAACCTCGGAGGTGAGGTAGTCATTAGTTTACTTGATTCTATAAAATATAAATTACATATTCATTAAGATGCATGGATTTTAAACTCAAGGATAATCACTACATCTATGTTATCTGCATTGTAACTATAATCATTTATTGTAGAGTTATGTTTTATCCTTTTTTACCATTGGATGATTTACAACTAATAAAAGACCGCATGATATTGTTGATGAACCCAGGCAATATTATTAATATTCTTTTCTCCCCCTTATACGACCAGCAAGCATTAATATTATTTCGCCCAATCCTAAATCTTTCATTTATGTTAGATGCCATTGTCGGTGGTGGATCAGAATTTATCTTTCATTTCTCAAATTTGATATATCATCTCTTGTCAATTATCTTGATCAATATACTATTGACTACATTCTGTAATTCAAAGAAATTTGCAGGGATTCTCACATTTATTTTTGCAGTTCACCCAATAAATATCCATGCCGTTGCCTGGATTTCAGGCAGGAATGATATTTTATTAGCAATAATTGTATTTACCTCCCTGATTACGTTTCATAAATTCATTGTGAGTACAAAGAATTACTGGTTTTTTATTCATATTATTCTTGTTTTCTTATCTATATATATAAAGGAAAATGCAATCGTTTTAACACCATTGTTAATATTACTTCTATATCAATATAGACTAGATATATTTCGTAAAATTATTATCGTTTTAAGCTTGACCGCAACTTGTTGTCTTTCATTAATTCTGCGATTAAATATTGTTAATTTTGATGTATCATTTACTGATTTCACAGTTCTTCAATTTGTCTCTAACACAGTTTTTATTATTATTAACTATATTGGTAAGTTTTTTATTCCTGTGTCTTACTCAGTCCTACCTCACTTACCTGATATGAGCATTTACCTGGGATTAATTTCCATCGTAGTTATTTTGTTTTGTGTCTTTTTTACGAATCGGGATAATGACAAGTTATTTTATATCGGTATTCTATGGTTTCTACTTTTTCTTATTTTACCTGTGATATGGAGTCTTTCTACAGGGATTGGTGAGTTTTATGAGCATCGCATGTATGTTCCATCATTTGGGATTTTATTGAGCATCTCACAACTCAGGTTAAAATCATCAAATCAGATGGTTTACAAAATTGGTAGATCCATTTTAATTTCGATCATTAGTTTTCTATTAGTAATTTCCTCCTACCGACTGAAATATTATAGTGATTTTAATTATTTTTCTAAGGCAGCAATTAATGAGTCTCCTTCATTGGCAAGATCATATAGTTTGAGGGGACAATATTTTCATGAGTCCGGTAATCAAGAATTAGCTATGGAATATTATAATCAGGCAATAAATATTAGACCAAATTTGTATCAGATTCTAAACAGTAGAGGAATGATAAAATTAAACACCGGAAATACTAAAGAAGCAATTGAAGATTTTAGCCGTTCAATAGATTTAAATCACAATTACAGCGTGGCGCATTATAATAGAGGAATAGCATATTTTAATAGCGGATTATACTTCAAGTCACTATCAGATTATACAACTGCAATTTCGATATCACCTACCAATGCTAATTACTACAATAACCGTGGGTTTGTTTTCGAATATCTAGAGGATTATTCTTCAGCCTTACAGGATTATCAGAAAGCAAATTTATTACTTCCTGGAAATCAGGTTATTATCGATAATATTAATATTGTGTCAATTAAGCTAAAAAATAAATTAAAAACAAAACAGTGAATATTTCTCTCCACCAAATTTTATATCGAAGAAATATTATTCCATATCTGATATTAGCATTTGTAATCATCTTACTTTATTCAAAAACATTTTTTTTTGGTTTTTCTCCTTTAGATGATAAAATTCTTATTATTGATAATATAAATTGGCTGTCATCTATAAAAAACATTCCTGCAACATTTTCTTTGGAGTTTTTACCCGGTTTATATAGACCTATATTAATTATTACCTTTCTCCTTGATACATTCATAGGTAATGGAAATCCGTTGTATTACCATATCTCAAATGTTCTATTACATATAATTACTGCTTTTCTTCTTTATTTATTATTTTCAAATATTTTAAAAAATAACGTTATCAATATCTTTGCTTGTTTAATATTCGCAGTACATCCAATAGTCATCCATGCTGTTGCCTGGATTCCAGGAAGAAATGATATTTTACTTGCCATATTTTTACTGGCATCCACCATTTCACTTTTAAATCATCTAAAATTAAATAAAATGCAATCACTTTTACAGCATTTTGTATGGTTTACCGTTGCATTATTTACAAAAGAGATTTCTATTGTATATCCTTTTATTGTGATAATTATTATAAACAAAGTATATAAGTCAAAATCGAAAGCGGTTAAATTTATTATACCGCATCTAATTCTTATCAGTTTATGGATTGTCATAAGAATATCTATGAGCTCGCTATCCATTCCAGGGAGTAATAATAACTTTTTGAATTCCATATTTCTTACTAGTAATCACTTTTATATTTCTATTAGTAAAATGATCTTTCCGATTTCTCAATCGATAATTCCTTACAATACTAATGTTGATCTAAAATATTTGGCTTTGTTTTTAGTATTTATCATTGCCCTAATCATCTTTAGAAAAAAAATAACTATTGATATATTACCATGGGCACTCTGGGTGGCATTATTCCTAATACCCACTATTATATGGAGTGTTTTTGGAATTGGTGATAATGTATTCTACGAACATCGACTTTACACGTCAACTATAGGAATTATTATTCTTTTTGCATTATTTATTGATTCCTGTAATCCCCATCAACTCAAATATGTAAAATATATGTACATTCTATTGTTCATATATTTCACACACTCAACTTGGTTTAGAATTGATCATTATAGCTCGCCGGACATTTTTAGCAGTACAGCTGTAAAAGAATCACCAATTTGTTATAAATCATATGTAATCAAAGGGAGTTATCTTTATGGAATAATGGAATATGATAGAGCATTGACTGATTTTTTAACAGTAGAGTTATTGAATCCAAAGTTATACAAGGTATTGAATCGTATTGGAACTATATATCAAAATTTTGGAGAATTAAATCAAGCAATGAATTACTATAATAAAGCACTTGACATTAAACCCGATTTTGATGAGGCCTTATATAATATGGGGAATTTATATCTTACACAGAAAAAATATGGATTGGCTAATGATTTATACTTGAAATGCTTAGCGACTAACAAAGAATTTATCCCTGCTTATAATAATCTGGCCTTAGCCAATTATTATCAAGGAAATTATACAAAAGCATTATATCATTTAAAGAACATAATTATAAGCGGCGGTTTCTATAATCTGGATTTTTATTATACACTAATCAGTAAGGATTACAATCAATGAAATATTGTTTCAAAAATACGACATCGATTATTAATTGAGGTCGAATAACTATCAATTTCTCTTCATATTAATATAATAATAATTTTTTAGTTGCATGCAAGTGGATTGTAATAAATGATAATTATACGGATACAAAAAAAGCGAGGAAAATATATCCTCGCTTTTTTGATGATTTCTGTTCAGTTCTTATATTAAGAACGAAGTCTAATCTTTCTTATTGTGTTATTTACCACAATTCATAAGTTGCTTCACTAGCACCAGTAGAATATGAGTAAGTAGTATCATCACCATCATAAGAAAGTGTACTTGTCGCATACGTCCAACCATCAGGTACTTCATCTAGGATACTTGCAAGCGTCAAGGTTCCTGAAGTTGGGAATGATCTTGCTCCATTTTGAGCCAACTGCTGCGCTGCATAGTTATTTAAAGCAGTTTTTATCGTCCCGATTACAGCACTTTTATTGGCGTCATGTGCTTCTGAATTTATATCAAAAAACTTTGGTACTGCTACTGCTGCCATTATTCCAATCACCGCGATGACGATGATTAGCTCTATAAGTGTGAAACCACTATTATTTTTCATTTTCATATCTCCTGTTTGTTTTAATTTACTTTTTGTTGCTATTGTTGAGTATCTATGTTTGGTATTAGCAATAGTTATGCCAAGACGAGAGAGTACCCTGCCGGTATGTTATTATTCCTGGAGTGTATAACTTAAGGCATTTGAAGATGTTGTATAACTCCAGTCTGTGCCATCTCCACCATAAGAGAGGGTTCCTGATGCAAATGTCCAGTGGTTAGGTACTTCATCCAGCAAAATAGACATGTGAGATACTTGTACAACCGTTGGAAATGTTCTGGATCCTGTTTGCGCAAGTTTTTGTGCAGCCCAGTTATTTACAGCTGTTCTGACTACTCCAACTACAGCGGATTTATTAGCATTATGAGCCTCAGCAGTAATATCAAAGAATTTTGGAACAGCAACAGCGGCCATAATTCCTATAACGGTTATAACAACGATCATTTCAATTAAGGTAAATCCCTTTTTATTTTTCATTTTTAGTCTTTCTTTTTTAATTTATCCGGACAGGCTTGCAAAACCTGTACCATGCAGTTTGTTTTAAGTTAAATATTATTTATTGTCAAAGTATTATGCATTGTCGATATTTTAGACAATTAATGTACAGTATCTAGACATAATTTAAATTTATTCTTTATACATTTTGTACGAATTATAGAATAAAATGTAATAATGATGCGTCTTATATATCAATTAAACCATATTCATAGATGTATATAATAAGTAGATCCCAATAACCAGTAGGAATACTCCTATTATATGACGTTTTAATAGAATAATATCATCCGTTGTGGCCATCCGATTAAATGCCTCGCCAATTTTTATCATCATTTTTGGTGCAAATAACAATAAAAGGCCACCAATAGTTACGAGGGCTGCAGATATCATAAATACTATTTTCATTTCACTCTATATTTTCGGATTTCGGTGTATGTGCAATAATTTCAACCTATTAATATTTATATTTCTCTAAGTGAGCCATCCATTAATACCCATAATTCACTACCTAAATGCATCCCGCTCCCAAATATACCTCCAGCAAAATAGTTTGATGGAAATGATTGATGTAGATTTATATAATGATTGTCAAATTTATCATTTATCACACGATTTACATAGAGGGCACCTTTAAACCAATACAAATCGTCCAAATCAACATGACTATTATGATTTGGAGCATATAAAAAACCATGTGTATTCATATGTTCAGACTTGAATGATTTACCATTTTTAAAAGCATAAAAACGAGCTAAAGCCCGATGGTTGACCCCAGACGTACCCTTTAATTCAATTTTTCCTCTGGCGTAAATTTGATTTGCGACTGTCGGCCAGCTGGACTCTGGTAAATCGGAACCAAAGTTAACATACTTAATTTTTACATCAGATCCTGAAACCAAGATGATATTATCAGGTACGCTTCCCCCGGTGATACTTTCAATTTCAATGTTACCAGTAGCAACAATGACTCCGGGTGTGGACGCAGTACCAGAAGAATTTAAAATACTACAATTTTTAATCTTACAATTGCCGTTTACGTAAATTGTTCTATTCGGGTAATTCTGAAGATAAAATATTTCCGTTTCTGAAAAATCTCCTCCATAGGGATTTTGCAAATTCCCATCAAATAAGCCATTATCAGCATCGGTTGAGGTGATTGCAGCAGCAGTTGCGAGGAGGCTGTCATAATCGAAGTGATCAAAATCAGCTATATCTAAAACCTCACTGGTATTCCAGGTATAAGAATTTCCTGTAAGGGCAGTACCAGGCGTGACTGTAGCTGAATCTACGACCGATATTTTTGTATCGGAGTTAATTGAACCTACAGAAACTGTGGAAGTTGATCCTGAATATTCTAAATATGCTGAGGCACCTATATAAATCATTCCGTCGAGACTCCCTGATTCACCAAGGACATTAAAAGTGCCATAGGTGCACCCTACATCTCCACCATGATCATCATCTCCACCATGATCATCATCCCCACCATGATCATCTCCTGATCCACCACCGCCATGGTCATCACCGCCATGGTCATCACTCCCATGGTCATCACTCCCATGGTCATCATCTTCACCACAATTATTTCCCCATTTCCAGCCCCAAATGTCAAGACATGCTCCAGACCCAGTGGTCCATGCCCACCAATCGATTCCTCTTCCTGAACGGCCCCAACGCCATCCCTTTCCATAACCTCTTCCTGGATGGCAGGCATCATTTACTCTGAAAATCATTGAGTATTCAGGGAATCCTTCATAATCACAGTTTACATTCTCCATCATTCCCTCAACAAGCCTTGTAAAATTACCAATATTAATTTCACTGACTACCCTTTTATGGCAAACGTCAATATCTGTGAATTCAACTTCTCCAACAAGCTCACCCTCTTGTACGGTATCAAAACCGTAATCTTTTATAAGCTGTTCCATCATTCTAACACGAGACAAGGCTTTCCAAAACGCTATTCTTGCGGCGGTAGTCTTACTTGCAGTTGTTGTTTCCAGTGTTACGGTGTTAAACATAAAAACAACTACTAATCCAACAATCATTGAAACGGCAAACGATGTAATTGCGAATACAAAACCGTTTTTAGCCTGAATATTATCTTGTATATTTATTTTCATTTTAACCCCTAAATATTTTTAATGTTTTTACTACGCTATTAATTTCCATGCAAATATTATGCTATAATGCAGAACCAAGCGATTATTTAAAATCTTCGGGGAAAACATCTGCAGCAAATACAACATCCGTATCGTAATCAGTCATAGTCAAGGTTATCCTAGCTCTCCAAACAGCAGATGGCAAAAAAACACCTGTTAAGACAGTTTGTGTATTATCCCAATAATTAAAATAGCTTTTAGATACATCAACATGTGCGGTCATTACTGAACTATTCAAATTTCCAACAATCAAACGGGTCAATCTTGAATTTGTTAATTTGTATTCCACAGTTAAAGTATCTGCAACAATAAATCTTACTGTAGTCGAGTCTGCAACAAGCACATCTGTCTGTTGATCTATTTCACGAAATTCACGTACAAATTTTGAACTGGCATAATATCCATTCATGACCAAATCTTTTCTTATGTCAACAGTTTTCAATGTGGTAACACTGGTTGCGATAATGGCAGCCATAGAAGAGACAATAACACCAACAACAGACATGCCGGTAATGAGTTCGACTATTGACATGCCCCTATATGATTTGTTAAATAAATATTTCATTTTACGGTGTAATAATGGCACTGATTGATATTTTTTCATCAAATGCATCATTAAAAATATGGACAATAATTCGTTTGTAATTTTGAACGGTCCCAACACTGTCGAATATACTCACATCTGGATCAACGTAAAATATTCTGGTTTTTGCAGTGAAAGCAGGATACTCAGGATATGTCCAGGTATACCCACCATAATAATCATCAACATCATCATATGTTGTGGCCGATTCTCCTGATTCTGGGCCTAAAGGATTGCTCCATGGTGAGGAAGCATTTTCATCATAATTATGCGATCTCACCACCTCCATTATGCTATTACCAAAAGCAGTGCCCTCAATAAGAGCAACCATCACGTTACTTTCCTCCTCAATGGCTCTTACTGCGTAGAGAGTTCCAACAAAAGCAATTCCAAGAAAGAGTATTCCAAGAGTAACTTCAATTAAGGTCATTCCCTTTGAAAGGAGATATGATTTTTTAATCATTATGAACATACCCCGTTTCAGCGGTGACATAAATTGTATCAGTGTCATTTAGGACGATTATCCCACCACTAGATGGGGTACCCCACCAATCAAACATAAATTCCAAGCTACCTCCAAAATCCGCATTTGTTATGGATACACCTGGAAATAAATCATCAACATCAACAATTTGAGCCGCATTTGTTGATGGATCTATTACAAGAGTCCGCGTTAAAGCACTTGATCCAGAATATATACCATAGGTATTTGCTGAAGTATCCGCAACAAACCAAGTTGAATCATGCTGAACGATAGCCTGATTATAAATTAATTTCAGGTCATCAATAATCTTATCGCTGCAATTTAACAATCTCAACTCATCAAGTGTGTCACTATATTTGGGTATAAAAATAACTGATAATATAGAGATTATAGCCATTACCAAAACCAGTTCGATCATCGTAAATCCAGGATATATTTTAATTTTTTTTCTATCTATTTCCATAGTATTTCAATTACTTGAATCAAATTCAGGAGAAACTCCAATCACGCAATTCCATCCGTATAAATATATATGTTTTCATGTCAAGTCCATCATGCTCCACATGGGGAGGAAAATACCCAACGCAAAAATTAATAAAAAGATACCAATAATTATTGTCATCATGGGTTCAATTGCAGCAGAGAGGCCCTCTACCTTTGCGTCTACCTGAGCATCATATTGTCGAGCAATATTCAATAACATTTTATCTAGAGCACCTGATTTTTCCCCAACCGAAATCATCTTTAAGGTCATTGATGGAAAATGTCCCATTTCCCCAAGGGCTTCAGCGAGTGGGATCCCTTCTTCCACCATTTCCCTTGCATCACGAATACCATGAGCAATAACAATATTTTCTATGGTTTTTTCAGTGATCTCCAATGCTTTCACAATTTGGATACCACTTCGATTCAAAGTTTCAAGTATATGAGCAAATCTGGCAATTGATGATTTAATTATTATATCACTCACAATAGGTAACTGTAGTTTTATATTGTCCCAGATCAATCCACCTCTGGCAGAATTTACAAAAGTTCTAAAACCCCATATCGATCCAACCAAAGACCCAAAGGCAAAATACCAATAATCAGTCATAAAAGTACTAATGCCCATCATTATTTTAGTTGGCAGCGGTAAATCAACGCCTGCCTTACTAAATAGTGAAGAGAATTTAGGTATGATAAAAACAATTGCCCCTGTAAATGCAGCGATAAGCACGCAAATTACTATGATTGGATACCGCATTGCACCTTTGATTTTTCTCCGGACTTCAATATCATGACGGATAAAAGCCCCAAGATGGCTCAAAATTTTCTCCAACACACCTGTAGCTTCACCAACTTTTACCATATTGACGTATAAATTGCTAAAAACTTTGGGGTAATCTGACAATGCATCAGAAAATGATACACCTCTTTCAATTTTTTTTACAATATCTTTTATGACATTTTGCATGTTCATGGATTCAGCCTGATCTACTATAGATTCCAAGGAACTAAGTAGGGGAACTCCAGCACCAAGCATTACAACCAATTGTTCTGTGAAATTTTCAAGCTCCTGCGGTTTAATCTTTTTGAGACCGTTTGACCATTCTTCTAAATTAAAAGGTTTTTTGAATTCTTTAACTGAAAGAATAACTTCATTCTTTCTCTCCAATTGATCGAAAACATCAAATTTCGAACGAGCATCAACGATATTATGCGTAATGATACCTTCTTCAGTTATCATTTTACATTCAAATTTTGGCAACTGACTATTAATCCTTGTCCGAGATAATTAAAAAATAGTACACCCTAAAATTTATCACATATTCTCCTGTTAATGCAGTTATAAATAGTTACCAATCTAGAGTTATTTAAGTTTATATTCTTTTATTTTTTTGTACAAAGCGCCTCTTGATATCTGTAATGTACTTGCAACATTTGTTATATGACCATTTAATTTTTTTAATGCTGCATCAATGGCTTTCATTTCAACAATTTTTAATGGAAGAATTTCTTCAGGCTCAGTTTCTGGGATTACCTCCTGACTTACAGGATCAAGATCTGTAGTTGTTTCGAGTAGACCTTCTAACCCCAATATTGTTGAATCGGAATAAAATATCAATCTTGTCAGGATATTTTCAAGTTCTCTCACATTCCCATGCATAGGCAATAATTTTAGATGGTTAATAAGCGACATTGATAGTCCATCGATTTTGAGAGTGCTGTTTTTTGTCAATTTTTGGATCATATGGAGAGTCAACAATATGATATCATCTTCTCTTTTATTTATTGGTAAAAGTGTAAGTGGGATAACATTGAGACGATGATATAAATCCAGTCGGAATTCTCCAACTTTTGTTAATTGTAATAGATCCTTATTTGTGGCGGCTAATAATCGAATATTAATTTTAAGTGACTCCGTACCACCAAGTCTTTCAATCGTATGATCTTCAAGAACCCGTAGTAATTTTGCCTGAACATCAGGCGCCATATCTCCAATCTCATCCAGAAATATTGTTCCATTATTGGCGAGCTCAAATCTTCCTGCCTTTGTTTTATTTGCACCAGTAAAAGCGCCCTTCTCGTAACCGAATAATTCACTTTCCAAAAGATTTTCAGGAATTGCGGCACAATTCAAAGAAATAAACGGAAAATTTTTTCTCTGGCTGAATTCATGAATACTGTTAGCAACAATTTCCTTACCACTTCCGCTTTCCCCAAGGATTAGGACCGTAAAATCTGTACTTGAGACTTTTACAATCTGAGAATATAATTTTGTCATAGCTCGGGAATTTCCAATAAAAGTACCAAACCCATTTGGTCGGATATTTCTGGAGACTCCTGGTGCCAGACTGTTTTTGAATCTTTCAAATTTAACCAGTCGATCTAACACTTCTGGAAATACTGAATCTAATTGAGGCTCTATAATAATATTAAAAATATAATCATTTTTTTGACATAATGCTCCATCGATAATATCATTGTCTAGAATTATAATGATAGGGATAAATTTATTCAATTTCTTATATCTGTCGTGAAAACGGATATAATAATCTTTAATCATTGACCACTTTATCCATATTGCATCATAATCTTCAATGGCAATATAGGAAAGAAGAGAATTTGCTGATTTGGCCTGTGTTATTTCTACAGATACCGGTTCAAGTAGTTCAATGAGTTTAGATGATAATCTATAATCCTCCTTTGATTTTTTCCCCGGTATACCAATTAGGTTTTTCATAACTTAGGCGAGTGAAACTCTCATGACCTCTTCATAAGATGTTTTTCCAGAAAGAACATGTCTTTTTGCAGCCTCTGATAACGTCACCATGCCCTGTTGAACTGCGACTCTCTCAATTTCATGGGAAGGAGCCATTTTAATTACCATATCTTCAATTTCGGTGTTCGGTATTAATAACTCATAGACCCCAGCTCTTCCTTTATATCCTGTATTCTTACAATGCGTACATCCGATAGGTTTGAAAAATGTACCTTCTTCATCTTCTTGAATATTTAACGAATCCAATAAATCTTCCGTGGGTTCATACTGTTCTTTACACCGATCACAAAGGACTCTAACGAGGCGCTGCGCAAGTATTCCACGAATTGTAGAGCTGATAAGATAGGCATCCAGACCCATATTTAGAATACGAGTATAACTTGAAGACGCATCATTAGTATGCAATGTACTAAAACAGAGATGACCAGTGAGAGCTGCACGAACAGCCAACTCAGTTGTTTCCTTATCTCTCATTTCACCAACCAAAATAATATCTGGATCCTGCCTTAACATGGATCTAAGGGCAGCTGAAAAAGTAACCCCTGCTTTTTCATTAACCTGACCCTGTGTGATACCATCAAGTGGATACTCAATGGGATCCTCAACAGTCATGATGTTTACTTCAACAGAATTCACCATATTCAAAGATGCATATAATGAAGTTGTCTTTCCTGATCCTGTAGGACCTGTTACAAGAACCAATCCATTTTGAGCATGAATTAATTTTATCCAATTCTCAAGAACACTTTCATCAAAGCCCATTACTTGTAAAGGAATATTACTTGCCTGTCCATCCAGTATTCTCATAACTATCTTTTCCCCGTTTGGGGTAGGGAAAGTTGACGTTCTTAAATCAATATGACGCCCAACTTTTAAATTCTGTCTAAATCTGCCATCTTGTGGTTTTCTGGCTTCGGCTATATCCAAATCTGATAAAATTTTTATCCTAGATACGATAGCAGGTAGGGACGATTTTGGCACACTGTAGTATTGTTGAAGAACACCATCAACTCTGAATCTCATACGCACATCTTTTTCACGTGGTTCTACATGTATATCACTAGCGCCATTTTTAACGGCTTCTTCAATCAGCATATCAACAGCTTCTATGATTTCTGTATCTTCAGTGATTTCCTGAGAGACAACTGTAGCCTTTGATTTCTTACCAGCTCCATCGCCACCACCAGCCTGTATTTGATTCATTGCATATTGGTCAGCGGAATAATATAATTCAATACACTTAACTATACTTGATTCTGTAGCAAGTACAAGATTGATTTCCATCATATTTGTCGCTTCAATAATTTCGTCTATCATATCAATATCATTGGGATCAGATACTGCAATAGTTAAAGAATTATCAAATTGAAATAGAGGTAATGCGTTAAATTTTTTCGCCAAATCTTCCTTTAATATTCGGAGAGCCTCTGATTGAATTCTATATGTTGTGGGGTTTATTGTAGGAAGTTGCATCTGATCACTTACAGCATTTATCAGATCCTCTTCAGACAATAATTCTAAGGCAACAAGTGCTTTTCCTAGATACACATCTTTTTCACGCTTGTATTCAAGGGCTTCCTCAAGCTGCACAGCATCAATTTTGCCTTGTTCCAGAAGTATTTGTCCTAATTGTCTTTTATCTTTCGCCATTGTCTTTTCTTTTAAAAATTAGTTATAGTCGTGAAGTGATCTCAGCAACAAGTTTTTCCGGTGTAATGGGTTTTGTAATATATAAATCAGCACCAGTTTGTTGTCCAAGTTGATAATCTCTTTCTGAATCCATTGCTGAGACCATAATAATAGGTATATGCTCATAATTTTCATCAAATTTTAGCAACCTGCAAACCTGGTATCCACTGATACATGACAACATAAGATCAAGCATAATCATATCAGGGCTTTCGGTCCTAGCAGCTTTCAACCCAGTCATGCCATCATATGACACAATAACTTCAAATCCTTCTTTTTCCAACGCCATTTTAATGGGTTCTACAAAGAACTTTTCATCATCGATAATTAAAATTTTACTCATTTGATACCATCCTTAACTTATATCATCCAATTCAATTCTTTCAGTAATATGGGTTTCCTCCTGTGACCTGATAAGCATCTTTTGATCATTTTGTCTATCAGCAAATTGAACTGCTGTTTCATCACTAATAACATTATGCTGATATAGTTTATATAAATACTGATCAAAAGTATGAAGACCCTCATTGACAGAGGCTTCCATGGTAGCTCTTAAAAGGTGGAAATCCCCGTTAGAAATAATGTTTTTTATTCTGGGTGTTGGTAATAACATTTCAAGAGCTCCAACAACTCCGCCTTCCAAAGTGGGAACCAACCTTTGGGCAATTATCGCTTTAATATTCTGACTCAATTGAAACTGAATCATTGGCTGCAGAGAAGAATCAAAAAAACTTAAAATTCTTTCAATTGTCTGAGATGCATTATTAGCATGTAAAGTTGATAATACCAGATGACCTGTTTCAGAAAAGCTAAGTGCAGCACGCATGGTTTCTGAATCCCGGATTTCACCAATGAGCAATAATGAAGGTGCTTCTCGCAAAGCACTCTTAAGGGCTCGATCGTATGAATCAGAGTCCTGTCCAATTTCACGTTGATTTACAATGGATTTATTATGTTGATGTAAAAATTCAATTGGATCTTCTAAAGTTAAAATATGTCCGGATTGGCTACGATTTCGATAATCAACCATTGCGGCTAAAGTCGTTGATTTACCTGATCCGGTGGCCCCAACTACCAACACTAAACCACGTTTCACCAATGACAACTCTTCAATAACTTCAGGCAGATTTAATTCTGCGACAGTTTTTATCTCATTAATTATCTGCCGGGCAACAAATGCGTCTGAACCACGCTGACGAAAGAAATTAACTCTAAAACGACCAATCCCTGGATAACTATAAGTAAAGTCAATCTCACTCTCACTCTCATATTTTTTGATCTGCTCTTCATTCAGAATCTGATTTTTGAGCTCATTCATGAGTGGAGGCATGATCCTTTCCTCTTCTAATGGAAGAGTATCTCCATCCACGCGAAGCATTGGGTATGAGCCTACGCTGATAAATAGATCAGAGGCTTTGATCTCAACCATTATTTTGAATAATTTTTTAATTGTATACATTATGGTATCAATTAATTGTTATATTTGGAAATATATTTATCAAATTCAAGTTTGTCAATAACTTCCTCATTATATAGGTTAGTTACAGACTGTTCCATAGTGATCATACCCATATTTGCATTTGTTTGAAGAATAGAAGAAAGCTGATATGTTTTGGCTTCTCTGATCAAATTACTCACTGCAGGTATTCCTACCATTATTTCAAACGCAGCAACTCGACCACCATCCCTCTTTTTTAACAAGACTTGAGAAATTACCAGAAGCAATGATTCACTAATCATTAGCCTTATTTGGCTCTGCTGGTCAGGCGGATACTGGTCGATAACTCGTTCAATGGTTTGGGTGGCACTGGTCGTATGCAGTGTTCCAAAAACCACATGACCCGTTTCAGCTGCAGTTATTGCAAGAGCAGTGGTTTCGAGGTCTCTCATTTCTCCAACAACAATAATATCCGGATCTTCTCTGAGTGCGCTCCTCAATGCTTTCTTAAATGAATGTGTGTTCGTACCAACTTCCCTATGATTGATTAGAGATTTCTCACTTTGATGTATAAATTCCACCGGATCTTCGATTGTAATAATATGACGGCGGTACTTTTTATTTATATAACTTACTAATGTGGTCATCGTCGTAGTTTTGCCAGATCCAGTCGGTCCAGTGATTAATATGAGACCTTTATCACGACCAACTAAGTCTTTAACAATCTCCGGCAAACCTAATTTATCGTAATCTAATATTTCATCTGATATCGCCCTTAACACTGCAGTATCACCAAAATAGCCAGTAAAGATGTTGACACGGAATCTTCCCAATCCTTTAAATTCTGAAGAGAAATCCACTTCTAGCTCCTCTTCATAGTTCTTTCTTTGTTCATCATTCATTAAGTCATATACAAGCATATGAGTATTTTCAGGTGTCAATGGTTTCATCTTTGTTCTTATTAGTTCCCCATTAACCCTGAATATTGGAGGAGAATTAGGACTTATATGTAAATCTGAAGCATCAACATCTCGCATAAAGGTCAACAAACTATAAATATCCATCTAAAATAAAATCCTTATCTCATTGTGTGTGTATAATGTTCGATGTAATGAATATTAGTAACTCGCGTTGCTCTGTATCCTGCGTGGTGTGAGTAAAAAGATTTTTTATAACTGGGATTTTATCCATATACGGTAATGTTGTTTTGTTTTCAATAATCTGATCATATATCAGCCCTCCAATTAGTAAAGTTTCGCCATCCCCGATCATTACCTGAGTATTTGTAGTACGATCAGATACTATTGGAATATCTGCATTTGGACCTGCTAGCCCTACCACAGCCTGCACAGTAGCATTAATACTTAATGAGATAAACTTATCAGCATTAATCCTTGGTTTAACATTCAGCGATATATCGATATCCGTTTCTTCTACAGAAAATAAATCACTTGTGCCACCCTCTTGAGAAACTTGAGGGACAATGATAGGATATGTTGTTCCAACTTCCATGGTGGCATTCATATTGTTTTTTACTGTTACCTGTGGCTCCTGTATTAATCTTGTTTCACCATCTGTGGAAAGAATTTCTAATAGACCATAAAATGTTGGCACACTCAGTGTGGAGAATTTGAGATCACCCCATTTTCCAAAATTTAAACCCTCAGGTAAATCTGCTCCTCCAGACGTATCGAATGGACCAGAAATATTTGATCTTACTTGCCAGTTTATACCCATCCGTTCATCAACAGAAAGTGTTGTTTCGATAAATTTAACTGATATATTTATCTGTGGCACAGGATTGTCTAATTGGTCTATTAAATCCTCAATAACAGAGAAATTTGCAAATACTTCCGTTACTAGTATATAATCACCGCCAATTGATGAACTGCCGGCCCCGCCAACACCAGAACCTGCTGTTCCACCAAAATTTGATCCCGCCGTTACCGCTCCAGCGGTGCTACCACCGGTACCGAGCGGTCCAGTGTCCCCACCAAGGCCACCACCACCTAAAAAGGACTCAGTACCAGTTGTGGGATTAAAACCAATAACACTTCCCTTTGGTGTTAAAACTGTTTCAACAGCAGGGATAACAGCAGATGCATCCAGATAATCCAGTTTATATACTCTTGTTGTTAATTCGCCAGCCATAGCCTCACCGGAACTCTTTATTACAATGATATTCCCCTGGATAAACCAATCATATTTATTTACTTTTAGAATAGCATCTAACGCCATGCCTAATTGAACATCAGTTAGGGAAACTGTTACTTCACCTCTGATTTCTTCTCCGGCAATTATATTTAAATTATTTTGTTTTGCAAGCACTCTTAAAAGATCAACAATATCTGCATTTCTAAAATTCAAAGATACTGGTCGATTAAATTTTACATCTGTATTATTTAAACCAACATCATCTTCGACTATTGGCGGCAGGGTCCAGGAAATCCTGATAAGATTCTCACCAACAGTTGTAATTTTATAATCAGGTAAAATGGTAAAGTATAGAATAACCATTGCGGCTTTTCTACTTTTCTCATACAGTCTCTCATATGCTTCTATTCTATATAGCGGTTTAACATTAATATGCATACTAATGTTTTTATCCTGAATCATACTTGTTGGAAAAAGTATTGTTAGCTGTGGTGGTGAATTGGTTGCTTTTTCTTCATACTCAATCAACTGATCTGATAAAATTTCAACATAACCATTATTTCCATCTGTATACTCCCGTATCCATTCGATTCCCTGGCAGTAACCAATTGAAGTAGAGAAAACAAAAATTATAAACGTAAAAATTATTTTATTCATAAATATTAGTCTTTTAGAGAGAGTTTAATTGTTCCATCTTCATTGGTTAGAAGTACATAATCACTGGCAATTTTTTCAACAAGATAACCATTTATTATATCATTTTCCTGTATTATATCCTGCCCAATCAATGCAAAGCCATAATCCCCATCCCATGATATGCCAGTAAGGTCAAAGGTGATTTCAGGTTCAATAATTTCTTCACTATCTGGAAGATTCGTCGTTTTAAAAGTATCTAAATCAGGATAGTAAAATGGATCTGTCAATTCCCATGTACCATTATAATTCAGTTTAAAAACCTTAATAGCATTATTAATTTTAGCAATCCGAAGTAAATCGATTGATTTCAAATTCAAATCATCAGAAACTTTTACAACGGATGGTGTATTATTGGATAACGTTGCATCACCACCACCAAAGGAAAAGACATCATAATCATATAATAAATACAAAAATGCCAGCCCTAAAACAATCAGCATTATTTTTTGACTGTTAGTTACATCTTTCATGTATGATCCTTAACTTCTTCAGAATAGATGTAGGTATATAATGTAATATCACAGTTCAGTTTATCTTGACCTGATCGTTTCTGAAAGACAGTATTAATATTAACTTTATCAACATTTATCAACTGCTCGCTGTTGATAAGAGCTTCAATAAATTCTCCAATTGATAAAAAATCTCCTCTGATTTGGACTTGAACCGTATATCTCTCGATATGTGATTTTTCTTTTACGAGTTCATCCTTAATAGGCGGTAAGGTATCTTCAAGAAAGGGTTGCTGCCACATTATTTGTACATTATTTTCACCTGCAGCTTCCCGTATAAAATCTTGAACTGAGGCAAACGACTCCAAACTTGGAATCTTTGCTTTCAATGCCCTGAATTCATTTATTAAGATCCCATATTTATTTTTTAATAAGGTGTCATCCCGCTGTTTTTCGGTGGCAATATCAACTTTTTTTTGTAGTTCAATTAAATCAGTTTGGTTTTTTGACATTTTCAACCCATTGACATATGCAACCTGCCACATCCAGTAGACGGATGAAATGAAAGTCAAAACAATAGATATATATAATATAACTTTATTCTTCATTAGGGCTCATTAGTATTCTATTTGCATTGTAAATAGCAATTTCCCACCAGTTACAGAACTAATATCTTCAGTTGTAAGAAAAATCTTCTTAAAATGACGTGTCCTCTGTAGATCTACCCTAAAATTTGCCAATTGGATATTTGCTACAGAGGCATCTGAGTTTACCAAACCTTTAATTTCGACCATATATTTAGGGGGAATGTCAAAATTTAAATTAATCCCAACATCTCCACCCTCATCACCGATTTGTTTTTTAAATTCCATATCAGTAATTTTAATCTGATTAGGAGTTCTTGATGCAATAATTTTCATTATATTAATCAAATTTTCAGATTTGATTCGATCATTTTTAATGAAGTTCTGGTAAGTTTCCAAAATTGCGATCTCACCTTCCATTACAAAAAATTCTTTTGTCTGAGCTTTTGAATTCGAAAACCTATAATTGTAAAGATCAATTTCATCATTCATATTTTTTAATTCCATAGAAGAGAAAAAAGATGATAATACTATAATTGGAAAAATTACCGTTGTTACAATACTAGCAACCTTACTAAATAAAATATTTTTATGTCCTGCTCGAATCTTTTTAGGCATCAAGTTTAATTTCTTCACACTATCTTGCATTAAAGAGAAATTCAATGCAAAGTTGGGAAGTTTATAATCTTCAATAGGTTTGAGGTTGTGATATTTAATCTTTACCGCTCTAATAGGATTGAACAAACTCACATCAATATTTAAATTATCCCGTAGAGTCTGAGCCAGACTTGGCAATGTGGCACCTATACCATCGAAAACCAATTCTTCCCATATAAGATCAGGATTTTGTTTTTTAAAATAATTTAAAGATCTGCCTAATTCCCCAGTTATTCTTTCAACGATCGGTCTAAGGAATATTGACAATTTATATAAATTTATGTTCGATCCAACAGTGAATCCACTCTCATTTTTTGGTATTCCATATTGATGCAATACTTGTCTGGCGAGTTCTTCATCAATTTCAATAATTTTGCCATCACTCGTTTCAACTCTCTGCATCACCGCTTTGTAAAAATCATGCGTACCAATGGCAATTTCTCGAATAAATAGAAGTTTGTGATTGTTGATCACTAATACAATTGTGTGATTTTCCCCAATATGAATAAGGACATTACATTTATTTTTACGATCCGGATAGTTTGCAATAAACGATTTCCATAATAATATTGGCATCGTGCTGACAAGTCTTAATTTGATATCGTTTTTATAGAAAATTCTTTCAATACTATTTATTGATTTTCTATCAAGAACTCCAATGATGACATCTTTTTTCTTTTTGGATTCCTTTTCATGAGATGTTTCCCAGTTTAAAATCGCCTGATCGGCAGGGAAGGATAGATTCTTTTTGGTATTCCATTCAACCAGGTCTTTAAGTTCTTTATTTGTTAATTCCGGTGTTTCAAGAACCTGTGTTTTTGATTGTAATTGTGAAGAGAAATATGAACCATAGATAATCTTTCTATTTTTCTTCTCGACATGATTTGAAAGAACATATCCAATGAGTTCATTCATATTATGAATCGTTTTATCCTCTGTCTGATATGGGAGAGAATACGAACAGTATTTATCAATATTTTGACCATTTACACCGACTGTAATCTGAAGCAGCCAAAGGAGTTTTTCGTCTGAGACAATTGATAGTTTTATCCAGGATTCATCAAATCGATGGAGTAGCACTCGAAAATAATCTTCAACTGATGACTTAACTTCATCAGCTTCTAAATAATTTATCAGTGACGAATCAAAGGATTCTGGTACAATTTCATCAATGGTTACAGAACGGGACGGATCTATTGCGGTCTTTTCATCTTCAATACTATCGGCATTAGATGATTTCTTTACTTTTTTCTTTGATTTTGTGAAAATAGAACTGATTTTTGCAAACGAACTCGGTTTTTCATTACCTATATCTAATTTTTTATTTTTCTTAGACTTTTTAAATACCGAAGGAATTAGATTACTCTTTCCTTTTAGTTTTGACTCTTTTTTATCAGGGCTTTTCTTATCCTTTGATGATTTTTTAGTTTTTTGATCTCGAATTTTATCTTCTGGCGACTCATCAACTATTTCTTCATTTTTCATATCCTCAGCTGATGTCTTTGAAAGCAAATTATTTTTTGCTTTTTTTCTAGAAATTACTTTTCCAGTATCCTTGATTCCGGTAATTTTTTCTAATTCATTGAGTAAAGCAGGACGATTATATTCTTCATTTTCAGTTTTAACAAGTAGCGATTTACCTGCTGGATTAGTTTCGAATTCTTTTTCTTTTGATGACTCAGTTAACGTGTTCTTCTTTGTTGCAGGATCTTTTTTCTTTGACAAATCAGTTTCTATAGTCAATTCAGTGGCCGGTTTTTTCACCACTTTATGAGTAGAATCATCTCGTTCAGATTGTCTTTTAAATAAACCACCAACTCTAGAATTTATTGGTTGTGGGATAGTCGCTGTTTTATCAACTTTTTTTTCACTTTCCTGATCATTACTTGAATTGATTTGATCAGAAGTATTTTTTAGAATGCCCAAAGATTTAATAATTGGTTTTTCAGTTTTTGAACTCATCGAGGCGAATGACTTTTTTGACAATTCATCTGATCCCTTAATGACAAAACCACTTCCTCCCTTTGGTTTTTTTAATAAACTGCTCTTTTGGGGTAAAGTCGATTTCGTAAATAAGGTTGACTCAGTCTTTGATCCAGATATACGGTTGATTTTTTTTGTCTTTGAATCCAGGGTTGTTAGTTTTGATTTTGCTGTATTTATTACTTCCTCATCTATATTATTTGAATCAAATTTCTGAAGTATTGATGTCAGTTTCCCTTCATCATGAGGTTCTTTGTCAGTCGATGCATTTTTTGGAAGAACAGTTGCAGATTTTATGCGGGACACTGGTTCGTCTTCCAAATCCTTTTTCTTTTTTTTCTTGGGCATCATATCCCGAGGAGATGAATCCTTTGTTGATTTTAGTAAATTCTCAACTTTGGATTTTTTATTTTTTCCGGATTTTTCTCCAGTTTTGCTTTTTCGAATATTTTCTAATTTTTTTCTAAGCGCTCTTACACTCTTTGATTCCATTATCTGTTCATCATCTTCGGGTAATTCACGTCGTTTTTCTTTATTAATTTTGATTTTATCTTCGGTAGGTTGCTTGTTTTGTGTATTTTCTTCTGCGACAGGTATTTCTTTAGATTTTATTGGATCCGATCCAGAGAATGGAATTTTTACCTTCTTCTTTCCAAAACTAACAGGTGCTGATTTTTTTGGCTGGCTATTTTCTTTTTTAGAATCAACCTTATGGTCTGATTCATTATCAGCAATTACTGCACCATCTGAGTTTTCCAGATCATCTACATCCTGAGACCTCAGTATATCCAATAATCGGTTTGTTGCAAGATCTCTTTTTTTAGACCCGCTAGACATTGAAATGCTCCTTGGCCTGCATTCTGGTTAGCACAATCTCGCTATTTATTATTTCCTCACCATTTATGATGTAGTCAATGATTAAATGATGACAAAATACGACAATTTTTCTTGGGTAGCCTTTTGTGTGTTTATAGACCAAAGCCTTGGCTTTTTCAGTAAAAACCTTTTTATCCTCATCAAGACCGGCCACTTTTAAACGGTGATCGATAAATTCAATAGTATTCTTTTCACCAAGAGGTTGGACAGTAAATCCAAATGCAATTCTATCTTTAAAATTCTCGTGTAGTTGCAACAGTTCCTTAAATTCAGGTTGAGCGAAAATAACTACCTGAATTAATTTTACATTATTGGTCTCAAAATTTAGCAAGGTACGGATAATTTCAATTTGATCTGATCGTATTTTTTGTCCTTCATCGATTATTAATACAATTCTTTTATTATTATTGAATGTAGAATCCAATAAGAAATGTTCAATTTGATTCATCAGGTCAACTTGACTATTGGTATTACTTTCAATCCTGAATAATTTCTTAAGAAATTGTAAAAAATCTATACTATTTTCCCAAGTTGGATCTAAAACAAGAAAAAACTCATAATTACTTCCGTACATCAGAAACCGTTCAAGTAACAATCTTGATAATGTTGTTTTACCTGTACCAATATCGCCAATCACAACATGCAGACCACGATTTAGACGCAAGGATATTTCAAGCCTGTTCAGGCATTCACCATGAGTCTGGGTTGCACAGAAGAACTCTGGATCAGGAGCCATAGAAAATGGTTCTTTATTAAGACCAAGGAGTTCATAATACTCAGCACGTGGATTTTGAGTATTCAAATTTTGTAGCTAGTTATGTTTCCAAGTTGTGTTTTTGGTTCATATGCTCATCCTAAAGTAATAAATCAAATCTCATACGAATTTATTACATTAATTTAGATAAAGATAGACTTATTTTCTATGATTATTTATTAAACAAATCTAAACTCACTCCCTTAATAAAAGACGTCAAATATTATTTAGTATTTTTGAATTACAAATAATGGATTGTTCATTGTGGAGACGATGTTAATAATCAGAACAATTGATGATTTACTTTTTAGTAGGCCCGAGGGGAACCGAGCCCATATCTGAGGAATCGGAATTCTCCATTCTATCCGTTTAACTACGGGCGTATATTTTTTGCTGCTAGGACGGTATTGTAAAGCAGCATTGTTATGGTGAGTGGCCCAACACCGCCAGGTACTGGGGTTATGGATCCGGCAATCCCAAGAATCGATTCATAATCAACATCCCCAACAAGCCGATATCCCTTTTCAGAATTATCCTTGATTCGATTAATTCCAACATCGATGATATGCACACCTTCTGAAATCATGTTTCCAGTGATTAACCCTGGCATTCCAGAGGCGACTATCAAAATATCTGCCATTGACGTATACCTGCTTAAATCCACAGTTCCCGTATGACAAATGGTTACAGTAGAATTACCATATTCCATTTTCTCAGCAAGTAATGCAAACATGGGTTTGCCTACAATATTTGATCGGCCAACAATTACAGCATGTTTACCGTTGGTTTTTATCCCATAATAAGCCATCAATTTCAAAATCCCGTGAGGAGTACACGAGATAAATTGAGGCTGTCCTTCTAAAAGGAGTCCTACATTTAGGGGGTGGAAACCATCGACATCTTTTCTGGAAAGAATTCGCCTGGTAATTTTTTTACTATCAAGATGTGCCGGAAGCGGCAGTTGGACGAGGATTCCATGAAATTTTGATGAAGCGTTAAGTTCATCAATTAACAAACATAATTCAGTTTCCGAGGTATTTTCAGGAAGATTGAATGTCTCGCTAAAGCAGGCCATTTTTTTAAAAGCCCTTGATTTACTTCTTACATATACCTGCGAGGCGGCATCCTCTCCAACTAATACAACTGCGAGACCAGGTATAATACCAAGATTTGACAAATTGGAAATTTCATTTTTCAACTCTTGTCTTAGCTGCAGGCTGACAGGCTTGCCATATAGAATCTCTGTCGTCAGGCTCATAGGATTAATTTGACTTTATTTTATCAGAAATATATTCGCGAATCGCCTTTAATTTTGTTTCAAACCGGTTTGCGAATTTCTCATTTCTATTCTTTTCAGCGAATAAATCATCAGTAATATTCATCGCTGATAGAACTACAGTTCTAAGCTGGGACTGATTACCCGCAACTGAGTTTTCCACCTCTTTTATCCGATCATTGACGTATTGTGCCACATTCTTTATATATTTCTCATCAGCACTCGTTCTCAGCGAGTATTCCTGTCCGCCAATATTAATTCGCACGATATTATCTGCGCCCATAGAACCCCCTATCTTTGAATTGCGTTAAACTGATTTTCCAATTGATAAAGTATTTTCTGAATTAATTGGTCAACAGTCTTATTTTTAAGGTTTTTATCAACTGATTGAAATGTCAAACCATATGCGAGACTTTTATTGCCTCCACCTAAACTTTCATCATCATAATAGTCAAAGAGTTTTACATCCGTAAGAAGTTTCCCGCCCACTCTTTTAATGAGATTTTGAAGATCACTGGCATTTATCTGCTTATTGACCAAAAGGGCTATATCCCGGTTTATGGCAGGGAATGATGATGGTGGAAGGTAAGATTTACTGCTGCTTGATGCAATCTCGTACATCAATTCAATTGAACATTGAAATATAAATACTTGCCCCAGCACATCATAGATCTTTTTTATTTCTGAAGAAAGTTCACCGAGAACACCGAGATCAGTTTTTCCAACACTTATTTTAAAGGAATTTTTTAATCCCGTTATTTTTGTCGGCTTAAAATTTGCGTTCTGACAATTAACATGTTTTAGTATAGACTGCACTTCTCCAACAATTCTGAAAATATCCTGATCAGATTGTTTTCTCCAATGGGGTTCGGGACTGATATGCCACCCCAGGCAAAGATGGAATTCTTCTTCACTCAATCTATCTATCAGCTTGTTGGCCTGATGAACAGCACCAATTTCAAATAATTTGAATCCCTTTTGCTGACGTTTTTCGCTATGACTTATTGCATTTATAACTCCGGGAATTAACGAGTTTCTTAAAAATGCCATTTCTGAACTAATTGGATTCTTTATTGATACACCAGGTGTCTGTGAAAAATGCAGCAACTGCTTTTCGGTAACTAGACTATTTGAGACATGCTCATTGAATCCAGAAGATGCAAGATGCTGTCGAATTTTTTTATCCAGGGAATGCGAATCTTTTATAAATGTCTTAAAACTTCCAGTAAAACCATGTGATTCAGGAATATTATCATATCCATATATCCTTGCTACTTCCTCAATGATATCTACTTCTCGATCTACATCATTCCGATAAGAAGGGATATTACATAGATATTGCCCATTCTCCGAGGTATAATCAAATGCCAACATCTTAAATATTTTATCAATATCAGCATGGTCTAAATCCAAACCCAGTAATCTGTTACATTTTTCTATTCTGAAAGAGACACTCCTGGCTCCAGGCATTTCGGTATAGATATCGATGATTCCGTTTACAATCTCACCACCGGCAACTTCAATAATAAGAGCAGCAAGATGATTGAGGGCAGGAATAATATTGTCCATGTCAGTATCACGTTCAAATCTTTTGGATGCTTCTGTTGATAGGTCGAGAAGCTTTGCACCCTTGCGAATAATTGTTGGGGTAAAATATGCACTCTCGATCAAAATAGAAGTAGTTTTCTCGCTTATTCCCGATTTCAGATCACCCATGATTCCGGCAAGTGCCACCGGTGTTTTCCCATCACATATCAGAAGGTGGTCTGTTGTGAGTGTTCTTTCAATTTCATCAAGAGTCGTAATTTTTTCATTCTTTTTTGCAAACCGCACATTGATTTCTTTTTCTGCCAGCAAATCAAGATCAAAAGTATGCATCGGGTGTCCCAAATCCATTAAGGCAAAATTGGCGGCATCAACGACATTATTAATAGACTTTTGTCCAATTGATTCCAGACGCTTCACCAACCAATCAGGTGATGGACCAATTTTAACACCTGTAATCACCCTGGCTGCATATCTTGGACAGCCAGTGGATGCATCTATATTAATTTTAATAAAGTCATCAATTGAGTTGTGGTTTTCAGAAATTTTTGCATTCTCTTTTGCAATTTTTTGATTCTCCAGAATCCCTACCTCACGGGCGATGCCAAGATGACTAAAACAGTCACCCCTATTTGGCGTGATATCCATTTGGAATATGGTATCCTGCCCAAAATTAATTATTCTTTCAATCGGGGTTCCCAGTGGTTCTTCTGATTCGAGAATTAATATCCCCTCGTGGTCGTCGTTTAAATTCAGTTCTTTACCAGAACATATCATTCCATGTGAAACGACGCCGCGTAATTTTGATTTTTTGATTTTGAAATCACCGGAATTTAATGTTGCACCTACTTTTGCTACCGGAACCAGAATGTGTTCTTTAACATTTGGAGCCCCGCAAACAATCTGATAATTCTCGTTATCACCAATATCTACGAGGCACACAGATAAATGATCAGATTGTGGGTGCTGCTCGCACTCTAACACGCGTCCAAGAACAATATTTGTAAAACTTAAAGTCTGTGTTTCAAAAGTGCATTCAAGACCGAGCGCTGTTAATCCAGATTCCAGTTCTTCCGGGGTTAATGAGATATCACAATAATCCTTCAGCCAGTTTAAAGAAATATCCATCAGAATTGCCTCAGGAAGCGGATGTCGCCTTCAAATAATAATCTTATATCTTCTATACCATATCTTTGCATGGCCATTCTTTCAATACCCATTCCAAATGCATAACCTGACCAAACCTCCGGATCATAACCAACAGACTTAAAAACTTCTGGATCCACCATACCACAGCCAAGGATCTCAAGCCAGCCGCTGTATTTACATATATTGCATCCTTTCTGCTGACAGAAAAAACAGGATACATCCATCTCGGCACTTGGCTCGGTGAATGGGAAGAAACTTGGTCTGAATCGGGTTTTTACTTTCTGGCCAAAAAACTCTCTGGCAAAATGATTTAACACACCTTTCAGATCAGCCATGCTTACATTTTTATCGACATACAGACCTTCAACCTGATGAAAAAGGCAATAACTCCTGACACTTACATCCTCATTTCTGTACACTCTTCCCGGGGCAATTATTTTGATAGGGGGAGCGTGATTCTCCATTGTATGGATTTGGTTGTTTGAGGTATGTGTTCGCAGGACAACATCATCGCTAATATAGAATGTATCCTGCATGTCTCTGGCAGGATGATGTTTTGGAATATTTAGGGCCTCGAAATTATAATAATCAGTATCTACTTCAGGTCCATATGCAACAGAAAATCCCAATTTTGAAAAAATGGAATTTATTTCATCCAATACTAAAGTAATTGGATGAAGACTACCGCCCGGGAACGGATCCCCGGGCAGAGTCAAATCACTATATTCCGAATCTTCATCGCTTTGTCCGTTAAATGATTCCAATCTTTTATTAATGCTAGCAGTAATATAGGATTTCAATTCATTTAAAGATTTCCCAGCCTCTGGTCTTTGAGATGCATCGATTGATCCCATTTGTGAAAACAATCCGGCCACCGTTCCTTTTCTGGAAAGGTATTTATTTCGGATGGATTCAATAGAAGCAGAATTATCATCTGAATTCTGAATATCGATATCAAATTTATTTCTGATATCCAGAATGGATTCAAATATGGACATAGATGAAAATACTTACGAGAGAGATTTTACAATTTCTGTAAATCCATCTGGGTCATTGACAGCAAGATACGCCAGGGACTTCCGATTTAAAAGAATATTATTATTTTTCAGTCCTGCTATTAATTTTGAATAGGTCATCCCATTCATGCGGGCAGCAGCATTGATTCTGATAATCCATAATCTTCTAAAATCTCTTTTTTTCTGTCGTCTATCCCGGTAAGCATACGCAAGTGCTCTTTGAACAGCATCTTTTGCGGTACGATAATTAGACTTCCGGGTACCAAAATACCCCTTGGCCTGTTTTATTAATTTTCGATGTTTACGATGTCTTGGTACTGAACTATTCGATCTTGGCATAACTCAATTCCTCCTATGAAATAATCATTTTTAATGTTCTTTTCACAGTGGACTTCGCCATGACCGAACCTTTACGCAATCGACGTTTGCGTTTTTTGGACTTGCGAGTCAGAAGGTGCCTGGCGCCAGTATGAAAGTGTGTAACTTTCCCGGAGCCCGTCTTTTTGAACCTTTTAGCCGCGCTTTTTCTTGTTTTCATTTTAGGCATATTTTCCTCTTATTTTGGCACCATGATCAAGATCATTCTTCGACCTTCCGTTTCAGGCGCTTTTTCTACTTTTGCTATATCAGAAAGTGTATTTACAACACGATCCAATAATTCTCTTCCAATATCCATTCTCGCCATTTCCCTGCCGCGGAACATTACAGTAAACTTCATTTTACTTCCCTCGGTAAGGAATTTTTGAGCTTTATTTAATTTCGTCAGCAAATCGTGATCATCAATATGAGGACGCAGACGAATTTCTTTTAAATGGACAATGTGTTGCTTCTTTTTATTTTGCTTAACCTTTTTTTGTTGCTCATAACGGTACTTACCATAATCCATTATTTTGCAAACCGGCGGTTTTGCATTTGGTGAAATTTCAACCAGATCAAGACTCGCCTCCTTGGCGGCGACAAGTGCATCTCTTGAAGATACAACTCCAAGCTGTTGACCATCTTCACTGATCAGCCGAACCGCCTGTGAATCTATTTGATCATTTAGACGGGTACGGGTTTTTGACTTATTATCGTTTAGTGCTATTCGGAGTACCTCCTACTTTTACTTATGATTTCAGATTTTAATTCTTCAATTGTCAGATTAAGTGGAAAGGACCCAATATCACCTTCGTGACGTCTTCGAACAGATAATGTCTGTTCCTCCATTTCTCTCTCTCCTACAATTAGCATGACCGGGATTTTACGTATTTCAGCCAGTCTGATTTTTGCTCCGACTTTTTCACTGCGGTCATCCATTTCGACGCGTATCTCAGAATTAAAAAACTGGTCTTTCACTTCATTGGCATATGTATGATATTTTTCAGATACGGGTATTATAATTACCTGAATCGGTGCCAACCACAGGGGAAAATCACCTGCAAAATGTTCAATAAGAAAACCGATAAATCTTTCATGAGTACTCAGCGGAGCCCGGTGGATACACAAAGGGGTCAATTCTTTTCCATGTTCATCTGTATACGTGAGACCAAACCTGGATGGAATGGCAAAATCCACTTGATTTGTTGCCAGGGTAAATTCTTTGCCAATTGCACTCCATACCTGTACATCAATTTTTGGACCATAAAATGCTGCATCACCTACGGATTCTACGAAATCTATTTTTCCTTCAACAAGGGCCTCACGGACAGATTTTTCTGTCTGTTCCCATAATTCCGGTTCATCGACAAATTTGTCACCAAGGCCTTCTTTAGAATGCACACTGAGTCTCATCTGATATTTCTCAATGCCAAAGATTTCAAAATATTCAGAATACATTTTGCAGACAGCAAGGAATTCATCTTTAAACTGATCGGGTGTACAATAAATATGGGCATCATTCATCTGCATACTTCTTACCCGCATCAATCCAAAGAGCTGGCCCGATTTTTCATATCGATAACATGTACCATATTCTGCCAATCTCACTGGCAGGTCACGATAACTTCTTTTTTTTGCATCATAAATTTTATGATGATGTGGGCAATTCATAGGTTTCACATAGTATTCAGTGCCATCAATATCCATCGCTGGGAACATATCTTTTTTGTAATGTTCAAGATGCCCTGACCGCTCATACAGAATCCCTTTTGTCAGATGAGGTGTTCTGACCTGGACATATCCAGCATTTCTTTCGGTAGATTTGGCTAATTTCTCCAACTCGTCCACCATAGTAGCACCATTAGGGAGCCATAATGGAAGGCCGGGACCTACCTCTTCATCAAATGTAAATATCTCAAGTTCTTTACCCAGCTTACGGTGATCTCTTTTTTTTGCTTCTTCCAGCATAAGGAGATAGGCCCTCAGTGCTTTTTTATCAAAAAAGGAAGTACCATAAATCCGCTTGAGCATTTTGTTCTTTTCATCACCGCGCCAATAGGCACCAGAAGTAGAAAGCAGTTTGAAATATTTTATTTTGCCGGTTGACGGGATATGCGGACCTTTACAAAGATCAATGAACTCACCCTGCCGGTATGCAGATATTCTGTCATCATCGCTAATTCCCTCGATAATCTCAACTTTATAATCTTCATTTAATTTTGTGAATTCCTCAATTGCTTCCTGTCTGGAAAATTCCAGTCGATTAACAATAAGATTTCTTTTTGAGATCTCTTTCATCTTGATTTCGATTTTTTCAAGATCTGAATCATTGAAAGCATAATCAAGATCAAAATCATAATAGAACTGATTTTTTATTGAAGGACCGATAGTAATTTTTACATCAGGATATAATTCCTTCACAGCCTGCGCCATTAAGTGAGCAGTACTATGGAGTAGGATATCATGAGCCTCTTCACTTCGTGAAGTGATTAATTCAATAGAAGCATCAGAATTAATCGGCGTGTTTAAATCAATTAGAACACCATCAATCCTGGCGGCAACGGAACTACGCAATAATCCTTCTCCGATAGAAAGTGCTATATCGGCAGGTGATGATCCAGCTTCAACCGATTTTATCGATCCATCTGGCAGTGTTATATTTATAATATTCTCCATTTGTTGTAGTCGATACTGGAATCGAACCAGTGACCTCTACGATGTCAACGTAGCGCTCTAACCAACTGAGCTAACCGACCAATTTGCAATAATATGCACGAATCAAGTCTGGAAATTTAAATGCATTAACCACAATTATTGTATTAATAAAAATGGAATTAGTAATTTTTCATCACCTTTTTGATTCTAATTGAAATTTGGATTGACCTACTCCCCATTTTCTGAATCAATAATTATGGAATTTTCTTCGGCAGTATCGAGGACATCATGCTCAGGGGAAAGGATATCATAATACCGATTTGCATTCAATAAAACTATCTTGGCATCATCATAAATATTATCATACGATAAAGCGGCTTTTATCCGGTCTTTATTCAAACCAGTGACAACGCTTGACATTTCACGGTATAATCCATTTCGGATGCCCTTTAAATTTTCTTTTGAATCGAAAGGATTATCCTTTTTATGTTTATAAAATTTCTCAAGGTCACCAAATAATTTATCTGAAGGACTTTTTTGCCAAAAGAACAATTTAGAGAATAATTTTGCTGACTTTCTATCTTCAAAGTCTTCGCTTTTAGCGATAATATCTTTAATCCTTGTGAATTCTTTTTCACCGGGTTCCGAATATTTAAAATCATAATCTTCAAGAAATTGTTTGAAATCTAAAATAATTTCATTAGTAATGACGACGGGAGTTTGTATATCTCTGCTTGGCACGTAAGTCGCGGCAAATGTCAAAAATAAACCCTGCCTCCATAGACCACTGACAAAAGGCGGAATCGTATTGCGAGATAAAGTTATATCAGGCGTAATACCGCCACCGCCTTTTACTTTCCTGCCGCCAAGGGTGTAAAATGTACTATCAGACTTATCCAATCCATCTGTAAGTACTCCATTTTCCAGGTAATCATATTTTTGAATTAATCTTCCTGAGGGAGTGTAGTATTTTGCAGTTGTTAATTTTAGCTTTGTGCTGTCATTTATGGGAAACATGCTTTGGACCAATCCCTTGCCAAATGATTTTTCACCCATAATCACCGCCCTGTCAAGATCCTGGAGAGTACCAGCGACAATTTCGCTGGCCGATGCTGATCCTTTGTTTATCAATACTGCAATCGGAACATCCTGATCAATAATGGGATTTTGCCTGGCGTATTTCTTTGAGTTTGAGTTTTTATTTCGCCCTCGGGTTGATAACAAGAGAGTGTTTTTTTCAACAAGATTATCCAAAATAGATAATGCATTTCTTAAAAGTCCACCAGAGTTATTTCTTAAGTCGATGACTATACCATTCAAATTATCACTTTCAGAAAATGATTTCATCGCTACTCTAAAATCTCTGGCAGTGTATCTTGAAAATTTTGTGATTCTAACATAACCAATTCCATCTTCATCTATGCCATAGTATGGGACATCCTTAACGACAATTTGATCACGGGTTAATACATACTCATATTTCCGTCTAGTTGATGGACGATAAATACCCAGAGTAACCTCTGTACCCTTTTCACCCTTAATCAACGCCGATACTTCTTTTGTAGTGAACCCGATGGTAGATGTTGAATCAACCATGATTATCTTGTCTCCAATAACCAATCCTTCAGAATATGCCGGGCTGTCTTCCATCACGCCAGTGATGATAAGCGTGTCTCTTCGTGTATTTATCTGAATACCAACACCGCCATACTTTCCTCTTGTCAGCATTTCCAGTCTTTCTTTGCGGCTTCCTTCCAGAAAAACCGTATACGGATCCAGGGGTTTAAACAGTCCTTTTATGCCGGATTTAATTATTTCCAAATCATTAATATCATCTACATAATTATCTTTCAGTATATAAAAAGACTCATCCAGTTCATCCAATAATTCTTGTATTTCTTCCTCCGAAAGTGGCTCGACGCGTGATGTGTCGACATTAGTCTCTTTGGATCTTTGTGAAAATCCAAGGTGTAACACTAAAACTAATGTTAATAAATAAAAAGCCAGTTTATTGATCATTCATATCTCCATAGCTATTGACAATTATTTGCCATACTGATTTAAATACTTCTTTCGGTGGTTTATCCCCATTTATAACCTTATATCTTTCGCCTTCGTTGGCGATCTGATGATATCCACCTTTAACTTTGTTCATAAAATCCCCTCCACCCGATTCCATCCTGTCATTTTCCTGCCGATTTCTCCTGTGCAAAGATAATTCATAATCTATATCAAGAATGAAGGTTAATCCTGGAATGTTACCTCTTGTTGCATAGTTATTGATTGATTTTAAAAAAGGGATATCCAAACCTCTCCCATATCCTTGATAGGCAATGGTGCTGTCTATATATCGATCACAAATTACAAATTTTCCATCTTCAAGGGTTGGTATTATTGCCTCACTGGTTATTTGAGCCCGTGCTGCCATAAATAAAAGGGACTCTGCTTCGCTACAAAGCTGACTGTTTTTATTATCCAGAAGGATTTCCCTGATATTTTCCGATATAACAGTGCTACCTGGTTCACGGATGGATAAATACTGAATATCCAATTGATCAAATTTATTTTTTAAAAATTCAATTTGAGTGGATTTTCCTGATCCATCCACACCCTCAAACGTGATGAGTTTGTTCAAATTTTATAATCCTTTTTTGCTACAATAATCACGAATTCGCCTTTGGGTTTGGTTTCTGTAAAATACTCTTTAATATCTGAAAGCCATCCCATGCGAACCTCTTCGTATATTTTTGTAAGTTCCCGGCAGACTGAAATAACTCGATTGCCCATGTATTTTTCTATATCGGTCAGCGTTTTAATTATACGATAAGGTGATTCAAAAATAACAATACTGGATGGTAATTCTGCTAAAAATTCAAACCTCGTTTTACGCCCCTTCTTCCTTGGCAGAAATCCAGTATAGAAAAATTGTTCGGTTGGCAATCCTGATACAGATAACGCCGCCATGACAGATGATGGACCTGGAATTGTAAAAATAGAAACCCCATTGCTCCTGGCAAGATTAATAAGGGTATACCCTGGATCACTTATGCATGGGGTGCCGGCGTCACTTATCAGGGCAATGTCTTTACCATCCATCAAATAACGGCATAATACTTCAGCTTTTCCAGATTCATTATGCTCATGGTAAGATGTGACTTTTGTATTAATTTCGTAATGTTTCAATAATTTTCCTGAAGTACGGGTATCTTCAGCGGCAATAATATCCACTTCTTCAAGAATTGAAATCGCTCTTTGGGAGATATCTTTTAAATTCCCAATAGGGGTTGCAACTACAAACAGTTTACCAATCACCTATTTTAAACACTCCGTGATAGATTTTTTTACTATTGAGATTGCTTCTGAAAGATCTTCCTTAGTCACATTCAAATGTGGTCTGAAACGAATCGACCGGTCACCACACGGGAGGATTAGCAATTTATTTCGATTTAGTGCCAACCAGAGATCATCTCTTTCAGTAGATGAAGGAAGGTCAAAGGCGGCAAAAAGTCCCAACCCATGAGCATTTGTCACATAGGCAGGAAACTCATTTTCCAACGCTTCAAGTTCCTTTTTCAAGTATTCACCTAAATTTCTGGCATTCTCGATAAGATTTTCATCCCTTATAATCTCCAACATGACTTTGAAGCGCCACATGTCTGTCAAATTACCACCAAACGTGGAATTGATTCGGCTGGATTCTTCAAATACATTATTCTCCACTTCGTCAATTCTCGGTCCGGCCAGAGTGCCACACACTTGAGTTTTTTTACCAAATGCCATAATATCAGGATTTACGGAAAAATGTTCGTGGGCCCACATTTTACCAGTAATCCCAATACCAGTTTGCACTTCATCAAAAATCATCAGGATTTCGTTGTCATCGCAAATTTCTCGTAATTTGATAAAGAACTCATCACGGAAGTGATTGTCTCCACCCTCACCCTGGATTGGTTCAATGATGATAGCGGCAATATCATGCGGGTTTTCCCGAATCGCCATATTGATCTGATCTACAGCCTTTTTTTCTACGATTATGGTTTCTTTTATGGATTCCTCAGTTAAGGGAAATGATAACTTTGGATTTATTATCCTTGGCCAGTCAAATTTTGGAAAATACATGGTTTTTCTGGGATCACTGGTATTTGTCAAAGATAGAGTATAACCGCTGCGGCCATGGAATGCCTGATTAAAATGTATTATCTGTGTTCCTTTTTCTCCATCTATTCCGGCGATTTTATTTTTCCTGACTTTCCAATCAAAAGCGATCTTCAGAGCATTTTCTACAGCAAGTGAACCCCCTTCAATAAAAAATGCATGCTTTAGATAATCAGGTATGGTAAGCTCATCAAATGTTTTTACAAATTCTGCATAATGTGTATTGTAAACATCTGATAAAGTCGGTTTTATTAATGCGAGTTCACCTAACTCATTTTTGGCGGCTAGAATCCGTGGATGGTTATATCCTACTGCAGCGGAGGCAAACATTGAAAACATATCCAAAAACCGAGTATTTGTTCGTTGATCAACAAGCCATGATCCCTGGCTAGCCTTTAAGTCGTGAATAGGATCAAATCCATCTGCCAGTATATTCTTTCCCAGAATTTCACGGACCTTATCTGCAGATATTTTCATCTTTGCTCCTGAATAATCAATTTATCTTATTAAAACTGCCCTGAAGAATCCAGTTCATCAGGGCAGTAAAATACATTTTAGTAAAGAATTAAAATTTATAAATCGAACTTTATGCCCTGCGCCAGGGGTAGTTCTTTACCCCAGTTCAAAGTATTAGTCTGTCTTCTCATATAAATTTTCCAGGAATCTGAACCGGATTCGCGACCGCCTCCTGTATCTTTTTCACCGCCGAAGGCACCGCCGATTTCAGCGCCGGATGTGCCAATATTTATATTGGCAATACCACAGTCACTTCCTAAATGGGATAGAAATGTTTCTGAGTTTAACACATTGGTTGTGAACATAGCTGAGGATAATCCCTGAGGGACGCCATTATGTAATTGAATTGCATCTTCAACAGTATCGTACTCGATAATGTAAAGAATCGGTGCAAAAGTTTCCTCTTGAACAATTTCAAAATCATTTTTGACTTTGGCAATTGTGGGCTCGACAAAAAACCCTTTTTGATTTAAAGCTTTGCCCCCACAAACAATTTCACCACCTTCCTCTTTAATACGAACGAGGGCCGCATTATAATCATCAACTGCACCCTGATCAATGAGCGGACCCATGAGCGTTTTGTCATCCAGTGGATCACCAATACTTACCTGTTTGTAAGCATTCACCAGTTTATTGACCAAATCATCGGCGATATTTTTCTGAACAATTATTCGTCTGGTACTTGTACACCTTTGGCCGGCAGTTCCAACGGCACCAAATGCAATTGCCGGAACTACTAAATTCATATCGGCAGTTTCATCCACAATGATGGCATTATTCCCACCTAATTCAAGGATTGTTTTCCCTAATCTTGCACCGACATTTTTACCAATTCTCTTTCCCATTTTTGTTGAACCGGTTGCCGATATCAATGGTACTCGAGTATCATTCACCAGCCGTTCTCCAATTAATGAGCCGCGTCCAATAATAAGATTAAATATCCCGGGGTATCCATTTTTTTCAAGGATATTATTACATATATTCTGAACAGCAATAGCACATAGTGGAACTTTTGAGGATGGTTTCCAAATTGTTATATCCCCGCAAACAGCAGCAAGAAAAGCATTCCATGCCCAAACTGCAACCGGGAAGTTAAATGCTGAGATAACACCGACAATTCCCAACGGATGGTATTGTTCATACATTCGATGTAGAGGTCTTTCTGAATGCATAGTTAAACCATATAATTGTCTGGATAATCCAACTGCAAAGTCAGCAATATCGATCATTTCCTGAACCTCACCATCGCCTTCAGCTTTGATTTTACCCATTTCCAATGCTACCAGGCTCCCTAAATCATCTTTCTGACGACGGAGTTCATCAGCCATTTTCCTAACCAGCTCACCTCGCACCGGTGCCGGTACCATTCTCCAGGTGAGGAAAGTTTTCTGTGAATCAGAAATCACCTTTTCATAATCAGTTTCAGAACATTGGTAAACCTTGGCTATTTCATCTCCTGTTGCAGGATTTATGGATGTCAGCTTCCCGGCATCCTCAGTGGTCCCCCACCATTTCCCGGCGACACAGGATCCATGGTTATTCTCTTTTATTCCTAATCTTTGCAATAGTGTTGACATTAATTCTCCAATATTTATTTTACTTCCCAACAGCGGATTAGATGGGTATCAGATTTTTCTGACGATTCCAAAACCGGTTTATGGGATTTACATTTTTCGACCATGATTTCACAACGCGGGTGAAAATGACATCCTGAAGGAAAATCGGTGGCACTTGGGACCATTCCCTTAATATTATACAAACTTTCATCCTGTGACCCCAGCTTTGATAAGTTGGGTATGGATTTTAACAAACCCTTTGTATAAGGATGGGTTGGATATTTAAAAATTTCTTGGATTCCTCCCTGTTCAACGATTTCGCCGGCATACATTACAATTACTCGATGGGCAATTTCAGCAATCACACCCAGATCGTGAGTAATCATGATAACAGAGAGATTCATTTCCTTTTGTAGTTTCTGGAGCAATTCCAATATTTGAGCCTGGATTGTCACATCCAATGCAGTTGTAGGCTCATCGGCTATCAGAACAGATGGATTACATGATAAGGCCATGGCAATCATTACCCGCTGTCTCATGCCACCTGAGAGTTGATGGGGATATTCGTCCACCCTGAGATGCGGATCTGGTATTCCAACAAGTTCAAGCATATCGATTGCTTTTTGCTTTGCCTCGGATTTTGACAGACCCTGATGGAGTTGCACAGCTTCAACAATTTGATTCCCACAGGTAAAAACAGGATTCAAAGATGTCATTGGTTCCTGGAATATCATTGAGATAATATTACCGCGGATTTCCCGCAATTTTGCATCAGGAAGTTTTAGTATATCTTCACCATGGAATAATATTTCACCACCGGCAAATAACCCTGGGGGAGTTTGGATCAATCTCATTATTGACAATGCAGTCACCGACTTACCACAACCGGATTCTCCAACTATTCCAAGAGTCTCACCTGGATAAACATTGAATGATACATCATTAACCGCTTTTGCAGTGCCTTCATCAGTTTTGAAATAGGTCTGTAAATTTTTTACTTCTATTATTGGATCTGCCAAGAATCCTCTCTCTCAATTAAATTTTATAATCTAACTATACAGCAATAAAAAGTTGATAGTTATTGTGCTTTGACAATGTGAATGGAGCCCTAATCATATTTCACATTATCCATAAAATATCTTGTTTAAATGAAATCCATCCTGCCACAATGAACAGGATGGAAATCATAAATTAACAAATTAATTATTCATTTTCTGGTTAGTTAGTCACCTCTTCACCAGATTCACTTTTTTTCTGAAATGCCCAAGCACCCAGTACAATAATCATTATTGCCAATAACCAAAATGTGGCATAATTATGTGAACTACTGCTAAACTCAATCAGATCATTAAATCTACCTATTAACAGAGAAATACGACCCATAACGGCAAATCCGAATGATGCACCAAAAGAAATCATCAGGAAGTAAATCCCAACTTTGCTAAGTTTTCCAAGGACACCAGTCTGTTCCCTTGAAAAGAAAAAGTATAATAGACCAGTCAAGGTTCCAATGATGATAATTACACCGTTAAGGATACTAACCCAGCTGCCGGAAAAATCAACAACAGTGGCTTTAATCTGATTCATGATATCAGAATTAAGGAATCCATAAAAACGTAATCCTGCTGCCATTCCAACAATGTAAGCCAGTGCCCATCTTGCCAGCCAGCCAACGCTCGGCACCAGTCTCAATAGCATAAATATGCCAAGAATTAATGGAATGATATAAATGAAGCGTATCTCAGGATGACCAACAATTCCTCCTTTAGGAAAAATCCCAGTCAAGAAGATTCCAAAAATATTATATATACCATACCATATTTTTATAAAAATGCTATCAGCATTAACCGTTTCAAGACTTGGCCATAATCTGCCAAACAAATTGGGCTGCACCTGCGTCCAGAAAAATGTGACGGTCCAGTATCCTGCTGAGACTCCAACAAAAATATATTCTGCTGCTTTATAAAAAGGATTATCATCATACAGGTAACTAAAAATTGCAAGGGTCAGAAAAACAGCAAACCATGTTCCAAAAACTTCAATAGTAAACATTATTTCTCTCCTAAATTTTTCTTATCACTTCGTCTTTTTAAGAAGTAGGTGATATTACCAAATATTATAAATGCCACAATTACCAAGTGGGCAAAAGATTGAGCAGCCATCATACCAGTAGCTTCGCCTGGAATATTAACTAATTTTTCAAATTCGGCAGCGCCAGGCATTCCAGCAAGAATTCCTTTCACCTGACCTGCTTCCACATATGGTAGAACCTCTGTTACCTGAATTGACGTGCAGCCGGTGGACATGGGAATGTCGTGTGGGTCACAAGCATACTGTACCCATTCCTTTGTTCCCGGATATCCAGCAGATAGACTAAATACAAAATCGAAATCATTAATATTATTAATCCCATCCATCATGGAGATATCATCAATATGATTCCCCCTCGTATCTGAAGTATACAATGTGCGGATATCGGCAGCCACTCCTTTTACGACTGCTTCATTGCCAGGTCTGAAACCAAGATTCACATAATCTACACCATATTCAAGTGAAAATTCTTCTTCGGTTTGATTAAGGGCTTCAACTGACATAAATATCCCATCCGGCCATAACGCAGTTGCATAGACTTTATGCCCGTCAGAAAATAGTTTTCTGAGTATTCCCATTGACATTGGATGAATCTCAGGTTTGGTTGAAGGTCCATATTCGAATGATACTAGTACTTTTGAATTGGGAGTCAGAGCATCCAGCGCATTAAAAACGTCTTGAGACTGACTGGTGGCACGGATAGGGATGTCAATAGGTCTAATTAGTGGAATCAATACTGATAGGCCTACTAAAATGAATATATACCGGCGATCAATTGATCCTAATTTGATGATAATATTTAAAAACTGCTTCATTATTGTTCTCCCAAAAATGATCTTTCAATCCCGATGATAATTCTGAAAGAGGTTCCGACAATTCCCAGACCGATACCGATCATGATCGCCCGAGCTCCTGCAGTTGTTGGAACCTGGAATATCCATTCCTGCATCACCGGAAGATGGAAAAATCCCGGTATAGCCGGATTCCAGCCGTTGGTAAATCCAATGATCAAAAAGATCAAAGAACCGATGGCGACGATTCCCAGTGTAATTTTTCGATTCTTTATAAAAGGAGCAAGAAGAGCCCCTAAGCCCATAACAAAAAAGACTCCTATTAGCCACGCTGGTATATATTCTCCAATTGGAACTCTACCCAACATAAGAATGATGCCGGCAACAAGAAGCAATGTGGCCTCGAAATTTCGAATTCTAAAGGCTCGATATGATGCAGATGCAACAAAAAATGCCAGCAGTGCAAACATAGTTGCGGAAAGAGGTGTGAAGATATATACAAACATCCAATTAAATAAAGAACCCGTCTCTCCCCTGGTAGCAGAGAGATGGGCACCCCATTCTATCGGTTCAATTTGTGTTTCTCCATAGGCCTCTAATTTCTGACTGAAATCTTCTGCGCCTCCATGTGTTTTATATATTTTTTGAAGTTCATAGTCTGCTGATGGATCTGAAATACTACTGAGAATTGATGATGTAGATTCACCTGTTTCTTCGGCAATCATCTCAGCAGCTTGTTCGACTTTTTCAGCATTTATACCTGTAACCGAGATAGTGTTTGCTCCTCTAAAAAAGAACCCTACAGTTATGGCAAAGAAGAAACCAACAACGGCGAGTATACTATACTGCCAGTTTTTCTGCTTTTTGTAAATTTTTAATAGTTGGAGTTTGAGCAGATTTAATCCCCCAAGAAAAATTGCAAATGATGCGATAATATCATACCACTGGGTAGAATCATTATCGACAAAATTTTGTACTCCTTCATTTGCAATAAAATGACCGAACAAAGTGATAAGTCCAACAACTATCACAATCAATAATGGTATTTGTCTTTTCATTAACATATTATAGTCCTATCTTGATGTGATAAATTCAGTGATATCAAAATCGATCCAACCTGCCTGATTAAATCCATTCAGGGCAAAAACCAAAATCATAAGAACCATACCAATTAATTTCACAATATCCTGTCCTTTAATACTGCCAAGAAGTTCCGGTTTTTTGGAAAGATATGCACTTGCAGTAAAAAATTCTTCGCCAATAAGTGTATAATCGCAGGCGGTGACAAAAAATGGTATTTGAGCAGGTGATCCGGTACCGGCAATTTGTATAGCGCCAATTGAATTTCCAGTTTCGGCGAGAATCAGGGATTCAGCATAGAATTTCCCCTGGTAGAAACATGCTGCTGGTTTTTCCCTTATCATAATTCCATTGACACCAGCGGCATATGCAAATTGATCATCTGTAAGATAGTGAACCATATCATCGTAATATTGATCAGGTCGGCCAGCTTTTAGATATGATTCTTTACAGGTTTCTCTCGCCGCTTCCATTACAATCGATCTTGCTACCGGTACATTTAATCCTGCCTCATATTTTGCAGTCATGCTTGCCACATATCCAAGTATAACCAAACCACAAACGGTTTCGACTTGATCCATGTCTTGAATTCCAGGGACAAATAAAACTGATTTACCCATCTCAGTTGCCCTACCAACCGCCTCTTCCAATGCTACCAGACCGGCAATGGGTCTGAGATAAATCTCTTCACCGCGTTTGGCCCGATTGGTATAATACAGTATTGTGAGGGATACAACGATAACGGCAACAAACATTGGTTCATTCCCCTCTCGAAATAAGGATCCGACCCCTAATAAATAAAGGATGATAACGACTAGTCCGATCCCTATCATAATCAAGGCATTTTTATTCATGATTATTATACTCTCCCCGTTTGTTTGTGTTCGGCTTCCAGTCGTTCAATCTCTGTCATGATGAACTCAATATTTTTCCGGTCTTCAAGTAGTTCAGTTATCCGGTAATAAGGTTCAGAACGAACAAAAGCAGTAATAATAGGTCCAAAAAATACCAGCATTTGACTGCCGATAAACGAAACATATTTTACAGTTTCAAGAAATAATATGGCTGGGACAGACATCCCACGATCTACAATTTTTTTACTAAATTTTGTTAAAATTTCTTTGTCATCAATTTTTTTTAAACTTGATTCGGCCACAAACTCTCTATGTTTTATTAATAATGCGGAAATTTAAAAATGCAATATACAATTATTATTATACTTAGTCTGTGAGAATCATTTCCAGGTTTGCTCTCGGGATAGTTTTCACCGTACCATCAGCAAACTCAATTTCTGCAACACGGACCATTGTCTCAGATTCCATTTTTACCAGAGGCGCTGGTAGGCCACTGACAGTTCCAACCTGACCAAAATATGGTGCCCTGATGACACGCACAAGCGATCCGACATCTGTGGAAACACCCGTTTCATCAAACTCTACAGCATCTCCGCTGGAATTTGGTAGTGGTATCACTACCTCAGGCCGGATAACACCTGCTCTAATTTGAGTTGAACCATTGATAGCTGCAAAATCACCATCATGTTCTTTAAGTAAATTAAACGTTCGGTTTGCCATGGCAATTTTTCCAAACCCTTCAGTGATAACCAGGGTAGTATGGATGTCTTCTGAACCAGTAATTGCAACACCGAGATTATAACCGAGAAGATGTGTAATATCCGTGTAATTAAATCCACCAACAACTACAGCAGACACCTTCATTTCTATTGCTTTTTTAAAGGCATTAAGAGAAATAAATGAACCTCCAACAATAATTTTGTCTTTGTGGGATTCGTTTATCAAGTCTGCAGTTAATTCCTCATCAGGGTTTTCGGATATAATACAAATATCACCACGATTTTCACCACTGATTCCTAAAATTCCCTGAATTATCGCTGCATCGGTTTCAACCACCAATCCTTCTTCAGGAATAACCTCCACCACCTTTCCGGATGTATACGCATCCACTTCAATAGGTATAGGCGGTTCGTTCAAAATAATCTGTCCAGTCACACCTGAGACATTACCCAGGGTGCCGTCGATAATGGATGTCACCTTGCTTTTAAAAAATCCAAAAATACCCTTACTTTCGGCAATCATCTGTCCCTTTTTGACAGGCTCATCAATTTTCACAACCATGCATTCCGGTACGTTTTCAGGCTCAACATTTAATTGTATTGCAGCGTTGATCATATGGACGTTGCCAGGGATATGGGTTGATGCTACCACGTCATGGGGCTGTACATCGTCTCCAACGGAAAGGTGAACTTCACCTTTCATTGGTAATTGTCTTGTTTTTCTTACAGCTGAGTGATGGAGGACTTTTAATCCAGGAGTATAGGTTCTGGACATATTATTTCCCCCCATCTTCAGGATATTCATTTGTCAGCTTAGACCAATCTAATAATTTCGAAATTCTTTCTCCTGAATCTTTTGGTAAGTTAAACGGCTGTCTTCCACGACCATCAAGCATAATTCCAACAACGCCTCCGTATACAATTGTATTCAAGGGCTCATTTTTCCCAGCTCCAATATCTATATTTTTTCCAGGGATAAAACTTGCTTTGTGAGGTTTATATTCAGCAGGGAATAATTTTAGTTCACCTGGCATCAAATCACCTTTTAAAATTGAGCCATCATCCATCTCTATTTCATATGCGAGAGTTGATTTCCCAGCTTTTTGCTGACCTACCGGTGCAATACAGGAACCAAGATGAATCAGGCAATCTTTTTCAAATACTTCCAGTGATGCTTTTGCATGAACCGTTGATAAAACACCTAATTGAGGCATCATAAAAATGGAATCAACTGCCAATTTTGTTATTCCTTCCGGCAGAAATGCATCCACCATCATTCTTGCAGCCTGATGTCTTCGTGGGGCATGGGATAAAACGCCACCGGATCCGACAATCAGATCAAGCTCAAGCAAATTTACCAGTGTATTTCCTGATGAAGATTGATCAAAGGCATCGGAGATGGTTCTGGCCTTTTGAATACCTTTCAGACCGACGGCAAATTCTTTATGCTGTTTAAAAGACAATCTGAGTGCCTCACGGGCAATTGCCTGTTCCATTTTCAAATCATCCATTGACTGTGGAATGGTAGTAGGACGAATCATTTTATTTGCGATTCTATTGGTTAAATCTTCTTCATCAGTATCAAATGGAACCCAGCGAATCACATTATTTACTCCCGCCTCAGCAAGTACATTACAAATAGAATAACTCATCCCAAGATTGGCACTGACAGTACGGTTAAATTGTTTTTGGAATACTGAAAACATATCGGTGGTTGCCCCGCCAATATCCACTCCCACTATAGTGATATCTTCAATTTCAGCAATTTTTTGAATAATTTCTCCAACGGCCCCCGGCGTCGGCATTATGGGCGCATCTGTCCAGCTCATTAATTTTTTATACCCAGGTGCCTGAGCCATAACATGTTCCATAAAAAGATCATGAATTTTATCACGGCTTGGCTGCAAATTTTCAGTTTCAAGTGTAGGGCGGATATTATCAACCATCGTCAGATCAGTTTTTTCTTCCAATCTCTCGGCAATGGCCTTTCTGGCCTTTATATTTCCGGCATAAATGACCGGAAGCTGAAAACCCATTCCAAGTCTTGGACGAGGATTGGCTGCTTCAAGAATTTCTGATAGTTCAACAACATGTGAAACTGTACCTCCATCTACACCGCCTGAGAGAAGAATCATATCAGGTCTTAATTGCCGTATTCTTCTAACTTTTTCATGATATAAACGATCATCATTTGAAGCGAGGACATCCATAACGATGGCACCGGCGCCGAGTGCAGCTCGCTGAGCGCTTTCTCCTGTCATACTTTTTACCACACCGCCAACCATCATCTGTAAACCGCCGCCAGCCGAGCTGGTAGAAATATATATATCAACGCCGATATTGCCATTTACAGGTGAAATTATTTTTTCACCATCAAGGATTGTCCTACCGGATAACTCTTCAAGTTCGGTTATTGAATTGAGAACGCCTTTGGTGACATCCTCAAAAGGTGCTTCAACAGTAGTCGGTGCTTCACCGCGATTGGTCAATCTAAATACACCGTCAATTTTTTGAATTAATATAGCTTTTGTTGTTGTGGACCCACAATCAGTTGCAAGAATAACGCTAACTTTGCTTGGATCAATAGCCTTTGTCATTAAATTTTATCCTAATTAATAGTCCGAAATTTACTTCCCAATGGAGAGAATTTAAAAGGAAGTAATCAGAATGATTATTTTGCAAATTGCATGGGTCAAATAAAAATATACTCTTAAAAATATGTTAGATTTTTCTGAAGTAGCGATCCGAATATTATTTAAATTTTAATCTGTTTACCATTTTATTTCAATCTTGGATCTAGTGCATCACGGAGACCCTCGCCGACAAGATTGTATGTTGTTACTGAAATAAATATTGCAAAACCAGGAAACAGCGCTAGCCACCAGGCATATGTTGCACCACGGGCAACTGATAGTATTGACCCCCAGCTAACTGTTGTTGCTGACACACCAAAACCTAGAAAACTTAAACTAGATTCAATCAATATTGCCGAGGCAATCCCAAATGCAGCACTCACCATTACCGGGGCAATAGCGTTGGGCAGTACATGTTTGAATATGGTTCTAATGTTTGAATATCCCAGGGCAACTGCAGCAGTGACATAATCCTGATTCCTCGTTTTTAGAAATTCAGCTCGGGTAAATCTGGCGATCGCTGTCCACCCAGTCATCCCAATGACTACCATGATCATCCAGATTCCACCATGAGGGTAGAATGCGACAACAGTAATAATTAAGAAAAATGTCGGGATAGTAATCATCACCTCAATCATTCGCTGGATAATAATATCTGTAATGCCACCCATAAATCCTGCCAGAGAACCAAGAATCACACCAATTGTTATGGCTATACTCATGGAAACAAATCCAACAAGCAGGGCAATCCTGGTCCCATGGATCATACCACTAAGTACATCCCTTCCTAATTGGTCAGTGCCAAGATAATGACCATTTTTCCCAGGACCTGTGAATCGTGAGTAGAAGTCAAGATTAGTAGGTAGATATGGGATGGGTGGCCATATAACCATCTCATATTCCAATTCTTTCCATTCAATATTCAAAAAGTCCTTTTGCCATTTTGTAATTCCCATTTCAACAAAATATTCTTTTACGACTGGAGAATAGTAGTTGTCATTATATTTACATAAAAGTGGTTTATCATTGGCGATAAAATCAGCAAAAATGGCAATAGTAAAAAGAAAGATCACCATGAAAAATCCTGCCATGGCCAGCTTATTCTTTTTATATTGAAGTTTGACTATTTGAAAATAACTACGGCTTTTATTAGGAGTCATTATTTTACCCCCTTATCAAAGGTTATTCTGGGATCAACCATAGAATAGACAATATCGGATATGAGAATACCGGTGAGGGTCAGTACAGCACTTATGGTAAAAACCGCCATCACAATTGGATAATCTCTTCCAGTGATAGCTTCAAATCCAAGTGACCCCATACCTGGTATCGAAAATATCGTCTCAATAATTACACTGCCACCGATAAGATATGGTAATAATCCAGCCAGAATGGTGATGATGGGAATTAAAGAATTTCTCAGTGCATGTTTAAAAATAACGGTATTATTGCTCAATCCTTTTGCCATTGCAGTTCGGATATAGTCTTGACGAATTATTTCAAGCATCCCAGTTCTCATCTGTCTTGATAGATAAGCAAAACTGCCATAAGTCATCACAAATACAGGGAGGGCTAGATGCCATATTAAATCTTTGAATTGCTCAAATGAAGTCATTGAATTGTAGGTGTTGGAATGAAGTCCGGCATATGGAAATATATCAAAAAAATCACCGCCTCCAAGAAAAATAATAAGCATTATACCGATCCAGAATGAAGGTAGGGAGTAAAGCATGAAAACAATAAAAGTGGATATTCTTTCGAAGATTGTATTCGACTTAACGGCTGAATAAATTCCCAGCGGAATGGCAATCAAATAAGCAAAAAATATGGATATGGTGCTTAACATGAGTGTCACTGGAACTCTTTCTTTCAATTTATCAATAACCGGTTGATTATCTCTGAATGAATTCCCAAAATCCAATTTGAGAATGTTAGACGTCCATATATGATACTGACTCTTTGCCCCATTCCAACGAAATGTCAGACGACTGAGAGATGACCTGGGATTTTCCGGATCCTGATCTTCAAAAAAAGTAAAATAAAATATGGGTTTATCCAGATTCCATTGTTTGCGGATGAGCTTGATGATTTGCTCGTTCAAATCTTTTCCGGAATTCGCACTCATTTCACCACTTTGGCCAACTCCTGCTTTTAGTTCTGCTGGATCTCCAGGAGCCATCCTGGAAATAAAGAACGAAATAATAGTTATAAAAAACAATGTGGGAATCATCAACAGTAACCGTTTGACAATATAATTTCTCATAATTGGATATATTTAAATCAGTTTTTGCTGTCGGAATAAATATGAAGTTGGTTGGGAATCCACCATTCTTCAGGATCAAATCCCGGTCTGAATGGGAAGACATCTACACCTTTAATCCGTTTATGACTGAGGAAATTTGAAGTGGGCACATACAAGAATGTATAGGGTTGTTCTTCGTGTAGGATTTCCTGGAATTCCCGAATATATTCAATTCTTTTCGCTTGATCAAATTCTTTACGATTTAATTCTATGAGTTCATCGGCACGATCATTTTTAAAACCAACATAATTTGATCCGCGGCCAACTGCCTGTGAAGAATGAAAAATCTGGTAGGGATCTGTATCAGTGATTGGCATTACCCAGCCAAGAATAATAGAGTCAAATGCACGGTCTCTGACATTATTTAAAAATACAGCCCATTCCATGGTCTGAACATCTGCTTCAATACCTACTTTTCTTAAATTCTCCGCCATAATGAGACCAATTTGTTTTCTGGTATTATTTCCATTATTGGTTGTGATTGTAAACTTAAAAGGCACTCGAACTCCATCTATCTCATTATCCAGGATTCCATCCCCATCTGTGTCTTCCCAACCTTCAGCTTTTAACATTTCCCTGGCCTTGTCAGGATCATATGGATACGGCACTATATCATCATTGAATTCCGGTCGCTTAAAATAAACACTGCTTTTGGCAACTTGAGCTTCACCATAATACAATACTTCAATAATTTTTTCCCTGTCCGCCAGGTAAGTCAAAGCTCTCCTCACCATTTTATTTCTAAAGATTGGATTTTCAGTATTCCAACCCAGATAGGCGTATGACGGAATGTAAAAGAGTTCTTTGTTGAAATTATCTACGAATTTTTTGGATTTGGTTTGATTTTGATAAAGTTCCTGTGGCAAATTCCTGATAGCATCGATATCACCGGATTTTAAACCGATCAAAGCGGCATCAAAATCTTTTACGGTTTTATGAATCATTTTATTGGCGTAACCATCTCCTTGTCGTCCCGCTTTATAACCCCAGTAGTTGGGATCTCTTTCCAATATAAGGCGATCATCGGTAACCCACTCAATAAGTTTATATGGACCAGATCCAACAGGTGTTCGGCCTAAATCTTTACTATTGAAATATTCTGCAAACAGGTAGGCAGGAGTAGTAGAGAAATCAAAATCTTCATTTTCCACGGTTTCCTGTAATAATGATTCAATTTGCTCAAAAGAGTAATTGTCCAAATATCCTTCTGGGTCATAAACATGCTTTGGATATACCTGCATCCCACCAATAAATAATTCATGTTTAAAATATGGTTCTGAACAAGTGTATCGGACTTCATACAAATCGCCATTTACCTTCTCAACTTTTAGAACATTTTTATAATAATTTCTCAATGGGGCATCATCTGTGAAAGGATTTCGAAGTGCTTTAAGGCTAAATATTAAATCTTCGGCGGTAAATGGTTTACCATCGGAAAAATACACATCTTTTCTTAATTTAAATGTGTAATGTAAATGGTCATCAGAAATCACGGGCATTGATGCCGCAAGAAATGGAACCTGTTCCAAAGTATGATTATTCTGTTCCAACAATGATTGAAAAATCTTTTGTTCTATATAAGTAGCATCAGCACCGGAAGATACATAGGGATGAATTTTGTCGGCATCGCTAAGCTCATGCAGGACAATCCAATCGCCTATATTTTCTTCTGCAGTTAAGCCGGTCATGTCAACATCCCATTTTGTAGAATCATTTGCTGAGCTTTCATCTCCGCCTTTACCGCCACATGATATGGCAAAAAGTCCTATTATTCCTGCATATAGTAAGATCCTCATTAAATTCCTTTCGTCTCTAATTGTATTTGGTGAATTGTTAATTAATAAAATATTTTGAGTAGATCACCAGTAATGGTGTTGTGTAGGCAAGAGAGTCAAAACGATCAAGGATTCCGCCATGACCCTTCAAAAGTGAACTGGAATCCTTTACACCGGCCTCTCTTTTCAAAAGTGATTCGCCAAAATCACCTAATTGACCAAAAATGCCGAAAATTAACGACATTACGATCACATCCTGCATATCTATCCATCCGAGAAAAAAGCCGTCTGCAGTGGGATATCCTATAAATGAAAAATTTGTAAAATAAAGTAGTGACATTACCGCAAAGGAAGCTATCAGACCGGCAATAGTACCAACTACGGTTTTATTAGGGCTGACGGCAGGCAGGATTTTCTTCTTACCGAATTTCTTCCCAAAAATGAACGCAGCCGTGTCGCAAATCCAAACTGAAATCATCATCGCGAATGTGAGTTCAAAACCAATATTGTATCCACCTGCTTCATAGTTTCTTAACAATATCATGCTGCCAAGCATTAAACCAATCCAAATAAATGCAACCATGATTATTGAAATATTTGCAAATGGCATTTTTGAAGATCTAAATATTTCAATGATGGTAATGCTGATGAGAAGGATTATGGTGAAATCCAAATAATAATTAAGGCGATAGTAGTATAAAACTGGCAGAATAATAAATGCTGCCGTCAGCATATAGTAAAATGGATGGATATCAGGATTATTAATTAAATTTGGGATTTCACGGATAGCAAGAAGCATTACAATAGTTATAAAACAGGCAAACAATGGTCCGCCAAGAAATAAAACTGCAATAATGGAGGGTACGCCAATTACATTGATGAGTACCCTAGAGTTGCTGCTATTTGACATGAATTATCATTTATATAGAATTCGAAATTTATTATGGAATAAACCTGATAACAAGCATCATTGACACCTTTGAAAAATCAATTTGGAGAAATGAAAAGAAGCGAATAATTATTTAATTAATTTTCCAGGATCAGGTTAACTAACGATACGATATCGAGAATATCAATCACCCCATCCTCATTCAGATCCCCTGCATATATTTCATCAGGAGTAGGGTCATAATTATTGACAATAATGTTTACCATGATAACAATATCCTGCACATTAATATCACCATCGTTATTAATATCACCTGGATTTGAAAAAAGCAAAGGCACTGTATATGCAGAGCATCCATAAGTACCGGCAACTAAGAAGCGTGTTTCGTTATGTATTTTCAAATCAACGACAGGAACTGCCGGCATCCCGTTTGACATGGTATCCCAATTTTCGCCAAAATCATGACTGACATATATCCCTGCATCTGTCCCGACAAAAAGTCTGCCTGGAGAGTCAGGATCAGCAATGATAACATTGACAGGAATATCCGGTAATTCATCACCGATACTTGTCCAATTCTGCCCAGCATCATCGGAGATAAATATATGAGATTCGGTATCATCCCATCTAAATCCAGATACTGTCACATAAATTCGATTTTCATCAAATGGATCAAATGCTACCCTGGTAATCCAGCGGTCCGGCAATTGATCTGAAATATTTGTCCAAAAATTCCCACCAGTAGTGGAGATGTGCACCTGGCCATCATCAGTACCAGCAAGAATATACCCTGAATTAATAGTCGAAACTGCAATGGTCGTCACTGTGTGATATCCAGACCCATTACCACCTTGAGTAATATCACCGCTAACCGCCTGCCAGCTACTGCCGCCATTGGTGGTTTTCCAAATCCTATAGGTACCTGTAAAAAGAATGTTTGTGTTGGATGGGGACATGACTATAGGCATACTCCAGTTTTTACGGTCATCGCTGAAATCATCAGAAATATTAAAAAAATTGTTGCCACCATTTGTGGATTTGTGAAGATTACCCCATTGCGATTCAGCATAAATAACATCAGCATTTTCAGGGTCTACGATGCAGTAAAATCCATCGCCACCCAAAATCCGTTCCCAGTCATCCGCACCACCATTAAATGTCCTGATTGTATTATTATCCTGGGTACCGCCATAAAGACGAAATGGATTCTGAGCATCAATTTCTATAGCGTAAAATTGGGTCATGGGAATGTTATTGATATGATCCCAATCACTGCCATAATTATCACTTATATAAAGACCGCCATCATTGCCTTCAGCTATTCTGCCAGTATTTGGGTCAATTACAATTGCATGATGGTCTACATGAATTTCATCGGTATTCCAATATCCAGCAATCTGCTGCCATGTTTCACCACCATTGGTAGAGCGGACTAAATCCACCCCCAGGGCAAACACCATATTTTCATCTGAAGGATCTACATGTATTTGACCAAAATACCAACCAAAACTTGCGTTCATATCATAAAGATTGGAGTCATTTGTCTGTTGCCATAATGTTCCACCGTTGGTGGTTTTGAATATCCCCAGATATGAATAGCTGTCACCCGGTTCCATCTGCTTGTCGTAAAAAGCATAGAGCACTTCCGGGTTAGAATGGGAAATTGTCAGACCGATTCTGCCAACAAATTCATGGGTTGGTAAACCATTGGTCAATTCAAACCAGGTATCACCACCATCTTCAGTTTTATATATTCCAGAACTTTCACCGCCGGATCGACGATAATCCAGACCTCGCATCCGCTCCCACATACTGGCGTAAAGGACTTCTGGATTTACTGGGTCCTGTACTAAATCCACAGCAGATGTTGAATCAGTGAGAAAAAGTACCTGATCCCATGATTCTCCACTATCATCACTTCGATATACACCTCGATTTGAATCAGGTGTAAATAAACTCCCTAAAGCAGCAGCGTATACTCTCTGAGGGTTGATATAATCAACGATGATTCTCCCGAAATATCCCGTTTCAACCAGGCCGGAATTTGCCCACGAATCTCCACCATCCTCGGATTTGTAAATGCCATTGCCAAGAAAACTAAAGCTGGATGAATTAGCCTCACCTGTTCCGGCAAATAAAATATTTTCATTGGAAGGGTCTATAGCCATATCCCCTATCGATATCACCGGTGATTCAAAAAACTGATGCTGCCAGGTTTCACCATCGTCAGTAGTCTTATAGATTCCACCTGAAGCGGTGGCGATATAAATCGTCTCAGGAGAATCCGGATGGATTTCAATATCGGTAATTCTGCCACCGATATTATATGGGCCTTTTTGTTCCCAAACCGGTGTTCTCTCATTGCGGTTTTGCCGGGATTCCTGTACCTGAATCATTGAGTTTCGATATGCAGCTTCGTCAATCCTGTTGTAAGGATACATGCGCTGATACCCCATCCATTCGTTTGGCAAAGCAGCTGGCTCCTTTGGTATTGATGGTCCAAATTCACGATCAACAAATGCTGGTTTTAAGTTTGGTTTTAGTTTCCCAGTAGGTTTTACCGATTTATTAAAAATATGGTAACTGCCAGTAATAATAAAAATTAGAAAAATAGTTAATGAAGTATATAAATAAATTGTTCTTTTTGATGATTCCATAATGAGAAAAGTAGCTCTTCAATATCGATCATTACAGGTAACAAGATGTAATGAAATGTACGGAAATTGTGTGTTTGATTTTATATAAACCGTTAAAACGGTTTCGTTTTTTTGCGATCTTTCAGCCCACAGATAAATCTGTGGGTTGCTTAAGATCTCTGATACGCAAAACTACCTGATCAGATGCCATCGCTGGCTAGTAAAAGGTTCATGTAAAAATATTCTGTTAACCACGATCTCAAACTGATATTAAACTTGGTGAGTCATATTATCCATTAGTCTGTACATTTTTGATTTCTTCTTAAACCGTTAAAACGGTTTTGGTTTATGCTATCCTTTTCCCCACAGATGAATCTGTGGGGAAATTAAAATCAAAACAATGCGATACATCATGCCCTGATGCCATTGCGATTTAGAAAATGATTCAGGCAGATATCCACTGCAACCCACGATTTCAATCGTGGGATCAACAGAAATGCAATCTGCATAACCGTTTTAACGGTTTAAATTCTCCCATGCAGTGCTATAAAACGATCGTATTCTTCCTGAAATGATATCTTCCAGTGATGCTCCCTCTGATTTCTTATATATTTTTCAACCATTTTTACTTTTGACTCGCTGACAGAAAATGCACCATAACCAACCTGCCAGGCAAATTTCACTTTTAAAAAATCATTTTGATTGACCCAGTGAGATGATTCTCCTTTTAGGTCTTTAAATACGTGGGAAATTGTCACATCATTTGACATAAGAAAAAGACAATGTACATGATCCTCTGTTCCATCGATGACACGCACTTTACACTTCATCTCTAAAAGTTTTTCAGTAATATGTCCAATTAATTCTGATTTGAATTTACTCTCTATTAAATTCATTCGATCTTTTGTTCCAAAAATCCCATGAATCCAGACTTTACAAAGTGAATGCGGCATATTATCCTCCAATTTATACCTATTTCTATTTTCATAAACCGTTAAAACGGTTTCGTTTTTTTGCGATCTTTCAGCCCACAGATAAATCTGTGGGTTGCTTAAGATCTCTGATATGCGAAACTATCTGGGCAGGTGCCATTGCTTTCCAGTAGCAGAATCATTTAAATATCTTCGGAACCAACGATTTCAATCGTTAATTTTCCGCTTCAACCTTCGCATCCGATATATGATCTCATCATATTGCTTAATAAATTGTATGGATTTATTATCAAGGCAGTTTATGGCTTTTTTTGACCACTTCATGGCAGAGATAAAATTCTTTTGGCGATGTTCTTCCATTTTTGCCAGCTCAATACAGGCAATTATATCCCCTGAATTGGCAGCCTTCTTCCACAAAACTTTTGCGTCGGAATACTGACCCATTTGTTTATGTAGAAATGATAAATTCATAATTGCAGTTTTATGGTTTGGGTTTACTGACAATATATGACGGTAGATAATCATCGATTGTGGGGTATCACCACAATCTTCAAATAGTTTTGCCTGGGCAATTCTATCGATAAGGCCATTGTATTTTTCGTCGATTAAATCCGAATGATCCAGCAGATATGAAATCATATAAAGAAGTTCAAACATACTTCTAATATCGATTCGATTATGATAGAAAATACTTGGCATATTTGTAGTGTTTCCAAATCGCAAATATTCAAAATATTCCTGTGGTATTCGACTCCCCGGGATATCCGTCATCTCTTCTCTGAATTCCTTTAAAACAGATTTTTCAATCTGCTGGAGTGAACAATCTGGCAATACATTCTTCCACAATCTTCTGGATAAATGCAGCAAATCAATTTGTCCAACATTCTCAAAAGGCGACTCAATTGATTGTATTATATATCGGCGTTTTAACAGATTCATATCATAACTTTTACCATTAAAAGTGACCACCGTAGTAAACGTCCGACAAAATTCAGCAAGTATAGTCAACATTTCTGACTCGTAAATTGGGTCCAGCAGAAAATATTGTTCAATGACAAATGACCGTTCAATATAATAACCCAAACCAATCATGAAGGCAAATGTACCTGCACCACCGGTGAGACCTGTTGTTTCTGTATCCAGAAAGAGAGTAGTTTTCAAGTCATATTCTGATATCTGCGCCCAGGTCTCGATTATCTTATGGATTTTGGTTATATTTATATCTTTGTGAACATTGAGCTCATTTACAGTATAATTTGTGCGGCTGATATAGACCTTATTTTTTAGTCCCTTTGCATATTCACCCGATACACATTCGTCAATTTTGGGAAATGTATTTTTATCCGGTTTATCCTCTTTTGATAGAGTATCGGGGAGAACATGATGGAAGATATTTTCCAGTCTTGACATTTTATAGTTATCCAGAACTCTTCATTTCATTTAAAATACCCAAAACAAGTTGTTTTGCCCCTTCCCCATTTTCAGCAGCGGGACCTGTGCAGGCTGGACAACCATCAAGACACGAACAGGAAGAGATGATCTCCACAGATTTGATAAATAGTGTTGGAATCAATCCATACAATTTTTCACTTAGACCAATGCCACCGGGTACACTATCATAAAAAATAATTGTCGGCAACATATCACCAATATTCATTTTGGGATCAAAATATACACGGATATCTGAGCGATCACACATGAGATATAATGGTGCGATATTTCCAAGGATATAACTTAATCCGGATAATCCACTTTGAATTTTCACCTGTCGTTCGGCTTTATTATGGCATGAAGGGCAAAGGGTGACAAGATTGGATAATTCATTAGCCTTATTTATATCATTAAATGCTTTAAAGGGAATTTTGTGATGAACATCATGGGCGCGTTTATCTTCCTTTACCTGACAATTTGTACATTGGAATCCATCTCTCGATCGTACCTGTGACCGAATGTTTTTCCAATCTCTGCCATAGTCATTTGAGTGATTATTCCACAGATCCTTTTTCTCAAGATCTTGTATCAAGACTTCTGGCAGACTGATCCATGCGCCATGTGTAACAATCGTTGTTTTTGGCAAATCGACATCACCAAACCCAACAATATCATTTTTATTCCATCTCAATTTCTTGAAACTGACGGTCTGGTTTGCGACTTTTATCTCGCCATACTTCCTCAAATATTTCACTAAATCATCTTCTTTAAAGAGTTCCATTAACTCAAATTCCGACTCTCTTTCAGGAATTGTATAATACCCTGGATCATATTTATCCAGACTCACAACTTGAGCTTCTAAATCAAATTCTCGGACCAGATACGATTCACCATTATGGAGATAGACTGCTTCGGGATGAACAAACCAGTAAGCGCTGTCTTCATCCACAATGCCGATGACTTGATCTCCGCTTTTTAGGATAAATTGGGAGACCCCTGCAGTCCGCAATGAAATTGAACTGGCTGGATATTCCTCTGAAATCCAAAAATATTTTTCCTTTGAGGCATGTAGTTTATTATGTTTTTTAAGAAGCTCAAGGTATTCTAATACTTCTTCTCCCGGAACTGAACCAAATGACTCATGCTTAGCAAAAGACTCTTCAAACACAGCGCATTGAATGTGGTTCAGGAGAATGAATGGATTGTCTGGGTTGATTAATGCTGCTTCAGGTGAGTTATCAAAAATATATTCAGGATGCTTAAGGATATACTGATCCAGTAGATTTGAAGATGCTACCATTACGACGATGGAATCTTTTCCTTTACGACCTGCTCGACCAGCTTCTTGTTTTGTCGACGCTATGCTTCCCGGATAACCGTTGATGATTACCGAATCAAGGCCGCCTATATCGATACCCAATTCCAAGGCATTCGTTGAAATAACAATTCTGATTTTTCCATCTCGAAGCCCTTCTTCAATTTTCCGACGTTCTCCGGCTAGATAACCTGATCGATACCCTTGAACAGCATTTTTATCTGTGATGATCTGCTGCAGATTTTTTAATAAAAGCTCAACAGATCGACGGGACTGTGTAAAAACTAATGATTGCAAACCATTTTTTTCAAATGATAATGAAATATCCTGAACATCCCGCATTGAACTTTGACGTATACCCAATTCCTCATTGATAAACGGCGGATTATATAAATAAAAATGACATTGTCCAGACGGACTACCATCCTCATCTATTACGGATAGAGGCTCTTCAATCAGCCGGTTTACAAATTGTTTTACATTTGAGACTGTTGCCGAAGTTAGAATAAACTGTGGATTCGATCCATATTTTCGAGCAATTCTTTTCAAACGTCGAATAACATTGGCAAAATGTGAGCCAAATATCCCTCGATAAATATGGATTTCATCGATGATCACATATTTTAAATTTCTAAAAAAATCATTCCAGTTTGGATGATGAGGTAAAATTCCCAGATGCAACATATCCGGATTTGTCATAATACATTGTGACAGATGCCTTATTCCCGTTCGTTGTCCGGCAGGTGTATCGCCGTCGTAAATATTTGATTGTAATTTCTTTTTTAATCCCACAATATTGGTGAGATTTTCAGCCATCTTTTGTAGCGATCCGTTCTGGTCCTGCGTGAGCGCTTTTGTCGGGAATAATAACAGTGATCTTGATTGTGGATTTTCAATATAATTATCCAAAATAGGAATCTGGTAACATAGGCTTTTACCACTGGAGACTCCGGTAGTAATAACAATATTTTCGCCATTGAAGATTTTATCGATAGCCTCTCTTTGATGCGAGTACAATTGAGATATTTCAAGATGATTTAAGAGTGTATTGAGGTCTTTTTTTATTGTGGTAGGAATGGATTCCAATTTGGCGTCACGAGCTGCTATTACCTTATGATAAACAATCTGGTTTTTAAATCTGTGGTCGTGGTGGAGAGAAATAATATTATCAACTGCCTCTTGTTTTTGTTGATGGGATTGGCACCAAAATTACAACCACATTATGTTATCACTTCAATTGATAAGCTGAAAATAATTTGATTGCGGGGTACTGATTGTGATCTATCATGACTCCGAGTTAATCTTAATTATTGGTGATGCATTAAATAATCGCCTTGGTTCTATACCTAATTTTTGATAAATTTTCGGCGGTACACTTATATCAGCAACGAAAAGCTCACCAATATACCCTTTTGCATTGGGAGTCGCTAATCCAATTTTAGGATATGCCAGGGTGAGTGTCTGAGTTGCTTTAATAGCGTGCTGTGTTGATAAACCTGTTGTGGTATTCAATCCAGTGGGAGCATCCAGTGAAACAACTTGAATATTATTCACCTCATTTACAACTTTAACTATATTTATATATTTATAATTTATATCGTCAGTTAGACCATATCCTATCATCGCATCAATAATTAATCCGGTCTCTTCTATTTCATTTTTTAGTGGGATAGTAATTTCTACTGGGATTGCCATATTTTTCACAATATCAAATTGATGATGTGTGACTTTTCTCATTTTTGCAGGATTTCCAGTCAGAATAATTTTTACATTATACCCGTGGTTAAATAGATGTCTGGCTGCGGTAAGTCCCCCACCCCCATTATGGCCGTTACCAGCAAAAACGAGGATTTCTTCCGATGGATTCGTCATAAAATGGGTGACAAATCTTGCGAGATTTGATCCGGCATTCTCCATCATTTGAAGCAGGATAATGCCATACTCTTCTATCATCAAACGATCCACCTCGATCATCTGCTCGGTTGTTATCCACGGTTGAGGAATTTTTATAATCGGGTATGGAGATTTATCCATTTAATTCAGTGATCATTTTTTTGATCGAATTTCAATATAGTTTATAAATGCATTACCTGATTCTCCGGTATTATCTGAATCAGCCATAATGGCCACACTTGCTTTTTGAGGAGGGTCTTCACCAAATGCTTTTTTATAATCTTCTAAAATATTAATTTCTTCTGTAACCCATTTTCCAGCTTCGATATTCCCTTCCTGCAATATAAACATCATGGCTTTATCAGTATACGCATTGGGGATTATCTTCTTGGCATGACTCTTATTTGCCCAAATGTAGTTAAGGCTTGAGTGAGGAGGATATTCACCATAAAATAATTTTGCCGATTCATACATCACTGATTCAAAAAAGCCTGCCTTATCTGGATCATATTCAAATATGACATATAACCTGATGGGATAATCATCACCTTCTTTTGTTTTTGCATCCCCTTTATTGAATACGTTTTCTATTTTCCACTGCCATTGAAATACAGGTGTTTCAAAGGGATTAAAAACCTGTTGCCAAACTACTCCAGAGGCGGATGCATTGGAAGAGGCTTTTAGAAATGAATTATTATCATTTTTAACAATTTCATATTTTGAGTGAGTTTCAATTTTGGGAAATATTAGCGGCTCCCATTGCTCCAAATTATCGAAATCATCCCTGTATACTTTTTGACAGAATAATCCGGTAATTACAAACGTAATTATTATTAACTGTTTACTTAGCATCCTAATTTGTATTATTTAATATTTCCAGTCTTGATTTTTTTCTTCTTCTGCTGTCGATAGTATCAACGGCTCTAACGGCATATTCCTGAGCTGTATAAACCTGTTTCATAATGGGTTCATCAACCCGTTTGGCAGCATCGCCGACGACAAAGAGGTTTTTTACAGTGGTTTCCCCTTTGTTACTGACACGGATATGTTTCTTATGCTGCGGTTGATCGTCATCAAGTAATTCTGCACCTGCCATGATAGCAATATCATTATATACTCTATGTAGACCCAATGACACGAGGGCAAACCTCACATGTACAATTGTATTGTCATCCAATTCGAATCCTTTTAGCTCTCTCACACCATCGCTGACTGTATCGATAATTTTCTTATTATTAATCCGAATACCATAATGCTTTAGAAGTTTAAAACGTTCATCGGAAATTTCAGTCTCAACCCCGTTTGTAAGGATAGTCACATCATTACCATATCTCTCATGAATCATCATTGATATTTCAGCACAAGTATTATCATATCCAATAATCGCAATGTGATGATCCTTAGTTAAATGTCCTTCGCAACGGATACAGTATAATACATGTTCCCTGTTGGCAAATGGATATATCCATTTTGGTGAGGTCTCTTTCATACCTTTCTTATTTAACTTAGTAAATACGGGTTGTTTATCCATTACACCTGTAGCGAGTATGATTGACTCTGCTGAAATATTTGAATTCTCTGATTCAATTTCAAATTTTCTTTCTATTTTTTTTAGAGATAATACCTCTTCGTGGATTATAGTAATATTGGGATAATATTCAGAAATTCGATCGATAGTATTCTGGATAATTAATCTATTATTGATATGATAATGAGTCTGACTGATGAGATCAGCGGCAGATTCTTCTTTTCCTTTCTTTAATGTCTTCAGCACTTGATTTTTGATTACATCTTCGTGGAAACCTACCATATTATCCAAATTCATTACCCATTGGGACCGTGATCGTTTCCGAGTGTGTTTGCTTCCTGTAAACCAAAAAGCCGACATTCCATTTTGGGCAGCTCTTAAAGCAGCTGCAGATCCACCAATTCCGCCGCCAATGATAATTGTATGACAATGATTTTCCATTATAATTTTCTAAATCCTAACCTTTATTTTTGTAAATATTAAATATTTTTTATTTTCAATTTCTATATTTAAGCTTTTCAACAGCCTGTTATTGTTGAGTAAAAATAATTTTATGCATCCATTCTTTTAAGATATTTTGTGATTTGGTAAGTGGGTCATTAAATTCTGAATATACACTCATGAGTTCATCTTTCGTATCTACATCTGAGAGTTCAGTCAGTATCTCTATTTCACCAAGACGTTTTAGATTTTCTGTAAATTCAAATAATGTACGATTAGAGCTATAGGTAACATTGTTGAATACGAATTCTGGTATTTCCTGACTACCGCCAAAAAGATAATATCCACCATCTTTTGCCGGGCCAATTACAAATTTTGGAGGATAGGATTCTAAAATTGAAATTGTTTTTAAGATCAAATTTTCTGTAATCTGCGGAGAATCCATGCCAAGAAATATCGTATAATCAAATGATTTATTCAATGAGGAATACACCTGATATAATCGTTGGCCCAAATCACCATATCCAGTAAATACCTGTGGGAAATTTTTCCAGAGTTCATGTGATAATCCATCATTTTCAGCAACAGCCCAGTGCGGATGGCAATCTACGTCATTATTTTTAAGAATCCGGTGGGCTATGCTTTCGACAGCTTTGACACTTTTGACAAAAAAGGTTTTGGCATTCTCACTACCGATCCCCTTTGCAAGTCTGGTTTTGACTGGTGATAAACCAGGTGTTTTCACAAATACTACGAGGGCGCCTTTCATGATGTAAATCTTTTTCTTAATAAGGATATATATTGGGGTATTGCCTGTTTTATCCAAATATACTGATATTTCAATGTGATATTTAACCAACCATGTATATGATATTTCCTGGCGCTTGTTAGTAACTCAGCACCGGTACATTTTACAGGAATTCCAGCATGTTTCACCTTCCATAAAAAAATATGATCCTCACCCATTTTTATATTTTCAGGAAATCGACCGGCTTTGAAAAACAATTCCCTCTTTAGACAAAAGCCCTGATCGCCAAATGGTATCCCCCATGATTCCGAACGGATTCTTGCTACATGCTGATTAATCTGCACCAACCGGCTACCGCGCCCATCCATAAAGGTAAGTCTAAAAAACCACATTTTTTCCGGGTCATTATTCAAGGACTGTTCTAAAAGGAGAACCGTATCAGGAGTAAACCGGCTGTCGGCATGTAAAAACCAAAGAAAGGATTTATCCGTATATTTGCTCCCAATATTCATTGCTGCCGCTCTGCCGGGTGGACTTTCAATAATTATTACCCGACGATCATCCAGAATATCTAGAGCAGGGATAATTTTATCACTATCTAATTCGAACCGTGAAATATCGTGATGGAGTATTTCATTTGCCAAACCGTCAAACATCCGTTCCTCCGGCTCAGGTGAAGATTGATTCTTTCTGGAAAATACCAATATTAAGACACTTTCAACAGGAAGTTCTTTAAGTTGGTATATTAACCCTGTCAAATGTGATTCTCCATATCCAATTGGAACAATTACAGCTAGGTCTGATAACGGACGGATCATTTATTCTATTCTTTTGGAGATATGTTTTTAATCACCCCATTGATAATTTTCAGCAGCAGGATCCTGAGGAGGGATTATCATATTTTCCATTTGATATTAAATCACATGAAAACTCACCATAATGAGATGAAAAATCTCCCACCAAAAGAAAATGCTCCCTAAAACGGGATTCGCCAATCATTTTTGATGTGTTACCGCAGACAGGGATAGGAAATCCTTTCTCGAATTGGTGATGGTCATCAAGAATAAAATTGTTGGGGTATTCATGGATACCACCCTGATAATAGGCCACATGTCCATAATTTTCACATATATCTTCAAAATCACATTTAAAAGTTCTAAGGGTCATTGAATTAAACTTTACCATACCCAGCTTATTTCTAATATCAGCATCATTAACTTCAAAGGGTGATTCGGTTACAACTCGATAATCATTTATATTCAAATCTTTTAACATTCGTCTAAAATCTTCGATATACATAGCACCAGATAAGCATTCTCCCAGCAGGAGTGGATCATCCATTAATTCTTTGGGGATACGTCGATCACAAAATACATCTGAAAAGTATAATTCTCCACCAGGTTTTAAGACTCTGAATATCTCAGAAAACACTTTCCTTTTATCAGAAGTCAGATTAATGACGCAGTTTGAAATGACGACATCAACAGAATCATCTGCGACTCCGATCGAATCTAAATCTTCAATATAACCGAGATGAAATTCAGTGTTTTTCTTTTTATATCCAAATTTTACTTTTTGATATTCCTCATAATTCTGGGCAATGGAAATTTGTTCTTTTGTCATATCCACACCGATTACCCGACCATTTTCTCCTACAAGTTGTGAGGCAAGATAACAATCCAAACCGGTACCGCATCCCAGGTCCAGTACGGTTGCACCTGTTAACAGTGGAGGTATGGGAGATCCACAGCCGTAAAATTTTGAAACTATATCATCGTGTATATTGCCCATTAATCCCTTCAAATGGTCAGGTATTTTTTGATCGGTACAGCATGCACTGGTTTTCAGGTCATTTTTATTTTGTAATGTTTTTCCATAATACGTTTTTATATTTTCAATTACATTCGATTGATTGTCCATTTATCTTCCTATAATTTAGTTTATTATCGCAACCGGTTGAATTTTCGAGTCACTTTTCTCTGATCCGGAATCCAAGGCACCGCCACATGAACTTCCTGCTCCAGCTGTACAACCAAAACAATGATTATTTACAGCGATGGATTTGATCATAAGTTCAGCAAAATTATCTATGTCCCAAATTGTAGTTACCTGATTGCCAATAGGGATTTCCAGCATCTGATTAAAATCACAATCGTAAACACTGCCTTCCCATCCAATTGATATCAAGTCCCTACACATAACATTTCTGGCAGCCATTGGATTAAAGTTATCCTTTAAGATAGTCATATATTTATTATAATTATCATCATTTATCAACATTCGTTTAAATCTTTTAATTGGTATGTTTGTCATGGTTAATAGATTATTAAATACAATATCATAGTCTTCTAATAGGATACTTTTATATTGCATTTCCAATGTCATTTGATCTGGGGGAAGTGATGCTCCTATTGGATTATACACGATATTCAAGACAAGACCGCTGTTTGGTTTTCCGTATCCAAGATCATTTAATAGCTTTAAAGCCTCAACACTTTTTGAGAACACACCCTTACCTCTTTGCCGGTCAACATTATTTTCCAGGTAACAGGGAAGCGAACAAATTATCTGTACATTATGCTCTTTCAGGAACAAAGCAGTATCTTCCTGTTCCGGCTCCAAAAGTACTGTAAGGTTGCAGCGGTCGATAATATTCTTATTTGCTTTTCTAAATTCATGGACAAAATATTTAAAATGAGGGTTTAATTCCGGGGCACCTCCAGTAACATCGATTGTTTGGATTTCATCTGATGATTCAATGAGCAGTAACAATCTGTCAATCGTCTCTTTCGTCATAATTTCAGTTCTGTTTGGACCTGCATCAACATGACAATGGAGACATGCCTGGTTGCATAATTTGCCAAGATTCACCTGAAGGGTGGTGGGATTATTACGATCAAACTGAAGTTGATGTTTATCTAATATTGCCCCAAAATCATTTGTATTATTCAAAAACTAAATCTCCTAAATGTTTAATTAATTTCTTCGCCATGCATGGTATCTTTTCAACCACTTCAATGCACCCTCAGGTGCGTGGCTTTTTTTCCAATTACCAGCGAGGGATTTGTTGGCTTCACTGAAAGTCGGGTACGCATGTATTGTCCCCAATATTTTATTCAAACCAAAATTATGTTTCATTGCTGTGACAAATTCAGTGATGAGCTCACCGGCATGATGGCCGACAATTGTTGCTCCAAGGACAGTATCTTTACCTGGAGAAACGAGCACTTTTATAAATCCTCGGTCTTCATCCTCGGCAATTGCACGGTCAAGTTCAGAGATATCGTAATTGACAACCTCATATTCAATTTTCTTTTCAAGTGCTTCTTTTTCGTTGAGTCCAACCCTGGCAACTTCTGGATCGGTAAAAGTAGTTCTTGGTATGACACGGTAATCTGCTTTGAATTTCTTAAATGGACTGAAGAGCGAGTTTACACTTGCATACCAGGCTTGATGAGATGCAAAATGAGTGAATTGATATGGCCCTGCAACATCACCAACAGCATAAATATTTTGATAATTTGTCCGTAAGAAATCATCTACTTCAATCGTTCCTTTTCCGGTAATCTTTACATCAAGTTTTTCGAGCCCAAAACCTTTAACATTGGCTTTTCTTCCCAATGCCAGCAAAATTTCATCCGCTTCAATATTCTTAATATTATCGCCGGATTTACAAACGACAGTTTTTACACCATCTGTCATTTTGAACTCAACAACCCGATGACCTTTTAGTATATCCACACCTTCTTTTTCAAATATATCACACATAAAATTGCTTACATCATCATCTTCACGGGACAGTATGCATGGATAAGCCTCAATTATGGTGACTTTGCTGCCAAATCTTGAAAAGGATTGTGCGAGTTCACTTCCAATAGGTCCACCCCCAACAACGACCAGTCGCTTTGGTAATTCCCGGAGATTCCAAATAGTATCACTGGTGAATGGGTTTACAAGGTCTATACCGGGAATTGGCGGAACTAAAGGTGATGCACCGGTAGCGATAATGATATTTTTCGCCGTGACGGATTCGTCTCCTACCTGGATTTCATAGGGGCTGGTTATCATAGCATTTCCCAGTTTAATATCAACTCCCAAATTTGTGTATCTCTCAACAGAATCATGAGGTTCAACTTTTTTAATTACATTCTGAACTCTTTCCATGATATTCTTGAAATCAAAATTAACATTAGCGCTATTAAAACCCCATTCTTCAGCCCGTTTTATCTGGTGAAGTACCTTGGCGGATTTAATAAATGCTTTGCTTGGGACACAGCCGGTATTGAGGCAATCTCCACCCATTTTATGTTTTTCTATCAATAGCGTTTTTGCTTTTACGGCGGCAGCAATATAAGAGGAGACCAACCCTCCCGATCCAGCACCGATGACAGCCACATTATAGTCAAATCTTTTCGGTTTATTATACGCCTTATATAATTTATTATTTTTCCAAACTGAAACTATTTTTTTCATTACAAGGGGAAATAAGCCGAGGATTACAAATGAGAGAATTATATTGGGTGATAGTATGCCTGCCGGTGATTCAATCTGGCTTAACTGTGTGCCGGCATTCACATATAAAATGGTCCCTGGTATCATACCGATTTGGCTCACCCAGAAAAATGAGAATAGACGCATTGGTGTCAGGCTGAATCCAAGATTAATAAGGAAGAATGGCACCACCGGAATTAGCCTTAAAGTGAATAAATAAAATAATCCTTCTTTTTCAAGGCCATTATTGATATCCTTCAATTTTTCACCATACCTCTTCTGGACGACATCTTTTACAAGATATCTGGTAACAACAAAGGCTAATGCAGCACCTGATGTACTGGCAATTGATACAATAATAGTTCCTTGAACCAACCCAAATATCGCCCCTCCTGCCATCGTCATTATGGCAGCACCTGGTAATGCAAGGGCAGCAACAACTAGGTATAGAATAAAATAAAATAATATGGTGACAAATACATTATCTGCATAGAATGATTGGAGGATATCTTTTTTTTCTTTGAGTGTATTGAAATTTAAATATTGATTTAAATCAAAATAGAAAAATGAGAATATGATTAGAATTCCCAATAATATTACGATTACTTTTTTCAATTGTATACTTTGTCCTTGTTATTAATGTTGTGATTATTGAAAATCAACATTATGATGAGCTAAAATAATTTTAGATTTTTGTGATTATAAATTTTTGAGGTAAGTCTTCAACCAACCGTTAAAATCAAAATTTCCGTATTTAAGCAAGACACCATCCACCCAAAACGCCGGTGTAATAACGGGAATTTTATAATAAGTAGGCATATGATCTTTCTCAATATCAATTATTTTATATTGAAATCTATTGTGAAAATTTTCACTTTCTTTCATCTTTGTGATCATCTTTTTACTAGAGCTGCATTTTGACCTGACAAATAATTCAAACAAAGGCAAATATGATTTCTTAGTGAATTCCATAACTGATAACTTATTTGTCTACCGAGGGTATAAATTGTCATTCGTTTGACAATTCAATTAATAACATTTCAGAATTTTATGGATATCTAATCTCCTGAAATCTCCCTTAGCTTATCAAGACTTGAAGCACTTAAAAACCGCCTGGTGAAATTGATCAATCCAACACTTTTTAATTCGTTTAGGGTCTGACTTGCCGTTTGTCTTGAAACGGCAGTGAGGTCAGCAATATCCTGTTGCGAGATAAAAGGCCTAACCATCCAGCCATCGACCATTTTTTTACCAAAATTCTCGATGTACCTTATAAGAAATGAAACGATTCTCTGCTTAGCATCCTTAAAAACCAGATCTTCCACATGGCTTTCAATATGACGGAGTCTCCATCCTATAAAGCGAGTTATCCTTAATGTAAGGCCAGGATTTTTCATCATCATGCCAGTAAATATATCCTTATCGATAGTGCAAATGATTGCATCCTCAATGACCTCAGCAATATTTTCATGCTGCTCACCCCCAAGCAAGGAGGACTCACCAAATATTTCTCCAGGTCCAAGAATTTGCATAACGGTGGATCTTCCATCATCCAAAATCTTGGATATTTTGACTTTTCCTTCTTTTAGAAAATATATTGTATCACTGGCTTCTTCAGGAAAATAAATTATTTCTTTTTTCTTTTCTACTTTCATGCTGGTATTATTTTCTAAATCCATCATGTCACTTGGTTTCATTGTTTCAAAAAAATTAAAATTCTGAAGATACCATAATTTGGTTTTGTTTGCCATTTTTTATCCAGATTGTTAAATTGTTTCTTTTTGTGATGTTTTGAATGGGTCAATCTATAATTATTGATAAAATAAATAAGTGTTTTTTTTGAGATGAAACAGATCGATTATTTTGGTATAAAAAACATTAAACCCGTGCCACTAACATAGCAACACGGGTTTACTATCGGAGCTTCCCATTCTCCGAAATTGATAACATCTTTTTAATTAGTTTTGCATAATCCATCCAACAATGATGACTATATCCAATACATCTACCTGCCCATTACCATCGGCGTCACCTGAACAAAGTTGTGAAACCGAAAGATCAGTATCCTCTAAAATCCAATCGACAATATTTACTATATCAAGAACATCAATATTATCATCTTCATTTACATTTCCCGGTTCACATTCTTCCCCTAATAGTTGTTGTACGATCAATTCCATAGTGGCACCATCATATTCATTATTGGCATATTGAATGATTCCATTTTGATCAATTATAAAATCTCTTGGATACGGCGATATCCCTCCAGGGATATAGTATTGACTATACACCGACCAGGTATCTCTCAATAGTGGGAAAGTGATGCCATTTTCCTGTCCAAATTGCTGAATTACTTCTGCAGGTAAATTTGATATCCCCACAACCATTACATTTTCATCCTGATATTCTGCCCAAATTGACGATTCTATGTCCGATAACTCCGGAGCACAGACTGGTCACCACGTGGCAAAAAATGCCATAACAACAACACTGCCGAGATAATCGCTCAGCTGAAAATTCTCATTGCCGTTATATACTATTGGTAAAGTATAATTAGGTGCAGGCTCCCCCACATTCACTCCGACGTGATTTCCATTCAGTTGCACAGATATTTCCGGTTCATCCGGGTCATTAGAATACATTCCAAAAATCCCCGCAGCATTATTTGTATCGGCTGTATAGGTGATCTCGAATTCCACCTGACTGCCAGGTTCAAGACTTTCAATATATTCATCCAGAACAAAATCCTCATGAGTGACAAAAACAAAACTGAAATCCGCTTCTTCATTTCCATTATTTTCCAGTATAACTGATTCAACATAAGAATCACCTTGTTCAACAAATGGAAAACTTATTTCTCGCCTTGATAAATCCAAATCAGCGCCATCAATCTCACCATATTCAAATACTTGCAGATATCTCCATTCGGCCGAATATATAACTTCACCAATTGCACCTATTGCCATCGTTCTTCCACCGGTATTTTTGTATCCAACAATTTCTAATTCGGTACCATTCCATTGAAGTATTTCCACATCATCCCAATCTGAAACAGCCACTTTATTGTGAAGTATCGCTATTCTGGTAGCAAAATTTGAGGTATTATAATTGGACATAAAAACGGGGGCAGCAGGATCACTCACATTGAATAGATCCACCCCTTCGTTTCCCACAGCAAGATATACAGAACTCCCTACATTCCGCACGTCTTTTGATGATCCACTTGCAAGCATTGTACTTACCTGGAATGGATTCTCCGGGTCTGATATATCGATGATAGTTAAACCTGCTTCACCATCCGCAACATATACCAATGTGCCATTCGAAGCAACAGACCAGGCGTTTTCGCTGCTGATTTGTGAAATTAATTGTATAGCATGGGGATTTGTCACATCATAAAGCACAATACCATTTCCATGAACAGCTGCTATCAGGACATAACCCACAACCTCTACATCTTCATACGAAAGTCCGCTATTGGCTCCTAAGAGCTCAATCTGCTGTGGGTTTTCCGGATCACTGAAATCGACAACAACTATACCGCAGTCCCTAGCGGCACCGTAGGCGAAATCACCATCAATCTCCCAATTATATGATCTTGAATATTGACATCCACCGGCAAAAATTGTCGAAATCTGGATCGGATTTACCGGGTCTGAAACATCAAAAACCGAAGCCCCACCTAAACCACCAGGTATAATCATATAATTTCCAGATATTTCCACATCCAGCAATTCATGATTTGAAGGGTCTATTGTTTCGAGAATGGTTAGATTTTTCCCATTGAGCATTACGGATCCAGCCACAATCAGAAAAAAAGTGAGAAAGGTGGTTCTTATTTTTTTCATTTATTATTTCCTTTCATTTTGTTTAAATAAATTCAATGGAGCTGCAATGCCAATTTCCCAGGTCGGAAATTCTGAAAACCCAGCCGGCAAACGATTATTCGCCCATCGTAACCATGGGTATTCAGCTTTAACTGTCATTACATATTTATTACTTTTTGGATTAATATCAAGTTTTATAACAGACGATAGAAATCCATAGTTAACCGGCTCGAATGAAGTCTGGTAAACACCGGATTGCAAGCCTTTCAATTTTCCGGTATTCATATTAATGCCTCCATATAAAGTGAATAATTTATTTTTAAATAAATCAAATGTCATCCGCGTATAAAATTGATCCACCACCTGAAATAGCCCGTTTTCCCTTAATAGTTTAAAGTATGTAAAAGTAATAAAGGAATTACGGTTGATACGAGATGGAAACAGCGGCAAGACCGCGCCCAGTTCTATAGAAGATTCATTAAACTGTTCAAAAGGAAAGTTTACATTAGACTCTTTTGTCAGAATGGGTAAACCAACATTAACCCATAACGCAGATTTTCCTGAAATCGACATATAGTATAATGAGGCGGCCAATCTTACTGTCAGAAGGCGCGTAGAATAACTATCCAGGGAAATTAGTTCTCTGATTTTACTTACCTGACTGTTTATTGATATTTTCTGAAGAATTCTTATGGATGATAAGTGATATAGCTGAAATTGAAATTGGGATCTGAATTGTTGTTGGATATAAGGATTTTTAACAATTTCACCGGAAGTAATAAAATCGATCTTTGTTGCCCAGGGATTTGATAACGTTACATTTACTCTACCTGATTCATTCCCGGGTACATAGGATCCTGGAACATATCCCTGTAAAGAACAACAGACCTGAGCCTGAAGCGGGAGAATTGCAAGTGCTAAGACGAGTATCCACCCTATTTTTATAACTATCCTCATGGAAGAACCATTACCTCTATTTCAGGATAAAATGCTGCGACAGAAAACCAGAATGCAATCATACTGTTCGCCTTCTCAAGAGACTGACCGGTAAGAGCACCACCTGTTGACTCACCAAAAATATTCCATTCACTTCCAGTCTCGATATCTTCGAATACAAGGTCACCAGACGAAATCTCTCCAGATTTTAGTTGAAATTGTTTATCAGTTTTGTATGCCATTGCAAAGTTATGTACAGATGATCCAAATATGACAATGGGCGTTCCCCCGACATTCGTGTGGTGGATACTAAAAGTTACAAAATTGGAAATGGCAAAAGCTTTTGAAGCTTCTTCTTCGATGATAGCTAGTACACGGGATTTTACTGGTAATGTATTGAGAGAATTTTCTATTGGAAAAAATATGGCATTATTGGATTTGTAACTTCCATAAGGATATTCATAATAATTTCGGTCATAACCTGTATTGCTTGATACTGCAAGAGTTTGCGGATGCAACTGCCGCCATGTCCCCCATGTAGTTTCCATCATTTTACTGGTTGGCAGATTTTCACCGCGGCGGCTACCGGCAGCGCAAACCAAAGACATCTGTGGCCAGTAACTATCTGTTCGTTTGTCGTACATTATTAAATTGCTATTGTAAAGCAATCCTGAAACACCAAATCCATTATCATCTGCGATATTAAATGCGCTCCCTGTCAGTGGGCAATAACTGATGGAATATCCCGATCCATTAATAACTTCGTGCCAATCTAATATGGGATGAGGAAAAGCTATGTAATCATCACCGTCTTTTATTCCAATAACCAGATCATTGTCGTCTAAATAGGACAAATATGGTGAATCTGCTGAGACAAATGAAGGAGATGATAATGAGGGGATGCAATCCTTTTGCGAACAGCCCCATTGGATGTAGGATTCGTTTACCAGCCATGTTCCTGCTCCAGGATATGCTTCAGGTGATAGATCCAGTAAATACGGGTTATCTTTGCATGACTGTATTAATGTTAGAATTACTATGGCAAGAATGACATGTTTTGCATTACAAATATATTTGTTTTTTACTGATGAAAGTTTAGTATCCAAAATTGGTTGCCCTTATATTGAATTGAAAAATGCAGTACAAACTTGACTATTTTAATTGATAACAAACTGTCAACTTGAAGACAGTCGATTTAATAATTGATTTGAAATTTCAACCTCAATCATCAAAACAACAATTTCACGAAGATTTTGTTGAGTAGACAGTAATAAAAAATATTATAAATTATTTATTTCACTTCTCGAATTATAAATTATGATTCTTAATATCAATTGATTTTTTCTATTTCAATCATCATTTAGTCAAATTAACAAATAATAAAGAAAAATAAATGAGATTACTTACATTCCAATATAAAAAAATGATTCGCATCGGCCATCTGACAGATCACAACAAAATTATCGATCTTGCTAGTGCATCACACGGTTTACTTCCTTCGGACATGATGTCTTTTATTGAAAAAGGAGAGTATAATCGGCTTCTTGCCAAAAAAATTGCGGCAAATGATGATCTGGCGTTTCTCACTCCCTCCAAAGTCAAAATTCTGGCCCCTATACCAAATCCTCAATCATTGTTAGACGGATATGCCTTTAAAGAACATGTCAAGGCTGGTAGGAAAGCCCGTGGATTGGATATGATTAAGGAGTACGATGATTTCCCCGTTTTTTATTTCCAGAATAATCGGGCTGTTACCGGTCCTGGTGATGTTCTTGTGATGGAAGAACATCTTGAAAAACTAGATTTTGAACTGGAATGTGCCATTGTAATAGGAACTAAATGCAGAAATGTAAAAGCATCTGAAGCAGATGAATGTATCGCCGGTTATATGATTATGAATGACTGGAGCGCCAGAGCTATTCAGCAGAAAGAGATGAAACTGAATCTTGGACCTGTAAAAGGAAAGGATTTTGCTACTTCTTTCGGTCCATTTATTACAACGAGAGATGAATTGGAAATGTACAGGATTCCGGGGCCCAATGGTGAAAGATATGATTTAAAAATGACATGTGAAGTAAATGGTAAAAAAGTATCCGAGGATAATTTAAAGAATATGACCTGGACTTTTGCTCAGATCATTGAACGTGCATCACGTGGTACTGACCTTTTCCCTGGAGATATCATTGGCTCGGGCACTTGCGGAACAGGCTGTTTCCTCGAATTGAATTCATATCCCAATAATGACGAAACATGGCTCGAATCTGGAGATGTTGTGGAATTATCCATTGATATGCTGGGATCCTTGAGAAATACGATTGTAAAAATAGAAAGCTGATCATGGCTGAAAAGAACAAAATATTGAATGGATCAGAAAATGTACTATGGGATTTATCTGAATTATTTTCTTCACATGATGACCCGCTAATCCCTCAACATCTTGAAAAATGTAAAAATGTATCTAAGTTATTTCAGGATAAATATAAAAACAGGGTTGTTGATTTAATTGATTCAGAATTAGAGATGGCCTATCGCGAAATGATCAATTTCTTTTCTAAAATGGTACAAATTTCTCAATTCGCAAATCTTCTGCTCAGCTCGAAGACTTCGGATAATAATGCAAAACAATTGGTAAGTAGAGTTGAGGAAGCATTTTCAGAAGTCAGCAATAATACGGTTTTCTTTGACCTTGAGCTTGCAAAATTATCCGATGAAAAGTTTGAATTATTTCAGGTTAGTTCGTCTTTGCAGGATCATTTATACCGCATATCACGCACCAGGGATATGGAAAAGTATCAGCTGTCTGAAGATGAGGAAAAAACACTCAACCTGAAAAATATAACTGGCAAATCAGCTTTCAAAAGACTGTTTGGTGAATTATCTTCTTCATTTGAATTTGAATTTGCTGAAAACGGAGAAATAAAACAATATACAGGTGCTCAGCTTCGTTCATTAAGATATCACCACGATAAGGATATTCGCGCCAGAGCAATGAAAACTTTCTTTGCTAAATACGAAGAAAACAAGATTGTATTTACCAGTATTTTCAATTCAATCCTCAAGGATTATAATATATCAAAAAAACTAAGAAGCTACAAGACTCCCATCAGTATCCGAAATATGGTGAATGACTTAAATGATGATGTAATCTCCATGGTAGTGGATGTAACTACAGCTTCATATCCCCTGGTTCACCGTTATTATAAATTGAAAAAGAAATTACTGGGTTTAGATACATTGAAACTTGCTGATATTTATGCCCCATTACAAGAAACAAATGAAAAATTTTCCTGGAATGAATCAAAAGAATTGGTCCTTGATGCATTTGAATCATTTGACGGGGAATTCTACAAATATGCAAAACTCATGTTTGATCAAAATAGAATCGATGCACCAAGCAGAAAAAACAAAAGAGGTGGTGCCTTTTGTTCAAGCTCAACTCCGGATCTAAATCCTTATATCTTGCTAAACTTTAACGGTAAAATAAGAGATGTAGCGACAATGGCTCATGAATTAGGACATGCAATTCATGCTATGTATTCAAACAAACAACATATCCTTAATTATCATCCAATATTGCCCTTAGCTGAAACTGCCTCTGTATTCTCTGAGATGATTCTCACTGATCAATTATTGAATAAATATGATGATGATAATCAGTTTAAAATATCGCTGATCTCATCCAAATTAGAAGATATATTCTCAACCAGTCATCGTCAGAATATGTTTACAAGGTTTGAGATTGAAGCACATAACCGAATCGAAAAGAATCTTTTGTCATCTGAAGATTTTTGCGAAATTTATCAAAATGAGCTGGAGAATATGTTTGGCGATTCAGTAGAGTATCAACCTGAATATAGATGGGAATGGTCGGCCATCCCTCATATGATAAATGTTCCTTTTTATGTGTACTCTTATAATTTTGCTAATTTAATTGTAATGGCTTTATACCAACAATTTCTCGAGGAAAAGGACATTTTCATACCAAAATTTAAACAGTTCCTTTCCATGGGCGGTTCAGCAAAACCTACAACAATTATTGGAATCATGGGACAGGATATAAATAAACGAGAGTTTTGGCAAAAAGGTGTTATTTATATTGAATCTCTCATAGACAAACTCGAAATAATGGTAAACAATACTGGAAATGAATAAATACGCCTTTTATTTACTGTCAGTATTTTTACTATTTGGATGTATCCATCACAAAACTAACAGTATGATAAAGGTGAAATTTTATATTTCTACCTCTGACCCTGTTGCAGACGACGAATATATTTATATTTCCGGGAATCATGAAAATCTTGGAAATTGGCAGGGAGATGGGATAGAGTTAAATCGAAATGATGACTACAATTGGAATGCAACTATTCTACTTCCAGCTGGATATGAAACTGAGTATAAATTCACTCGTGGATCCTGGGATAATGAAGCAATATCAATTGATTGTATTATTCCAGCCAACCACACTGCCATTGCCGCCAGGAAAGATATTATCAGAATTAAAATTGATAATTGGAAAGATGAATGTAATTCCAAAAGTGCAGTGATCACTGGAATGGTGCAATACCACCGATCTGTAAAATCACAACACCTTGAAAATAATCGTGATGTTATCGTCTGGTTACCACCTGATTATAATGAGGAATCATCAAATTATCCTGTTTTGTACATGCACGATGGTCAAAATATAGTCGATCAATCCACATCTTTCCTTGGAGCAGACTGGATGGTTGATGAGGTTGCAACTGAGCTCATTGAAGATAATAAAATGTCCAAGATTATCGTTGTTGGTGTATACAATACTAATTCAAGAACAGCGGAATATTCACCAATTCATTTGGGACGGGCATATACCCAATTTCTTATTGAAGAACTAAAACCATTTATAGATAAAAACTATCGTACGCTGACGGGACCAGAAAATACCGCAATTGCTGGCTCATCGATGGGGGGAATTATTTCTTTTCATATTGCCTGGGAACACCCAGACGTATTTGGTATGTCAGCCTGCATGTCCCCCGCTTTTATGATTGACGATAATGAAATTGTGAAAAGAGTGAAGTCTTATTCAGGTATAAAAAAACCTGTGAAATTTTATATTGACAATGGGACTATAGGTTTGGAAAAACAATTTGATGCATCAATGAATGAAATTATCAGACTTCTAAAAAATATGGGCTACGAAGAGAATGTGGACCTTATGGTTTATATTGATGAAGGGGCAGAACATAATGAAATCGCCTGGTCAAAAAGAGTTCATATGCCATTATTATATTTCTTTGGACTTGATTTAATAAACCCTTTTCCAGGCTACTCAGATTAAATATTGAGTGAGATGCCCCAAATTATTTCATTTCCTACTATCAATCCGAAAAATATCATCAGATTAATATATCGTTGTATTCCATGAAAATAGCATGAGAACTTTGATTCAAAGATCCTGACTAAAGTATTATAAATTTTTGTACCAATTAATCATACGTTGATATGATACTGATAACTTTATAAAACTACTAGAGCACCTCACTCAAAATATTCTAATTACACTAATCTAACAGTTCGTCAAATACAAATATCAAAATACCGGAACTGTATTCTTCAAAATCCAATTTATAGCTTCCAGAGATACAGTTTATGAAATAAGCAAGTTCTGGATTTTCGATAATTACTTTATGATTGTACGGCGGTTCAGGGTGATAGACAAGTATAGCATTGTCCCCATTGTATCCAAGGATTCGGTTATCCAACGTGTCATTTAGCCATGTAGCATCATTTGGCACTGAAGATATTTCATCAAATTGATCATTTGATATAGATACTTGTGTATCATTTTCAATATTAAGTATAATTGAAGGCATGTACATGAAACCCATTCCTGGAGCATATTCTGGAACGACGGTAAAGGCCACATCCCAATTGCCGGGAACGATTGCCGAACTTGTTGAAAAATCAAAATAAACAGGCTCAGATGATGAATAACTCACAGAAAGAATTTCCGTTGGTTGATATGTTCCATCTAAATTCTGAACTGCGAATTTAATTTCAAAAAAAGTTGGGCTCGCCTGTATTACTTCCAACTTCACCCATTCTGCCGATGCAGATCTGACAAAATAAATACTGCCGTTTCCCTGAATACTGTGATCAGAGGGATTATATGTGCTGATGTCCATCCAGGATTCACCGATCTCTTCACCTGTATAAGAGTCTATTGGCATTTCTGCTGTAACAAAATCAGTATCAATCGATTGGGCAAATAGAACGCCGGCAGAGGCATTTAGTCCAACCATGTAAGACATTCCAGGTTGGTAGAATTTGATATCATAGGTTTCAACAAATTCCACATTTTCAAAATTAAAAAATTGAGGATCTGTGTTTAAATCTTGAGTCGAGATTTCTGTGCCGCTAAATACTGAATTATTATCATCAGAATTTTCACATCCTGTATAAATCAACACTGAAGCCAGCAATATAGGAACAACGAGTTTTCTCATTTTTCTTCTCCATTTAGTTTGTAATTGATTTGGGTGAAATACGTTCTGCCAATAAAGGGGCCGTACTTCTCATTGGTTACATTATTTATATTTTTAATCCCGACATCGAGACTAAAATTGTTGAACAATTTCACATTGGCGGTATAATCAACAAGGAATTGTGAACCTCTATATTTATCTGATTTGATATATTCTCCATCAAAAGGATCATACTCAGTTGGGCGATATGGACCAATCCATTTAATTAATAATGTATAGTTAAATACATGACCGGCGTGTTTATGTTTAATCTTTAAATTCCCTGAAAATGGATTTGTATTTGGTAATTGCTCATTTGACTTTAAATCAACATTATTGACATAATTGAATCCCCAGCCGGCAACCCATTGAGGGGAGATATTCCATGATCCCTGCAATTCTACACTTGTGAATTCTACTTTAGATATATTTCTATAACTGAGCAAACCAATGGAATCCGGCAAGGTGTAGTCATCAATCATATTTTTAAAATATGTTCGATAAACCATGCAACTTACCCGATACACTTTTGAGTGATAATATTCTACTCCTGCCGAGTATCCATTTGATGTTTCGGGTTTTAAATTAGGATTCCCCACAACACTGTAGCCAATTGCATAATGATTCCACTCAATATACCGCTCCATAAAAGAAGGCATTCTAAAACCCTTCCCCCACATCGCTCTAAATTTCCATCTTGTGCCGAAGGGAATCATCATGGCAACTCGAGGACTGACTACTGGGTCAATTTCGGAGTTATCATCAAGCCGAATACCATATACCATATTAATAGATTTAATTGGTGTATAGTCATATTGACCATAAATGGATTTTGCAAAAAGATCTTGTTTACCAGATGATATTCTATCGCTTTTGTATGTTGATGAGGTGAATTCAGCACCAATATTTAGAGTTGATTTAGTGGATACATAAACAGCCGATATTTCATATTCACTCTCATCTTCACCTGTTAGATTAATCTGTTTAATTTCATCCCAGGGATATAACTCAGTGTATGTTCTCTCATACTCACCCATCCGTAATACTTGTTTCATTTCCCATGTATTATTTACAGACCATGAATGCAGAAGACTTATGGCATTCCGTGTAATATTTGTCTCAGTGGATTCAGTAGAAGAATGAGAATACTCATTATTTAAAAAATTTGTTACCACAGTATTTAACGAATGGCCATTTGATATCTGATATTTAATTTTGCTGGTGAGCGAAATTTTGTCCGCATCGTCCAAATCAATATACTGATTTGTTTGATTGACATTGATTAAATCACCATCTGCGACAAATGATAATTGAAGTTTTTTACGATTCATAGATAATTGAATCATTGCCGATCGATTGCCAAATGCTAAATCGTGAGGTTTGAAGTATCCATCACCACTGTTATAGCGTAAAGATCCTGAGAGCCGCAATCCAGCTGGAGGTGTATGAGTAATAATATTAATCACTCCTCCCATCGCTTCGCTGCCATATAAAGAAGAATTAGGACCTTTGATAATTTCTACTTTTTTCACCATACTAATGGGTATTTGGTCAAGAGATGCCCTGCTGTCAAATTTGCCCACAGTTGGTTGTCCATCAACTAAAACGAGAATATACTTACTATCCACGCCCATAATGTTTATAACACTTCCACCTGCAACTGAACTTGAGACCGATACGCCGGAACGGAGTGAGAGCAATTCGCCCATGTCCCTTGCTCCTGATCCCAGAATATCCTGCTGGGTTATCACTTCTGTGGCAACGGGCACATTTTGTAAAATTTTTGGGGTTCGTGTAGCCGTTACAACCAAATCATCCATTTCAAAAAATGACTCTTTAATAGGTATCGTTAAATTGGTATTCCCCGGGACTTTAGCAGTGACAATTTTATTTTCATAACCGATATGGCTGATTTCCAAAACATACTTGCCCATGGTATCTATGTCTATGACAAATAATCCCAATTCGTCAGAAGCAGTACCGAAATGAGTATTTTTCACATTAATATTTACTGATTCGATGGGATCAAAAGTAGTTGCATCAATTACTTGACCTTTTATCGCAAATGGAGAAGCAGAAGAAAGAGAAATGATCGATAGCAATATCACACTGCTTATTGTATTTTTAATAAATTTTTGCACATCATCCATATTGGGACACCACTATACTATTTAATTGATAATATTCGTTCGACTCATTGGTCGTAATTTAAAACTATAGTTATTTTGGATACAAATTCTTTTATTATTCTTTCCTGATTATTTTATGAATTTCAGTTGTGGAGGTAACTCTCTCCCTCAGATATTAGTGATCATATGAAATAAGTAATTGTCGATAATCTGAAAATTTGTTTTATGGTTTCACTCAGGCAGGGTATATGATATCACAACATTTTTATTAATTATTATACAAATATCCTAATATAGTTATTGAATATTTGAAACCATCTGTTTTAATTTTCGACTGCTTATTCGATTTTATTATTTATAAGTTAATCAATACAGCATCAAAATAAAATATGATTCAGGGTAAACTTGTCCGAATTATTTATGATTTTTGAAAACAAATTGCTACATTACCAATACATATAAGGAGAATATTTAATGAAAACATTGTTACAAGTCCTATTTTCAGTTCTAATTATTTCTAATATATCCGCACAGGATATTCTTTTCTCAGATGACTTTGAATCTGGCACCCCTTCAGGTGAGTGGGGCTTATTCTGGGCTGATGAAGAAGGAGTTACTGCAGTTGATATGACCACAGTCCCCGAAATTCTTGGGTCCGGTGGCGATTATGCTGGATTAGTCCAGGATATGGATGGATCTTACACAGGTGCATCAATGGCTATAGCAGGTACTGAGTCTGACCAGAATTATACGATTGAAGCAGATGTATACTGTTATGTAAACAATGCAATGGGGTCAGCTTACACTGGTATTGTTGCATATGCAGATTCTTCTGTGAATTATTATGTGAAACTAGTTGCAGACTTTGATGGCGACAATCGTTTTAGACTTTATAATAATGTACTGGGACCAGATTGGCAGTATTCGTTTCATCATGCGATTGATGCCACCGGTTTGTATGACTCAGATGGCTGGCACTCTATGGCTCTTTCCGTCGAGACTCTCGGTGATGGAACTGTCAGTTATACTGCCTACTTTGATGGACAATACCTGGCTGGACCATTTATTGATGATTCCGAGGGACACACAACTAGCGGCAGATATGGTATCTTCTCATTTCAGATGAGCGGTACCGGTTTACCCGGTTATTTTGATAATGTCATTGTTTCTGCTGAATCTGACATCCTACTTGGTGATTTAAATAATGATGGCGGTGTTGATGTACTTGATGTTGTGATCATGGTTGATATTATTCTTGGTGGCACCACTGCTGATGATTATCAAATGATTGCCGGTGACTTGAATAGTGATGGTGCAATTGATGTATTGGATGTAGTTGGACTCGTAGATATCATTTTAGACTCTGCTCCTCCTCGCAGCCTTAACATGAATGATGCTTCAATTCAATATGGATCAGGATTACTTACATTAACCGCTGATGCAGACATTGCCGGGATTGAGTTAAATGTGACAGGTGATTACACTATAACCGGTAACAATCTTCCTTCCGGATGGCAAATTCATAATAATGATCATAAAATTTTAATTTTTGATATGAATAGAACTAACGCAACCCAAACCGTTCAAATAAACTATGATGGCGAGATAAATTTGAATAAGGCTATTGTTGCTGATTGGTTTGGAAATGGAGTCCATCCGAATTTGACATCTGCCAGTCAGTTCACCCTGAATGCAGCCTATCCAAATCCTTTCAATCCATCCACATCCATTTCTTACTCATTGACTGATAATAATCAGGTTCGAGTTGAAATCTATAATATTAATGGAAAGCTTGTTGAGACATTGGTAAATGAGTATCAAACTGCAGGATTACATCAGATAATGTGGAATGCAGCCGGTCAGTCCAGCGGAGTATATTTTATAAAAGTTACTGCACAGAATCTCAGTAAAATGCAGAAAGTTGTTTATATAAAATAAATCTGGATAAAAAACCTGACATAATATTTTTACTGAAAGAGAGATAGAAATCGATAATAACGACGACTATTTCTCTTTCTTTTTATTAAAAACCATAACCATAACCATAAAACACTAAAATTTATCGTGAAAATTCCCAAATTATTATTTTTAACAGTTCTCACCACTGCAATGTGCATTGCAGGTACGGGGGGAAAATTATCCGGTAAAACTGTTACTACCGAAGGAGAAATCCTCCCTTTTGTAACAATCATGATTGAAGAATTGGGGATGGGCAGTCAATCCGATAAAGACGGCATCTATTTTATTTTGAATGTCCCACCAGGGAAATATGATGTAAAGTTCTCCTATATCGGATATAAATTCATATATAACACCAATGTCATCATTAATTCCGATTTAACTACTGTACTAAATGCCTCTCTGGAAAGATCAGTCATACCGGGTGAAGCAATATATATAAAATCTGAAAAACCCCTCATTCGAAAAGATGCTACCTCTAAAATTGTCAGTATTGGTGCCGACGAAATAATTAATATGCCCGTAGATGACTTCCAGGATGTTCTCATTACAAGAGCCGGGTTTACTGAAGACTCTGATGGCGGAATTCATCTTCGCGGCGGCCGTGTGCAGGAAATTCTCTATATGATTGACGGAATCGAGGTCAATAATTCCAACACCGGCTCATTTGATGGCATGATCAACCAAAGTGCCATTCAGGAACTTACTGTTATCAGCGGTACTTTTAATGCTGAATACGGCACTGCCATGTCCGGTATCGTAAATATTATCACCAAAGAAGGCAGCCCCAATTTTAAGGGATCCTTCTCTCATAAATCTGATGTGCTTTCTAAATCTAGATTCCATAGTTCTTTTGCATTCAATGAAGTAAGTGACCCTGATTTGGTTAATACCGATATGAAACCGCTATTATATGATTATATTGAAAAGAATAATAAATTTGATTTGGATAATTTGCGGATACCACTTCTTGATATACCTGTGGATGGTCGGACCGGGCTGTTACTGCAGGGTCCAGTGGCATTCACTAATCTAAATTATTTCTTATCAAGTGAATACCGTTCGATGTACAATTATCTCCCCCATTTTGTTGATATTGGTCAGGATGTTTATCTAAAACTGACGGCCTTACCAACAGAAGTATTAAAAATATCCGGCATTGTCCATAGCTCAACATCTTTGTCACAGGATTACTCTCACAGATGGAAATATTTCCCTGAAAACAATCTTCACAAACACAATACCAATGATCGTTATGCATTTATTATTACTCATACATTGGCGAACAATCTATTTTATACAGGATCATTTTCAAATAACAAAACAGTTAATTATGAAAATGTTAGGGATCTGACACCAGATCAGTATATCGAGAAACAGACTGGAATCGATACTTATTTTTACCGTATTGGAAATGACGGGACATACTCTAATAACTCTACTATATCAAAAGAGTATAAACTGGATATCACATACCAGATAAATAATCTCCATCATTTAAAATCAGGATTAAATTATACCCGACACGATCTTTCAATTTATAATATTGAGGAACCCTGGCTGGGCGGTGCTAATTTTGTAGAAGATTCCACATTTTACCCCATTGAATCATCATTTTATTTTCAGGATAAAATTGAATATGATTTTCTAATTATGAATATCGGCATTAGATATGACAATATCAATCCAAATATTGGAATGTGGGAGGATGTGCGGTCATTTGGTTTTATCGATCCCGAGACAAATGAGATCAGCTTTTCACCTATTGAGGATGTTCCGTCCCAATCAAAATGGAGTCCCAGATTTGGAATCGCCTATCCTGTAACTGATAAGACTGTATTTCATTTTTCCTATGGTCATTTTTTCCAATCTCCTTCCTTTGATGCCATGACAAACAATCCAAGAAAAACAATTTATGATTGGGCCTTTATAGGAAATTCAAGAGTCAAACCGCAAAAAACAATTTCATTTGAGACAGGGATTAAACAAGAATTGAGTCATCATTTCGCTTTAGAAATCACCGCCTGGACCAAGGATATTCGCGACCTGTTATCTGCAACAGTTATTCGTCATTTATCTGTCCCCTATGTTGTATTCATCAATGAGGATTATGCCAGCGTTAAAGGAATAGACCTATCATTCTTCACAAATTCTCCTGGTTTACTGAGCGGATCTCTCGATTATACTTTATCAGTTGCAAGGGGGAATAATGCAACACCCCTACAAGGGTATTTTTCTGCCTATGAAGGAGAAGAAATACCCCATCAGGAATATTATCTTGACTTTGATCAGCGCCACCGAATATCGGCAAATTTAAACCTATTGTTTCCAGAAAATTTTGGCCCTGATTTTCTCGGAATTTATCCATTTGAGAATTTAAACACCAATATTCTAATCAATTCTGCCAGTGGTCTACCTTATACACCTTATGTGGATCCAGGAATCCAGATTGATAGAAATTCAGAACGAAAACCCTGGACATTCACGATAGATTTAAAGGCAAAAAAATCTTTTCAAACTGATTTAGGAAAAATGACAGTCATGCTTGAGATAAAGAATCTCACCAATTATGAAAATATTAAATTTGTATATTCGCGAACCGGTGATCCCTTCGATACTGGTAGTTATAGTGTAGGATCTATTGATAAGGATTCTGACTATAATCCCTCGCATATCGGCCCCGGCAGAGAAATATCCATTGGATTTAGATTGGACTTAGATTAATGCAAAAACTCAGATATATAGTTCTATTGATAATTATCATAATTGTACCGGGTGTGAATACACTTATGGGAGATGATAATTGTAATATTTGCCATAATTCACAAGAGCCAAATCTGCAGCCGATTAATAGAGATATAGGTTTTCACCCAAAAGCAGTGGGTGTCATGGATAAAGGTCAATTACAAAATAATACCAGTAATTTTGGCGATTTTTCCGACTTCCATGCGTTTTTTACTAACGCAGCCCATTGGCCCAGATCTGCCCCATATGAACGTCAATATGCCTTTGGAGTTGGACTGGTCATTGGAATTGATAGTAGTAATGTTATTGAAACTGTGACTCAAACCTCAGCAATTGTACAAGATTGGCTCCCCCCTGCAAATGCCATAGGTAAATTTTTATCAGGTGAAATTACCGGATCAGATGGTACACCCTTCCAGGCAACCAGTGATTTCAGAGAAACATGGCCTTTTGGGTATTATGATGACAATAACGATTGGGTATCTACACCTGAAGATAGACAATGGCCGGGATTCTACCGGGTAAATGTGATGCATGAAGATTTCCCAAATACTATTGTGGAGATTGAGGATGAATTTACTTCAGATAGAGATGTGTTTTCTACCTACAATGACAGCAATAATCCTTTTGGCAGCCATGGTATCGTTGTTGAACAATCCGGATATAGTTATGGTCGCCCTTATGCAGAAGATTTTATTTTCTGGGAATTGAATGTATCAAATACTGGTGATACCGATCTTGAAGATATATATATTGGATATTATGCCAAATTGCGACCTGATTATGATAATCATGATTATTTGAATTTCATCGATACAGACAATGACGGTCAAAAAGATTTTGTTTATGTATATGATATAAATAATCAAAATAATGGTGTATGGGCTGACACGCCGGATCCGCTTGGTATTGTTGGTATTCGTGTATTTGATACTCCGGGTCAAATAGGCATCAACAATTTTCATCATTTTGGCAGAGAAGTGTCACCCAATAACGATGAGAAGTTTTGGGCCTTGATGACCAGTAATATTGATGCAAATGTTCTGGCTGATTCCAGTTTAGGTTTATTTTTTCACGGAGATGATACAAATATTGACAGTACTTCACCTGATTCATTGATATCCTGGTATCCTCCAACAAATTTTCAGGAAATTGGTGCTGATCTGGAAGGTGATGCTGTAAACTTCCTTATATCCACTGGACCATTTACACTGCCTGCCGATTCATCAGTGCTTATCTCTCTTGGCATGATCATGGGGGATGCAGGAACCATTCCTTCGCAACCTGATACCACTGATCTAATGCAGAATGTCAGGATGGCAAATGATATGTATGATTTATATTTTCAGGGATCTGCAGCGCCGCAGCCTCCCATTGTCAATGCCGTTGCCAGCGATCACAGCGCAACAATTTTCTGGACAGATTACCCCTCTGAACAATCAATTGATATTCTTACAGGAAAGATGGATTTTGAAGGATATAAAGTTTTTCGAAGCAGTGACAAAGGGCTAACCTGGGGAGAACCCATTACCAATGTTTATGGAGATGTAGTCAGCTGGGTTCCAATGGCGATATATGATTATACATTAGATGAAGATCTCTCTCTATACGGAAAAGATATTTCCGGACTTGATCCCGTTTTTCCGCAGCATTTGGGTGTCAACAGCGGTCTGGCCCACACTTTTAGGGATACAAACCTGGTTAATGGATTAGAGTATTGGTACTGTGTGTCAGCATTTGATACTGGAAATCAACATCCTGACAGCCTTGAGCAGTCATATTTATATCCTCTCGGTGCTTCTACAATTGAATCACATACTGTATCAGTGATACCTGGGGTTAAGGCAAATAATATTATAGATCCGAATACCCCATTAGGAAACCTTCAGCCGGATGCTGGTTTATGTGACGGTATTATTTATGTCGATCTCCTTGAGCCTGAAAATATTACTGGACACGATTATAAAATTACTTTTACTGATGACGTTATATATGAAATTGAAGAGAATGACACCACTTTTGGTATGGGTTTCTCACTTATTGATACCACAGACTGGGATACTCTTTTCTTTGATCATCCATTGTCCAATGGTTCCGGAGATAATCTGCCGGTTACGGATGGCTTCAGGTTAACGGTACAGAATTCTCCTACCGGGATTCGTTCTTTTGGCTGGACACAGGAATTAGATACCACCTCATGCACATTTGACTGGAGATATGAAAGTATCGATCCATCTGCGGGAAATCAGTTGATACAAGGGGAAATTGCCACTTTTGATGATTGGCGGATAACTGTAGATTATTTAGAAGGTGATTCCCTAATCTGGTTTGATATGTTTTCTGGTGAATTGCAGGATGAGAAACAACATGTACCTTTAAAAATAGAAGTAATAACCGATCCTGATAATCCCATTGATGTTACAAATCAATCCTGGCTTGGAGAGTTTGCACTCGGTGCTCCTGACTTTTATCGTCAAATGTATTATAGTCTTCCCGGCTGGGACCTTGAGCCTGGAGGTAAAGGATATACACATGGTAGTCCTGGATGGTATGAGAAACATGTCGATGTAATTATACTTGAAAAAATTGATATCGAACCATCATCGGGTGACACCATTCCTAATTATTTATATTTATTCACCAACAACAAACCGGATATATCTTTATTTTATAATCCAGAGACTAATTCAAACGATACGCTTTTTATAGATGCAAAAGCGCCATCTCAAGGTGATGAATTTACTATTAGAACGTTTAAACCATTTAGACCTGGAATCACCACTTACACTTTTAATACAACTGCGCTTCAGGTATTATCAACTAACGAATTGGATGAAGATCCATTTGCAAATTTGAGAGTTGTTCCTGATCCATATATTGTCACAAATGCCTGGGAGACAGGTGAGTTTGGGAAAAAATTACAATTCAATCATTTGCCTGATAAATGTACAATAAAGATATACACGCTAAATGGTGAGCCAATCGCCACCATTAACCATGATTCACTTACCGGGTATGAGTTTTGGGATATGAGAACATATAATGATCAATTTATTGCCCCTGGAGTGTATCTGTATCATGCCTACACTACTGACGGCGATAAAGCATTAGGAAGGTTCCTGGTAATAAAATGAAAAAATTACTTATAACATTCTCATTCTGCGTAACTATACTGTTTGGTGAATTTGATAAAGTAGGTACCTCAACTGCCCAATTTCTAAAAATTGGTGTAGGAGCAAGGGCAATCGCCATGGGAGGCAGTTATGTGGCAATGGCTGATGATGGATACTCACATTATTGGAACCCTGCTGGTATTGTCAAAATTGATGGCATAAGTTCATCATTTAGCCATACTAATTACCTGCTTGATATTTCTCATGAGTATCTAAGTCTCACAGTTCCGATTAATAATAATGGCGCTCTTGGTTTTTCGTTTTCAGCAATGAATACAGATGAAAAAGAAGTAACAACGGTTGAAAATCCCAATGGCACTGGTCTTACCTACAAAGTAATGGATATATCGGCAGGCATAAGTTATTCCCATCAATTAAGTGACCGTTTATGTTATGGCATAACAGCTAAATACATCCGTCTTTCCGCTTATCATGAAACTGCAAATTCTTTTGCAATTGATATTGGCTCAATTTTAGACACTGGATATAATGGGTTAAAGATTGGGATGGCTCTGACAAATTTTGGCGGTAATCTAAAATATGAAGGCCGGGATCTCATTGTAAAAGCAGATTCTAATAATAATATTGAGGGTAATTATTTATCCGATGCTAATCTGCAAACTGAAGCTTGGAGACTCCCATTGATGATTCGTATTGGTGTGGCTTTTGATCTTACCGGTCCTGAGAATGCTTTCTTCGTCAATCAGTCAAACAGAATTTCTATTTCTATGGATGCAGAGCATCCTAATGATGCATCAGAACATGTTAATCTTGGTGTTGAATATGGTTTAATGGAGACTTTATTCTTGCGCGTTGGTCATAGATTCAACTATTCAGAAGATGAAACCACTTTTGGGGCTGGAATTAAACTTCCCCTTGGCGGAGACCATAATCGCATATCAATTGATTATGCCGTACTTCCAATTGGACCTTTTGGCAACACATCTTATTTGTCAATTGAATTTAACAGCCTTTTCTAACATATTATTCCTGATTGGTTTTCTCATATTTTAGGATAATTGACATTATATGATAGTGGTTAAAATGGACCCTGAAATGATGGTTCTCAAGTACTAAATGAAGTTGAAACATAATAATATTCACCAAATTCATTAAATTATTATTATTCGATTATATTTTACACATAAATTATCAGGCTAAATAAGTGCATAAAATAACATTTTAAGGATCAAAATTTTTACATGAGTTCAAACCCATCCGTTCAAAAACGTATTCGTCAGGCTGATAAAGCTAATGAGAGAAATAAGCATAATAAATCAAAAATGCGAACTGCAATCAACAAAGTATTGAAATCTACTTCTAAGGAAGAAGGCTCTGCCCTATTGAAGGATGCCGTATCAATTATTGATAAAGTTGTAACTAAGGGTGTAGTGCATAAAAATAATGCAGCCAATCAAAAAGCCCGAATTACAAACCACGTAAACAATCTCTAAAAATTCGGTTTTAATTTTAAAAGGGCTGATGGATTTCTCCATCAGCCCTTTTATCTTCCTTCCAAAAACTCTCTTATTTCTCTCTTCTAATAAATCATTCCGAAGGTAGTCTTTATTTATTACCTTGGTTTCTGATAATTTGGTGATTCTTTTGTTATGTTCACGTCATGGGGATGGCTTTCTTTCATGCCGGCAGAAGTAATCTGAATAAATTTTGCCTTCATGGGAAATTCTTCAATATTCTTCACACCGCAATAACCCATTGAAGATCTTATTCCACCTAATAACTGGTGAACGGATTCCCGGACAGAGCCCTTGTATGGTACCATTCCTTCAATTCCCTCAGGAACAAGCTTTCCACTTTCAACGTCTGTCTGAAAATATCTATCCTTACTCCCATGTTTCATTGCACCGATCGAACCCATGCCACGGTAGGCCTTAAAACTGCGGCCATCATATAGAATCTTTTCACCAGGACTTTCATCTGTTCCGGCAAATACTGAACCCAGCATCACGGTTGATGCACCGGCGGCAAGTGATTTGGCAGCATCACCCGAATAACGCATCCCACCATCTGAGATGATTGGAATACCTTTCTTTACTGCAATTTTCACCGCATCCTGTACAGCAGTAAGCTGTGGAACACCAACACCGGCAATTATGCGAGTGGTACATATTGAACCTGCGCCGATTCCAACTTTTACAGCATCTACTCCCCGGTCAATGAGAATTTCAACCGCCTTGGATGTAGCAACATTCCCAGCAATGAGTTGAACATGAGGGAATTCAGCTTTGACCTTTGACACCATGTCTAATACACCTTTTGAGTGACCATGGGCAGTATCAATTACCAGAACATCCACTTCCTTGTCGACAAGTGCACCAGCTCTTTCAATAGTCTCCTGATTGACTCCGATAGCTGCCCCCACGAGTAATCGCCCATGTTTATCAACAGCTGCATTGGGATGATCTACTTTTTTCAAGATATCTTTAACGGTAATCAAGCCGCACAATTCTCCAACTTCATTAACAACAAGCAGTTTTTCAATTCTATTTTCTTGTAATACTATTTTCGCTTCTTCGAGAGTAGTTCCCTTTTTTACAGTGACTAAATTCTCACTGGTCATTCGATCAGCAATTAGTAGATCCAAATTATTTTCAAATCTGATATCCCGGTTGGTCAAAATACCAGTTAATTTTCCATTATCAACTACTGGGACTCCTGATATTCTATAGCTTCTCATTATGGCCATAGCATCCCTGATAGTTTTGTTTGAGGGTAATGTAATCGGATCGAGTATCATTCCGCTTTCCGATCTTTTCACCTTGTCCACTTCTGATGCCTGTTTTTCAACAGACATATTTTTATGGATAATCCCCATTCCTCCTTCACGCGCCATGGCAACTGCCATTCTGCTTTCGGTTACTGTATCCATTGCAGCGCTTATGATAGGGATATTTAAACTAATCCCCGATGTAAGTTGAGTTTTTAATGTAACCTGTCCGGGGAGAATTTCCGAATACGCCGGAACCAGGAGAACATCATCAAATGTAAATGCCTTTTTCATTTTTTTAATATTCCCATAAAAATAATTGTATTAATGTGATCATGATAGTTATTTACTTACCCGCTACTTTATTCTTTTCACCAATGGCCACATAGACTCCAGTATGTGTACAGGATAAGCGTTTATTCGACCATATCTCAGACTGCAAGGTAATTCGAGCCTTGCCAAACTTCAAGAGTGAATCTTTAAATCTTATCCAATCTTTTTCATCCTCTAATTTACATGTAGAAGTGAATTCCCCGTTTACAGGTGCATGGTAATTTATTTGACTTTTTTGGATTACCAGATTATAATGTTTAGTTATTTCATCAAGTTTATGATGAATTATTGTCCAACAGGAAAGAATAGCTGAAGAAGATAAACTACCGCCAAAAGCAGTATCTTTGTGATTTATATTTGGACTCAAAGGAGATGTGAGTGAGACTGTGTTTGAATCAATGAAACTCACGGTAATACCCATGGCTTTGGTGATGGGTATTTCTTTATAAAGATAGGCAGTTAACTCTTTCACACCGGGTAATTAAACTTTATCTGTTTTTTTCTTTGAACCCGTCACCAGATCCTTTATGAAATATTCTGTTCCGATGATTATCAAAAATACCGGCCAAATCCGTGACCACTGCCATCCAAACAACATAACGCAACCTACAAACATAATAGTTACACCGCTGGCGATTCGATCAATAATTCTCCGGGTAATTATGCCTTCGTCCATGAGCGATTTATAAGCACTGCCAATTGTAGCCAACCCGGGTAAAACAATAAATAATGCCCACCAATTTTCCAGTTCAGGTATATATCCGGATTTTTCAAGGAGAAGGTAAATCCCAAGCAGAACAAGGAGCGCACCAGTCCAGTATCGGTTTTCTTTTTTGGAATCATTGATTATATTTATCTCTATTTTGGTTTTTCGATCACTCATCTTGCCTCCGAATTAAGATAGTTTAATTTACGTGATTTCCAATTGGTTCATAAAAAGATATGATCGGTAATATGACAAACAGGATGTGAGATTTGTTATTCCAGACTGCCAATTTCAGATTCGACGCCTTCCAGAATTTCACAGCTTTTTACTAATTTTTTCATGGCGGTGTGATCTTTATATAGCGGGCGATCCACATCCAGATAATCAACATATTTTCGAATAATTTTTTTTGCTTTTGTGACTCCATTTCCAAATTTATATTCTCTAAAATCCAATGCCTGGGCAGCGGCCATAAATTCAATACCCAATATGCCATAGGCATTGTCGAGAATTTGGAAATTTTTGATAGCAGTATTCATACCCATGGATACAAAATCTTCCTGATCGGCAGCTGCTGGGATGGATTGAATTGATGCCGGAGCGGAAAGTATGCGCTGTTCAACAATCTGGGTATCTGCTGTGTACTGACTTAGCATCATTCCAGAAAACATCCCTGCCCCTTTTGTGAGGAATGCTGGCAGACCTACACTTAAGGCGGGATTATTCAGTCTATTCATTCTTCGTTCAGATATTATACTAACCATAGTGACGGCAACACCCATGTTATCCATTGGCAACGAAACAGGGGTTCCCTGAAAATTTGCCCCGGATAACTGGAGATTTTCATCAGGGAAAAATACCGGATTATCACCAACGCCATTTAACTCAATTTCAACTTGTGATCTGGCATAAACCAATGCATCATGAGCAGCGCCAATTACCTGTGGCGTAGATCGCATGGAATAGGCATCCTGCACTTTACAGGCAATTCTATTTTCAGCAAGATCACCCTCTGAAACCATTTTCATGATACTTGCCGCACTTCTAATTGCCCCGGAAAAACCCCTCGCAATATGCAGTTTTGGTGAATAGGGTTTCATATTTGCTTTTAGTGCTTCAAGAGACATTGCACAGGCAATTTCTGCCTGCTTCAACCAGCGATTTGCATCGTAAAGAAAAATTGCACTCATGGCTGTAAGTAAATTTGATCCGTTTATCAGGGCCAAACCATCCCTGGCATGGAGATCAGGGACTGGAATTCCGGCCCGCTCCATTGCTTCACTACCGTTATATAATTCACCTTTGTAGTATGCCTCTCCTTCACCCATCATCAGTAATGCCACTTGGGACATTGGAGCCAAATCGCCACTGGCACCAACTGATCCCTTTTGGCAGACAAATGGTGTGACGCCTTTATTCAGCATCTCAACCAGGGTTTGTGTAATAATGGGGCGAACTGCTGACATTCCATGAGCATGCACATTTATTCTACCTGCCATTGCTCCACGAACATATTCGATAGGCGCTGGATCGCCAATACCGGCAGCGTGATTATAAATCAGATATTTTTGAAAGTCCTTAACCTGATCATCAGATAATACCACTTCAGAAAATTCACCAATGCCTGTATTCACTCCATACATAATCTCACGGGCATCAATTTTTCTTTCAAGCATATCCCTGCATTTGATCATTTTTTTTAATGATTCAGAATGAATTGAGACCGGTTCATTGAATCTGGCTATCTTTACCAGATTTTCAATTGTCAGATTTTCTCCATTAAGAACAATAGGCATAATCATTTTCCCATATTATTTTATACTGATATATACTTATGATCCATTGCATGTAGTAGTATCATTTAACTCTTTAAAAATTTTCTTGAGGCCCGGATAACTGAGTCAATCATAGTATATTTCTGACTCTCAACAGGGAGAGAATCCAACATAATTTTACCATATCTGGATTTATGCAATCTTGGATCTGTTATCACACAAATACCGGTATCATTCAAACTTCGAATCAGACGGCCGAATCCCTGTTTCAATTTGACAGTAGCATCAGGCACCTGGAACTCCATAAATGCATTTCTGCCACTGCTGGTAAACTCATCTATTTTTGCTTTTACAATAGGATCGCCTGGATTGGCAAAGGGCAATTTGATAATAATAAGCATTTTTAGATTATCTCCGGGAAAATCTACACCTTCCCAGAAACTGGTAGTTCCAATCAGGATAGCCCGGGGATTCGATAGATAACCCTGTATTAATGCCTGCCTGCCCTTCCCTGAATTCTGGACAAATAATTTTCGATCTTCATCACGTCCGATGGGCTGAATTAAAAATTCCTGCAGCATCCGTGTTTGGGCATAAGATGTGCACAGTACAAGCATCCGGCCGGGAATTTCCTTGCTGAGTGTATCAATATGATGGGCCACACCATGCAGATATTCTCTGGACTGCACTGCGGCATTTCCTGTCCCGATAAATAATTTCACCTGGTCTTCGTATGAAAATGGTGAGTAATATATTTTTTCCTGAATCTGTTTCTCATGATCGATAAGATTTATACCAAGGCATGTTTTCAGATATTCAAACTGATCTTCCACCGTTAATGTAGCTGAGCAGATTAAACCGCCGGCTTTTCTGGCAAGAATCCCTTCAGATATGAGATGGCTCACATCTTTTGGTGCGCAATTCAGGTTGGCTTGAATATTATCCCGCTGTTTTATAAATGATGACCATACAACATCCTGGGAATCTATATTGGTAACCCTCTGCATAATGGTGATTAATGCGGATAATTTTTCCTGAATAAGTACGGATTCCTGAGATACAAAAGATAGGCTCCTGTCATCAACTTCTTCTAATGAATTGACAAGTAAATCTAAAGAACGCCCAAAATCACTTAAGCTACTTATTATTCTGGCAGGGTCTGGATTGATGTCGGCAAATTCCAAATCGCCATTTGTATAAATTACCCGATACTCGTATTGAGGATGCTCCTGCATCCCTGATTCTTTGGACGAGGCATATTCACGGAAAAAGGAAGAAATTGTTATACTAAGGCGATTGGATTCCTCGATCAATTGTTCATAGATATTCCCAATCACTTCACTGTCAATTGCAATCTTTCTTAATGAGGTATTGTATTTTGATTCCTTATTTGAAAATACTTTCAGGATATCATAAAAGGAGTAATCTGAAATTCTGTTTATTAATTGATCCCGGGCAGCCTGTTCAAGATTATGTCCCTCATCAATGACAAAAGAATATGTATCGGGTAAATTTGACATTTCCTGTAGAAAATCAATTAGGAGTAATGAATGATTCACAACAATGATATCCGCCTTATGCAGATATTCTCGTATTCTCCCAACAAAACAACCATCATGCTGTCGGCATCGGAAGGTAGTACAATAGCCTTTTTCACTCCGGATCATGCCCCAAATCTTGGATGCAGCCCGGATTTTAAAACCATGGCAGTCGCTAATATCACCAGTCTCGGTGAAGTGTCGCCAAATAAGAATAGGTAGTATATTCTCACAATCAGATTTATTGAGATAAGTGCTGCTGTTTGACAGTAAATGTTCAAGCCTTGTCAAACAGATATAATTATTTCTACCCTTTACCAGGATGGCAGAAACATCCATATCAATTATCTTTGCAAGTTTCGGAATATCTTTATAAAATAACTGGTCTTGTAAATGTTTCGTGTAGGTGGATACCAATAAAGGAATATCAGTCTTTTTACGATGAAGTATACCGGCAGTTAAATAGGCCACGGATTTCCCCAGACCTGTACCGGCTTCGGCAAGTAACAAAGAATTTTCATCAAATGACTGGTAGGTATCTTCGGCAAGATCCACTTGCGATTGCCGTGTTTCATAACCGTCCCACTTTTGAGCAATGATCCCGTCATCAACCATCCACTCTGAGGGAGAACTTGTTATATTTTGATCTCCGTTTTCAGTCTTATGATCAAAGATAAAACTTTTCATTTCCTTTTGGATCACAGAATCAATGAGGCCATTTACCATTCTCAACTCTAGGGAAATATCTACGATATGCTTGAATAAGTATAAATTATAGATATCCGAATGTTTAACCGTGTTATAAATATCTTGAATAATTGACAAAGGATATGAAGCTACTTCGCGCACAAGTTTGACAAATACTTGACCGGTATTGAGTGTATCTGCAGTGGCCCGGTGGGCATTACCAGTATCCAGCTGAAAATATTGACTCACCGCACTGAGAGTAAATTCATGATGGAAAAACAGAAATGACCTGGCAAGAAATAACGTGTCATAAGCGTGATTATCCAGTTCCGGTATGTTTGCCAAAGAGAAACGATTATTGATAAATCTCAGATCGAAACCAATATTATGTCCGATAATGGGACTATGGCCAATAAATTCACGCAATTCATTTAAAACTTCGTCAATGGCAGGGGCATTTTTCACCATGCCATTGGTTATACCGGTTAATTCAACAATATTGGCAGGGATGCGCATGGCAGGATTAACCAGCGTCGTATAGTTGGTTTTTGGTTTCCCATTTTCAAAACGATAGGCAGATATTTCGGTGATTCCGTCATTCCTTGGATCAAGACCTGTAGTTTCAAGATCAAGAACAACAAAATCTGTAAGATGTAGATGACTTAGGAGCTCTTTAAAATCCAAATCAGACTCCTGCGAATACTTTTACAACATCAAAGATTAGTGATGGCTTTTTCATCACGCATGCCTTGAAAATCTGAGTGAGTGTTCTGTCTCCTTCTGGAATTTTGGATACTTTCTTGGCAATTCCATCAAGATCGTCATCGGTGAGAGCGCTTATGACTTCTTTTATTTTATAAAAACGGTTATGGGTATCGCCAAAATCCTTCTTTAATATTGAATTGTATTTATCAAGGAAGGATTTAGAATAATCAGATTTTTTTATTGATTCAGCAGCTACAGTTCCACCAATTGACCCACCCTTCATGGCGGATACAATACCACCACCAGTCATTGGATTCACCTGATGGCCAGCATCGCCGACGAGTATAACTCCGTTTCTTACCGCATCCTTCATAGGTTTAGCACAAGGCACTCCCCCGCACATTGATGTTAGGATGGATACATCAGGATAATTTTTTTCCATGAATTTATCCAATAATTTTTTTGGGTTTACATCTTTTGAGTAAGCACCGCTAATTCCCATTCCAATATTTGCAGTTGTAGGTCCTTTGGGAAATACCCATAAATAACCACCTGGTGCATACTCCTGTCCAACATAAAAATCGATACGGTTTTCTTTTAGGGGCACATTCGCCACAGTATACTGCATACAGGATTCCATATCCTTCATTCTGATTTGTGTTCTTAATCCTGCCCATCTACCAACACGGGATTCTAGGCCGTCAGCAGCGATGACAATTTTTGAATAAATATTTTTCTGATCACCGAGGTGATTTACTTTTATTCCGCAAACTATATCATTTTCAATGATCAGTCCATTCACATAAGCCTTTGTGAAAACATCCGCTCCTGCGTCTGCAGCCATTGTACATAAATCATAATCAAAAATTCTTCTATGCAGGATGAATCCTTTTTGACCGCTAAACTCAGTGTCTATTTTGGTACCATTTGGCGATATAAGTCTAAACTCTGTGATTGTGGCTGCTATCCAATTAGGTCGAATATCAACAAATTGTTTTAAACCCAGTTCTCCGATGGCTTCACCACAGCGGACGGGGTATCCAATATCTCGGTCCTTTTCCATGATGCACACCGAAGCACCACCTTCAGCGGCCTTTAGTGCGGCCATGGATCCAGCAGGGCCACCACCAACAACAATTACATCATATCTGTTTTTCATATCTTCCTTCTAATACATCAATCGGACATATTTGGACGCAAAGGTCACAATCAATGCAAATGTCATTTCTTATATCAATGGATGCTTCTTTCAAATCAATACAGTCAACTGGGCAAACAGCTACACATGTACCACAGAAATCACACTTATCCGGATGGATATAAATCAAAATTTCATTCCCTGATCAATAAACATTATTCTTCAACTTCATCAACAAGAAATGTTGGGTAATGCAAATTGAAGCGATGCCAGTAATAATATTTACTGAGATAGAATACAACCAGCACAGCAGGTAGTAATAAGGGATAAACAGTAAACAGTAAAAACGCCAAAATGAAAATGGAATATCTGATTGCCCGCAATACATCTTTATTCTGGTTTCTAATTAAGGCAACAACATAAAATGGGAAAGACATAATAGCAGAGGTTGTGCTCACCGGGTCATCATATGACCAGCCAAGCCAAAAAGCAGCCAGTACCATGGTTCCGGCCAGCGCTATGGTGGTTCTCAATCCAAATTTAACCGGGAATGTAATGGCACCAGTGGGTTCATCTCCATCCATATCAGGTATTGTAGTTAAAAGAGAGACTGCAGTGTAACATAATAGATACGGGATGGATATCAAAAACATCTCCAGCCAGCCGAAATTCATAAACGACAGACCCTCTGATGATGCTACATGTATCCAGCCGGCGCTGTACAGAATTAATCCTGCCATTGAATTTGCAAACATTCCAAGCAATGGTTTCTTTTTCCAGTGAAACGGTTTGATATTATATAGATACCCCCAGAACAGGAATAACAATGCACCCATAATCAGAGCCATATAACCTGATATCAATAGGAAAATAAATCCGAGGATTAACGTCATCTTTTGAATTTTCTGTGCAAGTTCAATATGGACTTTTTTACCTACAAGAAATAATTTCTGGTTTAGGGCATCGCTTTCCATATCCTGTATCTGATTGATGATAAATGTACTTCCTGAAATAAGCGTGATGCCTATAAACAATGCCAATGTAAAAAAATCGAAATCTGACAGCCAGACCTGGTATCTGCTGATATTCATGATTGATGCCGTCATCCCAGCAGTCACCATGACCCAAACCGGAAAGAACAATGTTGGTCTGAGCAAAAATAAATTATCCAAAAATGGGACAAAATTTTTATGAACTGGATTTTTTAAAAAACGTAATATCATTCTTCTCCTTGAATCGGTAATGGGTAATCCCCTGAAAAACATGCTGTACAATAATGATCAGGCTGATCAACTGAATTCAGCAATGCATCTAATGACATATAACTGAGGGAATCCACCTCAATGATATTGCGAATTTCATCGACCTCATTATTATTGGCAACGAGCTCACCGTGGGTCGGAAAGTTCATCCCATAAAAACATGGATTCTTTACTGGTGGAGAGCTAATACGCACATGTATTTTTTCCACACCTGACTCCTTTAAAAGTTTTGCCAATTTTCGCAATGTTGTACCCCGGACAATTGAATCATCTACCACAACTACTTCCCTGCCTTCAAGAACACCTTTAACCGTATTGAATTTGAGGCGGACTGACAGATCACGAAGTCTCTGATCGGGAAAAATAAACGTTCTTCCCACATAATGATTTCTGATAAGACCAATTTCATATTTGATATTGGATCTACTTGAATAACCCAATGCACAGGTATTGCTTGAATCTGGAACGGACAATACAATATCGGCTGTGGGAGCAGGACTTTCATCAGCCAGGTTTTTCCCGAATTTTCGTCGAATTTTATCAACATTTTCAGAAAATATTTTAGAATCCGGTCGTGAAAAATATATATATTCAAATATACAATGCTTTGGGGTAAGTGATTCGGTAAACTGGAATGACTTAATACTGCCACCATTAAGAACAATCATCTCACCGGGATTGACTTCACGAATATACGTCGCTCCAAGTAAATCTAAAGCACAAGTTTCTGATGCAAAGATATACGAATCATTCAGCTTTCCCATGCAAAGGGGTCTAATACCACGTGGATCCCGGGCAACAATCATTTCATTCGGCGTTATCACCAGCAACGAATACGCTCCCTGAACGCTGTTTAACGCCTTGCTCAATCGTTCAGATATTGTACCACCCACCTCACGAGCAAGTAAATGGATTATGAGTTCTGTGTCAGTAGCAGTTTGAAAAAGTGATCCTGCTCGATGGAGTTTTTTTCGGACATGATCAATATTTACCAAATTTCCATTGTGGGCAATTGATATTTCTGTATCCTCAAGATTGAACATAAGCGGCCCAACATTCTTTGCATCCGAATTACCAGTTGTAGAATAACGGGTATGCCCAATGGCCATATTGCCTTTTAATCCTTTGAATATTTCTCCATCAGAAAATACTTCTGAAACCAGACCTTCCCCCATATGGCGACTCAAAGAAATCCCATTGGCTGCTACAATGCCTGCACCTTCTTGCCCACGGTGCTGCTGGGCGTATAATCCCATGTAGGCCAGTGTAGAAGATTCAGAATTATTATAAATTCCAATTATTGCACACATTTATTCATCCAGTTCTTCTTTCAAGGGCTCAACATCAGGTATAATTATATCTGTATCCCCATCCGGTAATTTTTGTGGAAATGTTGAAAGCTGTGCGTCCACATATGCATCTAATATTCCCATGACGTACAGACCAAAAATCCACCAGCCATAGGTATTTCGTTTTGTGATATTATCGTTTTTTGCATAACCATTAAATTTTGAAACTGCATAAACCTGAGCACCAATTAAACCGCTGGCCTTTATATACTTACCATTATATACTTGACCTAATCCAGGCACAAATCCCAATTTCCATGCAAGTTTTGGATCTTTAATTTTTGTCGAGTCAATATAACTCTCCTGACCAATTAGAAAATGCAGAATCAGCATGCAAAAAATAATTAATCGCTTACTAATCATCGATCACTCCTATTGCTTCAATCTCCACATTTACATTTTTAGGTAAGGCGGATACTTCCAATGCAGATCGTGCCGGCGGATTTTCCGGAAAAAATTCCTCAAAAACTGTATTCAATACATTAAATTGTGAGAGATCGGTGAGAAATACCGTCAATTTTATAATGTTATTCAGAGAACTTCCACCAGCTTCTAAAACACTTTTTACATTATTAAGTACCTGTCGGACCTCATCGGAAAAATCATCTGTTACCATATCTCCGGATATTGGATTGATGGCTATCTGACCTGATGTAAATACAAGATTACCAGCCTTAGAGCCCTGAGAATACGTCCCGATAGCAGACGGCGCTTTATCTGTTTTTATTCTATTTATCATTTTCATCTCCCAGACACCATAGTGCCAATCCAATTTTATCATCAAATTTTCGATGGATGCTTAAATCAGCAAGAAAAATAACAAATTCCCCTGCAGCCGTGATTGTTGCATCAAATAGATGTCCACCAAATACCTGAAATCTTTTGTCACTGAAGGTTACATGACTATGAACAAATTGACTTCCATCCTTCATAGTGATATTACCGGTAAGACCAGTTAGTTCATATTCACCATCAAAGGATTTTTCAAGATATGTACGGGTCGGATAGTCATAATAACCCACAAGAATATTTTCCATTGCGCCAATTCCCTGAATCCAACCTGATTCAAGATTTTCCTTTACAGCAATATTCTGCAGGCACTCGTTTATCTTATCACCACGATTGAGAGTAATAAATATTTTTTTGCTATCAATTGTATACTGCATTCTATATAATCATTTTTTATTGTTCGTCAAAATTCCATCTTAAATCCGGTTCTCGATTTGCTTTTGTTTCATCTAATCGCCGCACTGGCGTACTTATGGGTGCATTCCTCAATAATTCTGGATCTTCATCAATCTGTTTATCGATTTCTAATAATGCCTTGGCAAATTGCTCAATGGTTTCCTTGGTTTCAGATTCAGTGGGCTCCACCATCATTGCTTCCGGTATGTTTATAGGAAAGTATACTGTCGGTGAGTGATAACCATAATCCAGCAGGGCTTTTGCAACATCCAGTATTTTTATTCCCCGGTCTTTCTGTCGAATTCCAGATGCGACAAATTCGTGAAGCGTGCCATCTGAATAAGGAATATCGTATTTGTCAGAAATAAGACTCTTGAGATAATTGGCATTCAGTATGGCATTTTTTGTCATGGATACCAGGCCTTCATCGCCAAGTGTAAGGATATAAGCCCAGGCTCTTACAATAATAGAAAAGTTTCCATAGAAAGAATGAACGCGGCCGATTGAATCTGGTAAATCATAATTCAGGTGATATTCGTCATCCTGAGTTTTTTCGATTGTGGGTACTGGCAGAAATTGTTCTAGCGTCTTGACCACTGCAATTGGACCGGAACCGGGACCACCGCCGCCATGTGGAGTAGAAAACGTTTTGTGAAGATTGATATGAGTAATATCAAATCCCATATCAATAGGTCGGGAAATACCAATCAGGGCATTCAAATTGGCACCATCCATATACATGAGACCACCGGCGGCATGGACAATGTCAGTTATTTCAGTAATCTGGTCTTCGAATAATCCAAGAGTATTGGGTTGAGTCAACATCATTCCAGCCACTTGATCATCCATTTTATTTTTCAGATCTTCAATATCTACCCTACCCCGGGAATCAGATTTGACTTTTTTTGTTTTATATCCGGCCAGGATGACGCTGGCAGGATTGGTTCCATGGGCCGTTTCCGGGATGAGAATAAATTGGCGGTTTTCATTATTTGCTTCGTGAAACTTTTTAAATATTAATAAACCAACAAATTCGCCTTGAGATCCGGCGCTGGGCTGCAAGGTCGCTTTACTCATGCCGGTAATCTTCAACAGCATCTGTTCCAGCTCCCAATATATTCTCAATGCACCCTGGACAGATTTTTCCGATTGTAATGGATGTAGAGAAGATAATCCTTCACATGTAGCGATTATATCATTTATTTTTGGATTATACTTCATTGTACATGAACCCAATGGGTAAAAATCATTATCTACATGATGGTTCTTTACTGATAGGTTATTAAAGTGTCTGACAACTTCCGGTTCGGTTACTTCAGGAAGATTTGCCATTTTATCTCTCAGTAAATGGGCTGGTATAAAATCAGATAATCTTATTTCAGGTACATCCGATTCAGGCAGAGCGACGCCTGTTTTTCCGGGTCTACTTTCTTTAAAAATAATATTTGTTTTTGGCATCATTTTTCTATTTTGCTTATTTTTCTAATAATGATATAATGAAATTTTTACCAGCTTTTAAAGCATCATCAATTTTAGCGATATCCCTGCCTCCCGCAGTAGCAAGATGTGGTTTACCGCCACCGCCGCCGCCCAAGATCTTTCCTACTTCACGGACAATATTTCCGGCATTAACCACTTTTGTAAGATCATCGGTAACAGCACACATAGCCATGGGTTTTCCATTTATCACCGATACAAGAAGGACTACCCCTGATGTTTTAAGTGCAGTCCTGAAAGCATCTCCCATTTCTTTTAAGTCACCGATTTCATCCAATAATTCAACAATAACTTTTATACCATTCACGACCCGGCTTTGGCGAACTAAATCCTCAACCTGATTTTTTTGTGAGCCTTTTTTAAATTCTGAAAGTTCTTTCCCCATGAGTTTTTTTTCATTGAGGATGCTGTCAATTCTTTCCGGTATTTGATCAACAGATGTTTTTAGCAGATCTTTTAAATTATTGATAATGGATTCTTGCTCATGGATTAAATCAATCACTGCATTGCCGGTGATAGCCTCAATTCTTCTCACTCCGGATGCAAGAGCTGATTCTGTAACAATTTTAAATGCACCGATATCTCCCGTTCTCTCAACATGGGTACCGCCGCAAAGCTCTTTTGAAAAACCGGGTACATCTACTACCCTTACCTCATCACCGTATTTTTCTCCAAATAGAGCTACTGCCCCATCCTCCCGAGCTTTATCAAAAGACATTACCTGAATATCCAAAAACGTATTGTTCCTGATAGCAGAATTAACAATATCTTCTATCTTGGATAATTCTTTAATATCGATTCTCTCGAAATGGGTAAGATCAAATCTCAGACGATCTGGTCCCACATGTGAACCGGCCTGATGAACATGGTCACCCATCACCATTTTTAAAGCCTGCTGTAGCAGGTGTGTGGCAGTATGGTTCAATCGAATACGGTTTCGCCGATTTTTGTTAATCTTGGCAACTACTTCAGTTGTATTTTGAATATCACCGGATTTAATTTTCCCAAAATGAGATATATCTTCGCCATTTTTGCGAGTATCAGTTATTTCAATAAGAAAATCATCCATTGAAATTGTCCCGGTATCCCCGACTTGACCACCCTGTTCGGCATAAAACGGAGTCCTCTCCAAAACCAGTTCAATGTCCTCGCCGTCTAAACGATATTTCCGTATTTTTGATGTGCATTCATCTTTGACATAACCAACAAAGATATTTGATGGTCCTTTTGATACTTCATGCCATTCACCGTCATCAAACGAATGAGTAAAACTACCTGCATCCCTGGCTCTCTGTTTCTGTTTGGCCATGGATTTCTCAAAACCGTCGGCATCCACAGAAAGGCCTTTTTCCCTCGCCATTAATTCTGTAAGATCCAATGGAAATCCATAAGTATCATAAAGTTTGAAGGCGTCAGAGCCAGATATCTCATCTCCTGATATCAAATCAGAAGTAAGTTTATCAAAAATCTCGATACCTCTATCCAGTGTATCACTAAATGAAACTTCTTCCGCTTTTATTACTTTTTCAATATGTTTTTTTCTATCAACAAGTTCGGGGAATGCGTCGCCCATCTCATCTACAAGAGTTGCAACTAATTTATAGATAAAGGGCTCATGCATTTTAAGAGATCTTCCAAATCGGGCAGCTCTTCGCAGTACCCGCCTGAGAACATAACCGCGACCTTCATTTCCGGGTAAGGCTCCATCGGCAATTGAGAAAGATAACATTCGCAAGTGATCAGCAATTACACGATGCGGGATGCCGGTTTTTTCAAAATATTCCGCCCCGGTCAATTCTTCAATTTTCTTGATGATGGGAATAAAAATATCTGTATTATAATTTGAAGTCTCACCATTCAGCACCGCTGTTAGTCGTTCAAATCCGGCTCCTGTATCTACATGTTTTGCCGGCAATTCATGCAGTTTACCTGATTGATCCCGGTTAAACTGAATAAATACCAGGTTCCATAATTCGCGATATTCTGCCTCAACATTTACGCCGGATGCATCCTGCTTTTCAAGATCACCGGTATAATAATGAATTTCACTGCATGGTCCACAGGGACCTGTGTCGCCCATCTCCCAGAAGTTATCTTTATTACCAAATTTTAGTATTCTATCATGATCAATATCAGTGACATTTCCCCAAATTTCTCCTGCCTCATCATCATCTTTATAAATTGTGACCCATAATCGGTTTTTATCTATCTTCCAATTTTCAGTTAATAATTCCCAGGCCCATTTAATCGCTCGTTCTTTATAGTAATCACCAAAAGACCAGTTACCAAGCATTTCAAAAAAGGTATGGTGATAATCATCTACACCAACTTCTTCCAGATCATTATGCTTTCCGCTAACCCGAATACACTTTTGAGTATTTACGGCACGCAAGAATGCAGGTTCTTCCTGACCAACAAAGATAGGTTTGAATTGGTTCATTCCAGCATTGGTGAATAATAATGTTGGGTCATCATTCGGCGCCACACTGGAACTGCGGACAAATTGATGTTCCCTTGCTTTAAAGAATTCTATAAAGTCAGATCGAACTTCTTTAGATGTTTTCATTGAGTTGTTATCATTTCCTTATTAGAAGACCATCTGAGTTTCAAACTGAACTGAGGTAGATGATTCAAGTTTTCCATTCGCCAGCGTTTGATAAGTACGTCTTGCTTTATAGACTAGCATCACACCTTCTGAAATTTCGACGCCAATATCATAACCAAGAATTGTTGAGCCCGAAGGATCAAATTTAAATGGATTTGGCACATCACTTTGCTGATAAAAGGCTTCTGCCATTTTCACTTTTGGTATCTTTCCAGTATTGATTCTAACACTGGTTCTGAACATTTTATTATCATCATCGACGAAATCCTGTGAGGCATCATCCCACATCTCACCAGTCATATCCTGATATCCTGCGGTAAAATGAAGAAATTCCATGATGGAGGCATCAGCCTGAATGTAAAATCCTTTTAATTCGCCATATTTATACAATTGACTTTCACGGGTAATATACTTGCCTTCAACAGAGTCAAAGGTCATGCGTTCAATGTCATAACTGCGGTTCCAGTAATTAAATAAAAATTTTCTACTGCTTTGGCGATATTCTGCCCTGAATGTTACAGGTCCCCAGGCAGATGAAATCCCAATCGGGACAAAACCATATCCAAGTGACGAGTTTTCAGTATAACCAAGCGGTTTTTCGATATCTGTATCTCCCATCAATTGGGCAAATTGGGAATATAAAGTGACTTTGTCATTTAGTTTAAAAGTAAGATCTAACGCTGCACCGGTAACAGGGTCATCATCTACTTCATTTGGATCATATGGATTCTGTAATAATGCTTCTAACATCGGTGAACTTTCAATCCAGTCATCAAAGCCGTCGATAGTTCCATATTCTACTTCATAAGCATCCATTAAGGTCGCTAATTGAATATCATTATTAAAATTCAGATTGTCATCATCATCATAATCATCAAATACGTCAGGATAGCCATCAGAGTCCCTGTCCATTAAACCCTTATTCTGGTCCATATCTGTCACAAGAGAAACCCCTATAGCCAATCGCGGAATATAATCAAATGAGGCTCTTAGGCCAAGAACTCCTGGTGTTCGTTTTAGATCGCTGGCGATAGCTTCGAAACTCATCACATCTTTCCGAAAATTTAAATTTACGCCGACCCGTCGTACGGTTGGATATTCCATAATATTTGAATATCCGTCAACAAGTATTCCCTGTCCCAGTGTAATATTCGGCAATGCTCCGGCTCTGAGGTAAAAATCATCTGAGGGCTGCCCATAACGAAAATAGTATACTTTATCAAGAAGAGTACGGATAGTAGATTTTCCATCTTTAAAATTCCAGGCGTCTTTATACAAACCGCCATCTCCGTCAATATAGAGATAAATATCAAGACCCACAGCCATTTTGGTTCCAATTGGAATTTCAGGCCGAAATGAGATTTGATTATATACCTTACCATCAATGGTTACAGTACCAAGGGCACCGGACATTCGTTGAGAAGAAATATCCTGCGCCATGAGATATCCTGTAAATAAAAAGAAAACTAAACTCAAGTATAATTTCTTGTTCATGTTTTATCCTGTTTTATAGACTTTTTTAGCTTAAAATTTATCTGTGATATCCTACCTCAACCAAACTTAAATTCAGCTGTTTGTACTTTATATTATGTCAGAATGTTGGTGCAGATGCATTGAGAGGATAAGTAAGCTCTCACAAGACCCTATTTGGCGGGATGTGACATCAATTGAACTGCCTCCCCATTAGAGAATGCAGTTCAATTGATTATTGATAATTATTCAGAGGCACTTTCAACATCGATACCAAGATATCCTTTTACCTTGCTTTCAATGCTGTTACAGACTTCAGGATTATCCTTCAAGAATTGTTTTGAGTTTTCCCGACCCTGGCCAATTTTTTTCTCTTCGTAGGAATACCATGCACCCATCTTTTTGACGATATCTCCTTCCACAGCAAGATCAATCAGGTCACCTTCATAGGATATCCCTAAACCATACATAATATCAAATTCTGCCTTCCTGAAAGGTGGAGCCATTTTATTCTTTACCACTTTAACCCGGACTTTATTACCCACGACATTATCTCTGTCTTTGATCTGTGCAATCTTCCGGATATCCAATCTTAAAGACGAATAAAACTTTAGTGCATTACCACCTGTTGTGGTTTCAGGATTACCAAACATTACACCGATCTTCTGTCTTAATTGATTGATAAAGATTACCGTGGTTTTTGACTTGGACACAGTACCGGTAAGTTTCCTCAGGGCTTGAGACATTAGTCTAGCCTGCAGTCCCATATGGGAATCACCCATGTCACCGTCAAGCTCTGCTTTGGGAACGAGTGCGGCTACAGAATCGACGACGATTACATCTAGCGCTCCACTTCTAACCAGAGTTTCGGTAATTTCAAGGGCCTGTTCACCGGTATCCGGTTGAGAAATGAGTAGGTTTTCTGTGTCAACACCGAGTTTTTTTGCATATGAGGGATCCAGTGCGTGCTCTGCATCAATAAATGCGGCAAATCCACCGCTCTTCTGGGCCTGGGCAACAATGTGGAGTGTAAGAGTTGTTTTTCCTGAAGATTCAGGTCCATACACTTCAACAACACGGCCCCGTGGAATTCCACCGATTCCTATGGCAGCATCCAATGATATGGACCCTGTGGATATTGTCTCCACGTTTACTGAAGGGGTATCTCCCATCCTCATGATGGATCCCTTTCCAAAATTACGTTCTATCTGGGAAATGGCAAGATCTAAATTTCCTTCTTTCCGTTTACCTTTTTCCATTTTTCACCTTTCTTATTCTTTTCATTAAAAAACCTAATTCTAATACAGCGATTAAAACAGGGGATATTCCTTCAATACTGTATACTTGGCCCCCTGCGGCAATAACTCACTCTGATATAAAAACACTTTATTAATCTCAAATTTTATTGGATCGTATTCGGCATTTAAAAAATGAGCCAAATCTATTTTCCATAATCTAGAATTTTTATTGGACCTGCCAATCGTTACATGAGGTACATAGGGTTTATCATCTGGATTTTCTTTAAGATTATTCACAGAACTGTCTATTGCTGCCTGGAGATCAATAAGCGGATCCCGACCCTCTATAATGTCCATCCAGAATATTCTTGGCTTTTCTGTATTTGGAAACACACCGGAGTTTTCGATGGATAGATTAAATTTTGAATGTTTAATACTCTCAGCCAATACCATATCTACTTTTTCAATTGCATTAGAAGATATTTGCCCCAGAAATGAAAGTGTGAGGTGAAGATTTCTACCGAAGACCCAGCGAATGTCATCCTCAACTGCAGGAACAAGTGTTTTTAACATCATAATTCTGCTGCTAATTCCGGGAGGCACTGGTATCCCGATAAATAATCTTTTTGTATCTTGAGTTTTTGAAGAATTGTTCATTTAAATATAAATACCGGATAAATTAATTAAATTTGAAAGCCAATCATACTATGTGGTTGAATACTTTTCCAACAGTAAAAGCCGTAACATGTTTATAGCTGTTGCAGCAGTCATCTCACGATGAAGTTTTCTGGTTTTCAGAAAATTGAACTTTTTTACAATCACCCCATTTGCATCTGACATACCAATATAAACAAGGCCTACTGGTTTATCTTCCGTTCCTCCACCTGGTCCTGAAATACCTGTTGTACTGATGGCGAAATCCGACCCAGTAATCTCTCTGATATTTAAGGCCATAGCTTTTGCTGTTTCTTCACTAACGGCACCTACATTTTCGAGTGTTTCGGCAGATACTTTTAACAAATCCATTTTTAGATCATTATGATAGGCAATTACTCCGCCAAGTAAAAAAGCCGAGCTTCCCGGCTGATCGGTGAATAGTTTTGATATTAACCCACCGGTACAAGATTCTGCTATTGAAAGTGTCAGCCTCCTATCGGAGAGCATTTGACCTGTCACTTCCTGGAGATCACGGTCATCTTCTGTAAATATTATCGACTGCAGCACTTTAGAAATCTCATCCTTTAGTTTTACCATTTTCTGTAGATCCGATGATAGATTTTTTAATCGGATATTTACCCCTCTATGAGATGGCAGGAATGCAACCTTAATATTATTTCCAAATTTGTCAATGACATGTGATATTTTATCGAAAATTATGCTTTCACCCATTCCGGATGTTCTAATTGTAATGAATTGACTATCATCCGGTCTTGTAAAATTTTCAGGCAGGATATAGTCTGTCATCATTTTTTTCATTTCGGCAGGGACGCCTGGCATCACAAATATCGTTGTTTTTCCTGAACGAAGTTTCATTCCCAAGGCAGAACCAATAGAATTTGCAATGGCAGTGCTGATGGATAGAATTGTTGATTGGCTTTTTAAGTTTGATGGAATCTTTCGACCGCGCTGGCTGATCCATTTTATTAAGGATTCATGATGGTCATCAATGACATTCAAATCACAGTTGAAAAATTCTTTTAAGGAATTCCTGGTGATATCGTCATGGGTAGGACCTAAACCTCCAGTTATAAACACATATTCAAAATCGTTATCCAGCACATTATTTAAGGCGGAATGGATACCGGCATCCGAATCTGGAATGGTCAAACGGAGCCCAACATCAACATGGTGTTTACTCAGCTGTTTGGATATCCAGTTGGAGTTGGTGTCCAAAGTAAATCCCTGGAGTAATTCATCACCGATAGTAATAATACAGGCTTTCAAAAAACCAGCCTTATGGCAACTATGGCAAAAAAGGTTATTATCCCAGCGGCAATATCATCCATCATGATACCCAGGCCACCATCATAATCTTGCATGGAATCAATGAAGCCAGGTTTTGTTATATCAAGGAGCCTAAATATAAAAAAAGCTATCAAATAATAAATTAGAGAATGCGGGATGATAAATAGCGATATCCACATTCCAGCAACTTCATCAATTACTACCTCAGAGGGGTCCGATGTATTAGTCAGACGAGAATATTTATCTGAGATAAATATCCCAGCAACGCAGACAACCAATATAAGTGTAATTTGCAGGATAAGATTTTCTGGTAAGTACCACCAAATAATTGCAGCTGCTGCACTACCCCACGTGCCAGGTATAAACGGGAGATTCCCTGTATAAAACCAAGTTGCAAATAAGCGAATCAGATGGGTCATTTTTTTAAAAAGAGGAGTTTCAACGTACGGAAATTATAGTAAAAATAGTGGATTCCCGTATATGCGGTGATAAGTGCAGTAATTGCTGATAAGAAGTATATTATCCTGAATTCTGTCATAAAAGTTATATAATGACCCATGTCATATGATTGGATCAGCAAGTAGACCAGGATGATATGGATCACGGTTATCTGGACTGCCGTTTTCCATTTTCCCAATTTACTGGTTATCATAGTAATACCTTTATATTCCATTACCATCCTCAATACTGTAACTAGGGCATCTCTAAATGCAATAAGTATAAGCATCCATAACATAACCTGCCCGGTCATCCAAAACGAAACAAAGGCAGAAAGGACAAGCAGTTTATCAGCAAGTGGATCCAGGAAAATACCAAGTTTTGTAACCAGGCCATGTTTCCGGGCATATTTCCCATCAAAAATGTCCGTTACTGAGGCGACAATAAATATGACCAATGCAAATAATTTATTATGCTGTCCATCATTCAACAGATAATAAAGGAACAAGGGGGTCATTAGAATCCTGGTTATAGTAAGAATATTCGGGATAAATCTTCTAGACATTATTTTACAGAGACCCTTTCACTAATTGATCTGGACAATGTGGCATCATCAACAAACTCAAGATGGCCACCGACGGGGATTCCTCTTGCCAGCCTGGTTATTTTGATGTTTTTATCTGATAATAATTTTGAAATATACAATGCGGTAGTATCCCCTTCAATACTTGTATTCGTGGCAATGATCACTTCCTCTACATCATTCAATCGATCTAACAAGCTGTCAATATTTAAGTCATCAGGACCAATTCCATCTAAAGGAGAAAGCACACCATTTAATACATGATACATTCCATGGTAACCTGTTTTTTCAAACAATAGAATATCAGATGGCTCTTCAACAACACAAATTGTACTGATATCTCTTGAGTTATCTGCACAAATCAAACAGAGATCATCCTCGGCATAATTATGACATTGATGGCAATAGGCGATTTTATCTTTTGCATCCATGAGCGCTTTTGCAAATTGATAAATAAATTCCTTATCTGATTTCATAACATGAAGAGATAGTCGTTGCGCTGTTTTTTTCCCAATTCCAGGAAAGCGTGAGAATGATTCAATTATTTGTTCTAATGTTGGGGGCAAACCCATTCTACATTCCAGGAATTTTCATATTTCCAAGCATTCCGCCTGTGATCGAATTCATTTTATCCTCAGATGCTTTTGCAGCATTTTGAAGTGCTTGATTTACAGCAGCTAAAATTAGATCTTCCAGCATTTCAACATCTTCTTCAAATACTTCTGGTTCAATTTTTACGGATATCACATCCTTTTGTCCATTTGCTACAATGGTTACCATGCCGCCGCCGGACTGACCCTCGACATGTAAATCTGCCAGTTCCTCCTGTGCCTTAGCCATTTGTTTTTGCATTTGTTGGGCCTGTTTCATCATTCCACCCATTCCACCTTTAGGAAACATCTATTTAACTCCTATCTTAATATTTCACCTTCAAATTTTTCTAAAACCTCCATTGATAATGGATGGTTTTTAATGTCTTTTATCGAATCAACCTTTTTGACAGTTTTTTGCTCACTGCCTGAATTGGTTGCTTTAAATTTTATTCTCATGGATTGACCGAACATTGTCCTGAACATATTTTCGATTTCTGAAATGTCATTATTAAGATTCTTAATTTTAAATCCGTCTTTTTTCCCTGGTACTTCAATATTAAGAATTTTATTTTGATAACCGGCAATTGTGCAAATTTCGAGAAAATGAGATGTCTTGGCGTTTACTTTCTGAATGGAACCGACAATTTTATCCCAATTTTTCCAGATAATTTCACTGCTGACTTCACCATCAAACTTTAAATCTGCAGATTGAGTTAATTTTTCAACTTCCGGTACTGCATTTACGATTGTCTCATTTATTTTTTTTACATGAGAATTTGAACTATTCTCAACTAGCTCAGGTGTTTGATCAATCTGGTTAGTTTTTTTTTTCTCTTTTGGATCCTCATCAACTTTGATCGGAATTTTTCCAGATAATAAATCTGAAATACTTACTGAGGAATCCATAGCTGTTAATTTCAAAAAATGAGATTCTAATCCAATTCTTGGTTGTTTGAGATGTCTAAGAGTTGTTTCAAATTTTAAAGACATTTCCATGATTCTTAATAAATCATGTATATCCAGATCACTTTTATTTGTTTTTAACCACTCAAGTGAATGATCATCCAGATGATAAAGGTTTTGCTGACCTGCGGTAACAACAAGGCAATTTCTGACATAATCATTAAAGCCGCTTACCAGATCAGTTATAGCCGTTCCGTCAGATAGGGTCTTATCAATAATATTTAAAACACATAATTTGTTACCAGCAAGAACTTCCTTTAGTAAATTCAGAAAAACGGAACTTTCAACGACTCCTAGCACAGACCTCACCGTGTCAATCTCTATCTGCGATTCATTAAACGCAATAACTTGATCCAATACGCTCAGGGCATCACGTAAGCCGCCATCTGCTTTAAGGGCGATAAGTATAAGGCTGTCATCATCATAACTTATCTTTTCATTTTCAAGAATCATTTTCATCTGTTTTATGATATTTGCAACAGAGATTCTTTTAAAATCGAATCTTTGAGTTCTTGAAATAATGGTTGCGGGTATTTTGTGCTGATCGGTAGTGGCGAGGATGAAAATGACATATGGTGCCGGTTCTTCGAGTGTTTTAAGAAGGGCATTAAAGGCCTCCTTAGTAAGCATGTGTACTTCATCTATAATATACACACGAAATTTTCCAGATGTGGGAGGATATTTTGCACTCTCCCTTAATTCACGTATGTCATCAATTCCGCGATTTGAGGCACCGTCTATTTCCAGTACATCCATATTCCGACCGTCAGTTATTTCAAGACAGTTCGTACAGCTCCCGCAGGGATTATTATCTTCAGGATTTTTACAATTCAGTGCTTTGGCAAGAATTCGAGCCATTGTGGTCTTACCCACGCCTCTTGGACCTGAGAATATATAACCATGAGCAACCCTATTCAGCTTAATCGCATTCTGCAAGGTTCGGGACACATGATTCTGTCCGATGACCTCCTCAAATTTTTGAGGACGAAATTTTCGTGATAATACTTGATAACTCATTATTTATTTTTTGTAATTCAAGAAATCTGTGCACCGCAAATTGAATTTTCTGGACAAATAGTTCATATCACAGCCAACTCGTTTCCAGGAATTCACGGCACATGAGGAAAATCACTACCGCTGCTTCCTCCCGGACCTGACGGGGTTTGAGACCAACTCATTGCGTAAAGCTGAAAATTTCAACACCGCTTATCATATGAACTAAATTCAGCAAAACCCTCTCAACGGAATTCAACCCTGCATGAGCGGATTTCAGGTAACAGGAAACCGCTAATTCCCCGTCTAGCACAGAATAATTTTGTGAATGATTTATCTGGCAAACTAATAACCAAAATTGATCACTTATTTAGCTGCCAAATTTATGTTCGTTTTCTTGCTTTATAAAATACCGAATACTACATTGTTATATTTATTCAGTAAAAGGAGGACAGATAATGAGATTTGTGGATGAAATCGAATGATATAAAAAATTAAAAACTTACAGGCAACGACGGAAAATCATCATTTTTGATACTATTTACTACGATAATATTTATTCATAAAAGAAGGCATTGCCACGGATTTTTCATTTGAATTATTTTCGTCTGAGGACGATTTGTCTTTGTTTTTGGGGATATTCAGTTTTTCATTTATAATATTATCTACAGAACCACTGAATTCTCCTATTTCTCTAATTAGATTATTCTCCATTTTCCCTGAAATCCCGGTACCGTAGATCTTTTTGATATTTGAAATATCGTTTAAAATATTTTCGATTCTGGCTTTGTGATCCTTGTTTAATTTTACCATTATTTTCTCATCTGATTATTGTCCAAGATCTCTTTTAAAAAGAGTACCATAAAAAACAAATCCAGTGCCTATACCCAATATTGGAATACTCACATACGCCCAATATTTCATTCCTAACCAATAGTGCATATAGAAACCGATCACATATCCAACAGCAAGCAAAATGAGGCTCATTCCAAAAACGATAGAAAAATACACACTAAATTTCATTTAATTCTCCATGCATCACATATTACTTAAGCGTGCTTTTTTCTGCTTCAACACGTCTTAAACTCATCTCTCGAACTCCCATCATTCCAACAATTCGATCTGCTAGAAGAGGGGAAAGCTGTCCGATACTTAATAAAGGTTTCATCGGACCCTTATTCACAATTACCTCGGCTAGATTTTTCTCTATGCATTTAATAACCGCATCAACCACATCCAATGGTGATGATGTTCCGAGCAGTCTGGGTGCTTCCATATTTGAATCTTTGAACATACCAGCTTCAGAAATAAAACCGGGACAGACTACAGAAATATTAACCGATGTCTTGTTTAGCTCCTGTCGCATTGCATCCGTCCACATTATTAAACCAGATTTTGTTGCCGAATAAATTGAATTAAAGGCAATTCCCTTTTTACCCCCAAGAGAGGCAATATTCACTATATTTCCACCATTTTCTAACATATAGGGAAGCAGAATTCTGGTGAGTTCGATTGGTGCATGCAAATTGACGTTTATTATTTTTGATATCTGGTCGGCGGTATAATTTTGTAAATGGCGATATTGTTCAATACCGGCATTATTTATCAGAAAGTCAATTCTTTTACCATCATCTACCAACGAATTTATTGCCGGTTCAATAGAGTGTATTTCACTTAAATCTAACGGGATATAGCTTGCATTCCCTCCCTGATTTTCTATTTCTTGGCAAAGAGTTGATAATTTATCCTTGTCTCTTGCAATAGCAACAATTCTGCAACCCCGTTTTGCCAAGGATTTCGCAATGTAGGTACCAATGCCCCTTGAGGCACCTGTGATCAGTGCCACTTTATCATTAAATATTTGCATTATTTCTCCTGATTAGGTAGGTTCCGCTTGGTGTAATTTAGTCACTGATAATTGGTAATCTCAAATCCAAAAAGATAAATTAATTATAATCCTCAAATACTTCTTGGACACAGAGGAGTAATTTAAATGTGCCAACTGAAGGTAAAATCAGTAAAAAAACAGATAAGAGATTATTTAAAATTTAGAAACTCACTTTTGACCTGCATATTAAATCCAAACCAGTTCATAGCAAGATATGCAGCATGTCAAAGCCTTCCAAAATAAAATAGATTTAGCTTGTGAGATACATAACAACTGATATTGAAAAGTGGGTAGAAAGCTGATAAATCCAAGCTGTATCGTGTGACCAATATGTGCCCACTTTTCGGGAAAATAGGGATATATAGGGATAGTATATCCAAAAATACTTCATAATCTTATCGTTTTATGTCTATATGTTTCAACTAGATACAATAATGTCCCTCTATAATCAAGAAGGACATTATTTTTGTGGCGGAGAAGGGGGGATTCGATTGTGATATTATATAAGTATTTATTTATTATCTTTTTATATAATAATATATTGTGTCTGTGCCCACCTCGTGCCTATCTTTAAGATATAATTATGGAGGATAAGTGTGTCTGTTCCACAAGTAAGCTTACGTCATAGAATAAATCTAAATGGAAAAAGAAAGTACTTTATAGATTATTGGATAAATGGTAAACGAGTACGTAAAAATGTTGGTTCTGATCGATCTGATGCAATAAAAATAAAAGCAGAAACTCAGCATCGTTTAGCATTAGGAGAATTTAAATTATTTGAAGATGAGCCAGTTAGAGTAAATATTCCTCAACTAATTACTGAATTTATCAAAACCAAAGAGAATATTATTCGTCCCCAATCTATACATAGATATAATAATTATTACGAAAAATTTAATCAATTTTTTTTCAAAAACTTTTCAGATGCATTTTATGATATTACCTTGATCACAGATTATTATATAAAAGAAAGTATAGACTATCTCTCTACAAATCCAATCAAAGGAAACAATCCTTGGGCTAAAAAAACCGTGAGAGGATATATTAATGCACTTAGAATGTTATTTAAATATGCTGTTGATCAAAAATATTTGATAATGAACCCGGCATCCAAGATTCAAAAACCACCAATTTTTATAAAGATCAATGCTGAATATTATACGGATGATCAGCTTAATGAAATTTACTCTACTGTAGATCCGTTTTGGGCTGACTATCTAAGGTTCTTGCAATATACTGGTCTAAGAAAATCAGAGTTTATTAATTTAAAATGGAAAGATGTTCACACTCAGGAAGGCTCTTCGGAAATTTTAATAAAAAGTGATGAGACATGGGCAACCAAAACTGGTAAGGATAGGATTGTGCCATTACCAAAGCATGCAATTGAGATATTAGAATCTCAAAAAAATAAGATGGTGAATAAAATCTATGTATTTCCGTGTAAAAATGGAAAGAAGCAACATCCTGATTATATATATCGAGCTCTCAATAAAGCTACTAAAAGATTAAATTTACCAGGTAGAATACACATGTTCAGGCACACATATGCAAGTAATCTTGTTATGAAGGGAGCAAGTCTATATGATGTTCAAAAATTACTTGGCCATTCTGACATAAAAAGTACCGAGAAATATAGTCATCTTGCAGATGACCATTTACAAAATATTGTTAATATTTTGAACTAAATAAATAAATTATTGATCGTATTGATAGACTTTATCACTCATAAATTTCTCCTTATCAAGTCCAACCCAA
>Ga0257122_1000025_pt1 | contig 175570 bp, 81 predicted proteins | sample SI106_120metaG_FD_190146 | JGI IMG/M metagenome (GOLD analysis project Ga0257122, IMG submission 190146) | Marine microbial communities from Saanich Inlet, British Columbia, Canada - SI106_120 | ecosystem: Environmental > Aquatic > Marine > Inlet | place: Canada: British Columbia | collected... | reverse complement strand
CTCCACAGGTAAGAAGGGAAGGGACTTCTTCTCTAACTTTTTCGGGGATGATTTTTTTACGAGGGGAAGAGGGACAAAAAAGACTTCTTATTCCAACCCTTTGACTCTTCGGATAGCGAGTCTTCCGCAGACCCGGCCAAAAGAATTTTCTGGACTGGTAGGTGAATTCCACCTTGAAGCAGCGGTGGATCGGACGGAATTGAAGGTTGGAGAAAACCTGACCCTGACTATTCGCTGCACAGGTATTGGTTCTTTACAGGACTGGAGCGGTCCTAAAGTCGAGATACCTGGTTTCAGAGTCTATCCCGATGGTGAGGGAACTCTGGAAAAGAAGAGAACCCAGGAAGGCTTTGTGGGAGGTGTCAAAACCTTCCAATACGCCCTTGTGCCTCAGGAAGCAGGGGATACCCGACTGGGTCCGTTCCAGCTGATATTTTACCAGCCAAAGACAAAGACTTTTAGAACGGTGAGTACCAAGGAATTCACCATAATTGTCACTGCCCCGGAGAATCAGAATTCCCTGGTGACAACCTCTGACCCCACTCCTATTATGAAGAAAAAGGTGGAAATTCTTCGCAAGGATATCTTACCCATTGAGTTAGATTGGGACGCCAGGCGCCCAGTTGGACCCGAAGGGTGGTCATGGCTGGGCTTGATTTTCGTAGTGCTGTTGGTCACTGGCGGTCTTGAGAATCGCATGCGTCGCCGGGATGAAAGTCTTAGGAATCCGGTGGAAAAGGCCTATAGGCAGGCACTAGCACTCTATTCCCTTGAACAGGGGGAAGGCGGGACTTTTTCTGCGGCGGTTTCCAAGTTCTTTTTACGAAAGCTTAGAATTCCCATTCGTGAGGTGACCCCCCAAGAACTCTGTGCACTTCTGAGACGCTCAGGAATGGAGCAAGAAGCTATCGATAGAGTTCGACGACTGTTGGAACAGGAGGAGATGAACCGATATACAGGTAAGATAGCTGGATTACCGGATCCAAAATCCTGGGAAGGGCTTGTAAAAGAGTACGATAGTCTGTTATAGAACGAAACAGGAAAACAGGAACAATGCTTGCTATCCTTATGGGTTAACGACTGGTTTGGGGTGACTTGGGAGTTCAAAATGCCTTTTTATGAATATGAATGCGTTGATTGTGGGGGATCATTCGAAGTGATACAAAGTATCAAGGCTGATCCTGTTGAGTTATGCGAGCTTTGCCCAGGTACAAACATTCGTCGAAAGATATTTGCGGCCGGAATGATTTTTAAGGGCTCAGGATTTTATTCAACTGAATATCGTCCCTCCGAATACAGTCAGCAGGAAAAGAAAGAATCTGAAGCAGCAGCCCCTGAGAAACAAACTGATTCAACCCCACAGGAAAATAAAAGCACAGAATCCGAGACCACTTCCCCCGAGAACAGCAGTCCCCCTGACTCCGTAAACTAAGATTCATCCCCAATGGGACTGACTCTCCTGTCTGGGTTCCACCGGTTCAATACCTTCCCTTCGAAGCCTTGATTCACAAAGGGTTAAAGCCACCTTGAAAAAGTGTTGACTGGGTAGAATCACCAATTGTAAACTACCACGCCTGTGCGGGGAGATTGCCTAGCGGTTAACGGCAACAGACTGTAAATCTGTCGGCTTCGGCCTTCGAAGGTTCGAATCCTTCTCTCCCCATTCAGATGACATGCTGGAGTTCGGGCATGAGGCCCACATGGCTCAGAGGTAGAGCACACCCTTGGTAAGGGTGAGGTCATGGGTTCAATTCCCATTGTGGGCTTGTGGAGTAAAGTGAATAACCACATTCAAGAATCTGGTTGGAGGAACCATGGCTAAGGAGAAATTTCAACGCAATAAGCCCCACCTAAATATAGGTACGATTGGGCACGTAGACCACGGGAAGACAACTCTCACCGCTGCGATCACGAAAGTGCTGGCAGGCGATGGATTGGCTGAGATAAGGGATTACGACCAGATCGATAATGCTCCTGAGGAAAAGGCGCGGGGTATAACTATTAATACATCCCATGTAGAGTATGAGACCACAAACAGGCATTATGCCCACGTGGATTGCCCGGGCCATGCTGATTATATTAAAAACATGATCACAGGCGCGGCCCAAATGGACGGAGCCATTTTGGTTGTATCCGCTGCTGATGGCGCTATGCCGCAGACCAGGGAGCATATTTTACTGGCTCGTCAGGTAAATGTACCAAGTCTGGTTGTTTATCTAAACAAGGTAGATCAACTCGATGAGTCCGAGCGGGACGACTTTTTGGAACTCGTGGAGTTAGAACTCAGGGAACTTCTTACAAAGTATGAATATCCTGGAGATGATATCCCCGTGATCGCAGGTTCTGCTCTGAAAGCTCTTGAAGGCGATGAAAGTGATCTCGGAATCGGGTCTGTCAGGAAGCTGATGGAAGCTGTTGACGCTTCTATCCCAGAGCCTGTTCGAGATGTCGATCGAGACTTCTTGATGCCTGTCGAGGACGTGTTCACCATTACCGGTCGAGGTACTGTAGCCACTGGTAGGGTCGAGCGAGGAATCGTCAAGGTGGGTGAGCCCATTGAGCTAGTTGGTATGGGGTCAGAGACTAAAACTACCACCTGTACTGGTGTAGAGATGTTTCGTAAGCTCCTCGACGAAGGTCGAGCTGGGGATAATGTAGGACTTCTTTTACGAGGAATCGAAAAGAATGAGATTCAACGTGGTCAGGTTTTATGTAAGCCTAAGTCTGTGAATCCTCATATGAAGTTTAAGTGCAATGCCTATATTCTCAGTAAAGAAGAGGGTGGTCGCCACACGCCTTTCTTTAAGGGTTATCGCCCGCAGTTTTATTTTCGAACTACAGACGTGACTGGTAATATCTATCTTCCGGAAGGTACCGAAATGGTAATGCCTGGAGATAACGTGGAGATGGAAGTTGAACTTCATACTCCCGTCGCCATGGAAACAGAACTTCGCTTCGCGATTCGCGAAGGAGGAAGGACTGTGGGAGCTGGTGTTGTGACTAGCATTATTGATTAGTTGGAATTAGAAAAAAAAGAAGGGTCTCTTAGCAGACCCTTCTTTTTTTTATCCCTTAATTCTTTCAGAGGACATTTTCTTGAAAAATCAAGATGGTGGAGAGCACCAGGAAAATAGATTCCAACACTATGTAGGTGATTGGGGCTAGGAGTAGTAGAGAGCGGACATCCATTAGTTCTTCAAGTAAAGAAAGCTCCTCTTTAAGCGAGTCCAGTGCTTCTTTCTCCAGCTCACGGAATCTGCGGGAGGAAATACGTAAGAAGGAAGTACAGAATCTATAGGTTAAATATAGGCCGTAACTCAGTATCAAGAATTTGGAAAAAGCATTAATTTTGGCCAGGAAAATTGGGGTAACGCAAGCGAACACCAGGATGTACAAGGAGGTAAGAACCTCCATGAACAAAGTTTTGGTCGATTTATTTTTTGCAGAAATATACTGTTCAAAACTTTTGCATCCATTTACTAGATGAAAAGAACGAAAGTTTTGAATAACATTCCAAATGATCGATACGGAGTAAACCCCAAAGAGCATTGATTTCAAGCCTTGCCTCCAGAGTGAGCTAATGTTAGTGATCAAGGCGCCATCATGCAAGGTAGTGCACTAAGATAATTATCATCTATCTAAACTAAAGTACAAATTCAATTCCTTCTGCCTACTCTTGAAATGGTGGGAGTCGTTAGGGCATGATGAATCCTACTTCTTCGATCGATGGAATCGAACTTATCCCAAAGTATTATGGAAACCGCCCTATCGATGTCAAAGCAGTCTCTCGTGAATGCTGAATCCGAGGTGTTATCAGTCTCCCAGGTAACCAACCTCGTTAAGATTCACCTAGAGTCAAAATTTCCAAAGACGAGTGTAGTGGGAGAGATTTCCAATTGTAAGCAACAGGCTTCCGGCCATATTTATTTCACTCTGAAAGATCGATACGCATCTATTTCCTGCGTAATGTTTCGATCCTACGCAAAGAATCTAAACTTCCCTGTGGAAAATGGGCAGCAAGTTGTGGTCTCGGGATCCATTCGTGTTTACGAACCCAGGGGTTCCTACCAGATCAATGTGATTCGAGTCATGCCGGCAGGCCTTGGTAATCTCCATCTTGAATTTGAACGCCGCAAGGAGGAATTTCGGAAAAGAGGTTACTTCGAACCGGCCCTTAAGAAATCTATCCCACGGTTTCCTAAGAAAATTGGAATCATTACCTCTCCGACAGGAGCGGTGATCCAGGATCTGGAACAAGTCATTTCCAGGCGCTGCAGCCTCGGATTAGAACTAATTCTTCTCCCTGTAAAAGTACAGGGGGAAGGTGCATGGCAATCAGTAGCGCAGGCATTGAGACTTCTCAATGAGGATGGTTCTGTGGAAGTCATCATTGTTGCACGTGGAGGAGGATCTTTAGAGGATCTCTGGGCCTTTAATGAGCCTGGTGTTGTGGAGGCGGTATTCGAATCAAAAATTCCTGTAGTTTCAGCCGTAGGTCACGAAACCGATTTTACCCTGACAGATTTTGTAGCTGATGTTAGGGCTGCCACTCCCTCGGTTGCCGGGGAACTATGCGTTCCGGATGCGCTTCATTTAAGAGAAGTCCTGGCGCAAAATTGGCGGACACTGCAGATAAGGTTTTCAGATAGAGTAAATTTGCAGAGTACCAGGTTATCCAAATTTGACAAGGGAGTACTTGGCGAAAAGCTTACCAACCACCTAGAGCGCCGCGGTCAAGACCTGGATCTCACCATTATGAATTTATTGTCGGTGGCCAGGAATCTTCTTTCCCGCAAAGAAATGAAAATTCCGAAGGGAGCTGAAGGGGACCATCCTTTGTATCACTCCGGCAGGTGGCTGATTGAAGTTAAGGGAAAAGCGCTGATGGAGCGGGATCCATCCTTCTTTAATTCTTCATTTCTTACCCGGCTGGAAGAGTTTTCACAACGCTTGTCCCATTTAGACTCCAATTGTTTTAAAGCGGTCTCCAATCGTGTAAGACTGCAAAGGGAAAGTCTTGGAGTTTTAAAAGAAAGACTTGCCCAGTCCGATCCAAGAAAAGTTCTCGAAAAGGGTTATGCAATGGTACACAAAAATGGTGTACCCATCATGGATGCTCAAGAAGTAGATCAGGGGGATTTACTTAAAGTTGAATTGCGTTCAGGAATTTTAGATGTGTTGGTGGAGGGTAAAAAAGATGACGGATCAGAACCTGGAAAATCTTGAATTTGAAGATGCTCTCAAAGAGTTAGAAGAGATTGCTTCTAGTCTGGAGCATAGGGAGACCCGGTTAAAAGTCGCCATGGAAGCACTGGAACGAGGAAAGATACTATTTGATTTGTGTTCCAAAAGACTTGAGGAAGCTGAAAATAAACTAAAGGTATTTGCCCAGAACTCGGAGAAGAACTAATCCTTCTTTCTCCTAAGGCTTTTTTTAATCCTTCGTCAGATCCATGCAGACAGGTCTCTTAGTCTTTTTCTTAGCGGGTTTGAGCTATGTAGCCTACGCTATTTTTTCGGGAAGTCCTGCCCGAGTTCTCTATAGAAAGGGATTGGACTACATGAAGGAAAGGCGGCTCATTGATGCGGAGCACTATTTCCAGGAAGCGGTCAAAACAGATCCTTTGTTTGTTCCCCCCACCCTGGAATTAGCCCAGCTATATGAGTCTCAGGGTATGTTTGAGAAAGCTATCTCATGCTTGAATCAAGCCCTGATTGCGATCAATGATCCTTTTGATGAGGTTTCCATGGAAACCCTGATGCGCATAGCCCAAATTCATTATGCTTCGGGACGTTTTAGAGAAGGATGGAAGAATTTTATGCTGCTTATCAAGCAGGGTTTTCAAAGTGGTGTAATGCACTTCTATCTCGGAGAACTCTACATGGTGCAGCGCAGATATGGAGAGGCAACGAGCTACTTTGACGAAGCCCTTTCCCTGGGGGAAACCAATCCAAAGATTCATTATTATAGGGCTCTTTGCCTGATTGCCATGAGAGAGCGCCAGGACGCGATTAACGCATTGAAGAAGATAGATCGGGAACCAGAACTTGCTCCACAGGTTCTTTTTTTGCTTGGGAAACTCTATTTTGACTTAAACCTGATTGAGGATGCTAACTTGACCCTCGGCAAACTACTCACTGAAAAGAATCCTATCTATCTCAAAGACGTACTTCTTTTCAAGGGCTACACCATTCTTAAAAAAGACAATCCAACTGAAGAAGAACTCGCCAAGGTGATTCAGTTTTTCACAAGGGGTGCCAATTTAAAGGTAGCGGACTCGGAAGTCTGTAAAGAGTTTCTGTTTCACTTAACAGGAGCTCATATTCTTCTGGGCCATCTTCAGGAAGCCAAAGCGGTATTGCGTGATCTGTGCCGTATGGACTCCTATTATAAGCATGCGGATCAGCTCTATAAAATCGTGTCAAAGCCAATGTTACAAAGAGAAGATAAGCTCGAATTAAAAGAGCGTTACCAGGCTTTTCAAAAAACGATGCACTTTGACCATGAGCTGACCCAGACTCTACACATAGAAGAATTCTTTCCCCATAACTTTCCCCTGATTGTCCTGGAAAAACTGGAAGAGCAGGTTCAAAAGGAATTTCTAAAAATGGTGGGAACGGATCAGAAGCTGATGATGAAGCTTCAGCTAGATACGCCCCGTACCCCAAACCAGCTGGCCACTTGTAATCATGATGTCTTCCTAAGGGTTTGTTCTCAAATTTCAGCAAAACTAGGTGTCGTGGTCGCAAAAAATCTGTCAAAAATGCGTAATGAAGCCATCTTTGTTGGAATGGATAAGGAGGATGTTAAAGTACTTGTTTATTTCTTTAAACCAGCCTCTGTGCTGGGAACCATATCCATACAGGACCTCATCGAAAAGAAAGATAGGTACCAGGCTGAGAGGCTTTGTGTTCTCTGTCCCGGAGGATTCACCGATGAGGCTCATGAATTTGCCCAAAAAAAAGGTATTCACCTCTATGGTAAGCAGGAACTACGAAAGTTGATGTGATGAGAATCAAGTCATTAGGGGGGATCGGTCATGAAGGAACATCTTGATATTCTGGAAAAAAGGAATGAAGCAGCTCTGGAGGGAGGCGGGAAAGAAAGGATTGAAGCTCAGTTAAAAAAGGGTAAGAAATCTGCCAGAGAAAGACTGGAACTTTTATTTGACCCCGGAACTTTTCAGGAATTTGATCGGTTTGTTACCCATGGCTGTCATGACTTTGAAATGGAAAAAAAGAAATTTTACGGGGATGGAGTAGTTACTGGAACCGGTTATGTAAACGGTCGCAGAATCTTTGCATTTTCTCAGGACTTCACCGTATTTGGAGGCTCATTGTCTCTGGCAAACGCAAACAAGATCTGCAAGATTATGGACCTGGCACTGGACAACCTGGTTCCCGTAATAGGGATCAACGATTCCGGCGGTGCAAGAATTCAGGAAGGAGTGGATTCTCTTGGGGGATACGCGGAAATTTTTTGGCGTAATGTAAGAGCTAGTGGCGTGATCCCTCAGATTTCACTCATTATGGGGCCTTGTGCAGGTGGGGCAGTCTATTCACCAGCCATCACTGATTTTGTTTCTATGGTCAAAGGTACCTCCTATATGTTTGTCACGGGTCCAGATGTGGTCAAAGAAGTCACAAACGAAATTATTACGCAGCAGGAATTGGGAGGGGCGGATACCCATGGAGAAATTTCAGGTGTTGCGCATTTTGCTCATGACTCGGAAGAAAAGGCCATCGCTCATCTAAAGGTTCTCCTGAGCTACTTACCCTCAAGCTGGAAGTCACCACAGCCCATTTTGGGTGGAAGGGGAACCGAGCGTCGGGAATGTCCAATTTTGCGGGATCTGGTTCCCTCAAATTCAAATAAACCTTACGATATGGCGCACTTGATTGAGGAAATTGTGGATCAGGATTCTCTTCTTCAGGTTCATGAAAATTACGCTCGAAATATTCTTACGGGGCTGGCGAGGATTGGTGGACGACCTGTTGGTGTAGTAGGAAACAATCCACTACATCTTGCCGGAGTACTAGATATCGCGGCCTCCCAGAAAGCGGCCAGATTTGTACGCTTTTGTGATTGCTACTCCATTCCCATCATTACCTTCGTTGATGTTCCTGGGTTTTTACCTGGAGTAGACCAAGAACATAACGGGATCATAAAAAATGGAGCTAAGCTTCTCTATGCGTATAGTGAGGCGACCACCCCTCTTATCACCACAATCACCCGAAAGGCTTATGGCGGGGCCTATGATGTAATGGCTTCTAAGCACATCAGAGCAGACTTGAATTTTAGTTTTCCAGGTGCGGAAATTGCGGTTATGGGAGCAAAGGGGGCGGTCAATATATTGCATCGTAGGGAGATACAGGCAGATTCAAATGCCCGTGAAGAGTATATAGAACGATACGAGAAGCAGTTTGCTCATCCTTATATTGCCGCGGAGAGGGGCTATGTAGATGAAGTGATAGATCCAGCTCAAACCCGCAATCGAATCTTGGATGGTCTGGAAATTTTCTCCCACAAGCAAGTACTCAGACCAGAGAGAAAACATGGGAACATTCCTCTATAGGAACCAATCCAATTTGGAAAACTAAGTTTAGAGAGGTGCTCAAGTGAGAAAAATACTGATAGCGAACCGTGGTGAATGCGCTCTAAGGCTTCAGAAAACACTTTCAGCTATGGGATATCAATGTGTCATGCTTTTTTCCGAAGAGGATCACGCCTCAAAGCATTGCAGCGTTGGAAATCAGGCATATTCCCTGGGTTCAGGTCCGTCCTCAGAGACATATTTAAACCAGGAGATAATATTTGAAATTGCAAAGTTATCAGGTTGTTTTGGAATTCACCCCGGATATGGATTTTTGGCTGAGAATTCAAGTTTTGCCCATGAATGTGAGAAGGCGGGGCTTCTATGGATCGGACCGTCACCCAAACTGATTCAGTTGTTTGGTGACAAAATTGCTGCTCGCAATGCCATGAAACTCAGGGGTGTTCCCATTCTCCCCGGATCCATGGAGCCCATCAAGAATATCGATTCCATCCAGGACCTGGTAGCCCAATTTCAAGGTCCGGCGCTCCTCAAAGCAGCAGGAGGAGGCGGAGGCAAGGGGATGCGAATCGTAAGGGATCCACGGTTACTGGAAGAGTCCTTCACCCAATGTTCCTCCGAATCTCTTAAATCCTTTGGAGATCCACGGGTTTTTGTGGAAAGATATGTTGAAAAGGCCCGGCATATTGAGATCCAGGTTCTGGGTGACAAGCATGGAAATGCCTGTCATTTTGGGGCACGGGAGTGTTCAGTTCAACGCCGCCATCAAAAAGTTCTGGAAGAAAGTCCTGTACCTGATCTGGATGCAGATATTCTGCAAGAGTTGATTGTCGGGGTTGTTGATGCAACCCGGGACCTGGGGTATGACTCATTGGGTACTTATGAGTTCCTGCTTACACCCGAGGGCGAGTTCTTCTTTCTAGAAACGAACACCAGGCTACAGGTTGAACACTCCGTTACAGAATTGACTTATGGTATCGATCTGGTTGAGTTACAGATGAGATCTGCCCTGGGTGAATCTATAGATCCTGCGCTCTTTTCGATGAGTCCCCGTGGATGGGCAATAGAGGCGCGTATCTATGCCGAGGATCCTCTTGAGAACTTCGCTCCCTCTCCTGGCAAAGTAGAGATGATCAAGATGCCCGATGAAGAGGAAATGAGAATTGACTCCTACTTGAGGGAAGGGGGGGAGGTTCCCGTATTTTTTGATCCCATGGTGGCTAAGACAACAGTCTGGGCAAGGAATCGAAATGCTGCTGTGTTGAAGTTAAAGCGCGTGCTGGGGAATTTTCACCTGGGTGGATTCCCTACCAACATTAGCTTTCACTTATGGCTGCTTGAGCAAGATGCTTTTCTAGACAACGAGGTTGATACGGGTTTTCTTGACCGTAACCAGGAAAAAGTCCATACGGATTTGCTCAGCTTTCGGCAGCGACACGAGGCCGCGGCTGTTGGTATTTCCTACCTCTTGCAAAAAACACATCCTGTTTTTGAAAAGCATGGTCTACATGCCAGTCTCAACGAAAAATTTTTACATTTTGAAATTTCCAACCCTGGTGGAGTGGATGTGGTTCAAATAAATTATAAGGACCAGAGGCCAGTCGAGCTTAAGTTAATGCGGATGGGCGGTGCTGAATTTCAAGCTCTTGTTGATCAGGTTCCGGTCAATGGTGTTTATCGGCGAGAAGAGAATGAAATTCAGATTGGTTTCCAGGGAGAGGTCTTCTCAGTACGGCTATATGCACCTGGAACCATTCCGCTAAAGTTTCTCAAACCCGTTCAAAGAGAAAGGGATGGTGAGGTAGTTTCTCCGATTCAAGGTACAGTCATCAGAATTTTATGCACGACGGAACAAGAAGTTGAAGAAGGGGAACTTCTACTGGTGGTTGAGGCGATGAAGATGGAAAATGAAATCCGGGCTCCCAGGTCGGGAACCTTGGAGTGGATTTTTGAGCAGGAAGGTGTCTCTGTCAGTGGAGGGGATATGCTCGCTCGGATCTCAATTCCTTCAGCAGTTCCAAGAGAGTGAGTAAAAAGAAGAAAATGAGTGAGGTTCAAACCAAGATTTTTCTGATAGATCCTTCCAAGAGAATTCTCAGTCTTGTGTTGGTTTTGAATTCCAGGGGATCTCTTACTAAAGTTACCGATCCAAAGTCTCTGTCTGTTACTTCTTCTGATGGAGAAGTACCTGTGATAGTTGCTGGAGAGGGAATGAAGCCCACGGATTTGAGCAGTCTTCTCGATCGTGTCGGGTCAGATGGGCAGACCTTCAAGTTCCTACTGGCCGTGGGAAAGAGCGAACAGCTTGATCAACCAGGATGGAAGGAGTTGATGGATAGAGCGGATGGAGTACTCATTCTCACCTCTTCAAATGAGGAACTGAATGCTGAAATTGAAAAGGCATTGATTGGGGGCTCTAAGGCACCGACCGATGAAGCTGCTGAAGCACTGAAGTTACTGGAGAACTTTGGTACTACTGGAAATGTATTGAAGGAGGAGGATCTTCAATCTTTGTTAGACACCCTTGATGGATCAGAGACTCCGGGTGGAAAGTCCACATCAAGCCGAAGCAAGCAAGGGGTGCATCCCAGTTCAAAACCAGGAGTGAAGACTCCTTCACCGGGTTCCGCAGTCGACTTTGAGGTAAGTGACAAGGAAGTGCTTAAGAAAAGAATCCTTGAAAATCCGGATGCTTTTTTAGATTTTCTCCTTCAGAAACTGGATTCCACTCAGGATACTTTTGAAAACATCAAGGTTAACTCTGAAATTGTAGGAGATATCGGTGTTGAAACAATTCGAGAACGCAGGGAGCGGCTTGAGAGTGAGATATCTAGGAAAGAATCTGTCCAGAGCGAGACGGATGAAAAAGATAAAGTTCACGAAGAAGAGAGCAGAAAGAAGCCGGCTGAAGAGGCTGGAAAGGTTAAAGGGAGATCTCTAGATAGTCCATCCAAACCGGTTGGGGAGATCAGAAAAGAATGAGTGAATCAGAGCAAAAAATTTTCCTGATAGACCCTGAATCAAAATTGCAGAGTCTTGAGCCGGTTTTGGAATCCAAGGGTTCTCTCACTAAGGTTAGCGATCCAAACACTCTGTCAATCCCAAACTCTGATGAAGAAAACTCCGTGCTTGTAGGTGGCGAAGGGATGGATCCCTCAGATCTGGGTACTCTGCTCAATCAAGTTGGTTCTGATGGTAGAACCCTCAGGTTTTTTCTGGCTGTCGGTACGAGACATCAGTTGGAACAACCTGGCTGGAAGGATTTGGAGGAAAGGGCCTCCGGTGTTTTGATTCTTACTTCCAGCAACGAGGAATTGGGAGTTGAATTTGAAACGGCAATGAAAGAAGCATCTCCTCCACCTTCTGAGGAGGCAACTGAAGCCTTGAAGTTACTTGAGAATTTCGATCCGAATAAGAAAGTATCCCAGGGGGAAGAGGTACAGACTTTGTTGGACACCCTGGATGGTTCAGATGAGGAAAGGTCCGCAAGCATAGCATCCAGAAAGAGGAAGGGCTCAGGGTCCCGGTCCAGTTCCAGCTCTTCTCAGAGCAGACCTACATCAACCTCCACAGTAAGCGACCCAGAAGTTCTCAGGGAGCAGTTAGATCAGAATCCCGATGCTTTTCTGGAATCTCTCCTCCAAGAAATGGAGGGTGTTCAGAAGGCTTTTGAAGGTATTGAAATCAGTTCAGAAATCGTTGGAGACATAGGTGTAGAAACGGTCAGCAAACGCAGGGATCGTATGGACAAGGAGGCGTCTGCGAAGGAAAAACCCGAGTCTTCTACCGGTCCCTCAGGTTTTGATGAGAACTTCATGGAGGATGATCCTCTTGAGTCCCGAATTGAGAAGATGGAATCAGGCACTCTCGGAGATGAGGATCTCAGTGAACCGCCTGACGATATGGGTGAGGAATTAGGGAAAAAGAAGGGGGCGGGAAAGAAGGACAGCAAGATTTCAAAAGAGGTTTATCCCAGGAAAAGGCGTCCCAATGATCCCTATTTGAAAATCATTATTCCACCGGATCTGCTTGATGCCAGGATGGTCCTTTATCCTCATGATAGCGATCTTCATCAATCTGATGAAATCAAGGCGGAGCTAGAAAAACAGGGAGTTGTGTATGGTGTGAACACGGCAGCTATTGAGCAGTTCCTGCGACAGGTAAATGAACGTAGGGAACCTGTTTTAGGTGAAATCATTGCTAAGGGAAAGCCGCCCCTGGACGCACAGGATGCCCAGGTGGACTTTGAATTTGAATTAGACAATGTAATCTACCTTGACGAGGATGTGGAAGGTCGAATCGACTATCGCGACATGTACAAGATTGATTGTGTGGAAGCAGGTGATTTACTAGCAACTATTTGCCCGGCAACTGAACCTGAAGACGGAATTTCGGTATTTGGAGAACCAATTGTCGGTAAAGTTGGCAAGGAAAGCCGAATTGTTGCCGCTCGTAATGTGCGCTATGACGCTAACGAACGAAAATTCTACGCTGAAACCGCCGGACAGCCATGCGTGAAAGGGATTAAACTTACAGTTCTACCTGTGTATACCGTCCCCCATGACGTCGATTATTCCACTGGAAATATCGATTTTCTGGGAACCGTGATTGTAGCAGGAAATGTTGCCGGGGGCTTTCGAGTGAGGGCTTCTGAAGATGTACGGGTCATGGGTGTGGTGGAGGGGGCCGTAATACACGCGGGTGGTGAGGTCTTCGTGAAAAGAGGATTCGTGGGAGGTGATCGAGGCAAAATCCTGGCCAAAAAGAAAATTGTAATCCGGCACGGTTCATCGGCAAATCTTTATTCGGAGTCCGATATTTATGTGGAAGATTCTCTCTTAAATTGTGATGTTACCTGTAAGGGGAAGGTCAGGGTCATTAAAGGAAAGGGCTCTATTATAGGGGGTACGATAAGGGCGGTTAAGGGCATTGAGTGTCTCCTTTTGGGAGCGGAAATTGGAACCAATACAAATGCGGTAGTGGGGGAACATTTTCTTACTCGCCGTATGCTCAATCAAGTGAATGATCAAATGCAGGAGCAACAGAAAAAGATCAACGAGACCCAGAATGGAATTGAACTCTTTTCCTCATCTCTGGGTGATAAGAATTTAATGAGCCCGGACCAAATGCTTAAAGTGAAGCAGTTGAAAGAGAAGTTGAAAAAACTTCAGGATGAACAAAAGGGTCTGCAAAAGAAAAAGGACGAGCTTATGAAGAGCTTCAAGAAGAAGTGTCTTGCCCGAGTTTTGGTAAGAAGTTTCGCTCATCCTGGTGTAATTGTCCGCACAGGAAATGCGGTTCTTAAACTGCAGGATAAGGCGGCTCACTGCAGTTTTTACGAAGACCCTAATCAGGTCGCTGTCAAAGTAGGACCCTTCGAACGGCGAGATGTTAAGTAGTGAACCGAGGACCAAAACTTAGGTGTTTGTCTGAAAGCCCATAAGCAGCGCATAGTCGGGGATCACTCCTAGAACTATGCGATGCATAGCCCGTCGTCGCGATCCCCGACTATGCACTACTTCTGAACTCTCAGCCAAACACCACGTTTCGGTCCTCGATTCACGATCAGTTTTTGATTTCACTTTTTGTCGCTTTGCGCCTCATTTCTGGGGTAATTCGGATCCCGATCTGGCATCCGGTGAGTCCGCCCTCTAGCCGGGCTTTGGCCTAATTCTGGCTCATGACTCCTGACTCCAGAATTCTTTCTCGTTTATCTTGCTACTTCTTTTGATAAAGACCTTGAAATTCCTTATACTAAGCCCCGAAATAGGAATCATTTATGGCAATGTCTTCAGAACGACGGGATGAGTTCTTTGAAATCTGTCAGCGAAAGCTTGAAAAAGTTCGGCTTACGGTGGTGGGTAGAGAAGACATTTCCTTTCCTTCAAAACTTCATTCTATCAATGTTCATGACGACGCGATTTTGTTGACTTTAAAGCAGGTTCAAGAAGAAGAATTACCCATTGAAAAAGGATCCAAGCTATCTTTTCAGGGTGGGCTCAATAATGGACAGCAAGTTGTTTGTGAGCTTACGGTTCGTTCTGTTCATATCTCCGAAAATCATCAAAAGCCTTCTCTTGTACGGGTTTCCTGGCCTGACGAGTTTGAACGCAAGCAGATGAGGCAGGATGTGCGGATCAAAACAGCTTTAAAAGTGTTCTATACCGAGGAACTCAGTGCCTATGGCCGCATGGATCCTGAAAAGCAATTCACGGGGGTAATTTCTGATATATCCAAGGGGGGAGCCTTTATCCTGACTCGTGAGAAGGTGTTGTACAAAGGGCAAACCCTCTATCTTTATCTTTATATTGTAGATAGTAAAGTGGATATCAACTCGCTGATTCCCTGCCGGGTTGTTCTGGTAAAATCCGTTGGTCAGGGGAAAAATACGCGCTGTCATGGGATGGCTGTGAATTTCTTAAAATTATCCCGTTCGACCGAAGCAAATCTCATCAATTGGATTTATGAGCAACAGCGGCTCATGCTGGCAGAGCGAGTAGCGATCAAAAAAGCAGAGGAAGATGAGGATGAGTCGGAAGCAGGGGATGAGGAGGGAATGATTGAATGAAAGATCCAAAGGAAACAACCATTTTGATTGTGGATGATGAGGAAAACATCCTTAAGGCCTATAGCCGGATTTTGAACGGCGCGGGATACCAGACTCTTTCTGCTGGCAATGTACAGGAAGCCAGGGAGATATTGGCAAAACAGCATCTTGATTTGGTGATTTCTGATATTCGAATGCCGGAAGAAGACGGCATGTCGTTGCTGGATTTCATGAGCTACTTTTATCCCCGAGTCGGTGTCATTATGATTACTGGAAACCCTGGGATGAGAACAGATATTCAGGTCTATCTTGGCGGTGCAATAGACTTTCTGCTGAAGCCAGTTGATAACGAAGATCTCCTGGAATCAGTCCGCAGATGTACTTCTGTTGAAGTGGATCATAATGATGAATCAGGCGAGGCAATTGATAAGCTTATCGATGCTCTGAAGGAACTTCAAACATAAGATGAAATTCTCTTTTTATCTTACTTTCCTGTTCACCGTTTTTCTAATCTTACCTGTTGAGGGTGCTTGTGCATCCTTTGAGGCTGGAAATGAGCTCTACTTTCAAGAAAGATACGAGGATGCTCTTGAGGAATACCAAAAATGTCTGGATAACGAGGTATTTTCGCTCTTTTATAACATGGCGAATACCTACTATAAACTTAAGAAATTTGGACTGGCTAAGCTCTACTATGAAAAGGCGAAACTTCTTTCGCCTAATGAGAGAAACCTGATTTACAATTTAGATATCCTCGCTGAAAAACTCATTGATGAAGAAGATTCCCATCTTCAAATCCACCTTCCTTTATCCAAGACAAGCGCTCTACAGGTCCTTTTTCTTTTGAGTCTGGTTGGTTCGGTACTCTTTCTTAGACGCAACTCATTAGGACCCTGGGGATATCGAGTGATCCTGATCGCTATTCTGTCCTTTATAGTCTATGCCCGTCATGCGATAAATCCTCCCAAAAACCTGGGCATTATCACCAGTCAGCGAGCGTCCCTTTATTCCAATCGGAACCTGAGTTCAGCGGTCACAGCTAAAATACATGAAGGAAAGTCTCTGCGAATTCTTGAAGAGGGGCAAGCCTGGCTCCTGGTGGAGTTGGGTGAAGGTGTTAAAGGCTGGATTCCACGAGAAAGCGTGGGCCGTATTTGAGGAGAGCTTATGGCCTGGAAGCAATATTTGTTAACCAAAGAGTATGAATATCATAAGCAGGATGGTGAACGGCTACTTCTGGATGGTAGGCCAGGTGAGGCCAGGATTGAACTGGAACGAGCCCTGGAAATCCTCCGCAGTATGAAGTCTGAGGAAGAAAAAGGCCTGGAGAGCAAGCTAGAGTCTATTTCCCTGAAACTAACCGATCAAAATCTTGAAAAAGCCCGAGAATTCTGGGCCGATGGAGATCATGATACCGCTCTTAACTACTTCCAAAGTGCCTTGGGGATAGTGCGAAGTGCCCATATCAGGGATGAAATCCTAATTGAGATATCACGCCTGAAGCTGGAGATTGAACCCGTGGAGCAGATCGAGGCTCTGGAAAAAGAAGTGAGGGAGAATCCTTCTGAGCTAAACCGGATTTTTGAGCTGGCCATGGAGTACGCGCTATCAGGTTACTACGAGCGAGCTGTGTTTGAATTGCTGAAGATCCTGGAAGAAGACCCGGAAAATGAAGAGTGCCTGCTCAGGGTCGGAAACGCTTGTTTTGATGGTGGGCGTTTCCTCGAAGCCGAAGAATACCTGCGAAAAGGGCTTGCGTTAGACGGTGATTTTAGGAGTAGGTTTCTCTATCGCCTCGGTAGACTAGCGGTTCATTCCCAACGTTATGGAGAAGCGGAAGATTGCTTTCATGCAGCTCTGGAGCTGGATTCGAAAGATCTTGATTCGCTCATGTCCATGGCAAGGTTGTACAAAAAAACCGGAGATTGGGAAAAGGCTATCGATTTTTTCGAAAGGGTCCTTTCAGTCGATCCAGATGATGGGGATACCCTCGTGGAAGTCGCTGAAATGTGGGAAGAGCACCATTTCATAAAAAATGCCCGGGAAGTCTGGACAGAAATATTAGATAAGGACACAGACGAAGAATGCAAAGAACTGGCTAAAGAAAAACTGTCCTTCTACGAAGGGCAGATTTAATTACAGTAGCCAGTATCTAGTCAAAGGTTCTCGGTTAAGGATTACATTCTGTCCGGATCAAGGAAGCAATGGAATCCATGGAAACAATAGAATCAAGCAAGATCTCGCCATATAGGCGAGACATTTTTATGACATGAAGAGTCACCTATGAAGGTGGCGAAATCATCTTTGAAGCTCTGGGAGTCGACTTTCAATGATTCCTCATCGACCCAAGGATTAGCCCATCAACCATTCCATGGATTCCAATGTTTCTATTGTTTCCATTGATTCTCATAGGTTATCGCTTAACCGATAACCTATGACTACTAACTACTATCTAGTTTATCTCTTGATTGAAATTCCGGTTTGCAAAACCGAATCCGTCGTGGTGATGACCTTGGAGTTTGCCTGAAATGCTCTCTGGGTAATGATGAGATTGGTGAATTCGTTAATCAGATTCACATTGGAATGCTCCTGTATTCCAGGATGAACGAGTCCTCGCGTAAAGGAATTCGGGATTCCGATGGAGTTTTCATCCACCCCGGTATTATCCCCAATTCGAAACAGATTCGTTCCCTGTTTCACCAATCCGCTAGTATTTCTAAATACAGCCAGGCCAAGTTGCCCAATCTCTCTAAATTGTTTGTTTGTATAGTTGCCAACGAGAACGCCATCTCCGGTGGAAGTGATAGAAGTTTTCTTTAGAAGTCCATCTACGTATCCGTTTTGTTCACGCACCGCAGTGGAAAATTCTCCCCCAAAACCGCTGATCAGGCTCATATCCATTTTCATCTCAATGGTTCCCTGGTCCGAATCCAGGGATCGGCGGAAACTGGATCGAACACCATCAAACAGGCTTAAGGGAACGGGGGAACTGACGCTGCCTTGTGGCAGCGAACCGGTCACTGTGGGAGTGACACTCCTTTGTGGATCCAGGTTTCCGTCCCTATCAAAAACAAGAGTTCCTTGATTGGATTGCGAAAAAATCTGCCGATTAATTTTCCTGAGATCGTTTAACTTAAGATTATTGGGCTCCTCAATTCGATTGGTCGGGTCATTGGCTAATGCCAGTACATGTTCGTTGGAGGCTGGTAGGAGAAGTTCATAGCGAAATCCAGCCCCTTCAGGTGTGACATAGATATCAAGGGGAAGATTGGTGCTTCCGTCTGGGGTATTGAGTGTTGTGCTTCCCACCTTCTGAGTCTCAATTATCTGGGCATTTCCTACTACATCAGGAATAATGGATTTCTCCTTGTCGGGAAAACCATTTTCCGAGAAATGAATAAGACCCACACGACTTAAACCAAATACTGCATCTTTAGCCTTTTCAAGATCTACGGCGGCAGGGCGGTCCGGATTTTGGACTCCATTGAGAGGATTTCTAAGATAGCTTTGAATTAGAGGGTCATCCTCAGATAAGGATACTCTGTACTCCCATCGATTCGTGGCAGTATCGATATGTTCGAAATCATAGCCGATGTCATGGGCAACGCCCTTGCTGTCCACGACCTCGCTAAAGACCTGGTGAACAGTGCCTTTTGTATACTCGGAGGATAGCCTTACAGGATCCTGATCTTCAAATCCTTCGTCTCCTGGTCTTCCAGGACGAATGAGGTGATTGAGAAGGATTTGAGTCGAGGTGGCATCACTTTTCAGGGGAAGGGTGGTGGTGACGGCCAGTCTCTCAAAAGTCCCGTCGGGCATTTCAGAATTATACGTATAAGTAACGTGACGTTGTCTTCCTTGTTCATCGGTTGAAACTTCTACTCCTTCCTGTTCAGGGACGACCCAGTTGACAACATTACCAAGACTGTCAACTTCCAGTTCTGCCTTGAATGCGGGTTGTTTGTTCTGGATTATCTGATATTCGAAGGACTGGGGACCAAGAGTTTTCCAACGGGTATCAAGAACCTGTTCCCGTCCATTGGCGTCCGTTAACTTTCCAAGGTTTTTGACGACTTGGATTTTTCGATCACTGGAATCAGAGTTTAGATTTGAAGCAAAGTTAACGAGATTGGTAGACCGAAAGGGCAAAAATTCCAGGTGCTTAAAAGTGATTCTCTCCAGGTCTGTGCCTATTTCAACCGAGGTTGTTCCATCAGGATTCAAATCTGCTTTATATCCCTTGATAAAGGAACTGGTACTAGTCTGGATAAGGTTTTTGTCCCGATCCAAGGTCATGGTTCCGTCTCGCGTATATAGTTGTCTTCCGTCATTTTCCACGATGAAGTAACCGCTGTTCTGCACGGCGAGATCAAGAGAATTTCCTGTTTGTACATATTCACCGGGACGAGAATCGATAAATGCCTCCATGGCACGAATCCCAAAACCTCTATTGAGTTCATCAACAGTGGAGGTATTGCCTGGTGCATCGGTGGCATGGGTGACCTGATCAAGATAGGATTCAAACGATTGGGTGTAGGAGCGTTTAAATCCCACGGTACCGATATTGGCTATATTATTGGAAATGACATTAAGTCTTACTTGATGTCCCCTTACACCGGTGTGGCCCCCACGAATATAATCAAGCAGTGCCATGGTTCCTCCCTGGAAATTTGACCGTCCATGGCCCGCGAGAGTTGAACGATGTTCAACTCATCCCACATCTTGTGAGACCAAAAAGTTAAGAGCAAAAGAGGTTTTGGCTTGCCCGCAGAGCCGAACTAACCAGAATCCAATGGATTCCCTAATTCATTTGTTTACCAGTGAATAGAGCCCAAATAACAATCAGACACTCTTTTTGCTGTTACTTATATCGGCAAATTTCCTGAGTTCCCTAAATTTCTGGTATCTTAATGGCTCCATTTCATGAGATTTCTTGCACCCTTTATTCCCCTTTTTCGTTCAAAGGCGTTTGGGTCTCTCTGTCTGTGGATAATTTTATTGATGATTACGGCTGTTTTATTGCTCGAGACTAATTCTTACCTGAATCGCCTGGAATATTCCTATCGAATCCACCAGTTAGCTACACCGGAGGATACAGGTTTTAGAAATCTGAAAAGGATGTTTCGATTTAGTGCCGCGATCCTAATGTTGGGACTTTATATCAGCGGAGGATTGCTAATTAAAGCGGAGGTGAACCATGAATCTGAAACAAAGTGAGTCGTATTTTGAAGAGGCAGTTCAATTTATGCCGGGAGGAGTAAACTCTCCCGTTCGTTCCTATCCTGGCATGGGTGTGGTTCCACCGGTTCTGGTGCGTGGAGAGGGGCCGTGGGTCTACGATCTTGATCAAAATAGATACCTTGATTTTGTACTCTCCTGGGGACCGCTGATTTTAGGTCATACGCCCAATTCCGTAGTGAAGGCTATTCAAGAGCAGGCTGGTTTAGGTACGAGCTTTGGTGCTCCAACACCAGGGGAGCTTGAGTTAACCCGGCTTATTCATGAGATCTTTCCTTGTATGGAGATGAGCAGGCTGGTGAGTTCAGGTACGGAAGCCACTATGAGTGCTCTTCGACTGGCCCGGGGAGTCACGAACAGAAAAAAGATTATCAAGTTTGACGGTTGTTACCACGGGCATGGGGACTCTCTTTTGGTGCAGGCTGGCTCCGGTGCTCTCACCCATGGAGAGCCAAATTCGCCCGGAGTACTGAAGGAACTAGCAGAGCATACTCTCATAGCTAGTTTCAACGATTTGAAATCAGTGGAGAGCCTGTTTCACAGTTTTCCCGAGGATATCGCTGCACTTATCGTGGAGCCAGTCCCCGGAAATATGGGGCTTATTCTTCCAGATCCCGGATTTCTGGAAGGATTACGGAAGCTTTGTACCAATTTTGGTACGATCTTAATTTTTGATGAAGTCATGAGTGGTTTCAGAGTGGGATTTGGGGGGGCCGTAGAGAAGTTTGGTATCAAGCCAGACCTGGTCTGCCTGGGAAAGGTTTTGGGGGGAGGGATGCCCCTGGCTGCCTATGGCGGTGGGAGAGACCTGATGAGGCATCTGAGTCCAACCGGTACTGTATATCAGGCCGGGACTCTGTCAGGGAATCCGCTTGCTGTTCAGGCCGGTCTGGCAACTCTTAAAGACCTCAAGCAGTTTTCCTACAATAAATTTGAGGAGATCTCAGAGACGCTTGTCAAAGAAATGAAGGATATCGCCAGCAGTCATCGCATTGATTTGGAGGCAAATTCCTGCGGATCCATGTTCTGTGCTTTTTTTACTAAGGGAGAAGTTCGTAACCGCGAAGATGTTAGCGCTTGTGACATGGATCGTTTCAAAAAGTATTTCGTGGGTATGCTCTCTGAAGGTATCTATCTCGCTCCGTCTCAATTCGAGGCATGTTTTCTTTCTACGGAGCATACCAGAAGCCTTGTAGATGACTTTCTGAAGCGCTTTGACAGTGTGTGTAAAACGCTGGTTTAAAGCAATCCTCACGCCATTGTCTCAGAGAACTTGATGCTGTCACTGTAATCAATCATTCATAATGCGCTTGAATAAAGGTTTTTCAGGGATCTTTATCCTTGAAATCTAGTGCTTCGACTCATTAGAATATGGTGACTCTGGAGCCCCGCAATGACCTTGGGAACAAAGCAAATTCTTGGCGTACATAAAATCATTAGATCCCGCGAAGTAGATTGCTCCCCTTTTCTGGTTAAACACCTTTTTCACGCTGAGTCTTCAGTGGTGAATTCCTCCTTGCTGTGTTTCAAGAAGCTTAGAGTCACGGGGCTGTCCGAACATTATGAAAATTTATACAAGGGCTCAGCAGATGGTGTTCGCTGTAAAATCCTGGACAATGTACGAGCTTTTCCCAAGTACGAATATAAAGACTTTTTACTGAATATTCTTCCCAGGGAGGCTTCCTCCATAGTAAAGGAAAAGACGATTCTTGCCATGGGAGCTCTATCGGGGAAAGGTGAGTTGGAACTGCTCAATGACCTGAGGGATCGTGTAGGAATCGGAACTTCCTCAGACAAAATTTGTGAAAGAGCCATTGAGGCTTTGTTTTTAGCTGGAGATCTTGATTTTCTGTCAACCCTTTGTATTAAGTTCATCTCAGTGGACGAAAGTGATTGGAGGGCCCGAAAAATCTTGGATAGTTTCTGGGGAAATCCTAATAAAGGAGCATTTTCCAAAATTTATAGGCACTTTAAGAAGGTTCACAATCCTCTTTCTGAACATGGTCTCTGTCTACTTAGAGGACTTTTTGGATGCTATGAACGGGACTCAGAAACAGAACATCTGCTCATCGAGCTAAAGGAATGGATCATTGAACTTAGCGGCTCCCAGAATCCTAAAGAAGCGGAATTTGCACTTAATTTTTTGACCTCGATGAATTCCTATGATGATCCATCATTTGCCGTTAGTGCGCTGATGGTTTTTGTCACAGCACCCCTGCATACTCCGAAGATGGAGCAACAGCGCTCAGAAGTATTTGGCAGGCTCTTGGGTTCAATCAAAGATCAATGCGGCACAAAGTTAACCCTCGCATTGACCCTTACCCTGGAATCTACAGTCATGGGAATCCATGAAGTACTGGAGCGTAAGTATAAAGAACGTTTGGATCGAGAGAGTCGTCCTGGCGGTGAGGTACGTACCAATTTTCTGGACTTCTTTGAATCCCTGGGACACGAGCGGATTCTGGAAATGGTGGTAAAGTACCTCAAAACCACCCCCATTGATGTGGATCAACGAAATATGATCCTCTCAATTCTCAATAAGCTCAGGCCTACTTTTTCAAACCAGCAAAAGCAGAGGCTTGCATCGGTAGTGAAGCTATTGATGGAAGAAAGTAATCGGATCCGAGCCGTTCTTGCTGTGGAATGCTCTAAGATCAACTTTGACGAGGCGGCGGAACGTTTGTTTCGAAGGTTGAAGTACTTGTCACCTCATATGGGTCTTTTTACCAAAGATCGCCTTTGGGAAACCCTCTTAAAGATTGTTTCCATATCAAAGAATTTCCAAGTAACTGAATCACTCCGCAGAGATCTACTCAAACCACTGTTGTACTCAGGACGGGAAAATGCAATTCAACTTGTTTTTGAAGCGCTTCCTAAGGAGAGTGAGGCCTTTCAGGATAAGCTTTTCTATGATCTGCCGTCCCTCGTACTTTATGATTTAAATTTCTTGAAGAGTCGTTTTGGAAAGGAGGTTCACCCACTGAGATTTCTTCGCAGTGTGGTTAAAGTTCTCCAGAAGGTAAATCACATTAATGATCCAGATTGGATGCGGATACTAATCCAGTTGGAAACGGGATCATTTGGGCAAATCACGGAAGAACTCAGGCAATCAATTCAACAGATGATTTGTACCAGTGATCCGTCGGCAGGTTTACAGCACCTATCGCAGAAGGCAAAGCAGCAGAAATATCAGATAGATGATTATGACTTAAAAATGGTAGGTGTTGTTGCTGAGGGAATGATAGGGAACAAAAGTAAGGAGCGTGAAGTTCGTTATCTAAAAGATCTAATCTTTGGTATTCTCAAAGAGGGTCCGGAAAGGCTTAAACCCGAATTATCTGTGTATCTGAATCAGCTTGGCGAGGAATTCGGCCTGATTAATGTTGTTCAATACCTCGATAGCCCTGATAAAGTTGTGCTGTGCAGGGCAATTGAAGCCTGCAAATCATTGCGTTTTGGAAAGCCTTGGAAGCGAATTTTTTACTTTCTGGAATCAGATGATTTTCTGGTGCAGAATGCCGTAGTTTCCTTTTTTGATCGTGATTATCCTGAATTTGGAAAAGGGGAAGTAAAGCGGGTTATCGAGAGCTTTCTTGAAGGTAAGAAAGAGTTGGTCGACGAAGAAATCATCGATGCAGCCACTATCTCCCGCATTGTCACGACTTTGGAGACTTCTACACTTGAAAACACCTCTACCTTTGGCCGCGACCAAAATATGAAGGAACTGACCATTTTCTTTATTGATATCGCTGGCTACACGAAGAGGTCTAGTACCTCCACCATTGGAGATGTGATGTCAATGTTGGAGGATTTCGGCAAAATCATTGAACCCATCGGAAACCAATTCGGTGGAACTCTCATAAAGAAAATCGGCGATTGCTTCATGTACACCTTCGAAAATCGACTGGGGTCAGTGCTTTTTTCACTACAGGTTCAAAGGGAACTGCGAAAGTACAATGAATTTCGTGTTGAGACCGAAAAACTGCGTACCAGAATCGGCCTCAATACTGGTAAAGTTTATCTGAAGGAAGGGGATGTTTACGGGGATCCTGTAAATACAGCATCTAGAGTAGAATCAAAAGCACCGCTGGATGGAACTCTTGCCAATGAAACCACTTTCAATGGCCTTGAGGATCTACTGGTTTTTGAAAAAATGGAACCAATTACAGTGAAGGGAATTTCTCATCCCCTTCAGACTTATCACATAACCGATGCCAAGTCAGGAGTAGAGGAATCCTATCTAAAGAGCATTGCTTCCAAGACATCTGGTGTCCAGGCGAAATCAGGCTGATCGTCGTGAGCAGCATCAATGCCTCAATGTATATTATGGAGAGAGTCTGGCAAGTCGATGTCAGAGATTGCCAGACAACTTAACATTCATTCCCTATGATTACCGTTCCAATAGAAGAATTGCAGGAAGGAATGATTCTTGAAGAGGATCTAGTGCAGAATGCTGCCGTGATCGTACCCAAGCATACGGTCCTTAAAGCTGTACATCTCACCCAGTTAAAGAAATTTGATATTACCGATGTCATGATCCGGGATGTTGAGGGTGACAAACAAGTCCAAGAAAAATTGAATCAGGCTCCCAAGGCGGTTCAAGGATTGAGTAAAAAGTTCTTCCGACAGCAAGAGTACATTTGTATCCAGGGAGAGCCATCTGAAGAGATTCACATTCTTACGGAAGGGGAATTGGAAGTCATCTTTACGGACCCCGCTTTGTTTAGCGATCAGATGGATGCTGTAGACAAGATTCCCATTATTGAGAAACACGGGAAGAAAATCTCAACCATCAAGGGACAGATGGTTAATTTTGGGGAATTGGGTGCTCTCCTCGGTGAGAGAAGAACTGCGACTATCGTGGTGGCTAAGGATGCGGTGATAGCCAGTATTCCCACGGTAGGCGACAGCTTTAACCGTACCATTATGCGCAACGCGCGCCTGGGCTTAAATATTTCCATCACGATATCGAAGCGTTTGAAAGATGTGAATGTTTACATAGCCAAATACAATAATATTCTCTCTCAGGTAGACCATATGATCCGTGAGTTTTCCACGATCTATGTCACGGTTTCAGGTAAGATCCTAAAACAGGTAGTGGCGACACATGATCAAAGCCTGCAAAACATCCATGAGGAATGTAAAAAGTCTCCTCTCTATAGCAGATTGCTCAAGTTTCGACATCAATCCATCGATTCTTCCGCCATGACATCAGATGAAGATGTAATTGGTGAAGATGATCCTATTTTTAGTGAAGGGAACCTTATCTCGAAAAAGGCCGGGGAGCTAATCTGCTACAAGGGAGAGGTTGGCAATAAGATGTACATCCTTGTTTCCGGGAGGCTTGGCGTTTACATCGGAGATAAGATGGTCGCCTGTTACGATAAGAAGGGCGAGGTCATCGGTGAAATCAGTGTCCTGCTTGGATATGCTTCTAAGGGGCGTGGGTTCGACAAAAGAACCGCTACTGTGAAAGCGATTTCAAGAAGTCGGCTTATGTGTGTGGATGCCGATGAAATTGACGAACTTGTTCAGTCGAATCCCTCCATGATTCTTCATTTCACCAAAAAACTTGCTGATCGCTTGCGCTCCTGTAATACCGTCTTTATTGAAGCTCAGCGTGATGTAGAATCCTATATGAAGAAGTTGGCTCGTGAGGATGGCTCCTGCGGTGCTGAAATCTCTCGAATTTTAGATCTTTTCACTGACAATGTAAATCTCATTGAACTTTGTTCCAATGAGGTAAAGGTTCTCAAGAAAATGCATGAAGCAATAGAGTCCAAGTACGATATTCTCAGTGAGCAGCTTGGAAATCTTTCCGTCTAGTCAAGGCCTCTTCCCATGGAAATCGAGAAGTGGATTCACTTCGATAAAATCAATTCAACTTCGAGTTGGCTAAAAGACCACTACGAATCCCTGCCTGTAAATTCTACGGTTGTATGGGCAAAACAACAAACTGCTGGTCGAGGCCGATTTGAGCGCGTTTGGAACTCCACACCAGGTGGATTATACTTTTCGGTGCTACTACTTCCAGACCTTGAGAAAATTCAGCCAGAAGAGCTTGTGATTTCCTTTAGCGAATTCCTAATTGGGTTTGCCCGTGAAAAATGGGGGCTGAATTTCTGGATGAAACCTCCCAATGACGTATATTATCGAGATAGAAAGCTGTCTGGAATCTTGATTGAGAACATATTTTTGGGAGAGAAGTTGGAAGCCTGTATCTTTGGAGTAGGATTGAATGTAAATCAAAGCTTTAATTTACAGTTTTCCGAAGTTTCAGGTTATTTTCCCGTTTCACTGAGCGAGATTCTCGAACAAAATTTGGAATTAGAAGGGCTTTTAAGGGAGATGGTCAGCATGTGGCAGCCACCTCTTAACCTATAGCATGAAACGAATCATTGTTGAGCATCTTGTGGGTTCTCAGGTCTTCTCCAAAGAAGAGGTTGAGTCCTGTGTCTACTTTCTTGACACCGCTGAAAGCTCCCTTTCGGAAGGCTTTCCGAGTCAATTCCTTTTGGGTAATCTCCAAAATCTGGCCTTTTGGAATCTATTGAGTCTGGAGCAGGATCTCTACCAGAAGTTACCGGAGTTTTCCAACCTTGAGCCCCTGAGTTATGTTCCCGTATCCAGAGAGTTGATTGAATCAGTAGAGACAAGATTGGACTCTGAAATCGATGTACCTATGGAGGGGATGGGTTCTGGGAGAAGGAATTTTGGGTGGGAAAAATTCTTATTGCTTGTCTATGCAAAACTTTTTGGGAAGCAGTCTGATCTTCTGCGTGTTGAAATGAAAAAACTGTTTGATCTCCAGCTTCGAGAAGAGCATTTCCATTCCATTCCATCGGGTATGGAAATCAGTCTTCCCCTCGATGCTATGCCTCATCTGGCTACACTGATTCAAACCTTTTTTCAAGAACGGCAGGTTTCCTTTCAAAATGGCCCCTTAAAGTTTACAAAGCAGTCTCTGGAGGATTTTGGAATTCATTTTCCAAAGGGATGTTTTTATGAATCCAGCGGATACGGAATCCATTGTTTTTATCTTTCCGAATTAAATACCCTATTTCTTTTTCATACATCTTCCAGGTTTCCAGTGGTCTGGTATGTGTTTTTGAGAATGCTCTCAGAAATGAATTTTTTCTCAAGTGATTTGGACCCTTATTTGTCTAAATTGGAAGAGAGCCTACGACTCTACCCCTGGGCGGGAATTGAGTCACACTCTTGAATCGGGAAATCCTCCTTCACCCCTGAATTCCTCAACTCTCTTTAAGATTTTTCGGACCTAATGCCGATAGATCGAATAAGCATAGTTGACGACAGTGATTAACTGCCCCATGGATGCGGGCTTTGTCCAAGATCAAAGAAACCACAGAGGGTTTCAGAAGATGTTGGAGGGGTGTCCATGGGATTTCGAATCAACAACAACATTAGCGCTCTGGTTGCTCAGGGCAACCTTCTGAAGAACCAGAATTCACTGACAACCTCAATTGAGCGACTGTCTAGCGGTCTTAGAATCAATCGAGGCGCTGACGATGCCGCCGGGCTTACGATTTCCGAAAAGCTTCGAGGTCAGATCAAGGGTCTGAATCGTGCTATCTTCAATGCTCAGGATGGGATCTCTCTCATTCAAACAGCAGAGGGTGCGTTAAATGAAGACGCGACCATCCTCAATCGAATCAGGGAACTGACAATCCAGTCTTCCAATGACACCCTCACCACCAACGACAGGTTGGAGATTCAAAGAGAAGTGGATCAACTCGTTGATGAAATGGATCGTATTGCCAATTCCACTGAATTCAATACCAAGAAGTTACTGGATGGTACCGCAACTGCAATTATAAGCGTAAACGCAGATGGCTTAGACGGTGTTCAGGTTGGTTCTACCCAGTCTTCATCGGGAGACTACACTGTGGAAGTAGTACTCGCGTCACGAGGAGAACGTCAACATCAGGCTTCCAACATACTTAAGCAGGATGAGAATGGAAATCTTGCCACTGGTGAGACATCCCTCGGTGATTTGGAATCCTTCTATGACAACGAGCGAAACCCCATCCTCCGCGATCCCGTAACTCTGACAATTCGCGGAAACGCCAACGCGGCTAACATTACTCTCTCCTCGGATATTACAATTGATGAATTTATCGTTGATGTAAAAGACGCGATCAATTCCGATGAGTCCGATGGCGGTCTGGGAATCAAAGGGGCTGACGTGGCCTTCAATTCCAGAACGGGTCAAATCACGATTGTTTCGGGACTGGAAGGCTTTACGGGAGATATTTCCTTTGCTTCAGATGAAGACCTGATTAAGGCTTTTGGATTCCAGGAAACCATTCCATCAGAGGATCCTGCTTACAGGGCGACCGCTACCCAGCAGGGAGTCACAGACCCCATCGTCTCAGAAGCATCCACGACCACAGATCGATTCTCAGGGGTCATTCCTGGGGTTGACCTCAGGTTTCAGCCACCTACTAGTGCCTTCATTGAGGGTGATCTGAATCCCGTGGACGTAATCAAGGTAGGCAATACAGACATTACCTTCACCTTTGCGGATACAAATTCTGAGCAGTCTGAAGCCATGCCCTCCGATCCTGTATCCGTGACCTTGCTGGCAGATACGAGTTATTCACTGGTATCGATTCAGGATATTGTTAATTCCAATGTTCAAACGGGTATAGATAAGGTGACCGGGCTTCGTTTCACAGGTGACCCCAATGGTACCTATAACCCTCCAAACGTTCGGGCATCCTTTCGCGGAAATGACCTTATCCTCACGGCTGGGGTCACTGGATCTTCTTCCCGAATTAGTATCTATGGGGCTTCCACTGCTGCCACCAATATCCTGGGACTACAAAATGGAGTATTCCTGGGTAACCAGGGGGAGAAGGCAAGAATTACTGGGACAAAAGATGTATCCACTGGATTTACTGTGGGCACCCAGGCCTTATCTTTTGAGATCACCGGTCCTGATAATAGAAGTTCAGGAATTTTGAATAGTCCTGGCGGACGAATTGATTTTTCCGCCAATTCAAATGTCTCAGCGACAAGTCTGACTGAAGTGATCACGAACCAGCTTCGCTCACAGAATATTCTTGCCGAGGCGGTAATCAACGCCAATGGAAATCTTATTATACAGTCTCTTGAAGATGGTGAAGATACTAACCTTATTCTAAATCTTATTTCAGGGAACCTCTCTGAGCTGGGTTTGGTGGACGGGGTTTCAGATCGAGGTGAGGGCGGCAGTCAGGCAGAATTAGTCGGGAATACCAATGAGTCCTTCTTTGATTTTGGCTATACTTTTGATACCACGGTAAGATTCGATATCACCGACCAATTTGGAGCTAGTTCTGGAGACATCGTTTTTGCAAGTGCGGTTCAGACTGGTGTTCCAAATCTGGAGGTAGCCACCAACAACAATATCACCATTTCCTCCACCTCCATTGAAACTATTTTAAATGCTTCCAACCTGAGTACCACCGATGTCACTTTTGAATTTGATACAGCAGGCCGTCTTCAGTTTGCCTCTAAGAGTGTAGGGGAGTCCGCGAGGATTCTCATAACGGCCAAAGACCCGCGCTTTGGCGTAGGCGTGGAGCCGATAGGATTCACAGCCGCAACGACTCAGACCTCCCTTCTCAACTCCCTGGGGATCGATGTGTCGCAGGCTGCACAGGGAAATGGTAAAACCAAATATGCGGTGCACGTTTCAGACAGAAGCTTTAGCCTACAAATTGGGGCCAATGAAAACCAGACCCTGGAGAGCAGTATTGCGAACTTTAAGGCCGCAGCCCTGGGGCTTAAGGGTATAGATATTACAAATTTTGCCTCTGCCGTGAAGGCGTTGGGATCAGTGGATCGGGCAGTCAACACAGTTTCGTCTGAGAGATCCAAACTAGGGTCTTTGCAAAATCGATTAACATCAACGATAAACAATTTGACCGTTACGACCACCAATCTACAGGCTGCTGAATCAAGGATTCGCGATGTGGATATCGCTGTTGAAACCGTTGATTTTACGCGGACACAGATCTTGATTCAGGCCGGTACAGCTCAATTAGCACAGGCAAATGCATTACCCCAGCAAGCGCTGCAATTGCTCGGCGGCTAATTGACATAAGAGAGAATTGAGGAAGGTCAGAGGAGCACCAGGAGACTATCTCTTTTCCTCGCGGAATTTGGGCAAGCAGAAGGGCTTTTGGATTCCCATCAAATCTAATTCAAAGAGAGGGAAAGCTAAGGGTTACAGAAGTTTCGCGATTTTCTACCGAGCTTGTAATCTCAAGTTTTGCACCAAAGAGATCCATGAAGCCCTGGACCAGGGAGAGCCCCACTCCCAGACCTCCATGTTTTCTGGTTCTCGACTCATCCACTTGACGGAATCTCTCAGTTAAAATGGGTAAGAGACTCTCTGGGATACCGTCTCCGGAATTGATACATTGCAGAAAAACCGATTCTTCATACCTCCAGCCTTTGAAAACTATCCAACCCTGGGGATCATTAAATTTTATCGCATTTTCAAGGATCTGAGAAATACAGAGCTGAAGCTTCTCCTCGTCTGCTCTAACCCCTAAATTTTCCTCAATACCTTCTGAATCAACTTTCAATCCCTTTAGCTTCACGCTTTTGGTCGCCAACAAAAGACAGGTTTTGGTGATTTCATTGAGGGAGAGTTCCTCCAGGTTCAGATAAACTTGATCACAGTCTATTTCAGCCAGGTGAACAAGATTGGTCACGATGCCGGTGAGATGATTAGACTGAATCTCAATTTCCTCGATCCCCTCTATGAGGACATCTCTTTCCTCCACGCAATCCTTGAGCATGGTACTCCAGGCTACAATTGGAGTTAGGGGGGTTCTCAGCTCATGACTGATGGTCGCGAGGAAAAAAGATTTGAGCTGACTCGACTCTTCCAATTCCACGTTTTTGTCCTGTAATTCCTCAATCATGCGAAACTTCATTAGAGCCAGAGAAACCTGGGAGCAAAAGAGTTCCAGCATTTCAAGGTCCTTTTGATCAAACTGGTCGTGACCTATGGAATTGATCACCTGAAGTACGCCTATGGTTTTCTTGTGATATCTCAACGGAACACAGAGGATATTACGGGTAACATGTTTGGTTTTCTGGTCGAATTCTGGATTGAAAGATGGATTGGAATAGGGGTCATTCTCGATTAAGGGCTGAGAATTTCTGGCCACAAATCCGGCTATACCCTGGTCTACTTTGAGGGAAAAGTTCTTTACCTCTCCACCCTTATCACCCTGGGCAACTTCAAAATAGAGCTCTTTTCCATCATCGGTTAAGAGGAGAATTGAACTCCCTTCTGTTTTGAGAATTTTCCGGACCAAGATCATGATATCCGAGAGCAGTTCGTTGTGGCGGGGATGGTCAAGAAGGGCTCTGTGAATCGAAAAAATGCCTTCGATTAAATGATCTTGCTGCTGGATCTTTTGCTGAAGCTCTTGATTTTTTTTGGATAGGGAATCCATCTGAGCCTGGAGAGCCATTCGTTGCTCATCCAGCTCCTGAACACGCTTTTCAAGGTTTGCCGGAGCCTGTTTTAATGTTCCCATCTATTAGTGGATTCCCGGGTGTATCGTAAACTTTGAGGAGAGAAAATGCTCCCACCAACAAAAAAATCAAGGGAAAACCTACCATGAAGATCATCAGGGACACAAGCAGCAACTGAGACACTAATTTCAGAAAAGAATCCTGCTGGATCCTGGATGCAAGGGGGGGGGAATAGAGATAATATGCATTCATGAGCGAGTGACCGCCTGGAATTTTCAAGAGAATCCTATCTCGAAAGAGTTGAAAAAACCTCACGGATCCACTGGATGAGCCAAAACTGGCTGAAACGATGAAGCAGGTTCCCCCACTAGAGTTGGGATCAAGAATCGTAGTCGGATCGAAGGGCTGGAAAGTGGAGGGAGAGGTGATAATCTGGCCTCCCGAGACTGAAATCAGGGTTTGGTTTGCAGGTGATAATGACTTTCCATCACTGACCACCAATGAAAAAACATAAAGGCCCTGGTCAAAACCTCGAAACGTCGTTATTGAGTTGTTGGGTTGAGAAAGGATGACCGGAGTTCCAGAATCTTGTTCCCAAAAGAAAGTAAGCGGGTCGTTATCTTGATCGAAACTGTTTGTGCCGTCCAGTCTCACCACAGTGCCAGGCGCGACCGTTTGATTGTTACCAGCAAGAGCCACCGGAACAAATTGCACGTCAGAGTTTACAGCGACGGAGATATCATCACTTAAAGAAATTAGTGTCCCGTCGAACACTCTTAGTGAAAAAGTATAAACACCAGCTAGCCTGGGTTGAAAACTCAGCAGGGGAGAGGAAATACCGCTGGCCAAAATCTGTTCCGGACCGGCCACCTGCTCCCAGAAAAAATGGAGCGGAGATCCTGAACTCCCCTGGCTGTCCGAGCCATCTAGGACCACAAATCTGTTTACCAGGGTAGATTGATCAGCACCAGCTTTGGCTGTAGGGAGGGTGGTTCCTGTTTGAGAAATGGGCAGTTCCAGTAGGAAAGGTGGAGATTTTACACCCTGTCCATCCCTTACCGTGAGCTCGAATTCATAGAGCGAGGCTTGGACAGGAGTGAAACTTAGACGGCTTTCTGTGGTTGTCTCGAGGTAAAGAGGGGGACCTGAGATCTGCCTCCATTGAAACTGCAGTACATTGGACTGGGTTCCATCAAGTGCTTTGCGATCAAATGAAGGGGAGCCATCAAGGGAGATTGCTTTCAGATTTTCGGCGTTTTCAATTTCAAGAATTCTCGCTTCTGCAACCGCATTGGAGGGAGAGTCAATGATAATTTGAACAAAATCGGGCTGGGAGGTTAGCTTTCCACCGGATATATCTTTGAACACCACGAGTTCAAACAAGGCGACTCCTGGTTGATCAGAAACAAATTGTGGAGAAACACCGGTGGAACAGGGGGTTGTTAGCACGGAAATGGCTGAAGGTTTGAAGAGATTTAAGGCACAGTCGTCTGGAGAGAGAAACTGAACCGTAGGACCCGAGACCTGACGCCATGCGAAAGAGAGCGCGGTCCCCTGGGCATCCCCGGAACCCAGACCTTGAAGACTCGTGATTGTCTGTGTGAATATTCTCCTGTCGGGTCCTGCATTTGCCCTGGGTAGCGAAACTTCTGAGCCAACTACTGAGATTCGAAAGACATCAGTGGAAATGGCCTGCTGAATCCCCGCGGGACCCGAAGAAGTTACTTTGAGCCTGAACTCATAGATCTCCGTTCGATCCGAAAGGGTCAAAAACGGAGTGGGACTGGTAAAGTCAATGATACCGGGTTCCGGATTTACCGGCCGCTCTAAAATCCACTCATGGGAAAAAATCTGGTTTCCGTTTGGATCATAAGAAGGATTTTCGGTAACTTCTGGACCTCCATAGAAATAGAGGATCCGACCAGGGGCAAAGGTGGAGGAAATAGAGGGGGGGATTACTGGTACCGGGGGCAGATCCTGAATCGTGATAGTTGTGATATCCCTATCTTCGGGTAGGGATTGAAGCGTTAGTGAGGATCCTGAACTGGCTATGAGCTTCTGATCCAGTCCAATTTGATAGGTACCTGCTTTGATGCCGCGGGCTTTGAGAGTACGGTTGGTATTCTCCAGAAAAACCTCGGATTCCGGGTCAGGAGCCTGGATGAGTGTCCAGAGATTCTGAACGGCTCGACCATTCCTATCAATTCCGTCCAGGGTGAATACCGTGGGAGAAAGAGAGGTTTCATGGGCAAGAATAAGTGGCTTGGGGATGAGAGCCTGGATAATATCGGCATCATCCACAAGAGGATCTGATCCGATCGTAACTTCGATTCCATCAGAGAATCCATCTCCATCGGTGTCAGCGCTAGTGATCGAGGTCCCATGTATGGATATTTCCTGAAGATTGGTCAATCCATCCCCGTCCGGATCCTCTGACGCATCCAGTTTGTTATTCGGATTCAGACCTACCTGAATCTCTATCTCGTTATTCAGATTATCTCCATCAACATCGGTCAGGGACTGTTCAAATGCCCCCATATCTATCCGACCCGTACTATTTTTGGTTGTGGTGGTTGGCAGACTGGTTTCCAGAGGAGAAGGGAATTCAGGCAGTACAAGCTTGTCTGGATAATCAGGGTCTCCTGAATTTAACGCCGGTGAAATGGCGGCATTGGTCTTGGTCAAGAGAAAGGCTTCTCGAGGATTTGTTTCCTGAACATTGGAATCTTCTGATCGAAATCGAGGGTCGGCGGAATTACCACTCCCGGTAAGATTGAAATTTCCTGGGACAAGAAACGCGTCAGGGATCACTCCTGGTTGCTTGCACAGGCTAAATCGAACATCCAGACTAGTCGGTAATGAGGCGGCGTCCGAGCTGAGGCAGGGGCTCCCGCCATTACCCGAAATGATTGAATTCCACATGGATGTCCTATGGCTTGCCCCTATGGAGACTGCCGAGAGATTAGCGGCAATTGTGAGTTTATCGAGGAGGGTGGCTTGATTTCTATTCTGAGTCCCCTTTAGCGATAAGCCCAGGGTATTGTCGAAGATGACACTGGAGCGAAGTGCCGTTCCTCCGGAAGAGTCCACCGTGACTCCTGAAGTTGCATGGCCAAAAATAATCAGATTCTCAAGTTCGATATGTCGGGCCCTCAATAAATGAGCACCGCGGGAGCAGTCGTCAGGAACTCCGTCTCGGATGCCTGTTAAGGTGAAATTTTTCAAGGTAAGGAACCTGAGATTCTGAATCAAAATAGTGTCACCACCCTGAGAGAAACACTGGATGGTTGGATAGAAAATAGAACCGCCTTCGGTTTTTTCAGATCCCTCAATTGTGATTCGTCCCCAGCCCGGAACCCAACTCTCTCTATTTTCAAAATTCAAGGTATAGGCTGTTTGATTACTAGCCACAACTAGTATTCGGTCTCCTGGATTAGCCTCAATCAAGGCCTTGTTAATTGAAGAGAATGGAAATCCGGACTGCCCGGTTTGGACAAAGGAGGTGCTGGCTCGATCAAAATCCACATGGATCGTTTTAGTAGTAGGGAAAACAACATTCTGCCCCTGGAAAGCGCCAATGTTGAGTCCTCCCTTTCCTGCACCAATAGCGATAGATCCTACAAGAAGACGGAAGTCATCTTTCTCAGGGTCAACCAGGAAGGGATCTGCAATGGGAAAAAAGACGGTTTGGGAAGGAGGAAGAAAACGAGAATCTGCCTCTAATCCGAGGTTTGCGAAGGAAATATTCCGATTTATGGATGTTTGGAAGAAGTGCTCGGCTGTAAAATCCTTGGTGTTGTCTAAAAAGATGTTTCCTTCAATGCGGTTGCTGGAGTTATCACCGAGGTCAATAGCTCCCTGTGAATTCGAATCATCGAAGATCGTACCGTTGTCATAGAAGGTACAGAATTCAATCTTGTTGTTGCGCGAAGGTCTGTTGGGTTCTACGAAAATTTGTCGGTACCCAAAGCGTGAGTTCTTCGCGAAAACACTAAGGGCTATACGGTTTTCGTTGGAATCTTGTAGCTGAATACCAGTTTCATTTGCCCTGAAGATGGAATTTTGTACCGAAGTCCTGGTGCTGGAATTCAGACTGACGCCTATCCCTGAATCGTGAAATTCACAGCTCTCAATTCGGATTTCTGTAGCGGAGGTTATAGAAAGTGCAGTGTCGGAAAAGCCTCGAAATATAAGATTTCGAAAAGTAAGAAAGTCGTGGTTGATGACCCGAAATCCTGTATTTACCCCCTGGGGATGGATTTCAATCAATCCCTTAGTCTGCCCGGCGATGAGAAGGGGATTCTGAAGTGATCCGGAGATCGGGATCTGTTCCGTTGGAATCACAAAGGTAGATAAGGCGGGAGATTGAACCGAGTCGGGCAGCAGCAGGATTGTATCACCTGGACCTGCCAGTTCCAGGGCACGGCCAGGAGTTTTAAGGGGAGTATCAAGGGAAATATCCTCAACCGCTGTCGCGTCGTCTCCAGAATTGGAAACAAAAAATGTCTGTTGAAAAATAGCCTGAACTTCAACTAATCCAGAAGAAAGCGTATTCGGGTTGCCATCTAGATCATCCACGATCACCTGCAGGACATATTGTCCTTCAGAAGTAATTCGAAAGGATGCGGTAGAAGTGTTGTTACCAGGAATGACTGTGATTTGAGGTGCATTTCCTCCCAGGGAAGGGGGAAGAGTTTGAAAGCTCCATTGAAAAGATAAGGCATCTCCATCTACATCTTGTGCCGTAGCTGTAAACTGAACAGTCTCTAGACCCGCTGAAACAGGGCCTGGAGGGTTAATGCTCACCACTGGTGGATCAGCAGAGATCTTACAAAGAAATAGACAAAATAGGAGCAGTCGTAGCATGATTCTTTCCTAAATTATATCGACTGGGAAGCCTGATTTCATGGTGACTTGCTATGAATTCTCAGAGTCTGATACATGCTGGGTTGGTAAGCGGAACAAAAGGGGGGTGAAACCTGGACCGGGCCCGTGGTATCCTCAGAGCCCTTGAACACCGGAATAGAGTAGGTTTCGCATATCTGATTAAACCTCAGATGTTTCAAGGAAAACAATGGTTAAAGGAGAAGGGCTATGAGTCTTTGGCAAAGAATCAAAAGAATATTTTCTAGCAACCTCAACAGCATGTTAGACAGCGCAGAGGATCCTGAAAAAATGCTAGATCAGGTTATCCGAGACATGAATGAGCAGCTTAAAACCACCAAAAAGCATGTAGCGGCAGCCATAGCAAGCCAAAAGAAGCTAGAGAGAGACTACCAGAAAGAAATGAAGGAAGCTCAGAATTATCTAGTTAAGGCAAAGGCGATTTTGACGGATGGAGATGAATCCAATGATCATCTCGCAAAAGAGGCTCTTCAGAGAAAAAAGCATCATGAGACCATCGCTTCTCAAATTAAGGCTTCGCTCGACTCGCAAGCTCAGATGGTTGAGAAACTGAAGGGCAATCTTCGTAAATTAGAAGCCAAGGTAAAAGAGTCTGATTCCAAGAAAAACTTTTTGAAGGCAAAGCATTCCACTGCCAAGACCCAGAAGGCCATCGCGGAACAAATGGTTGGCCTGGATAATTCATCACACTTTGAAGCTTTTGAGCGACTTGAGAATAAGATCGACACAATTGGAGATCACGCTCAGGCTCAGATCGAGTTGAATCAGGATGAAATGACGAATAAACTGGAAGAAGTGGCCTTTGATAGCAGAGTTGAAGAGGAATTCCTTTCCCTCAAGCAAGATGCGGGTCTACTGGAAGACAAGACTAATTCAGCTCAGGCTAGTGCGGGAAGCGCAAAATCATCAACTGACGATGATTTTGAAAAGCTCAAGAGCGAACTAAAGAAAGATTAAAGCTTGTCCCATTTGTCGCGTGAATTAGCGAAAAGTGGATGATCTAGGTCGGATCTTCTTATTCTTTTTTGATATAGAGATTAATAAGAGTTCCATCGTCACTTTCAGATACTCCGGTGATTCTGATAGCGCCCTTACCAGTGGTCTTATTCGCCTTTTTAAGAAGTCGGTCCAACTGGCTGTGCATTGTGGTGGGATTATAAGTAAACATCTTGATGTCTTTTTGGAATTCGTCCACCATTTCTTTGAGATCCACAATATCCTGGTTTCGAATTCTAAACTTTCTTAGCTCCTGTCTACCCTCGATCTTAAGCAGAGCCTTGTAAACCTGTATGATGAGCCTTCCTGCCTGTACGGTTAGAAGTGGTATAGCCCGGCTCTGAGCCTGTCTAACATCGGTTGGTGTAACCAGGACACCCTTCCTGGCAAAACGGGACATTATGCTTCGGAACCTGGATCTGGATGACACTTTTCGAAAGGGGTGAGACTCAAAATCATAACGCTTTTTGATGATTTTTCGAGAAAGGTCGCGAGCCTCTCGTGAAGGTTGGATTTTCCCTGGAAGATGAATCGTCAAATTCAGTTGTTCTCGTGGGAAATCGGTATCTTCTGGTATGGAAAGAACCAGTGAGGAGGATTCGCCATCATTGGAGTTAGGTTTTGCTTCATTTGTGGCCGAAGCAGCCAGAAAAATTCCAATCCCAAGGAAGGTTATCCGCAGTAGGGAAGCGGGGACTTTTCTTTTTGCTTTCATGAGAACATCCCTGTTGAGTCAATTGCCTCTTTAAGCGCATCCTGCGAGAGGTTTCCTACCGTAATACAAGATCCTTTGCGGCTGAATACTTCCTTAGAAACTCGCAGAATATCTTCCGGTGTAACCTTATTGACCAGGGCAATGAGCTGGTCAGGAGTAGTGATGGAATCAAAATACATATGACCGATTCCCATACGGTTCATCCGAAAAGAGCTTCTCTCAAGTCCAAGCAAGAGATTTCCCTTGAGTTGTGCCTTTAATCGATCCAATCTTTCAAGGTCCAGTCCTGCTGAGGTTAATTCTTTTATACTTTTGTGAATATGCTCTAAAAGAGTCACAATTTCCTGATCCTTACTTGCGCAATAGATTCCCAGGATTCCTGTTTCATGATAAGCCCGTACAAAGGAATAAATGCTATAGGCAAGCCCCAGGTTCTCCCTGATCTCCTGAAACAGAACGGATGACATCCCTCCACCCAGGTGGGTTGAGATGATGTGCAGCACATATCGATCTTCATGAGCGATTCCGTATGCGTGCCATCCCATGGAGATATGCAATTGCTCCAGGTCTTTTTGGACTGCTTTGAAACCCGAATTACGCTGCTCTTTGTCAAATTTTACAGGATCTTTCCCAGTATTGGAGGAAACATTGAAATATTGGTTGAGCATTGATTCCAACTGAATTGACTGGAGGTTTCCTACAATGGTGAGAAAGAGATTTTCGGGATAGTAAACCTCTTGATGAAAAGTCTGTAAATCATCTTGAGTGAATCCCCTGATGGTGGGCTTGTATCCAATCACGGGATGACCGAGGCTCTCACCGTACATGGTTTGGACTAACTGTTCGTGCACGAGTTCCTCAGGAGAATCATCGTACATATCAATTTCTTGGCAGATGACCTGCTTTTCCTTCTCAAGATCAACCGTTGGGAAGGTTGGAGCGAATACCAAATCTGAAATTACGTCAAAAATTAGCTCCGCATACTCATCCACAGCCTTGGCGTAATAGCAGCAATGCTCTCTAGATGTGAAGGCATTGAGTTCACCACCTACGCTCTCGAGACTCTGGGCGATTTCTCTTGAATTTCGTTTTGCGGTCCCCTTAAAGAGCATATGCTCCAAGAAATGGGACATGCCAAAAAAGGACTCCTCCTCGGAGCGAGAGCCAGATTTGACCCATAGACCCAGAAGTACGGATTTGATTGAGGGAAGATGTTCGCTCAGGACAATGAGCCCATTTTCCAGACGGGTTTGCTGAATAGGTTCCACAGGGTATGAATCGTCGGGATTCAATACCCTTTTAATACATTTGGTAGGAATATCAGCTTATTTTGTATGGTTTTGGTCGTAGACAGGCTCTCAGGAACCTTCAGTCTCCGAAACTGTGTTCTCAAATTCTACTTCAAGCTGGGAATCTGGAATTATTTCCGGGAGGACATACCGATGTAGATAGTCAAGATCCTCCAGGGCTCTTCGCGCCTTGGTAGAATCGTCGACAAGAATTTTTTGCCTGAGTATTTGTCTGGCCTTGGTCATAAATCCGGGTGTAAGGAATGAATCACAGGCATAGGATTCCAGACAACCGGAAAGGGCTCGATTCAAACGTGTGAATCTATCCTTGAAAAGATCTGCTAGTATCCTGTAGGACTCTTGATCATTTTCATCTTCCTGATCCGCTCCAATGACTTGCAATACGGGCTGAGTTCGTAGGGGATGATAGGGTTGGTTTTTTGATTTAGCTTGTATGTACAGATTATATAATCCGGGAATTGTCGGTGCGGTAACATTCATCATACGTACCATAAGTAAGGCTTTTTCACCGGTTTGTTTAAGGTTCGCAGAATTAATATAGAGATTCCTGGGTGTAATCCAAAACTTCTCTTTTTTAGTCGTATCGATGGCTTTCCCGCCCCGTAATCGATAAATTTTTACCTTGAGGTTTGGTTGTTCCTTGGCCCATCTGGCGGGAAACTGAATATTGAGGTTGGTGACAGTCACACCGTTGGAGCTAACCATTAGAGTGAGACGATCAATAATGGAGTCCGCTTTGATCGGTTTCATCCGTTTGAAACTCGCGACTACCCTTGAGGTCTTTCCAAATAACTCTTTGAATTTTTCGTAATACTGGGCTGTGAAATCTCGATCTTGTACCACCATGACATTTTCGTCATTGGTGCCGTTTCCATTAGCGGAGGCATTCAGGGAGCCAAAAACTACTTTAGGATTTTCTCCACCAGGATCAATGATAAAAACCTTGTGGTGTAGTTTGCCTCCAAGGTCGTTATCATAGACAATCACTGGAATCCCGTTCTGAGTGAGCTTGGCAAATTCAGCGTAGGGACCGGTCGATCGGTAAAGCAGTCGGTCAAAGATGCCTTTGACTTTCAATCCGGTTCCGTACTTCTTTACCATCAGGTCGCCGATCTCATTGGCTGTCATAGCAAACTGCATGAAATAGATCGCTTGCTTGGCGTCCGACAGATGCTCATAGATGTGACCCAGGGCGTTATCTTCCGGGGCGAAGTAGACTTCAATCTTTTTCTTTCCAAGGGTGATACTTTGCTTATCCACTGTAGAAGGGGATGTGATTCCAAATCGTTCATCCACGTACATTTCATCAAACTCACGCTTGAAAATTTTAGCTAACTTCTTGGATCGAAATTCGGCAGCATTATTTTCATTCTTTTGTGATCCGCGTTCGGTGAGGTTATAAGAGCCAGTCCAGACCCAATAACCATCCACGATGCAAAACTTATTGTGCATCAACGCTGTGCGCTTGTTGTCCTCACGGATATTGATCCCTGCTTCCAAAAGCGGAATGATGTTGGGATTTCTCTTAGAATAATCAATTTCCAGGGTTTCCTTATCTCGCAAATAGAAATAATTGGAATCTATGAGGAGTCGAATCTCGATTCCTCTTTTATGGGCGCTGAGAAAAGCTTCAACCAGTCGGGGATCGCGAATTTCGAAAAAACAACCATCGATGGTCTTTTTAGCCCGTGAAAGAAAATTGATTATATGGTCATCAAGGGACTTCTCACCTTCAGGAACCGGACCGAAGAAGACCTTCGCATTAGCGAAAGAGGAAAAGATCAGCCCGAAAAAAAGAAGAAACCTGATGATGACTTTAGTCTTGGAGAAGATCCCCATGGTTTATTCCACCAGCCAGTCTACAAAAGCACCCATGGCCGCGAGACCAAAGATTCCCGTGGCCAAAATACCGTTTGCGCGGTTGTACCGTGGGTAATAGTGGTTGTTGTAGTACTGGGAGGGGTAATAACCAAAATTGTACATATACCCGCTATTGTTCAGAGTAGGGGTGTAATAGTGGTTGGAATAATAATAAGGGTAGGGATTTGAGTAATTACCATAGTTGTGCAGGTAATTATAGCCGTAGTTCCCGTAATAGCCATTATTGAAGCCAGGATAGTAGGGACTTGCCGGGGCGCCCTCAATCTTTTTCGAATCCTCTTGGATTTTCTCAGCTTCCTTTACATGCGAGACTTCCACCTTTAGGGTCTTGGATAAATCCGCCCGAAGATCATTCAGACTCTTTTCATCCATCATAGACCAGATGTTGCGCGCGATGGTTTTACTTCTCTTATGAACAGCCTGGATCAATTTACTGCGTACTAATTCGGGGTTTTGTTCATCTTCCGTTAGCTTCCTATTTGGGTCAACGACTCGCTTTCCATAGTGTTCGAGAACACGATTTTCGTCCCAGGAGCGCAGCGTATCAATATGTCTCTTTTGATTTCTGGAGAGATCATCGAGAATTGCACTGAACAGCTTTTGCTTTAGGACATCCTCACCGGCCTGAGCCGAAAGGATCAATTTGTACTTTTGCAGCGGCGTTTGTGCTGCAAGTAGGTTAGGAATAAGGGCTAAAAATAAAAGGGACCATTTCATGACTGCCTCCAGGTCGGTTTCTTCACTAATTATACGAGCCAGGTTCCAGGAAGTTGCAGTTTGGAAGATTCTCCCAGAGAATTCTTTCTAAAGGGTCTGGGAAATGAAAAAAGACCGCCTTGAGGCGGTCTTTTTTGAACTTGGTGTTTTTCTTAGATTCCAGATGGACTCAGGAAAGTATTGTCATTGTGGTAGATCTGAGTTCCGTTGGTATTGTAGTTTCCGGAAGAACTTGGAGCCAGAGGAGCGGTATTTCCAGGCACTGGATACATGTTTGGATCTGAACCAGGGGGAACATACGGCCCAATTGGGTCAATTGGATTTCCAATCGGTGGATTATAACCACCGCCGGGGTAGCCACCACCTGGGTATCCGCCACCACCTGGGTATCCGCCGCCACCTGGGTATCCACCGCCACCTGGGTATCCGCCGCCACCGATGGGATTAGCTCCCGGGTAATCTCCAGGGATTGGCTGAGAATAATCCGGACCTGGGTAGGGATTCGCTCCTGGGTAGGATCCTCCAGGCATTTGTCCCGGGTAAGACCCTGGGTATCCCACTCCCTGGTAAGGATATCCGGGAGTTGGGGGAAATTGATTTGGATATCCGGTCATTGGGGGCATCATTGGAGGCATGCCCATTCCAGGCATTCCCATACCGGGCATCCCCATTCCAGGATACATCCCGGGGTACATTCCCGGGTACATCCCTCCACCACCACCCATGATGGAACCGTTACCATATCCTGCACCCATTCCATAATCCATTCCACCGCCGTAATCCCAGCCGCCGCCATTGGAAAAGTCATCGTCATCGTCGTCGTCATCATCTTTCTTTTTGAAGACTTCCTTCAGCATATAAGCACCAACCCCTAGCTTGGCACCAAACATGAGGGGATCCATGATGCTCTGGAGGATATCGGTCTTACCTTCAGCCTTTTTTTCGATCTGATTGTCTGAGTAGCCGATATTGTCAGGATGGGGTGTGCTCCTCTCCCAATCTGATTCAGGGTCTAGAACCGAATCCACGGTATCCATCTGCCTCCTGGCTCGACTGGTTCCGGTGAGCATTTCATCATAGCCGTCCTCGGCTGACATTTTTTCAGAAGGATCAACTAACCCGAATTTCACGCTCTTCCCGTTAGAGCCTCCTTCGGTGAAGCGATATCCCTTCTTGAGCTTATACCCATTGATGGTGAAGAGCCTCTCAGCAAATCCACGGCCACCATGACCGATTTTACCATCTGAATTGTAGTAGCCTAGTAAGGTTGCTCTTCCATCTTTGGTCTCATAAACACGGTAGATCAAGAAAATTTGCTTTGTTCTGGTAAACATAGCGACTGCGGGCTGTCCACCGTCATACCCGGCGCTGCCTGGTAGATAGTCAGTGATGGTACGAAAGAGGTTGTATGGATTTGAGAATCGGGTGAGTCCACGGTTCTTGTAGATTCCTACACCTTCTCGAATTCTCTTGATGAACATGCTGTGGTCTCGTTCCGGAGAAAAACCTGAGTCGAAAGCTCTATGCAGGGTACCGATATAGGGATTTTTAGTGTCGGCTGAACCATCGAACTTGGAGAGAGTGTCATCGTAATCTTTGATGTCCCGACGATCGGTGAATTCATGCTCATCATTGAAGATGAGCTGGTCATCTAGATTACCGGCAAGTAGAGGAGTAGTGGATAAATAGGCCACAAGCCCCAGCTTCCCAATCATACTAATAGTGCTTTGCAGATTCATCAGATTCCTCCATGCGAAACCTTGGTATCCGGAATTTCATAGAAATAATTTAACTTCCAGCAACTCTTATTACGGTCTGAGCAGGAAAAAGGTTTCAATTAGTAAGAAACAAAGGAGTCACTTATTGTTGGAAACAATGGAAACATTAGGAGCAATGGAAGTAATTGGTTCCCTTTGAAAGCTGGCTTTATCAGCTTTCTACAATCCTGTAAGTGGAATTTCTTTGTTGAAAACTGAATCCAGCTCCCTGGATGTGGGCTTGTATATCCTTGATCCTCGCCTGGCACTCGGTGGTTTCAGAGGCCTGAGAGACCACATTCTCCTCCATCATCGTGCTGCCGAAATCATCGGCTCCAAAGTTCAATGCTACCTGGGCGATATCAAATCCCATGGTAGGCCAGGAGGCCTGGAAATGATCAAAGTTATCTAAGAAGATGCGGCTCATGGCCAGATTCCGGAGGTAACCAGAAACACTGGCTCCTAATAGCCCTTCATTCTGAGACTGTCTGCCCAGGGCCGTAAATTCATACTGTAATGGCCAGCTTATGAAGGCTAAAAAACCATTTCCAAAGTCGCGCATTGATTCCCTTTGCCGCTTCCTAAGCATGGACAGATGCCGAATCCGGTTGCGACAGGACTCCCCAAATCCAATAACCATGGAGGCCGTTGTGTGTAATCCTATCTCGTGGGCAATTCCCATAATTTCAAGCCAACGTTCTCCCGTGGTCTTCTTAGGACTAACCCGCTCACGAACTTCTGGATCAAGGTTTTCTCCCCCGCCTCCTGGCAGTCCCTGGAGTCCAGCTTCCTGCAAAGCGGAAAGGATATAGCGCGCATCCCTACCCTCGACATCACAGAGATTGTCAATTTCTGACGGTGAGAAGCAGTCCAGGGTGATGGAAGGGAAGGACTCCCTTAACCAGTTCAGGAGGTCCGTATACCAGGAAAGCCCAAGGTCAGGGTGATGTCCACCCTGCATTAGAATTCGGGTTCCGCCTATTTCAAGAAGTTCCTCGATTTTCAAGGACAATGCCTCTCTGGTAAGAATATAGGATTCAGTATGGCCGGGCGGACGGTAAAAGGCACAAAATTTACAGGCTGTTACACAGACATTCGTGTAGTTAATATTTCGATCAACCAGGTAGGTAACAATTTTGGGATCAGTCTTTTGACAACGCAAAAAATGTGCTGTTTCAGCCAGGGAGCTAAGGGGAGCGTTTTCATAGAGTAGGATGCCCTCCTCATCAGAAAGTTCCACTCCTCCACGGCATTTTTCAAGGATACAACGAATCTCGAGCTCATCCATAAGTTGGACAAAATAACATGACTTTTTTAGAGAGGGAAGCAATGGAATCAAAGGGAGCAAAGGAATCAAAGGAATGAAGTCTGATCCCGCCATTAGGGCGGGAGAGGAAAGAGATAGTGATTCGAGGGCCGATGCGTTGGTGTTGTAGCGTGTTCAGGGACGAGCCTGGTAGTGGTTCGTGAGGAACGCGTAGCATAGTTACGGGTGACGAAGGAACCGCTAGCAGGCGAAGTTCATGAACACTCTACAACGCCATAAGCATCGGTTCTCGGATCATAAAAGAAGGGGGAGGTTGGTTCGAGAACTTTTGTGATCCCTTCTCTTTGCGAAATGGTAGTGCCAGTAACATCCCGTAAAGAGAGGCGACTCCCAACAATCAGTACTACAGAGTTCCCGATAGCTAATCGGTATTTCTGTGACTTCCTGCTCTCGAACCTGTATAACCTCTCTAATGTACCTGTGTCGTACTTAAGTAACTATACTGACTAACCTGACACCCGTCTAGTGAAATGTGATTTTTTTTTCATCCAGGGGTTTTACTCAATAGAGAACTTTATAGGCTTGAATGATCTCTTCTTTGCCTTTGACCTGGAACGGTTTAAGGGTTTCGAATTCAAAAACGCCCCTGGTATATTCATAGGTGGGTTGGTCAACGATGACCTCGAAGGCTTTGCAGTGGGTTTGAAGGCGGGCAGCCAGGTTGATTTTGTCTCCTATGGCTGTATAGTCCTTATGCTTGCTTGCTCCTATATTTCCTACCACGGAAAAGCCCGTGGTAATGCCGATGCCTACGGCTAACTCTTTCAGCCCCTCATCATTGGTGGCCTTCAAAGTTTCCTGCATTTCAACAGCAGACTTTACACAAGCTAAAGCTTGTTCATCCGGTTTCCTTGCGAGCATTACAGGTGCTCCGTAGAGTACCATGATCGCATCGCCTATGAATTTGTTGATGGTACCCCCATGCTTGGTGATGATGGCCACCATCATTTCAAAATATTTGTTAAGAAGTCCTACAACCTCTTCCGGGGTTTTCCTTTCTACCAGGGTTGTAAAGCCTCGAATATCGGAAAAAAGGGTTGAGACCTCAAGAGAATTTCCACCCAATGAAAGATTTTGCGGGCTGCCCAGGAGTTCATCAACTACCTGGTTAGATACGTACTGATTAAACACCATCCTGATCTCACTCTTTTCCCGCTCCCTCATGATTGCTCGAAAAAAGAGTACACAGACGTAACAAAGTCCGAGTGAGAGAGCATTATCCGCATGGGATAAAAGAATATTTTGAGTTTGGAATAGGTAATTAGAGAGTAGCCAGGCCCCCGTACCTTCAACCAGGAATAAAGGAAAGGAGAGCCATATGCGAAAAAATGCGGAAGTTGTACAAAGTAAGACAGCAAAGGCGAGATAGATCCAAAAGTTGGCAAGTATAGAGAGTTTTTGAATGCTTCCCTGGCTCACCGTCATGAGTGTATTGAGAGCGTTTGCGTGGATTTCAACCCCTGGAGTTTCAAGTTTGTCCATGCTGTAAAAGGGGGAAGGATAGACATCCTGCAGCCCGGGGTGGTTCAGTCCTATCAAAACCATTTTGCCCGGCAAGGTTCTTTTCAAAAACTGTTCCATATGCGGATCAAAAAGATCACGAAAACGAAGTCCCGGGAAACTATTCGCGGGTCCTTTCCAATTTACCAGCAACGATTCTTGTCCCTCAATTTTTGACCAGAGATGAATGGATTTGGGTGCTCTCCGAGCGTCCTTATGAGGAATCAGAAGCAAATTATCTTTGTGAAAGGCTTTTTGTAGTTCGTAATCCCGGTGAATGGGCTTACGGCCGAAAAGAGCCAGCGCAAAGGAGATGGAAGAGTTTTCCTGGTTCGGTCGTGATCTGATGGGAATGGTTCGAACAATCCCATCAGTATCTGTGGCCATGTTTACAAATCCAGTAGGGAAATCTGGCCGCAGAAGCCCTTCAAGAGGTTCTCTGAGCCCGATGAACCTGCCGGAGGTCGTATGCTCTAACATGGATGCTAAAACCACGTTAGTCGAGCGATTGAGCACTTCAGCAAAGGATCTGTCCTGTGCCTCATCGGTTTTGTGCAGGTAAAGTAAATCAAGCCCAATGACGGAAGCTTTGTATTTTTGCAATATTTCGATCGCTTCTCCCATCACCCTGCGATCAAAGGGCCATCTTGACAGGTTCCAGCTTTTGTACGCAGGTTTTTCAAAGTGCCTCAAGTCCTGCAATCCCTCTAGTGTACGGGACTCAATGGTGACAAGAACGATGTTTTCTCTTTGCTGGAGAGTGGGAGACTGGCTAAGCAGAGGAAGTGAGTTTGTTGGGGAATTCACTCGGTAGCGGCTAATGAAGAGGCGGTCGAGGAAGATATTCTCAAAACGCGTGATGGTTTCTTGGAAAAGTAACTCGGAAGATAGAAAGAGGAGTTGGATGAAGAGATAGGAAAGGATGGGAACACCGAGGCAGGAAAGGAGTAAATTACGCGGCTTCATCTTGCAACAAATCACCCATTTTAGGTTCTTTGCAGTTTACAGGAATTGAGCGTATCTTAGTATCCCCACAAACCTGACAGAGAGTGTGACTTCATGGCTAATCAACCCCCCGAGTTATCTATAGAACAAACCAGAAAGGCTATTTTGACCATAGTTGGGATTGCTGCCGTTCTGGGGTTGGGATGGTTTTTTTGGGGCTTTCGAATCAATGTGCCCCCCGATCATGTACTCTCCCTCATTCGCAAAATTGGCTCGGAGTCGGCACCGGGCAGCATCATCGCCGCTGAACCCGGGGGACAGGGTATTCAGTATAAAGTACTCTCCGAAGGGTGGCACTGGTATAACTCTGTACTTTGGAAGAGAGAATTACATCGTGCTACAAAGATTGAGGCTTCAACTTTCGGAGTATTGATACGACAATATGGCAAGCCGCTTGAAGAAGGCCGGATTCTTGCCAATTCCGCTGACCACAGCCTAAATCGACCCGAGGACACACGGGGAGTTGTACCGGAAGTTCTCAAACCAGGGAAATATAATATCAATCCATACGCTTATAAGGTTCAGATATTTCCTGTATTTGAAGTACCCGCTGGTCATGTCGGTATCACCGTGGATCGGATCGGAGCCGAACAGAAGGATTTTAAATACCTCAGCTCAAAGGGTTATAAAGGAATTCAGCCCGAGGTTCGAGAACCCGGGACTTATTATATGAATCCTTATGTGTATGATGTCATTCCCTATAATATCCGCAAACAGAAAACCGACTTTGAAGGCCAGGACACCTTGAGCTTCATGAGTGATGACTCCTATGAAGTGCGTCTCACAGCTACGGTCGAATGGGCTGTAGAGCGATCGAGAGTACCGGAGGTTTTTGCCAGGATTGGATCGCTTAAGGATGTGGAGAAGAAGGTGATTCATCCCTTTACCCGTTCCCATGTTCGGTCGATTGGATCGAAGTCCAAGGCCAAAGACTATATATCCGGGAAATCTCGACAGAGTATACAAGGGCAGTTGCAGGCCCTTCTGCAGGAGCGCTGTGGGGAGCTCGGGATTCACATCTACTCAGTACTCATACGAAAAATCATGCCCCCGAGTGTGCTGCGGCAGATTATCAGCACTCGTGGTTTGGAAAAGGAGAAGCGGCACAAGCTCCTCACACAGATTGAGAAGGTCAAGTCCGATGCCCAGGTAGCCAAGTACCGGGAAGAAATCAAGAAATCCCAGGCGCGCGTGGAGGAAGATATCAATAAGCAAAAGCGGTTGACAAAGGTCAAGGGAGAGCGGGTGATCGGTTTAAAACATGCCAATAAGAGATTCGCCATAGCCGAACTAAATCTGCTGGCTGCCAAGGTACAGAAGGAAACCATTGTCGAAAAAGGAAAGGCCGAGATTCACAAGGAGTTTAATGTTCGAGCGGCGGAAGTGGATGAGTTGGCTGCCAAGGTCAAGTCAATCGGCGGGGGAGAAGACTACGCCCGTTACACTCTCAACCAGAGACTTCGAATTGAAAGTCTGCTAACCAGCGATACAAGTTCCCTGGCCAAAGAGTTAACCAGAAACCGGGGAGGGAATCATGAGTAAACAGATCATTCCTGCTGTAATCACTGTTGTTCTCTTTCTTAGTACCCTGGGTCTCTTTGCGGGTCTGGTCTATGTTGGACCCCACGAAGCACTGGTTCTGGTGGCAAAATTTGGAGGCAACAAACCTCCTGATCGTGTGCTTGCCGAGGCTGGTGAGAGAGGAATCCGTAGAGAAGTTCTGGGTGTCGGCTATCACTGGATTCTCCCTGTCATATACGAATATGAGAGAGTTCCCGTGGTTGTCATTCCTCCAAACAAGATTGGTGTAGCCACGGCCCTGGATGGAATCAAACCGGAAGGAAACCGCTTTCTAGCCGAAGATGGAGAGATCGGAATTCGACGAAAGGTTCTGGGGCCAGGTACATACCGCCTGAATCCTCGTCACTTCAAAATTTCTCTTGAGGATCAAACAATTATTGAAACCGGGACCGTAGGGGTCCTGGTGGACAGACAGGCAGGGGGTGTGGTCAAGACTCGGGTACTACAGCCCGGGGTACATTATCTCAATCCCAGGCAATATAAAGTGGAGATCGTCAATATCGGATTGAACGAATATACCCTGACTTCCGGGAAACGTGTGGCAATCGATGAACGTATGCTGCGAGGTGAGGTGGCCGCGAATTCCCAGGCGCAGAATATGTTAATGCAGAAGGGTGTACGCAGAACAGCATCTTCGCGCGTGGGTTCGGACAGTGATGATATGGTGTCTGGAGGAGCGGTGACCTTCCCTTCCAAGGATGGTTTCACCGTAGGTATAGATGTTACCGTCCTCTGGGAGCTTACTCCTCAACGGGCGGTTCAGGCGGTGGATACCTATGGGACGGATGATATTCTCGTGGAGAGGGTGATTCATCCCAAACTCAACTCCGCTTCTAGAAACGAAGGTTCCAAGTATTCTGCCAAGAAGATGATCCAGGGAAGTACCAGGGCGGACTTCAAGGTTTCCTTCACGGCGACTCTACTTGAATATACGCGCGATTCTCCCCTCGATGTGCTTATGGCCCTCCCCCGAAGGGTGTTTGTACCCGTGAAAATTCAACTTCCCATCATGCAGGCTCAGCTAAATAATGAAGAGTTGTTAACGAATTTGGAGATTCAGGAAACCTCCAAGGTGCAAGCTCTCCTCGAAGAGCAGATCAAGCTGGTAGATCAGGAAATAGAACAGGTTAGGGCTGATACAAGGGTCTTGAGACTATCCGTTCAGGCTGAAGCAGAGAAGGAAGTTGCTGAGTTCGAGGCCGGGACCCGACTTGAAGTAGCGCGTGTAGATCTGGAAGTACAGAAGCTCGATACGGCAATCGAGGATATTCGCTCCACTGCCAAGGCCGAAGTTATCCGCTTGAGAGCCGAAAAAAAAGCCAATCTTCTGGCAAGACAGGTGGACGCTTTTGGAGGTGCGGATGCGTTCAACGCTTATATATTCGCTTCTCGGGCTCTTCCTGATGATAAACTTCCAGTGAGAATTATTCATGCCGGGGAAGGTACCTTCTGGACGGATTTGAAGTCCGCATCTCCCATTCCAGACCTTCTCTCACTACAGCGATTCCAAAAGGAACTGGAAAGTGGCGCCGAAACGAATCTCAACACGACTCCATGATTTGATAGAAACTCGCAGGAGGGACCGGCGCTGGGGCCTGGGGATGCTCGTCGTTGGTCTGATAGTATTGCTGGACTCACCCTATCCAATTCCCTTTCCCCTCGTCGGATTACCTTCAGTAATCGTCTCAGCAGTACTGGTTTTTTGGGCTGTCTATCGTCTTTATAGGGGCTGTGGCTTGCCTCTTCGAGAGGTAGCCATTTATTTAGCTATGAAGGGAGGAGAAGCCTCCCGTACTGAGATTTTGGAGTTTCTGGAAGGTGAGGAGGGAAAGGGAGACCAGCTTTTCGAGATTCTGGAAAAAAAGGAGATTGCCACTTTGGCTACTCACAATTTGGAAATGGTAGAGGAAAGGGATGTGATTCCGGAAGGTTTGGTAGTTTTGCTGCCAGGAGGAAGGAAGTTGGTGAAAGGCTTAATTGAAGGACCTGGGAAGGAAGGCTGAAGTGTTTATAGAAACTTTTCCTGTTGGATGTTTTCAGTGCAATTGTACCGTCTTAGGTTGTGAACGTACCGGCGAAGCTGTGATTATTGATCCCGGAGATGACGAGGAGAAAATCCTGAAGATTATCAAGCAACAGGGATTTCAAGTTAAGTCTCTGCTCCATACCCATGCCCATCTTGATCACATAGGAATGGCAGGTCCACTTAAAAGGAAAGGTTATGGAGAGATTTTCCTGCACAAGGATGATGAATTTCTTTATGACAGTCTTGAGGAGCAAGGAAAGTTGTTTGGTTTGAGCCTACAGCCAAAAGATGAAGTAGACGAACACCTCAGTCACAAAGACCAGATCGAATTCGGAGATCATGTCCTCTCAGTGATACATACACCTGGACATACACCGGGAAGCTGCAGCTTCCTGTTAGAAAAAAAGGGGATTCTTTTCAGCGGAGATACTCTTTTCCAAAGCTCGATCGGTAGAACCGACCTGCCCGGAGGTGACTTCAATCAAATCGTAGATTCCATCAAGAACAGAATCTTTAACCTCAAAAAAGACTACTCCATCATCCCGGGCCACGGTCCCAACACCACCCTCGCCTACGAAGCCAAATCCAATCCGTTTGTTAAGTTGTGAGGCGAGGACCGGGGCTTAGGCGGGTGCTTGGGTGCTCATGAGCGGCGCCTGCGAGCAGATCACTCCTCGAACGATACTATGCATCGCCCTTCGTCGCGATTTACTCCCATGCACCACTCCTGAGCACCCAATCACCCACCACGCCCCGGCCCTCGCCTCACTTTTCGTGAGTCTTGTAATATTTAACTGATTGACCAATTGTGGCTCGTTGGCTAGTGGGTAAAGGCTCTAAGAACTGAACCAATTTTAAGATTCAACGTGAATCTCGAGTTCTAGAACGATGGGTTGCATCGCCCTGATCACTGACAACGCACTACTACTGAGCTCTAATGCTGGCACCACGCCCAGACCCTCGCCTCACTTTTCGTGAGTCTTGATAATATCTTTCCAATCCACCAATGACGACTCGTTGGCTAGTGGGTAAAGGCTCTAAGAACTGAACCAATTTTAAGATTCAACGTGAATCGAGAGCCGGAGATTTTGGAAGGCTCTGGGCGAGCGAAAAGCACGAGACCTGTGCAGAGGAGGCAGGACGTAGCAGGGCTACGATCAACGACGATAAGCAGAGTGTCGTGGTTTGCAGCCGTCCAGAGACCCCAAAATCTCCGGCTCTCGGTTCACCGCTAGTCACTCATTAGATCTAGGTTTTCTAGGAATAGGTTGATGATATCCAGGTAGATATCTATGGCGAAATCCATGGCTACCGGCCAATTGTTGTAGTCTTGCTCCTTGCTGGCCTGGGCCAGTCGATCAAAGTCATAGAGTAGATATCCGGTGAAAATCACGCAGCCAAAAACTGCCATGACTCGCTGCTTTGCTCTTGGAATGGAAAAAATCAGCCTGGCGATATTTCCCAGGAGCAATGCGATTAGCGACCAGAAGAGTATTGGACCTAGAAAGGCAAAATCAATTCCTGAATAGATACCGGTGAGGGCAGCGCCGACCGTAATGCAGCACGTGATTGCTAATACCTTTGCTCCGAGGTTTTCATCAACTGAGAGAAGGGCAAGAGCCAGTTCAATTCCCGTAAGAATGGACCAGATGGAAAAGAGCGGAAGACCTATGAGAATGTTATGGCGACCGAAAAACAACAAGCAAAGAAATACGCCAATATCAACTATCAATAAGGTCCAGAAGTACGGCTTTATAGCGTCAAAGCCAAGATGTAGGTCCAGTTCATCAGCCTCATTTTTCGAAGCCGTAATCCCAAGCTTTCCCTGGTGATATTGGTCCCGGAACCAGTTGATCGTATAGATGGTAGCAGCCCATGTAATTAAAAGCTGCAGGGATAGGATGGCAAATGTTTTAGAGAAAAGTGATTCAAGCATATCTTTCCAGTTGCAAGGAATTGAAACAATCTAATCATGGGTGGAAGGCTGAGAATTGGCAAGTGAATTAATCCCTGAGTTGTTTAAGATTCGATCCGCAACATTCCCATCGATGGTGTTTATCATTGCTTTTCCAATGTTTGTAGTATTGGTTGCCAGGGAAGGGAAGTGTTTGAGCAGGACATAGATGGGACCAAAGATTTGATACAAGAGATTATAGGCTGGAGTTCTGGACTTAATACCGCGTAATGGCTGAATATAGCCCGGTCGAAAAACATGGGCAGATTTGAAGGGCATCGCCAGTATTTGATTCTCAGCCCTACCTTTTACCCTGGCCCACATCATTTTGCTTTTCTCATCCGAATCGGCTCCCTGGGCGGAGACATAACAGAAGACGCAGGCCTCATTTTGAGAAAGCACTAATTGGGCAAATCCCACTGATAACTCAGCGGTAATCTTGCTATACGATTCCTCGGATTGACCCGCCGCAGAAATACCAACACAGAAAAAACAGGCATCAAAACCTGAAAGGTTGTCCCTGATGTTTTCAAAATCAAACAAGTCATCAACAAGGACCTCAGAAAGCTTAGGGTGATCCAGGCCCAGGGGCCTTCTGTTGATCACAAGCACAGAGGAAACTCTCGAACTGTCCAGGCACTCCAAAAGAACACCCCGACCAACCATCCCACTAGAACCAGCAATCAAAACCCGAAATCCCATAGAAAGAAATCCTAAACCAATCAGAACCCAAGGGCACCAAAATACCATCCAACTAAAAATAAAGGGTAAATCAATGGCGACTCGTTGGTTAGTGTGTAAGAGATCCAAGAAATGAACTGATTTTAAAATTCAACGTGAATCGAGGTCGAGAATTTTCGGAGTTCCTGGGCGAGCGAAAAGTACGAGACCTGTGAAGACGACGAAGTACGTGGCATCGTCACGTTCGAGAAGGATGAGCAGAGTATCGTTCTTTGCAGTCGCCCAGGAGCTCCGAAAATTCTCGACCTCGGTTCACTCCAAAAGGTCTTTTGCTGTGTCTGAACTATTAAATAGATTACTCAGGTTTGAAGACTGCTTCACAATTTCGGAATTGAGACTTTCCAATGCTTCAATTGCGTTGCTGACGCTTCTAGGTTCACTCACCGCTGCACGAATGTTTTCCTGGGCGTTAGAAATACTCTGAAAGCGAGAGATGTCACCATCGAGTCCTTCAGAGAGCCCATTGATTGTAGTTCCTATCTTTCGAAGGGTTTGGTCGGCTTCCCTTTCAAGCTGTTCTGGATTCTCCTGCCTGGTCTCAAGTTTTGCCAGGCTGTTCTGGAAATCCGGCACGGGAAAATCTCCATCAACAGGGGCTTTGATCTCTAACTCAGCCTCCTGTTTTCCTTCCTTTTCCTCAAAATATATTTCCACCCCTTCAATAATTCCTGTAGCGGGGCTTAGTGCTGTTAAGAGAGATTTTTTAAAGTCCGGTTCATCAGCTACTTGAATCCTGTATTGCAAGGATCCTTCGGTGACTTTGCCAAGAATAGAGAGTTTATAACTTCCGATCTGAGGTGGATCCTTTACGGTCACAGCCTCTATTTCAGGATTGTTGGAGGTAGATTTTGCAGGACCCTTAAGTAGAGATTTGCCTTCAAATTCCGCCGACTCTACTAATTCTCCTAAATCCTTCAAGGTGCCTTGTAATTGTTGCGGATTCTTTGAATTGCTCTTAAGGTTTTCTACCCTCGTAGAGAGTTCCTCAAGATTGCTTAAAGCAGCTTGACGAGATGAAATTTTCTGTTGGAGGCTTACCGATTGTTCATTAAGATTAGTAACTTCAAAGCGTAACGGGTCAGAATTTCGATGATTAGAGGACTCAGACTTACGTGCCTTATCCAGCGAAATGCCTGAAGTAGCGGCAGCTTTATGACCTTGCTTAGGTTTTCCTATTTTTCGGTTCTCGATACTCTGTGGTACCGAGATAGCGTTGGAGATACGCAGAGACATGGCAAACCTCCCTGTTCCTGGTAGCCAAAAATCCTTTTCCAGCTTCTAACACTAATTATAAAGCAACATCAAGGGGTGTCAACAGATTAGAAGACTATAGGCCTAAATTAATGGCAAGAATTACCTTTTGAGGGGCAGTATTGTAACAACTGAGTTAGGAAAGATCGAAACAATTGATATGAGTGGAGCAAATTCGGGGATCCTTTACCTTGGAGAGAAGTGTCGATTCTACCTGGCGGCTCATTCAAGATTTAGAGCCCCGGACTTTTGTCTGGATCGTGTCTGGTCAGGCGATGTAGATCCTTCGGATGTCTTCAGCTACGCCGAAGAAAGAAATTGTACGAGTTTGGGGATTCTCGTAGAGCGTTCAAATACTGTTGTATGCAGTGTCGCAGAAATTCCAGAGGAAAGTCGACTTCAGGATTTAAATGATGATTTGGCATCCAGCTTAGATGACTGGGAGAAAAGAGAGGGACAATTTTCAAGATGGCTTGTGCTTGATTCACGAGAAGAAAAGGCTCTACTGTGCTCGGTTTCTCGTTCCCAGGTCAAGGCATGGATCGAAGAGGCTGAATTGAGAGATTTTGAACTGCGCTATATAGATTTTCTGGACAGGGTTCTCTTTCGACTGTTTCTAGATGTCTTTCCAAAAAATGTCTGTGCTCTTTTGAGGTTTTCAGATCTTCTTTACTTTGGTGTTTTTTCACCACCTGAATCGTGTAAAGTTGCGCGTTGCGTGTTACCGGAATCAAACTCTTCTGAAGGTGAACAGCCCAATGAAATGGAGCTTCAAGGTTCAAGGGAAGTTCTGCAAGAATGGGCCCAGGCGGTACCCTTTGGCGGAGCGCACACTTCTTTAGTCCTATCTGATGCTCTATGTTCAGAAGAACTCCTCGGTTCTCTTGAGCAAACGTGGAATGGCTCGCTTCATAGTTTCTCGCAGATCTTTAGGGACGCCGCCAGTAGTTCAGATACAAGGGCCTTACTTGGAGGACTCCTTAGCACTTTTCCGGAATATGAACTCTGGGTTCATTTCAGACCTACATTTTTTCTGAGGGCGGGGATGGCTGTGGCAATGATTCTCTTCCTATTTTCCCTATGTCTACCCACTTCTGAATATGCTGTGTTTGATAATGTTCCTGGCTCACCCAAAGACTCCGCCCTCATATCCAAAAAACTACGAAACCATCCAGAACCTCTAGAAGCCCTCTTTCAAGATATTGAAGAGCTCAAAGAAAAATCAGCTAGTAGGCAGAAGCTGATGGGTCATTAAGTTCCGCTTAGAATTGATATTTCCACCCTGATTCAGGGACATACTCTCAATAAACTTCTAGCTACTAACTACCAGGGCACTTTTAATGCTAATAGTTAAGGGTAAACTCCCGATCTGATGCTTCTCCCAGCCCTTTGATTGGGTTCCATGAATCAGTGAACAGGGTCGAATTCACCGCAGATATGGCTGTTTAGTGGATGTTTCTGTGGAACAATTCACGTGAATACCGGGTGCGAGCTTTTCTTTCTGAACCGAGCTGAAAAACCAAAAAAATGCTTGACAGGATTTTCAGCGCTCCTTTTTCAAGAGTCCCAACTGGCTATTTTTCCAACCACTCTCAACCTCTTTCACGAGTCCCTTCAGGCTCTCTTTGTCCCTGGTGTTTTTCTGATCCAACTTGGTCAATTTCATCTTTGAGCAAGCCCTGAGAACCTCATAAAAACGGGGGTTAGAATTACTAAAGAATAGGAAACAGGAGAGACTTATTATGAATCAAGAAGAGATGGAAGCAACCCACCAGGGAAATCTAAGTGCCGCGCAAAACTACCGACAGGCTCAGGCAAGGCTCATCGACCGCATGCAGATCACCGAGCAGAAAAACCTGCATCATTATATGGGCTATTCGAGCATGTTCGAGTACGTGGTTCAGGAGCTCAAACTCTCTGAGCAGAGTGCCTATAATTTCATTCGCGTAGCGCGAAAATCCGTAGAGGTGAAGGAACTTAAGGAAGAGATCAGAAGAGGGCACCTTGGAGTGGCCAAGGCCACCAAACTCTGCTCCCTTCTCAAAGTGTCCAACCAGGGGAAGTTGCTTAAAGAAGCCAGGACGATGAGTACCCGGCAAATCGAGGCAAAAGTGTTTGAAGAGCAGGGTACTCCAAAGGCCCGGGAATCCGTTCGCACCCTTGGCTCAGATCTGCACCAGCTCACCCTGCTGGTGGACTCAAAGACCCTGGAACAATTGAAGCTCCTGCAAGACCTTCTCTCTTCGAAATCAAAAACACCCCGTACCCTCTCTGAGTCCGTCCAGGAAGCGACCCTGGAATTCAATCGCCGTCATGATCCGGTGCAAAGAGCGAAGAGGGTGAAGGAGAGAAAAAAGCAGAAGAAAGAAACTCCTGCTAAGAGATTCATCTCCAAGACTGAGGAGCAACAGGATTCAATGCCGAGTCCGGCCACTATTCACGTCAATAGTCCTGGAAAGCAGAGAAAGGCTTTACCTGCTCGGGTGCTAAATGCGGTCAACTCTCGTGATGGACGCAGGTGTGCCTTTATCTCGGTTCTGGGGAAACGCTGCAACCAAAGAAGATGGCTTCATCTTCACCACCGTTTACCTGTGAGCCAAGGAGGGAAGCACGTTGTGGACAACCTGATTACTCTATGCGAATCCCACCATCGAATGGTTCACAACAAAATGGAAGACAAAGCTCAAAATAATGGTGCTTGAAAGATTCCCAGTTTGAGCCGTTTCTTCGGTGTCAACTTTCGGCCCCAGAGGAACAGTCTGCTATGGACTCACATCCACCTAAAAAGCCATAAATACAAAGACCGATGATGGATCGTAGTGAATACATTTTGCCACAGCGGTCTCCTTTGTCTTCAATCTCACCCGGTAGATCCCGCAAATTGACGCTTTTTGATGATACATTTCCCTACTCTACCTGGTCTTTTGTATGCCCTTCTCCTTTCACTATCAGTAAATTAGCGCAGAGGGTCAAGTAGACCTGCCTAACTGCTCTACAAATTGAGTATAATGTCCACCTTAAAAATGGCTGAATCCAGGTTGGTTCAGGAGGAAGACGGATGGAAGAAGCACTGCGATACCACGGTATTTTACAAAAGATGGATCCCCGTGATCAGATTAAATTGATCCATACCCTGGGAGACTCAGAGGAAGAGACCGAGCTTTTGCTGGAGTTGTTGGCCGATCCTGTTTATGAATTTCGCCGAGCAGCCTTTGAAACCCTGCAACCGCGTGGGACGGTTCTTATGGAATCAGCGGTTAATTTATGTCGCAGCCCCAATGCTGATCAAAGATACTGGGGTATGCAGCTTTTGATAGCCATAGGTAAAGAAGCTGTATCTGCGGTTGAGGTATGCGTAAGAGACGCTGAGCCATCCTTACAGAGATTGGCGGTTGCTGCCCTGGGTGACTGGAAACAAGGGTCCAGTATGAGCGTACTCATCGAGTTGCTGGGCACCTCTGGCTGGCAGATACGGCAAGATGTTTTCAACGCGCTTGCGTGCTATGGAGAAAGAGTAAAAGAGCCCATAACTAAAGTCCTGGATACCGCTAATGAGGATCTATTTTACTGGGGTGTAAGATTGCTGGGAAAAATGGGCGCCAGGAGTCGAAAAAACCTTGTAGACCTGCTAAAGACTTCCAATAGAGATCGAAAATTCCTGATCATGTCAGCCCTGGCCGAGTGTGGCGATCGAGAGGCATTGGAACTCTTAATCAAATCGCTCTCTAAGAGTTCAGGTCTTTCACCGAAGAGAGCCAGTGACGCTATCTTAAGGGTAGGAGCCAGGGCTCTTGATCCGCTGGTTAACGCCCTGACGGATGTGCCTGCAGATCAACTCTATTGGTATGCGCGAACTATGATAAAGCTCGGTAGGAAGGGTGTTGATCTTCTAGGTGATTTTCTCATAGAAAGGGGTGAGGATTATCTTTGGGAGTCGAGGCCGGCTTTTGAGCAATTAGGTGTAGAGACTCTGCGAACCCTGGAGATTTTGATTGAGTCTCCAAAGAAAGAAGTTCGGGTTTTTGCCTACCAGGTTCTGGTGGATTTGGATTCAGAAGAAGCATGCCCAATTCTGGTTCAAGGACTTCAGGATTCAGCCTGGGTGTGCAAAAAAATGTGTGCGGACGCACTCATCAGGGCTGGTGATTCCGCCTTGGCGGCTATGCGAAGTTTATCCTCATCTTCTGATCCCGATGAGTTATTTTGGTTGATTTATGTCTTTAAAAGGAGTTCCGAAGGCCGCAGAAGAATATCAGAGTTGTTGCGTAGAACTGATAAGGAAGTAGTCTCTGAAGCAGCGAGAGCATTGCGGGATTCAGTCCCAGAAGAAGCTATTTTGCCTTTATTGCACTGCCTGAGGTCAGAATCCTGGGTAGTTCGAAAAGAGGCTTCGGAATCCCTGGTAAACGCGGGTCCAATAGCAGTATCAAGAATTGTCGAATCGCTGGCCATTCATGATTCAGAATTACATTTTTGGATTGGTAAGATTCTCAAATCCTATCAGCGGAGTATTTATCCTCATCTATCAACCCTCTTGTACCACGGAGAAGTCCCTCGCCACCTTGTCGCCACAGCGATGGGGCTAATCGCCGATCCAAGTTTTGAACCGCATCTTAGTGAGGCCTTGTCCGACAGTGATTCAGTCGTTGTTTTACATGCTTGCTGGGCATTGCAGAAAATTCATCCAGACCGAGAGGTAAAGGCTGTTTGGGGGCTCCTTGGCCTGTTGGAAATCGAGGACTATCCTGTTCTTGAAGAATGTGCTCTTAATGATAGTTCTAAGGCCAGGGACGCCGCATTAGAGGGCTTGGGTTCAGCCGAACCTATTCAGGTTCGTAATTCGATTTTCTTATGTGGAAAGTTGGAGATTCATGAATCTGTCAGACAACTGCAGGATATTGTTGAAGCAGATTCCCAATTTGCTGTGGATGCCTGTGATGCATTTCTTTATCTGAAAGATCGTACAATCGTACCCTTTCTTCGTCGCATGTTGGAAAAGGAATGTCCGAGGGAATTACATTCCAGAATATTGAGTGTGTTGGGAGTATTATCAGAGGAGGATGTAATTCCTTCCATTCTTAGAATACTTGCCAAGGATCCTTCAGAATCAGAGAGGGGACTGTATCATAGATGTGTATTTCAAATGGGTTTAGATGCTATTCCTCCTTTGATAGAAGCACTTGGCAATGAAGATGTTGCTCTTCGAAAGATAGCGGCCCAACTTCTACTGGAGTTCGGCGCGCTGGCGGTTGTACATCTGAAGAAATCACAACATAGTTCTGATCCCAATCTCAAATATTGGAGCACAAAGATATTGAAGAGTCATTTCCAAGATGAAACTTGAGCGCATTGGCGAATATCTAAAGTTCAATCTTCTGGAGCACAACGCAGGGATAGTTCTGACTCAACCCCTTGAGGATGAGTACGATCTCGGTGAGGTTCTGGAGTTTCCCAGAACCAAATGGGAGGAGTATTTTAGCCCTCGAAAATGCGATAGAATCTGTCGTGTTTTACGAGAGATTCGTATGGAAAGCGAGTTGGAATCAATTCTCGCATCTAAAATTACCCTCCTACCCATCGAAGATCCAGATTATCCCGCCTTGCTTCGTGAAATCTATAATCCCCCAAGACTTCTCTATGTCCTGGGAAAGCTTCCCACGCGGGAAATGATACATGTGGCCGTGGTTGGTTCAAGAGATGCGACGATGGCTGGAAAGTGCGCCGCAGAAGAGATTGGGAGGTTCCTGGCAGAGCAGGGTATTTCCGTAGTATCCGGTTTAGCCCGAGGGGTGGACAGGGCTGCCCATCGAGGAGTAATTGCCAGCAATCCAAGGGGCTACGCCCTTGCTGTGGTGGCTTCAGGGGTCGGAGAATACCTCAAACCTCGGATCTGGTCATTCTATGAGCAGATTCTTCTAAACGGCTCTATCATCAGTGAATTTCCTCTCTCATTTCCAGCCACGAAAAGAAATTTTCCCCTAAGGAATCGGATCATAACCGGGATTTCCTCAGGAACAGTCCTGGTCGAGGGAAAGATTAGATCTGGTTCTATGATTTCCGCCAGGTTGGCGATTGAGCAGGGAAGAGAGCTTTTCGCGGTACCGGGACCCATGCATTCAGAGTTATCCGCCGGACCTCATCAAATGATTCGAAGCGGGGCCAGTCTTCTATCCTCTCCCAAAGATATTCTGGAGGACCTTAAGCTGGAACCCAGGAAGTTACAGAGAATTGAAGTTTCTGATGAAGAGAATTTCCTACTGGATAAGATTTCTGAGGGTCCTACAGATATGGAGGAAATTCTTTACAACAGCCAGTTGCCCCTCACTAAAGTCCTGGGGCTGATTCGTGCTCTTGAAAACAAGGACCTGGTGAAGAGAATAGCCGGGAACAAAGTTCTCAGATTACCTAAACCTTCGAGATCCAGGGATTCCTAGAAAGCTCTACTTTCCTTAATCGTCATCTACGATTGTAATCGTATGGTTCTGGAATTCACCCAGGGCCATTCCCAGTGGATCAGAGAGTATGAGCTCGATGGTCTCCTCGCCTTCCGGATCCGGGTCATCAAACAGTTGGATCGTGAGTACAGTCCGTAGAGTCGAGCCGGCCGTGAAGTTCAAATTCAATAGCTGGAATCCAAAGTCGTTACCGTCAGCGGTTGTGCCGGACGCGACCTCAACATTTACTGAGGATGTAGTAATAGGAGTTCGATTTAGAATTATCTCAACTTCCACGGCCCAATTGCCTTCCAGGATTCGCCTGGTGGGACGTCCAAAGGACACCAGGGTTCGATGTGTATTCGCAGGCCTATAGACGTCGAGCTCTGTCGATGGAATGATTTCAGATGCAGGGGTTAGGCCTCCCCATACGTACATTTTGCCATGACGTGCGGTTGCCATATGGTCGTGTCTTGCCACTGCGGCTCCCTGGATCATTTCCAGATGGTCTTCTCCTGGATCATCCAGCGCAGACGGATTGAAAACCAGGATGGAATCCAGAGGTCCTCCGGAATTGGAGTCTTTACCGCCCCAGATAATAATCGCGCCATCAATGACTACAGCGCTATGACCATAGCGTAGGATTCCCATTCCAGGATGGGAAGTCCACTGACCGGTCTCAAGATCATAAACATCCAGAGTATCGTCTCCAAACTGGTTGGTACTCACTCCTCCGAGGACATACATCTTGCCCCCGTATACCGTTGCTGTATGCTGGTTTCGTGGGGTTCCACCGGTAGCTCCAAGCGACCAGGTGCCAGCCTGCACATCAAAAATCTCCAGAGTATTCAGGTTCAAGTTCGTACTTGAGAGTCCTCCCCAAATATGAATCTTGCCCTGGTATGCCGCGGCGGAATGATGTGACCTTGGAGTTCCCACTGTGGTTCCGAGCTGGCTGGATTGACTCTGGGTGTCAAATACTTCCATCGCGCCCAGGGTGCTAAAGAGTTCTTCTGCTGGGGTCTCTGGATCGTCTCCTTGACCGCCCCACAAATAGACCTGATCGGAGATTAGTGTAGCGGTATGACCAAATCGGTGGATAAGTTGAAGGTTAGGATTGCTCCATGTAAGAGAGTCAAAATCCAGCTTCAAAATATTTCCATTTTGAATATTTCCTGATTTTCCACAGAAGAAGTAGGCTGTTTGTTGGTAGCTGACAGCATCCCCGCCTTCACAAGCACCTCCAGGACTATTGGGACCAACATCCCAGCGGGAGGGTGAAGTTGAATTGAACAGCGGGAAGGAACTTGAAACCTCACTGGTACTCTGGTAGAGGTCTGAGACTGCCAGACGAACTTGAACGGTGTTCTCATCTGATCTCAGATTATACTGAGAGTGCCAGAGAATCTTGGCCGGGTTCTCAAGGTTGTCCAGGTTTCCACTAAGAACGGTGGCCGTGTGCCATACGGTAGCATCCAGAGAGTATTCCAGACTCTTAACGTATAACTCATCTCCCTCAGCGTCAGATACCTGCGCCACGATGCTGATTTCTCGATTATCCCCATCAACCTGAAGGGAAGAGATTACAGGTGGCGTATTATTTCGTAATGACATAGTCGCTGTGGCGCCCTGGCCTTCAACTCCAAGAAGTGTCTCAGGTACAAGAAGTAGTTCAAGATCCACATTTTGGGATGGCAATAGCTGGTTGCTGTCCCACAGAGTCTGGTGGGTACCATTTCCTGAAAATTCACTCAGGGAGAGGTGGGCTTCGGGAACCTCTACCGGGCCTTCGCCAGAGTTAAGCAGGGTATAGTACAACTTGACTCGTGCCGTGAAGGTGCTCTGCAAATCAAAGTTCAGGGGAATGAATCCGGAGTCTCCGGCAATATCCAGGTTCTGCGCAACAGGAATCGGAAAGAAACCTTCATCAAAGTGACTCACATCAATGTTGTGGTAGAGCAAGGTTCCATCAAGATTTGCAGGATTTTCAAAACCGCCCAGGTAACCACAATAACTTTCCGAATTTTCACAAATCACACCATCATGGTCATCATCTGATCCAGCCCTGAGAATTCCTGAGTTTATATCTTGAGGCCAGTTAAATGCATAACCTTCATCATAGCTCGAATAGGTTGTATAGACGGGGACATCATTTTGAACAATCTCTACACGAATAACAGGATAAGTTACTTCATCCGAGCGAACAGTCACGGATACAGGCAGGGTAACCGTACCAGCGTTCATGGAACTCACTGTAATAATTGCGGAATAAGTAACAGTCGTAGCAGCACCCATGGACACTTGTAGTCCCTGTCGGTCCGCATAGATTCCTACTCTGGAAGGGGTAGAGCCAAAGTCGTTTTGCTTTCTGAGCAGGAGCCACGAGAAGGGGGAGGAGGGATCATAATCAACGCTTATATCCAAATCGGTGACCTCAGAGTTGCCCTGGTTAAGAATCGTTAGAGTCTGATACCCGTTGCCTGGGTCAAAATCCATTGCGGATGGAGCGAGGAAAAGTTTTGGTTCGAGGATAACCGCATCATCATCGGCTCCTTCCATAGCTGTCAAAGCGTTGAGAAATCCATTTCCGTAATAGGCGTCGCGTCCAGCAGCTCCTAAATCTGTTGCGCCCTGCTCAAGATAGTTTCGAATATCCAGGGGACTCGCAGATGGATTCACGGCCTTAATCAAAGCAGCTACTCCGGCAACATGGGGTGAGGACATAGAGGTTCCTGACCATGCAGCATATCCATTGTTATGCACAGTGGAATAGATGTTTGTACCGGGAGCCGCGATATCAATGGCCGATCCGTAGTTGGTAAAGTATGCGGGCTGCAGGGTTTCGGTTACAGCTGAAACAGCCATACATTCGTCGTATCCTGCGGGTGAGAAGAATGTGCTGTCCATGTTGGATCCGTCATTTCCGGCGGCACATACAGGCAGGACTCCATTATTGAGAGCTTGCTGAAGGGCAACTTGAAATGTTGGTGAAGGTCCAGGTCCACCAAGACTCAAGTTGATTATATCAGCCTTTTGAGCCGGCAATCTTCCCGATGAGTTTGGTAAGCCAGCAGCGTATAAAATCGCGTTGTAGATCGCGAAGGAGTCACACCAGGATGTGGCACACACTCTCAGGGGCATTAATTTTACATTCCAATTAATCCCGCTAATTCCCTGGCCGTTATTTGTTTTGGCACCAATGATTCCAGATACGTGAGCGGCATGAACATTTCCTGAGCTTATAAATGGATTGTCATCCATCTGGATAAAGTCAAATCCAGCTATGAAGGCGCCGTTGGAATCCTGGGAATCTCCCATGAGATCATCGTGATAAGTAACTCCCGTATCCACCAGGGCAACGATAGTATTGCCATCACCAGTGGAGATATCCCATGCGTCCGGCATATTGATTGCTTCAAGTCCCCAGAGGCTCCCGTTGCTGAAATAAGTATCATTAGGTGTGGTTACACTGGTCTGGAAGAAGAAAGCAGGTTCCACACGATGCGCACCGTAAATGTCTGAGTAGTCTTCTACAGCTAAGATGGTAGCAAAGAGATCAGCATACTTCTCTTCCAAAGTACGCGGTCCCGAGCCAGCCTTGGAGATGGATTTAGATCTGGAGGGAAGGTTGACTGACAGAGCATCAATAATGGGGCGATCTATCCTGGATACTCGCATGGAAGTGCTGGAATTGGAATTTTCTTCTTCTGGAAGATTTAAGCGAAGTACCTTTCCTGGTACTACTGGGGAGTGATCTCCACGGTAGAGACCGGCGAAGTAATTTACCCCTACCGCAACAGTTCTATTTGGGGTGTCAAGGATGGCGGTGGAATTTTGCGCTGTGTGGAAAGTTCCAACTTTGGCTCCGGTGCTCAAAGTCGCCAGATAGTTCCCCTGGGTAAGGATTTGCAGTACATATTCTCCTCGTTCTAATTCCAAGTCCGCTCTAAGTACCATCTCCTCTGTATAGTGGGCGAGTGCTTTACCGGTACCCCTGTCAAAAAGAGTTGCTTCAATTGGCCCTGGAATTTCTGAGACGAGGTGAAGAATACCGCTATATGCAGTAGCAACAGTGAAACTGAACAGGTCGGGATTGGTGCCAAATCCATCGATTTGGTATTTGAACACTTTAGAGAGTGTACCCAGGTATTGATCGTCTCTTGCTGTATTGTTGGGTTCCACCTCAAGAATATGAATTGGAGCTGAGAGGTCAGGACTGCTCAATGAGAGGTCCACTGTATAGGAGCCCGTATCTTCTGTACCAAAGAGGACTAGATCAAACTCATTGACTCCACCCGAGCCATTGATGAGGAACGGAAGATCGAAATTGACGTCGTGGAGTAAATGGACTACCCGCCCGGAAGATCTCTCATAGATGGCAGCATCGGGTCTGTCGCCTGATGTTTCAATGTTTATCGAGGCCATCAAGGCTCCGGTAACTCCAAAGCTAAAGGAATCTCGAAGATCAATTTCAGTGGAGAAATCTCCCTCGATTTTTATGCGATCTCCAGATCCTAACTGAGCCAGAGGTTTGGCTCCGTTAAAAATACCATTTGGTTCGCGATCCAGGAATACAGAACCGCTTCGCACTCGAACATCCTCTACCGAAAGGATTCCGATATTGGAACCCAGGTTTGAGTTGTCTAACTCAATGACGATACCCGTCGCTATATTGGAATAGCCCACTGGCTGGTAGCTGTGATCATCTGCTGCAAGGCGGATCGCTATTTCATTGATTCGATTGATGAAGAAAGCACCGTCCCTGGAGAAATACCATCTGAGTTCATACCGGTCTCCGGTAGTGACAGAAAGATCTCCTTCGACATGTGTCGGAGTAATAAATTGTTCTTCATCTCCAAAGATAGAGAAGGCGAGTGAAATATCATTGAGATCACCATCGGTATCCGTCAGGTCGAATTTAAGCTCAATATAGGATTGGTCCACAACACGTATGGAGCTGTCACGCAGGAGCAGTGAGGGCAATGTATGACCGCGACGTAGACTGAATGTGAAGGACCTGTCAACATCCGGTACCTGCAGGTATGGATCTGACCAGGCACCGCGACCCAGTCCATCACTCAAGAGTAGATTTAGTCCTGCGGTTTGGAGTGTTTCAGGAACATCCAGAGAAACTTCCAGGGTGCCGTTTCCATTATTGAGGATGGTAAATGGATGGGATCCGGGTGAAGTGGTTGGAGTGTAGACTATGCTTCCGCCATTGGGGTTGGACAGCCCGAGATCTATGGAAAGTACGGCCTCATCCCCTACCAGATCCAACTGAGTTCCATCGAGAGTTGGATTGGACGCCACCAGGACGATGGGATTCCCATCTACAGTGATTCCAGTCAGGGTGGGTTCGGCACCGAGGGGAAGCCATTCCTCCAGAGCCCTCAAGAGTACACCCTTGGTAGTTTCCACACCGGCAGAAATTGAAGCCCTCATATCAAACTCATATTCACCTTCCTGATCTACGATAAAGAAGGCGCTGCCAGTTGCAACGGTTTGGGTATAACTAACTCCGGTTGAAGAGACCAGGTCCACCAGGGTGGTGATATGGGTACCATCTCGTGAAAGATCGATTCCCAGTGGACCGTAAAGGTGAGAGTCTGTGAGATTTTCAGTAAGTGAATTTTCGGTGTTATCAAAAAGGAAATCAAAGTTAAGAGTGTCCATCCAGGGACCTACGTCAGTTGTTCGCTTGTAGATCCAATTAGAAGTAATCGAATCGAAGAATGGCATGGGCATGGTCTCAACCATACCAACGATCTGGAAATCAAGATTCATGTCCACTGGTTCGTACCTGGGGAAAATTCTGATTGCGATGTCGTGGCTGGAAAACCTCTGAGTATTGTCATCTACGGCTACAAGGGTAGCTGTAGTCTCATAAAAATTATCAATGTTGGCCAGTTTGCTGGAATTAGGCTGGATCTGGAACACAAGTACAGAATCATCCTGTGCTCCCTGTACAGCCAGAACATCTGGGTCCCAGCTCCAGGAAAAGGAAATCGGATTACGAGTATCCTCATTATTGTGATCCAGGGTGCGGCTATTGCTTCCATCCAGATAGAGTATGGGTTGAGTAGGTTGGGAACTGATTCGTACATTCAAAGTATCCGGTAAGTCTCGAATGAGAGGTTTACGAAGCAAGGGTACAGCTTCAATGGTTACCAGTTCAGATGCGGTGGATAGGTTCGAAGTACTCAGGGAACTGATTCGATCGTAAGCGAAGACCTCGAAGACGAACTGTTCTAGACCCTCTTCAAAATTGGGAAGAACAATTTCTACCTGATCCATGCCTTCCACATTTGCACCAGATGGCCTGAGAAAGAGGCTGTCTACCGGTAGCCCTGAAATCTGTCTGGCATCAAAGGTAAGGAAGTTATTGGTTTTGCTGAAAGAGTCAGAGAGATCAAGAACAAGAATGTCTGAGCTTCGATAATACTCAAAAATAGGATCATGTTTAACAATGAGTACGGGCGCAGAGGAGGCTGGCTGGATCTTAACCGAAACCAATTTTGTCGTGGAACCGCTGGAATCGGTAATCTCCATGATGATGTCGACACGAGCGGATCTTGGGAAGTCTTGGGAATCCAGCTGTAGGTATGCTACGGAGCGGTCATTGCTTTGTACAAACAGTGGTGAAGAAGTTAGCGATGAAGTTGCAGACCAGGAAAAGTCCAGGGTTTCGCCCAGGTAGCTAAACGAGTCTGTTCCATCAAGTTCCAGCTCAAGAGGCAGTTCATCTATGCCTACCTCACGATCTACGATAATATTCGCAACTGGAGTTCGCAGGGTTTGGACCCTGATCGTTACTTCATCTTGTGCGATTTGGCCGTAGGTATCCTCAACCTCTAGAACATAGGTGTATTCTCCCTCCTCCTGTGGTGCCGTAAAGGTAGGTTTATCAATATTATCGAGATCCAGATGGGTTGCGGGAGTCCACTGGTAGCGGACTACTCCTGGTAGGGGAGCGTAGGTATGATTGTCCAGGAAGTAGGTCTCCCCTGGGCGCACCAGTGCATTTAGACCGGCATCTGCATTGAGAGGAGGAACTGCATAGACATATTTTTTGACGATGTCGGTGCTCTGATGAAAGAGGCGGCCAACCGGATCCTGAACGGTCACGAAAAGTTTGAACTCATATAAACCCGGATTCAATATTTCTGGAATGACAGTAACCTCTCTGCGTCGATCTACAAAGCGCACTTCAGGTCCGGTGATCCTGGTCCACTCATAGTTCATTTTTGTGACTGCGGGATCTGTGTGATAGGAATTCGAGCCGTCCAGAATCAGCTCCTGCTGCCCCGCAATAAGTGTGGAATAAACGCCCGCATCGGCGACCGGGGGCAGAAAACGGTAATAAATATAATGGTTTTCAATGACTTTCGATGTATTGCCCGTATTGAGATTCTCAACTACCAGACTTACGATCCTTCCGGTACCATCGAGGTGATTCACGCTCAGTTCCAGTGGTGAAGACACCAGGTCATTTTCCACAGTCTCAAAGTCCAGGGAAAGTGCCCCCACTGAGGTGTCATAAGTAAGCGGTGCTACCTGCATATCTTCGTGACGCACAGTCCAATGATAGATATAAGTATCTTCAAAAGGCTTGTCATCCGGATCATAGACAACTCCAACTTCGAGATCGAGGGTATAAACACCCGTTGAGACAAGGACTCTCTCTCCAGAGCCAATGGAGGCGTAAATAACTCGGCCCGGATCTAGCTTGTCATCCAGAATATATTGGATTTCCTCCCTGCCAAGAGTGTCGCTAACCTCTTCAAAGATTGCGTAGGCCTGCGAGTGGTTCTCAGTTTGATCAAGAACATTGGCAATGAGATCAATTTTTTTCCACGGAGTATGGTCGATAGCGATATCAAGAACTTTTCCAAAATCGACCCGGACGCTAGCCTCTGTTCGATTTGCGGCTTCTTCTTCAATATCCCGCAGGATACCGATCAACGTCACAGAGCCAGCGGTAGAAACAGCGCTCTGCGCAAGAGCAGCCCCCATCATCTCGTTGAGCTGGTCTCCATCAACCAGATTCTTAGCCAGGGTATGTAATTTTTCTCCGGCTTGCTCCAGTTTGGTCATATGGTCATCCAGGTTGGCGGTGTTGGCCAGATCCACAGCTAGATCATCGATTACACTTTGATATCCTCCATCCAGATTCGCGATGGCCGTGCCCAACAGGTTAGCCAAATCAATCATCGCTTGTGTATTTTCTGAAACAGAATTGATAAATCCATCTGAGATTGAAATTGCTTCTTGTAGGAAGGCAATGTAGTTGGCTTCAGCCTGGGAGCAATCAACCGGCAACATTAACAGGGGATTGTTTAGCTCCTGCAGTAGCGTATTCAGACGAGCTTCAGCCTCAAATTCGAAGGCACTTCCCATGGCAGCATTAGAGATACTGATACTGTTCTCCAGTACATTGGCCATGGATAAGGCAAAGTGACCCTGGGTACAGAGATTCATTGGATCCAGGTTACCCGGATCAGGAGGAATTTCGTCAGTATCCTGGTTTCCGATCTTGAACAGCTTGCCAATCATGGTATCCAGCACTACTGCCAATTCGGGCTGAATGAAGGGATTAGCCCTTTCATTCACAAGATTATTAAGGACTGGCAGGGATTCCAGGTAGACATTATAGGCTTCCGCAGTAAGTGTCTGGGAGTTGTCGGAGCTAAAGAACTCCTCGAAGAGTTCCTTGGGGTCTGTCGTAGGTGTAGATGTATTCAGACCCGTCTCAGAAAGCATGACAAGAATATCGGTGATATGTCCATATCCAATGTAATAGGGATCAGCTGCGGCTGCATCAAAGGAGCGTTCTACAGCATCTCCTAACAAGTCCACACCAACATTTTGGTCCTGAAGGACATCATGAACGATGGGGGTAAGGAATGCTGGTTCCGCAAAATGCCCGATGAGGAAGTAGAAGTAGCTGGTTTCCACATCAAGATCCATTTCCCAATTAGATATAGCATCAGGGGTTGCGGAAAGGTATTGAGAGGTATGGTTTCTCAGGTCGATTCCACCGAGGAATTGACCGCTCGCGAACCTTGCTTCCAGAACGGTGTCATTCATGAAGGAAGAATTGTCCTCAGCGAGATCCCTTAGAAGCACCGGTAAGGACACTACATAGGTTGGCAGTTCCATAGGCTGAATCGAGCAATGAATAGGACCGGTGGCAAGATTTTGGCCAGTCAATGAGAGTAGAGTCACCTCACCAATCAGAGAGCCGGGAGCGGAAGTACACATATCAGCCTGGGTTGACATGATGGTGAACCCGGGTTGCCTGACATCCAGGGTACCCGTGATCGTCCCCGTACCACCACAATTCCAAAGATCAAAGGGAGCGGACTGCTTAGCGATTTCCTCGCCCTCTTCATCTGTAAGGCGGAGTCCTACCTTGATCCCGCTTTCACAGCCGGGAATATCCAGTTTCGAATCCCAGACATATTGGATAGTTGTTGGTGTTTGGTAGGCTAAACTTAATCCTGAGATGGAGCCTGGACTTGGGGTGAAAGCTAGATTCTTTCGGGCAAAAATCTGACTGAGGGAGGTTTGAACCTCTCCAAATCCGGTGGTGTCACTTACATCGGCTGTGACAGTGACAAAACCTGTTTGGTGATCTACATCCACGCGGAAATTATCAAAGGCAGGTTTGAAATCGTTGATTCTCCTTACCCTGAAGTTGAATTCGTCAGTGTCTACAAGGACTGTATTAGGGTTGTCCAATACACTGAGTTTAAGAATTTTGGTCCTCTGTGACTCTTCGAGGTCCAGGTCCAGCTGTACACGATCTCCTGGGAGTAGCGTGATTGCGACTCCATTCGTGAGGGCCTCCCAGATCAACGGATCTAATCCACCATTGTTCGGGTTGTAACTTGTAGAGCCGTCTACGATGACCCGCAGGGTTGAAGCCAGACATCCAACGTCCAAGGATTTGGTGGGCTCTGTAAGGGTAATAGTAGAGGTGCCGCAGGTATAAGACTCAATACTGCCATCAGCTACAAGGAAAGGTTTGCGTACCGTAACCGAATCAATTATCCCTACAACCACATCCGGATGTTGGGACTGACTGATCTCCAGGGATAGATTCACGGTTCGAAGTAAATTATTGTCGGTAAGGATTCCATCATCTTGAATGAGCAATGTGGCTACGGATGAAGTTGGGTTCGGGATAGATGCCCCTACAATCTCGTTACGGATGCTCCAAACATAATTTAGATTTTCGGTAAGGTTTTCATTAAATGATGCCGTGGCATCCAAGAGGAAGGTTGCTTCGGTATTTCCCTGTGAACCGCAGAAATACTCATTGTCAACTGGAGTCATCGAGGAGCCGTTGCATTGTTCCTGTCGAATGATAAATTGGAAATTGTTGATTTTACCGTTCATCAGGTCAAAGGGATCAGAATCATCCAGGGTGCCTTCCTGATCTGTGGCCCCATCAAAGGGAACCATTCTCAAGTAGGTGCCGGTTATAAATGAATCCTCAAATACAGTGGAATTCCATGTGAAGGTTCGATTCGTTCCCACTGGAATATTTTTAAGTAGGGTTACACTCACGAGGGAAACACCATTGAAATAAAGAACCTCGATATCTGTGAGATCTCCATTGGCATCGCTCACGTTATATCGAAAATCGATGAGCCCGCTGTTATCAAGAAGGCTATCGCGGCGCAGGTTGGAGATAACTGGGAGGTTCACCGGAACATCAATGTGATTGAAGAGGTCAAAAGGATCAGACGGCGGTGAAATTGCCCCATCATTAGCCTTAAGTCTGACGATTACTCCGGAATAATCCTCTGGAAGCTGTGGCTGGGTATCCCAGGTGATGCTATGACCGACTCCTGAGGGAACTTCGGAAAGGTCGGGAATCCCGGAATAGTTTCCGGCTGCTGACCAGGTTTGACCATTATCGAGTGAGTACTCCATTGTTACCGTCAGCAGTATGGGTGCGGGATTGTCCAGATCATAGACGATCGGTAAGGTTCCGCTTGTGCCAAGTACAATGGGCTTGGAGATGACTGAAATGGGCAATAGTCTCTGTAATCCAAAGGTGAGCAGCCTGCTGCTCTCAGCAGAGGCCAGACTTGTCTGAACATTGTTTTCGGTGACTTTGAGAAGCTCCATCGAGGGAGTTGTAAAGCCGCCAATATTCTTACCACCATAGACAACGAAATAGTCCTCGTAGCCGTTTGAGCTATGGTGCGCTCGATTTTTAACCAGTGCTGCCGCGGCATAGGAAGGATGGCGCCTGAGAACCTTGCCTGAAATGTGGTCTGCAGGTAGGACTTGGAGCACTTCCAGCGCACTGGAATGGACTGGTTCCAATCCGGTCTCTCCCTCGACTCCGCCAAGCAGTACAATTTTATCGTCGTAATAGCCCATGCTTCGTCCGCTAAGTGCGAGTTCCAGGTCAGGCAACTCAGAAGGAAGAATTTTGGAGGGGATAGCCTCGCTAAGATCATAGGCTTCAATGTTGGTTAATTCTCCAAAGTTATTGCGTCCCCCCAGGACAAACAACATGGAGTTTCGAATGGTTGCATTGTGTTGCTGGCGTGCTTCCGAGAGTGGGTCAAAATCTCCATCACCCAGGTCAATAGCTTCAGTAGCACCGAACTCAAAGACATGAATTTCATCACTGGAAGCCCCGGTCCAGTCCATTCCACCGACCACGATCAGCAGATTGTCCCTGGCCATAGCCTGATGGTAGGCAATCGCGTCAATGTCGGGAAAGGAATACTGGGTATCTAAAAGAGCGTGATTTCCGAAGAGGTCATACACTTCTACGAGGTCCGAGACACCATTGGAATCTAAACCTCCGAGGAGGATAAGCTTGTTTCCAAAGAGAGTTGCTGAGTGACCTTTTCTTGGGGTGATGAGTGCGGGGAAGGTATAGGTAGAAGGTGTGACCCCCCTGGTAGAAAGATCATAAACCAAAACACTATTTGTGAGTCCAGATGCATTCTCTCCACCCAGGATGAAGAGTCGATTGTTATACACAACACTTCCATGTTGAGCTCGGTCCGGTCCCTGGGTCAGTTCCATTCCAACCCTTGCGCTATAGGTTACTTCATGCGGCAGGATCTCGTAGGTATGCTCGACGCGGTACACCGTATCAGCCTGAGTTGGGAAAGTATGAAAGATTTCCAATGTGTTCTGGGTCTGAATACCGTCTGTACCCCCGAAGAAGTAAAGATCGTTTCCAACAACACTTCCAGAATGTGACGATCTACCAACCGGAGCAGGAATTCCCCACTGCCACATGTCCCTACCGACATCGTAAATATCTACGGAGTTGGCATTGGCGAGCATCTGTCCATTCATGAAGCCGGTATGGCCGCCATAAAAGTAGATTTGCTGGTTATGCAGTGCTGAGGCATGGTCGGTACGATAGGCCGGTAGCCCTGCATCAGAACCGTCGTCGCCGCCGTCTCCACCATCGCCGCCGTCTCCACCATCGCCGCCGTCTCCACCATCGCCGCCGTCTCCACCATCGCCACCGTCGCCGCCATCGCCACCGTCGCCGCCATCGCCGCCGTCACCACCGTCGCCGCCGTCTCCACCATCGCCGCCGTCTCCAGTACCATCTCCGGTACTGAAAGGATCAGATGGAGGAGAAATCGCGCCATCATTGGATATGAGACGGACTCTGACATTGGAGAGGTTTCCAGGTATCGCGAAGGTGTAGTCCCAGTCCAGGGTCCAGGCCAGGCCAACATCAATATTTGAGATGTCACCGATGATGTGCGGATCAGGCAACCAGGAAAATCCGCCGTCTGTGGAAAATTGCAGTGCTATTTGACGTCCGACTCCTGAAACACCAGAAAGGTTATAGGTGATTGCTGCCGAGGTCGCAGATGCGTTTACGATTGGTTTAGAGATTATAGTGAAAAGGATGTCAAAGGGATCTGAAGGTAGAGATTCAGCGCCGTCATCACTTCGCAGGCGAACTCTGACTCCATACTCGTTTCCTAAGAAATCTGAGGAGAGATCCCAATCTATGACAAGGTCCGTACCAGGAAGAATGCCGTCAATCTCACCGGAATAGCTAGTAGCGGGCATCCAGGTGAGTCCTCCGTCCCTTGAGAAATCCATGGTGATATCCCTGGGTATTCCGGGGATACCAACCAGGGAATAGGTGACTTCACCCTGTCCAAAAATCATAGCCATAACTGGCTTGGAGATGAGTGTATTAATTGCCTCAAATGGATCTGAGGGTGGGGAGTATGCCAGGTCATCGGATACCAGGCGCACCAGCACACTACTCTCGTTTCCGGTGAAGGCAAGGCTGGTATTCCAGGTGAGGGTGTGTCCGATCCCCGGAAGTACCCCGGTTACATCACCTGTGATTGAAGCACTGCCAGTCCACGTGGAACCTCCATCAAGGGAATATTCAAGGCTGATGTCCCTGGGGATTCCAGCCACAGAAGTTAGATCATAAGTGATGATCGCACTGGCTAAAATTGGTTCAACCTCAGGCTTCGAGATTAAGGTGTGAATGATGTCAAAAGGATCGGAGGGAGGGGAGAAGGCCAGGTCGTTTGAGACCAGTCTTACCCTGATATTCTGTTGGTTTCCAGTAAACAACTGAGAGGTGTCCCAATCAATGGTATAACCTGAACCAGGTAAGATTGAGCTGATGTCACCACTAATGTCGTTGTTGGGAATCCAGGTAGTTCCGCCATCAAGAGAATACTGCAAAAAGATGCTATGACCGATGCCGGCAACACCGCTGAGATTGTAGGTGATCGTTGCTGAACCAAGCTCGGGATCAACGATAGGCTTGGAGATGAGGGTTCCCAGGATGTCAAATGGATCAGAAGGTGGAGAGATGGCAAGATCATCGGAGATGAGTCGGACAATGAAATTGGACTGATTCCCCGTGAAGACGGCCGAAGTATTCCAAACAAGTACGTGATCTGTTCCCGCAAGGACACCGCTGATGGCTCCGCTAATATTACTGTCAGGAATCCAGGTCAATCCTCCATCAGTGGAATACTCCAGGCTGATATCATGGGGTACCCCGGGGATCGCGATGAGGTCATAAGTAATCTCGGCGAATCCAAGCTGTGGATCCACCGCAGGTTTGGTGATTTCCGTCCCGATGATTCCAAAAGGATTGGATGGCGGAGAGGTTGTAAAGAGGTCGCCTAACAGCCCGGCAGGGAGGCCCACCAGGTCTTCCCCTATCAAACGTACACGAACTCCGTCAAAGTTTCCTGGGAAGATGGTTGTTGTATCCCAGGCAAGTACATGATCATCACCGGGAGCAACTCCTGTGACTTCACCACTGATGGTTGAGCTGGAAATCCAGGTAAGTCCTCCATCTGTACTGTATTGCAGGGCCAGGTCGTAGAGTGCACCCGCCAGACCTTCAAGGTCGTAGGTAATCGTCACCAGGCCATATTCCGCAGCAGCTTCAGGTACTCCTATTCTGGTATTGATGATATCCATTGGATCTGAGATAGGTGATATAGCGCCATCGTCACTGTATAGACGCACATAAACCATGTCTTCATTTCCACTGAAGACTTGCGAAGTCATCCAGGTCATGGTCAAAGAGGTGCCCGGTAAGACGCTGCTTACATCACCGCTGATTGCGGTACTTTGTGTCCATGTAGCGCCACCATCCACAGAGAACTCAAGAAAGAGGTCTCTTGGAACACCTGGCGCAGCCAGCAGATCGTAGTTGATTACCACATAAAAGAGCTGGGGATCGACCAGGGGCTTGGTAATCTCAGTATTGATGATATCAAAGGGATCCGAGGGTGGTGATATGGCCAGGTCCTCCGTGATGAGGCGTACAATCACATCGGGAACATTCTCGGTATAGATCGCGGAATAATCCCATACGATTTCATGCCCTGCTCCCGGTAGTACCCCAGTGATGTCTCCGCTGATATTGGTGTCAGGAATCCATGTGGTACCCCCATCGGTGGAGTATTCAAGGGAAATATCATGATCCACTCCGGCAACTCCGCTAAGATCATATGTAATCGTCGCTGAATAGAGGACTGGGTCAACCAGGGGCTTGGAGAGTGTGGTTCCAATGACGCCAAATGGATCTGAACTTGGAGAAATTGCCAGATCATCCGAGATTAACCGAACGCGAACATCAAACTGGTTTCTTGGAAAGACCGCATCGGTGTCCCAAACGATACTGTAACTTTCTCCCGGTAGAATTCCACTGGTATCACCGCTGATATTCGTGTCGGCAATCCAGGAGACTCCTCCGTTGAGGGAGTATTCCAGGCTAATTTCGTGGGCGACTCCGGGAACGCCGGTCAAATCATAGGTTATGGTGGCTGAATGAAGTACGGGATCAACATCTGGTTTTGAAATCTCGGTTCCAATGATTGAGAACGGATCAGATGGCGGTGAGAAGGCCAGGTCATCGGAAAAGAGCCTTACAAGGACATTATCTACGTTTCCAGGGAACACAGCTGAAGTGTCCCAAACAATCGTAAGACCGGTTCCCGGCAGAACTCCGAGAATATCACCACTCACGTTGTTATCAGGGGTCCAGGTTGTTCCTCCATCGAGGGAGTATTCAAGAAAGATGTTGCGATTTACGCCGGGTACCGCGATGAGATCATAAGTGATCGTGGCGGAATGGAGCACTGGATTAACATCAGGCTTGGAGATTTCTGTGTGCAGGACATCGAAGGCATCTGATGGGGGAGAGAATGCCAGATCATCAGATACAAGTCGTATCACAAGGTTAGGTTGATTTCCGCCAAAAACTTGTGAGGTATCCCATTCCATGGTCAGGGCTTCTCCAGGCAGAACGCTGGTGGTGTTCCCGTTCAAATTCCCATCCGAAGTCCATGTGGCTCCATTATCGAGGGAATACTCGAGGAAGATTTCATGTTCCACACCGGCGACACCACTCAGATCATAGGTAATCAGGATCGAACCCAGGATTGGATCTACAAGCGGTTTGGAGATCTCAGTACCAATTACATCAAACGGATCGGAAGGCTCAGAAACGGCCTGATCATCAGAGATCAGTCGAACCTGTACATTGTCCTGGTTTCCAGGGAAGACCTCGGAAGTATCCCATGTGAGGGTCAATCCAGGCCCAGGAAGAACTCCGTTGGTATCGCCGCTGATTTCCGGGCTGGCTATCCAGGTTGTGCCTCCATCCAGCGAGTATTCAAGGAAGATGTCGTGGGGTACACCGGGTACACCGGTGAGATCATAGGTGATCTCAACCGAGTGCAGAATCGGATCGGCGATCGGTTTGGAAATTTCCGTACCAATGGCTCCAAAGGGATCTGATTCCGGCGATATAGCATTGTCATCGGAGATGAGGCGAACCCTGACATTGTCTTGGTTACCAGGGAAGACCTGGGAGGTATCCCATACAATGGTATAACCATCTCCGTCGAGTATTCCTGTGATATCTCCGCTGATATTGGAATCCGCAGTCCAGGTTGTCCCGCCATCCAGGGAGTATTCAAGACTAATGTCGTGAGCCACTCCAGCCACTGCTGTCAAATCATAGGTTATGGACACCGAATGCAAAACCGGGTCAACGATAGGCTTGGAAATCACAGTACCGATAGCCCCAAAAGGATCTGAATCTGGAGAGATCGCCAGATCATCGGAGATAAGTCTGACTCTCACATTGTCCTGATTTCCAGGGAAGACTGAGGAAGTATCCCACACTATGGTATGACCGGCTCCCGGAAGAACTCCTGCGATATCACCACTGATATTGGTATCAGCGGTCCAGGTGAGTCCACCATCCAGGGAGTATTCCAGGGCAATTGTATGGGTAATCCCGGTAACTCCACTGAGATCATAAGTAATGCTGGCGGAGTGAACTTGGGGATCTACCAGCGGCTTTGATATTTGCGTACCCACGGCCCCAAAGGGATCTGAGGAGGGAGAGACGGCCAGATCATCGGAAACGAGTCTGACAATTACATTCTCCTGGTTCCCGGGGAACACAGCGGATGTGTTCCAGGTTAGGGTATAGCCTGTTCCAGGTAATATGTTTTCAATGTCACCACTAATGTTGCCATCTGCATTCCATGTAAATCCACCGTCCAGGGAATAGATCAGGGTGATATCCCGCTCAACTCCTGGTACCCCACTGAGATCAAAAGTGATTTCAGCCGAATGAAGGACTGGATTTACGATCGGTTTAGAGATCTGGGTGTGATAGTGGGTAAATCCATCCGATGGAGGTGAGATGGCGTTGTCATCGGATTTAAGTCGAACCTGTAGAAAGGGCACACTGCCCGGAAAGACATTTGAGGTATCCCACTCGATGACGTGACCTTCTCCAGGTAGTACTCCTGTAGTATCACCGCTTATGGAAGTGCTTGGGGTCCAGGTGAAGCCAAAATTTGTGGAATATTCCAGGAAGATCTCATGTGCCACACCCTGTACACCAGTGAGATCATATGTGATGGTAGCTGAAGCCAAATGAGAATCAACATCAGGCTTGGAGATCTCTGTTCCAATTACACTGAAAGCATCGGAAGGATCAGAGATCGCGTCATCATCCGATCTTAACCGAACCTGTACGTTCTCCTGGTTTCCGGGGAATTCCTCGGAGGTATCCCAAGTGATTGTAAGGTCTTCGCCTGGCAGGACTCCACTGATATCACCAGATATATAGGGACTGGAAGTCCAGGTGGAGCCACCATCAACGGAATACTCCAAAATGATGTCATGAGGAACACCTGGTACTCCGGTCAGATCATAGCTAATCGTGGCGGAGTGTAGAACAGGATCCACAATGGGCTTGGAAATTTGCGTGCCAAGGATGTCGAAGGGATCCGATTTTGGTGAAATCGCGTTGTCCTCCGAGATCAACCTGATACAAACGTTGTCCTGGTTGCCTGGGAAGACAGCAGACGTGTCCCAGACAATGGTGTGACCAACACCGTCGAGGACTCCGGCCACATCACCACTGGTATTGGAATCGGAAATCCAGGTAGCACCGCCATCTAAAGAATATTCCAGGGAAATGTCATGTGGAATCGCGGGGAGTGCTGTGAGGTTATAGGTTATGGTGACAGAGTGTAAGACTGGATCGGCTACAGGCTTGGAAATTAAAGTATGGGCCGCATCAAAGGGATCAGACTCAGGAGAGATCGCGTCATGATCATCGGTGTGCAGTCGAACCCTGATGTTTTGCTGGTTGTCATTGAATACAGCAGAGGTGTCCCAGGAAATGGTGAGGTCGGTGCCTGGAAGCACAGAAGTGATATCTCCGCTAATGTTGGTGTCGGCAATCCAGGTGACGCCGCCGTCGATAGAGTATTCCAACTCTATATCATGGGTTACCCCTGGTACTCCAATCAGATCGAAAGTCAGGGAAGCGGAAGCAAACTCGGGTGCCACTTCGGGTTTGGAAATTTCTGTATTGAGAATATCGAAGGGATCGGAGGGTGGTGATATAGCGCCATTATCGGTTAACAGCCTTACTCGGGCGTCTCGATAAGCCCGTGGGAAAAGTACGGTGGTATCCCAGTTGATGACCAGGCTGGTTCCAGGAAGTATATCAAGTACATCCCCTGTAATATTCGGATCGGTTGTCCATGTTGTACCACCATCCACAGACACTTCCATGGTGATGTCGTGTTCTGCGTTAATGACGCCGGCCAGATCATAAGTAACCTGAAGAGTACCGCTGGTACCGCTCACCAGTGGCTTGGAAACCAGGGTGTCGCCAGCATCACCTGCACAAGCCTCATGTGCCGTAATTCGATCCAGGAACCCGCCAAGACCGTTGCTGGTACCGGTGCCTTTGAATTCAAGCCTGGTTGAGCCCGAGCCTGACGCGGCCAGAACATAACCAAACTGACTCCACTGGGTGGCTGCTGTTACGGTTCCGTCACCGCTGAGGCTGGTGAGGAAAAATCCATCCCACCAGACTTCCACTTCGTTATCCGAAGAGGAGGTTCCTGGCCTGGGAGCATAATGGAAAGTAACTACATAGGTCTGGTTTGCTGAAGTGGGAAGATCCTGGTAAATACCGCTATTATTCGTTCCGTCCAGTTCGGCGTGTTGATCGGCATGCTCCGGATCTCCGGCAAAATGATCTTGAAGTTCAGCACCAGAGCCAAAGGAAGTACTCCAGCCCAGGGGTCCCGAGGGAAAGATTTCCCATTCGCCGCTATTATCAGTAATCTCATCGCGCTCAAAACTGCTGTTGACCACTACGTTAATTCCACAGAATCCGGCTTCGATATCAAAAGGATCAGAGGAGGGGGAATAGGCATTGTCATCACTGACAAGGCGGATTCTGATTCCCGGTTGATTCCAGGGGAAGGGGATGCTGGTGTTCCAGGTGATTGTGTTTCCGGTTCCTGGAAGGATTCCTGTAATGTCTCCACTGAGATTGGAATCTGGAACCCAGGTCAGACCTCCATCAAGAGAATACTCCAAGGAGATATCATGGGCGATTCCCGGTGAGCCGGTCAAATCATAGGTAATTTCAACTGAGTCAGTGGTTACGGCTACAGCTGGTTTGGATATCCCGGTATTTTGGATGTCAAACGGATCAGAAGGTTCGGAGATGGCTCCATCGTCAGAGGTGAGTCGAACACGAATGCCGCCCTGGTTGGAGCTAAATGCTAGCTGGGTATTCCATGTGATGGTGAGATCATCTCCCGGAAGCACACCACTCACGTCGCCGCTGATATTGCTGTCTGGTGTCCAGGTGAGTCCTCCATCAAGTGAATATTCAAGACCGATGGAGTGGGGAACCCCGCTTACTCCAGAGAGATCATAAGTGAGGAGAACCGAGCCCACCGAAGGATCCACGTCAGGTTTGGAAATATGGGTACCTATGACACCGAATGGGGGAGAGCGAGGGGAGACCGCTCCATCATCAGATTTCAATCGTACCCGTACATTATCCTGGTTTCCGGTAAAAACTTGAGAAGTATCCCAGGTAAGCGTGTGATCCTGTCCCGGTAGAACACCAGTGATATCTCCGCTGATATTGGAGTCAGCCGTCCAGGTCGTTCCCCCGTCAAGTGAGTACTCCAGGGAGATGACGTGAGTAACCCCTGCGACACCAGTTAAATCATAGGTGACCAGAACTGAGAAAAGGGAGGGATCTGGCTGAGGCGTTCCAATGACTGTGTTAATGACCCCGAAAGCATCAGATTTAGGTGAAATTGCACCATCATCGGTGGAGAGCCTGACACAGACGTTTTGCTGGTTTCCTGGAAAGACAGCTGAGGTGTCCCAGGTGATTGTATGCCCCGGACCTGGAAGGACTCCAGATGTCTCCCCGCTGATATTTGTATCGGAAATCCAGGTAGCCCCTCCATCAAGAGAGTATTCCAGGCTAATGGTATGACCCACTCCTGAGACACCGGTAAGATCGAAGCTTATCAGGGCAGTTCCTACGGAAGGGGTCACATTGGGTTTGCTTAATGCAGTATTGATAGCGCCAAAAGGATCCGATGGAGGAGAAATAGCACCATCATCCGTACTCAGACGTACTCGGACATTGTTCTGATTTCCAGGGAAAACTGCTGCGGTATCCCAGGTGATGGTGTGATTGGCTCCCGGTAAGACTCCCGCGATGTCCCCGCTGATATTGGTATCAAGGGTCCAGGTTGTTCCGCCGTCGATTGAATACTCCAGGGCAATAGTATGGCCTACTCCGATTACGCCCGTTAAATCAAAGGTAATGAGGGCTGAACCCAGACTCGGGGTCACATCAGGCTTACCAAGCACTGTATTGATGGCACCAAAAGAGTCGGATTTTGGTGAAATGGCCCCATCATCAGTGATTAATCTGACGCAGACATTAGGTTGGTTTCCTGGAAATACCGCGGAGGTATCCCAGGCGATGGTGTGGTCCTGCCCGGGCAGAACTCCCGCGATATCGCCACTGATATTAGAGTCGGCTGTCCAGGTTAGTCCTCCATCAAGGGAATACTCCAGGGAGATTGAATGACCAACCCCGGATACCCCGGTGAGATCGAAGGTGAGCAGAACTGAACCCAGGGTTGGATCCGCATCGGGCTTTCCTATGACAGTATTGATAGCTCCAAAGGGATCGGAATTGGGTGATATAGCTCCATCATCTGTTTTGAGCCTCACGCGAACATTGGGCTGGTTTCCAGGAAAGGCCGCTGAGGTGTCCCACACCAGGGTGTGATCAGCCCCGGGAAGAATCCCCGTAACATCGCCGCTGATATTGGAATCCGCGGTCCAGGTGAGTCCGCCATCAAGGGAGTATTCCAGCGAGATATCGTGGGTGACTCCCGCGACTCCCGTGAGATCGAAGGTAACGAGAGCGGAGCTTACCGAAGGATCTACCTCAGGCTTGCTAAGGATTGTATTGAGTACGTCAAAGGGATCTGACTTGGGTGAAATGGCTCCGTCATCGCTGGTTAGCCTTACGCAGACGTTCGACTGGTTTCCTGGGAAGGTCGCTGAAGTATCCCAGGTTATCGTGTGATCATCTCCTGGTAAGATCCCGGTGACATCACCGCTGATATTGGGATCACTTATCCAGGTGAGTCCACCGTCCAGTGAATATTCCAGACCGATGGTGTGTCCTACACCAGCAACACCGGTGAGGTCGAAAGTAATGAGGGTTGAACCAAGAGTTGGATCCGCCTCAGGCTTGCCAAGGATGGTGTTGATTACACCAAAGGGATCAGACCTTGGAGACACGGCACCATCATCGGTGATGAGGCGTACACGTACATTATTGACATTGCCGGGGAAGACCGCTGAAGTGTCCCAGGTCAGGGTATGGTCAAATCCAGGCAGAACCCCCGCGATATCCCCGCTAGTATTGGAGTCAGGGATCCAGGTTGTTCCGCCATCAAGACTGTATTCAAGAGCGATGGTATGGGTGACACCCACCACGCCGGTGAGATCAAATGTGATGAGGGCTGAGCCTACGCTTGGATCAACTTCAGGTTTCCCAATAAGGGTATTGCCCGCCGAAAAGGGATTGGATGGGGGCGAAATGGCTCCATCATCAGTTCTTAATCGTACGCGGACATTATTTTGATTTCCGGGGAAGACAGCTGAAGTATCCCAGGTAAGTGTATGATCGCTTCCTGGCAGGACTCCGGAGATATCACCGCTAATATTAGTGTCAGGAATCCAGGTAACTCCTCCGTCAAGGGAATATTCCAGGGCAATGGTGTGACCCACTCCCGTGACTCCGCTGAGATCAAAGGTAACTAGGGCAGATCCCGTATCAGGAGCTACATCTGGCTTGCTCAGTACGGTATTGATGACCCCGAAAGGATCTGAGGGTGGAGATATGGCGCCGTCATCGGTCAATAGTCTTACGCGAACATTGCCGACATTACCTGGGAATACGGCTGAGGTATCCCACGTGATGGTGTGTCCTGCACCGGGAAGAACTCCAGCGATATCACCACTGATATTCGTGTCAGAAGTCCAGGTTAACCCTCCATCCAGAGAATACTGGAGCGCTATGGTGTGAGTTACTCCCACAGCCCCCGTAAGGCTAAAGGTGAGTTCGGCGGATCCGAAGGCAGGAGCTACATCCGGTTTCCCGACCTGGGTGTTGATTACACCAAAGGGATCGGATTTAGGTGAGAATGCTAAATCTTCTGTGTTGAGGCGCACACAAACGTTATTGTAATTGAGGCCCAGGGCAGTCGCGGTATCCCAGACGATTACATAATCCGTTCCGTGAGCGATTCCGGTGATGTCTCCACTGATATTGCTGTCAGCAATCCAGGTGAGACCCCCATCAAGGGAGTACTCAAGAGATATGTCATGGGGCTGACCGGGAATTCCGACTAGATCGTAGGTGATGTTGGCAAATCCGAAGAATGGATCTACCTCGGGCTTTTTAAGTACAGTCCCGATGATGCCAAAAGGATTTGAAGGTGGCGAATAGGTGAATGGATTGGCTACCAGAACTCCCACCCCTCCGAAGATTCCGATCAGGTTTTGAGAGATGAGCCGGATTCGGACATCTTCATAATTCCCGGGGAAAATCTGGGAAGTATCCCAGACCAGGGTGTAGTTCTCACCTGGCATGATAGCGGTGGTATCTCCGCTTATGGCAGCGCTTGAGGTCCAGGTCGCCCCATCATCCATGGTGTATTCCAAAAAGATATTGTATTCGGTGTCTGGAAGCCCGCTAAGTGAATAGGTGACGGTTGCGAATCCAAAATCGGGAACCACTGTTGGCGCTGCGATTTCCGTATTGAGGACATTAAAGGGTCCGATTCCATCTGGATTGGAATAAGCCAGGTCATCGGTGTGAATTCGGATATAAACCTGGTCTTCATTTCCGTCAAAAACATGGGAAGTGAGCCAGGTGATGCTAAGAGAGGTACCGGGAAGAACTGCGGTTAAATCTCCCTGTACTTCCGTGCTCTCAAGCCAGGTAGTGCCTTGATCGAGGGAATATTCAAGAAACAGGTCCCTTGGAACTCCGGGCATGCCTATGAGATCGTAGCTGAGATCCACATAAAAAACCTCTGTCTGGGCACCAAAGTTCACGATCGCTGTATTGATGATCTCAAAGGGATCTGAGGTGGGAGAAATAGCTCCGTCGTCACTTACTAAACGTACTCTGACGTTACTCTCATTTCCCGTGAAGATGGCTGAATAATCCCAGATGATTGTGTAATCCTGTCCGGGTAGAATGCTCGCGATATCGCCGGTTATGTTGGTGTCAAGGGTCCAGCTCAGTCCATTATCGAGGGTATAGTAAAGGGCTATGGTATGGGAGATTCCAGTGACACCGCTCAGATCATAAGTAATGTCAGCAGAACCAACAGCGGCATCTACCAGCGGCTTAGATATGGCTGTATTGATCGCGCCGAAGGGATCGGAGGGAACTGAGATTGCTCCGTCATCCGTGAAGAGTCGAACGCGCACATTACTTTGATTCCCAGGGAAAACAGCAGAAGTATCCCAAGTCAGGGTATGACCTGTCCCTGGCAGGACTCCGGCAATGTCTCCGCTGGTGTTGGAATCGGGGATCCAGGTCGCGCCTCCGTCAAGAGAATACTCAAGGGCGATGGTATGGGCAACACCGCTCACGCCGCTCAAGTTAAAGGTAACCAGCGCGGAGCTCAAACTTGGTGTGACACCGGGCTTGGAAATTTCAGTGCCGATAGCGCCAAAGGAATCTGACATGGGTGAGACCGCACCATCGTCAGTGATCAGACGCACTCTCACGTTATCCTGGTTTCCGGGGAAGACTGCCGACGTATCCCAGGTGAGCGTATGATCGTTACCGGGAAGTACTCCTGCGATGTCTCCACTGATATTAGAATCGGGGGTCCATGTCAGTCCTCCATCAAGGGAGTATTCCAGGGCAATGGTATGAGAAATTCCGGCGACTCCGCTGAGATCAAAAGTGACCAGGGCAGAGAAGAGGGAGGGGGCAACATCTGGTTTCCCCAGGGTGGTGCTCAGTACGCCAAATGGATCTGATTTTGGCGAGATGGCACCATCATCCGTAATCAGCCGTACCCTTACATTGTTTTGATTTCCGTTGAATACAGCCGAAGTATCCCAGGTGAGGGTGTGATCCAGACCAGGAAGGACTCCGCTGATTTCCCCACTGATATTAGAATCTGGAATCCAAGTGGTGCCGCCGTCAAGAGAGTACTCCAGGGCAATACTATGGGTCACACCCGTGACCCCGCTGAGATCGTAAGTAACCAGGGCTGAATGAAGGGAAGGATCTACATCGGGTTTTCCAATCACTGTATTGATGATATCGAAGGGATCAGAGGGAGGGGAGAGGGTTCCGTCATCCGCTCGAAGCCTGATTCGCACCCCATCCTCGTTCCCGGTGAAATTCACCGTTGAATCCCAGTTAATGGTGAGTCCGGTTGCAGAGGAAACTGTGCTAACATCGCCGCTAATATTGGGGTCCGCAACCCAGGTGATACCGCCGTCCGTGGAATACTCCAGGAAAATATCAAAGGTGGATCCCGGATCTGCGCTGAGATCATAATCGACCAGGATTGTACCGCTCGTCCCGGTGACAACCGGCTGGGAAAGGGCCGTTTCAAAAATACTGTTTTCGATGTCTACCGGATCGGAAGGCGGTGAAATAGCGCCATCTCCGCTCCTAAGCCGAACGATGACTCCGTCCTCTCCTGTGGGGAAGTTAACCGTTGTGTCCCATAAAATAGTATTTCCCGTACCTGCGGTGATCCCGGTGGTGTCCCCTGAAATATTGGGGTCAGGAACCCAGGTGATGCCCCCGTCGGTGGAATATTCCAGCCAGAGATTGTGTGGTTCTCCTGGGTCTGCAGTCAGATCATAGGAGACGATCAGAGTCCCAGAGGTACCGCTTATCTGCGGTTGTGAAATAGCGGTTTCTATTCCTCCGCCTTCACAAACACCTACGAAACTATGATCAATAAATGCTCCGTAACTGGTGGCGTGTCCAGTAAACCAGAACTCTATCCTGGAGGTACCGCTTGCCCCGATTAGTTCATATTCATAGGGCATCCAATGTAGGAAATTATATTTGCTCCCATCTTCGGCAATGGTTGCCACAGAGGCACCGTTCCAGCGAACTTCAATCTGGTTGTTGATTGAGCTTTTCCCGGGTCTGGGACCATACCAGAACTTGATGGTGTAGGTCTCTCCCATCTCCGTGGGAATATCCTGGTATAAGCCGCTAGCGGTGGGATTCCCGTGATTTGCAAGGGCTACATATTGATCTTCATGCTGGGCAAATCCTCCAGCAAAATCGTCCTGGACTTCGATCCCATCTCCAAAAGCAATTCCCCACCCGATGGGTCCATTTGAGAATACCTGCCAATTTCCAGAGTGGGCTGTGATGTTATCTGCCTCGAAGCTCCCGTTAGCAAGCAGTCCACCATCGAACTCTTCATCACATTCATCATCATCATCATCATCATCATCATCATCATCATCATCATCATCATCATCATCATCATCATCATCATCATCATCATCATCATCATCATCATCATCATCATCCAAAATGCGTGTCTGGAAGCCGGGATAAGTGGATTGCGTGAAAAAGGAGGTGGTTCCGATGGGATTGGAGAAGCTGGAGGAACCCTCACCATCATGACGTAGTCTTGCCCAGGCACCGCTCTGAAGCCCTTTGGAGGACGTGGCCACCGCATAGAGCTCCCCGGTGGCAGTTGAACTTACAAAAAGGTTCCCTGATTTATCCACGTGGGTGGAACCGGTAACTCCCGTAGCGACATCCAAATTCCAGAGTGGTTTGGCATAACGTCCACTGTCCTCCAATGCTACAAGCTGGCCGGCATTTCCCGCTGTATATCCCAGGTAAAGAATTCCATTGGAGCCGATGGATGGATTTGCGTAGGACGAGAGATCGTCTCCGAGCTTATGGCTCCAGACAAGGTTCCCCTTGGAATCCAGCGCGTGTAAGAAACCGCTTCTTCCTCCGCTTCGTGAATAGAGTTCCGGTACATAGATGGTTCCGTTAGCAGAGATTACAGGCCCCACCGAAGGAATGATAAAGTTTCCGGATGAGTCAAAGGGAGAGGTTGCGCCGTAGGGAAGATTATTGAGGTCTTTACGCCATAAGGTGACCCCTGATTTGGAGATACTGTAGAGTCGGCCTGAGGTCATCACAAGTAGGCTTCCATCTGGTGAGATAGCGGGAGCGGAAATGGGCACCTGCGCTAAATCTACCCTCCACTGAAGATCTCCTTCAGGGTAAACCGCGTATAAGCTGCCTGAATTAGAAGCAGTATCCAGTACTGATATATATACCGTTCCGTCCAGACCGACCACCGGTGAATAGCCGATACCGCCAGCAGGATAGCTCCACTTTTTATTACCGATATTGGTCAGGGCGAGGAGTTCCCCTTTGTCTGCCGAGCCGTCGAGTCCGGGAAGCCAGGTTCCCAGGTAGATGGTTCCATCTCTTGCAGTTGTAGGGGCGATGGGAACCTTTGTTGAAAAATCTCTCTCCCATAATTTAGAACCGTTTGGACTGCTGGCTACCAGGATCGCGGAAGAGCAGTCGTGATAACTCTGTGGGTCACAGACTCCTGCGACGGTATAGAGGAGATTTCCAGAGGGAGTGATGGCGGCTGCTGATATCTTGGGTGCCACTCCACGATCACTATAATCATGGCTCCACAATTCCCCGGCGGAGGACGCGTTGGGACTCATTGCAATGAACCGGGGGGCGGATTCATTGCAAGGTAAATATAAAGTCCCATCCGCGCCTTCTGCGGGGTCGGCTCCAAATGAGGAATCGGAGCAGACCGATGCGGACTGTATGAGCGTTCCCGGGGTACGGGTTGGCCCAGCCAATCCACCTGTGTCGTCTGGGGAAGCACTGGGAACCAGCGCTTGTCCTGTATTTTGATTGTTTCCAAATGCTGTTGGGTAAGCGGCTGGGGCATATCCTCGAACGCCTGCAGGGATGGAATGAAGACCAGTTTGTCCGGCTACAAGATAGAGATTTCCGGCTTTAGAGATGCGAATAGCGCCGGCGATACCTTCGTTGAGAGGCACTGCCCAGAGAATTTTACCAGAATCATTGAGAGCGTAAAGTCTACTTCCTGAAGAACCAATAAAAATGGTTCCATCTGCCCCTATTGAAGGAGTTCCGCTATAGAGACCCGGGGCTCTCCAGAGGATTCGGCCGTCACTGGCAAGAGCGGTTAACCCATTGCGTCCTTCAGCGCGAACATAGACCCTGCCCCTGTGATCCACCAGGGGATTTTGCATGGTTCCTGTATAAACGCTCCAGAGCAGTTTCCCGTTAGCGCTCAGCGCCTCAATGAACTCCTGGTTGATGTAGAGATTACCTTCGACTCCCAGGGTAGGGGCAACTGTCAATGGCTTGCCCGCATCATAGATCCAGCGAATTTTTCGATCTGGGGTCAAGGAATAGAGTTTCTCATCACGAGAACCGAAATAGAGGTTTCCCTGAAGATCTATAGCTGGGCGGGTGATTCGACCACCAGTATTAAACTCCCATTTACGGGCTCCGCTTGAGGTGTTCAATGCCAGTAATTTTCGATTTTGGGGAACATATAGACTATCGCCATTCAAAGAGGGCTCACCTAAACCCTCATAAGAGGCACTCTGCCAGATCTGCCTTCCTTCGGGATTAACCGCGAATACCTTTGAGGAATTCCAAACCGCGTAGATGTTGTTATCCTCACCCACAACAGGGGCGGAAAAGGAACCCAAACCTTCACCGGAGGGACGAAAGATCCAGTTCACTCCTCCCTGCACATCTACCTGGTAAAGGCCATCGGATCCAGCGTAAATGTGAGACTCGTCATTGGAAAGGGCCAGGGTAGAGTTGGCATTTTCAGAATGGAACTGATGACTCCATTCTATTTGAGGACCCAGGGCCGCGTTTTGTGAGGATACCAGGGACTGAGGTCCAGGTCCCGGCCAGGGAAGAGGGGTGCTGGGAGTACTGCGAGTCCAGGTATTGGTTACAATGTCATAGATCCAAACCCGGCGATAAAGGCCGCCGGACTGTCCACCGGCGTAATAGATTTTTCCGGCCTTAAGGTTCGAGGATACCGGGTCTAACTGGTCTAAAGTCGGTGCCCCGGGATTTGGTAGTTGAGCCCAGGTCGCCGTAGAGAAGTCGAACACATACATATGGTTGATGTAGTTCGTAGCTGACAGGGCTCCCGGTGTGGTAGGTGACCAGGCACCGAAATGGTAGATTCTGTCACTGTGAACAGCACCGATGTCCTTGAGTAGCCCAACCTGCATGGTTACGGAAAAAATGGAGTTCCATGAATCGGAGGAAGGATTGTAAATATCTATTCGCTGGGCAAGCTCAAGGGGTGGATCCTGAGCTCCCTGGTTTACTGTATAACGGCCTCCATAGTGATAGATTTTGCCACCGCGTTGAACCGAGCTATGCATACGGCGGGCTACGCCTCCTGAGTTTGCCGTACTCCATGTTTCCTGCGCCGGATCATATACTTTCAGGCTATTGAATACCGAGGTACCCAATTCGTTTGATCCTCCCCAGATATAGACTTTTCCTCCATGGGAAATGGAAGAATGATTTTTCCTGGATTCAGCGTCTTCGGTACCCATTTCCCAAAATGGCCCAGATGCCGTAATTTCCTGAAGGAAGGCGTAAGGCTCTGTCGAGCTGGAAGACCATTCAAAATCAAAGGAACCGGCATAGGGATGATTAGACTCTCCCAACCCTAAGAGATGAAAGTCCGCGACATTGGTAGCGCAGCCGCCTGAAAAGCTAGTACTTTGAACAATGAGTACATCATCTCCGCTTTCTTCTCGACAGACTCGATCCAGAATTACAGAGCTGACCAGGGGAGACTGCAAAACGCTTAAAAGTGAAGACGAGGCATAGGCCGCGGCACCTTCACGTCCAAAGAAATCAATGGGAGTCAATCGGAATGTTAACCCATCATAGACCCCTTCTCCGAGATCCGTGGGTGCGTCCCAGATCAATCCCTTGAATTCACTTGGAGCGACATTGTTGACCGCATCCTGGTTGGAATAAATAGATGGCGCTGGTTCAAAAATATTTCCATCGAGGGAATATTCAAGTATCAGGTTGGAAGGATCAGCTTCCCGGTCAAACAAGTTGTAGGTAAAGGAGATCTTGTTATGTACGTTTCCTCCCTCAACTTGAAGATTAGTGATGAGGGGGAGCTCATTTTCCTGCTCAATGGATAAACGAACTTCAGCACTGTCACTCGCGCCTTTTCCGGAGCTATCCAGGGCTGTAACTCGAATTGTGTAATCGGAAATAACGAAAGGGGCGATACCGGACACTGTCGCGGTTGTGCGAATCCCGCTGCCTGAAGAGAGGGCCAGGGTTAATCCATCACCCTCGACGAGTTCCCAAAAATATTGTATGGGAGCACTTGTAGGATTGCTGTTTATCGTACCTTCAGCACTTAATAAGAACTTTAACTCTGTTGAGGTTGTTACGGTGGAATAGCGTGTTGCACCAATAGGGGTGGTGATGTCGTCGTCATTGGTAACATTAATGATGACCGCATCGGCCTCAAGCTGCTTGTAATCAGCATCTACAAAAATCGGGGACAGAGCGTCAGCCAGACGTGTTTCCAGTGATAGTGGGCCCTGGTCCTCGATCTCCACCCGGTATCCATAAAATCCAATAAACGGTATAGTTTCAGAAATGGTGAAGTCAAAAATAGGTGCTAGTGTTCCCTTGTCATATTGAAAAATCAGGGAATCATTTCCTGGAAACCAGGTGACGTTTCTGCTCTCATCGATCGATATTGGGAAGCGATATACAGAGACAAGGGAGGGGCCAGATTCGTAATCAGTTCTTGGCAGGGAGCAATCAGCGTTTCCTACCAGGTCATAGGCTCTTTCTGGGATGAGTAGAAAAATGTCAGCCCCGTCCTGATCCTGGCCTGGGAATGTAAAGGTCACTTCGCAGTCGTCTACACCCAAAAAATCTACGGTTAAGATAGCGGTGGCCGACTTGGAGTTGAGTTCGTCAACAACGCTCAGGCGAATTTCTTTACTAAAAGGGGTTCCTCTAAGATCCTCCAGATCCATATTTAGGACCAGGTTGTTCAGACTTGAGTTCTCATCCTCTCCAAAAAACCGCGCATCATAGTCCCACGCGACCGAGAGGGGGTGCGCACCGCCAATACTTTGGAAACATCGAGCATACCAGTCTGCTGAAATGCTGAGTTGCTCAATAGAACTCCCCTGAAGAAAAAAATCATGGCTGGGGTCAAATTCACTGATAACCGGGCCGGTAGGACAGATTTGAGAGGCAATGATCTGTACCTGCTCCGAGCTGGCAAGTCCTGGACTTTGATCTGTATTGATCTCTGTGACTGTCAGTTGATAGTTAAAAATCCGCTGGGTTGTAAATGTAGTGTCTATGATCTGCGGAATGGATACTTCAAGGGCATCAAAGAGAGAGGACCGAAACATGGATGGGTAGGGTCGGGCGATATCCTGTGAGGCGGCATCAAGTCCAACCCACGAAAAGATGAGAGGCTTTTTCTGGTGAGAAAAACTTCTCCAGGCTTCAATATCAACATCTTCACCGGCCACATAGACTGTTTTATCGGGGAATCTTTGAAGTAATATTTCCGGTGGAAGCTCATTTTCTGGAATTAGACGAAAGGAAACTTCGGCGGCACCTTCTCTTGCTCCATCAGAAACAGTCAACTGAAAATGATGTGTTTGGGGTAATAGAATAGAATCTTTACTCAGGCTGACAGAAGTCTGACAATTATCAAGACTGCCTATGTTTCCACCGTAGGTGGTGGAACTCCATCTAAAACTGAGATCTTTGCCGTCAGGACTGAAGGAGTCACAACCATTGAGGTTCAATTGCACCGATGGACTTAGAACCTGTGCCAGATCTATGGTCTCCGATTCATTGATGATGACTACCGGGGCGAAAGACTCCACTACCACCACAATAATTTTAGAGGAATCCACAAGTTGGTCCGAGTCCTCCACGGTTATGGTGAATTCATATTGCCCAGTTGCCTGAGGACTAAAAACTGGCTCTTTAACGGTTGGGTCACTCAGGTTTACATTCGGGCTCCAGAAGTAGGTCAGCTCTACTCCAGTGGGTGAGAAGGAATCATTTTTAAACTGGTGAGTATCACCCAGGAGCATTTCAAGGCTTGGGCCCGCATCCGCCACGGGAGTTACTCCTGAGATTACCTGGAGATGAGCCTGAGCTGAGCCAAATACAGTGGTATGAGGTCTTGTTTCTGATGCGCTGACAATAAAATGATAATCCCCGGGAGTATCCGGTGTGAAAGAGAACAGGGCTCCATTTTGATCGATGGTAAGTGGAACTGGTCCCTCCACCTGTGTAATTTGAAAGGAGTCGATGACCCCTCCGATGGGAGAGAAGGAGCCAGCGGCTGAAATCGTTACTCCGGTGGATGGCCTCACGGCTTGAAATGCTGGGCTTAGGATGACTACGGGTAGTTCATCTTGAAGAGCTTGAATTCTTACCTCGTCTACAGCGCTTCGGGCTCCCGAGATTTCCACGATTGTCAATCGGAAGTAGTGATAACCTGGAGTTCCCGGTAACACAACCTGAGCTATAGGGGAATTGTCTTGAAATGTAATTTGATTGATAACATTTCCACGAAATTCATCGATTTCATCCCAGGAATAGAGCATTGCGCCGCCCTGAGGATTCAAGCTCAGTGATCCATCGAGGGTCAGGGGATACGCGGCCCCACCTGTGTAGATCTCCTGGTCTCTGCCCGCCTGGGCAAGGAGAGTTCGATCAAGGTAGAAAGAATCTTTGAGGTCCTTGGTATCTAATATAGTCTCGATCTGGGTTTGACTGAGAAGATGAGAGGCGTCAGCGAACACTTTCATCGCCATGAGCGGATCATCAGATTCCCGTATCAGGCCGACGATAATATCAAAAGGGTTATATACCCGTGAGCGTACTTCGTCGAACAGTTCGGCATAATCCAGAAACTCGCCGTTCTTATACTTATCATCCAGTGCCCAGGACACTTCATTAACAAGAGATGGATCCCCGCCTGAGGCGAGGTAAGTGCCCAACCTTTCAATGACTCGGTCAGGATCTTCTGAGAGAAACAAAGTTTTCTTGAGACGTTCATTTTCGCTCTCAAGGATGGATAATGCTTTTTGATTTACGGCATCCTTTGTGGAATCCAGTTTGCCTTTTTGCAGGTCGAGTCCCTTGGCGATGGCAAGTGTATTGACCCCAAGGTCATACATCTCGATGAGGGCCTCTGTGGCTATTCGATTGTTTTCTAGCAAATCCAGAATTCCCTGCGGAAAGGTGAGAAACTTGGCGGTCAGCGTTAAAAGTTCGTGATTCGTGGCACTGGTGAGAATCGCCGAGATTCTATCCGATGAAAAATCTGTCAAGAGCGCTTCGATGCGGTGTGCGGCCAAGCCCTTCGCGGAAGGATCTCCGGCCAGGCTATTTGCTACAATCATGTTCTGAAGAATAAGATCACAGGCTTCGATGAGATAGGAGGTGCCGTCGTGGGTGATGGCCTCGGCTGGAAGTCCTAAAATTTCCTCGGTACACATTCGTACGGGATTTTTGCCAGACAATCTTTTGACTCGGGTAGAGTCAAAATTCCAGTTCCATTCCACATAAGATCTGGTTCTTGAGATCAGAATCAGCATCCGATTGGTGTGATCCAGGGAGGAAGTGAGTAGAGTCTCGCGCACTGAGGTTCGAAAATCGGGATCAATGCCCGGGTCATTCATAGAATCAATGGAGTTTATAATTTCCTGAATCCAGGAATGTGGAAGAGTGCCGGCTTCAGATAAAGGCAGGGACTCAGCAACAATATCCTGTATATGAAGGAGATCTAGCGGAAAATTCACATCCGCCACGAATTGCTTCAGGTCTATGAGTTCAATTTCTTCCGCGGGGGTAATCGGATCTTCTTCCTGGGTTTCTGCCCCAAGATCCACTGAGCCAAAGGGAAGTCCCCCCTGCATCTCTAAATCCAACTCAGCCAGGAGAGTCGTGAATGTAGTCAGGCTGCTGGTATCAAAATTGAGAACGTTATTCCCTGAATTTACGGACTGGAGTAAATCCTCAAAGATAAGTCCTGTTTCTTCTTGCCCGGAATGAAGGCGTACCGTTAGAACAGTAGACCGTCCAAGAACGGGCTCATTGACCATTTGGGCATAAAAGGAAGCAGGCACGGGAACTTCGAAAGAAAGAGAACTCTGCGCATCCGCAGGACAATATACTGGCCCGCTTGAAATCAGGGTTCCATTGATGGAATGAAGAAAGACCTCTCCAATGGATTCATCATCACTACCATCATAGAGACACTGGCCAGCCTGATTCGTCACGCTTTGAATTCCAATTGAGGCCGAGGGGCGCTGGCGAGAAGCGCTGCCGGGATTATTTAACGGGGAGGGAGGTACCAGGGTGGAGGTTCCGCGAATGATCATTATCGATTTCATTCCGGGAAAGTTTATTTCAAGTCCTTCAACCTTGGAGCGCAGCCACAGGGCGGCCCCGGGCTGAACGGTTTTTAAGCGGTCATAAGAATTGTGCCTCGGATCTGCCGGATCGGCGCTGTAAAATCTCCAACGTTTTGTAGTGCTGTCAAAGGACCAGATTTCAGCGAGATCAGTGGGATTCCCCGTGGAAATATTTTCGGGACTGATGAGTTCTTCAATGGCATAAGATCGTGAAAGGTGCAGGGCTGCCAGTACATGTTTAAATCGAGGCAGGGTTATGGTTTGGGGGCCCAGCGGTGAGCCATCAGAGATTTGCGCCGAGGAGCGGAGTTTCAGGTAATATCCCTGTCCCCGATTCAGCACATTGATCTTTTCAAATCCCTTCAGAAGATCATGCACATCCTGGCGGTTTGAGGGACTCCAATAGTTCCAGGAATCATTCTCAAAGGACCACACCACTTCAACTTTACCACCCCATTCAGTTTCTGAGAAAAAGCTGTCAGCGTTAGCCTTATCAGAAAGCAGGGGAAACTCGGTCAATTGGAAATTTTGAGCTGAGAAGGTGGGGGTCAGTAAGAAGAGCAGCAGAACGAAGTGCAGCAGGAAGGAGAGGGGAGAGTTAGGGCTAATGATTCTAGTCTCTTTAAGATTCCTCATGTTCGCCACAGGCTTCCTGGATTTCTGCCCCGATTGCGGGTCCAGACATCCGTATGTGCATGAAAAACCGTGCATATCATGCACTTAATTCCACGCATCTATCCAGGATATGAAGCTTGATCCCCCCAGAATCAAGTATGGTCGCGCCCTTGTTTACCCCTGGGGCCCCCGCTCTCTCATCTGCCCCTCCCCATTGGCACTGGTTCGGAGGAGCGTTTTTGATGCGGGCTCCCAGATTGGTCATTATTCAGGCGTCAGCCATTTCCACATACCCGTAATTTTGTTTGCAAGACATATGCCAAGAGGGTTTCTTATGCGTATGCCCAAATTTTTACTCAAGATATGGGCTTGAAGAAGGGGAAACTCAGGAAAATAGAAATTCACAGGATGACCTCCATGTAACCTTCCAACTCCGGTAAAGTTGTCCGAGTCTTCCGTAACCCGCATAAACTCAAGCGCTCCCAGCGTTTTTACCTAAAGGTCAGTATCTGACTGATTTGTCAGTCACTTCGAGGGGTCTTCATCATGAAAACCCCGTAGGACCTCTAGATTATTATAAGTCATCATCAGATAAGAGCAAGGTCGCGGCGGTAAAATCTCCCAATACAAGACCACTTGCACCTTCGAGAAGGATCTCAATTTGCTCCCGCGCTTCTACATCTGAATCATCTAAGAATTCAATATTAATCGTCTTTCTTTGCTCTCCTGGTGAGAAGAATAAAGTCCCCTCGGTGAAATTGAAATCCGTACCAAGTTCAGCAGTAGTACGGCTTCCAAGCCTAAAGGTTACACTTCCAGCTTCTTCAGCGGCCTTGTTGAGGACCACATCAATATCCAGGTTGAAATTAGACTCCGTGATGCGGCTTCGTGTCCTGGTAAAAGATACCAGGGTTTTTTCGGTTGTGGAGGATCGATAGAAATGCATGGTTGCCAGGGCATTTCCTTCACCCAAAGGTGCGGGTAAACCACCCCAGATATACATCCGGCCGTTGAAGGCTGCGGCGGAATGCTCGAACCTTCCGTTTGGTGCACTGCCCAGGTCTTCTTCAGTCCACTCTCCAGTATTGAGATCATAGAGACTGATACTCTTGAACACATTTGTTCCTGAAGTGTCTTTCCCTCCGGCAACATGAACGACACCGTCTATGAGTACCGCACTATGACCATATCTTGCTACACCTGTGGTGGAAGTCCACACACCAGTGGAGATGTCGTAAATATCCATTGTAGGTTCACCGAAGGTAATCGCGCTTCCGCCCGCCGCACCGCTGACTCCTCCGATCAGGTAAATTCGACCGTCATAGATGGTTGCTGTATGTTGGTAGCGCCCTTTAACAGCCGAGTCTGGAGATGTTGTGCTCCAACTTCCGCCCGGGGCAGTACTGTCGTAAATATCGATGCTGTTCAGTAGGTTTGAGTTGGAATCCAATCCACCAAGGTGATAGACCTTTCCCTCAAAGGATACTGCATCATGTAAGGACCTCTTAGTCCCAACCGCAACCTGGGAAAGAATGCTGGTGCCGGTAGTCAGGTCGAAGATTTCGAGGTTTCCTAGAGTGGCGGCTGATTCCACTGCTCCAGTGTCTGGATCATCACCCTTTCCACCGAATAGATAGACATTGTCTCCGATTCTTTGAGCGGTATGGGCGAATCGCTTCATTTGCTGTGTCTGATCCGTCAGCCAAATGTCTCGGATGGGGTCATAGATTCGTACCGAACCGTTTGGTACCGCAGTTGTGTTTCCTCCGCAGAAGTGGAAGATCTGGGAATCAAAGACCACAGCTTGCAAACTCTCACAGGCACCTGAGGAAGATTGCAGCGCTTGATTCCAGGTGGCTGGCTGAGTGGTATTTACCGAGAAATCACTGCTGATGCCTTCCACTGATTCTTTCCCATCCGAGAGAGTGAAGCGGAATTGAACCGGGGTTTTAAATCCGGTAATATCCAGGTGGGAGTACCAATTAAGTTTGAGCACACCGCTGGTAAGATCCAGGGTTCGCCCTCCTACAGTACTTGGAGTTAGCCAGACATTGGGTTCCACCGAATACATCATATCGGTGACAAACATCAAATCGTCATCGGCATCAGTGATATCAGCTATGATACTGATATAGCGATCCTTAGGGTTATCTGGATAATCCTCAACTACTCCCAGATCTGGAGGACGGTTGTTGTGCAAAGCGATGCTCACGGTTGCTGATTCGCCCTCTGACCCGCCCTGGCTGTGGGCTATGCGCAGAGAAAACTCAAGATTTGAAATGAGACCGGGCAGTGTACTGCGAGAATCCCAATCCAATTCCAGACCCTTGAGAGTTGTTGTGCTGGCTGGTGATGGGAAATCACTGCCTGGTACGGCTTGAAATTCACTCTGTCCCTCGAGGCGATACCAGGCGCTGACATCAGCGGGATCGTGGGAAAGAAGGTCAAAACTCATTCTTATATTGCCAGCAGTACCGCTTGCCGCAAGTCCGTCGATCCTTGGTGTTGGGTAGTACCCGGTTGGAAACCTCGAAACCTCAACGGTATGAAGGGGACCGGCTGTGGAGAGTTGAGCAGGATTATCAAACCCTCCCAGAACCCCACACCATTCTTCACCCTCATCACAGATAGTTCCATCTGCATCATGATCGGTACCTGCCCAAAGGGTGCCTGAATCAAGCGACGCCGGCCAGTTAAAGGTATAACCTTCATCAAAGCCCGTATAGGTCGTGTGTAATACACCACCGTCCTGATTTCGGACCTGTACAAGGTGAACAGGTCGAACCAGGTCTCCAGGCTTGATTTCAACTCGAACGGGAACTGCCAGGGGAGTGGTGTTGTCTCCTGTAATTCTAAGTTCAGCGCTAAGGGTTCTGGCAGTAGTATTCCCAAGTGATTTTACCAGGAGATATTTATCCGCGTAGACCCCAATTCTGGAAGGGGTTGAATTGAATTCGTCATGGAATCGAAGTTTCAACCATTCTAGATTTGCGTTGGAATGGTAAACCAATTCCACCTGCAGATTATTAATGGCTGATACACCCGTGCTTAACAGGGTCAAGGTCCTATAACCCACACCAGTCTGGTAATTCAGGCTGCCCGGTGCCGCGTAGAACTTGGGCCGGATTGACAGGTCGTCGTTTGCTGCTGCCTGAAGAGTCTTGCTGGCATTTAGGAATCCGATTCCGAAATTGTCGTCCAGGCCTTCCGCTCCAAGGTCCGTGGAGTTCTCTTCAAGAAAGAGCCGCACTTCATTTGCCGTGAGTCCGGGATTCACGGAGAAGACAAGCGCGGCGACCCCGGCTACATGAGGAGCGGCCATGGATGTACCCTGCCATGCCTCAAACCGGTTATTCTGCACTGTTGAATAGATTTCAACCCCGGGGGCACCAATATCAACCACGTTCTTTCCAAAATTGGAGAACGGTGCGCGATTGAGATTCTTATTGATGGCTGTCACTCCCATACACTCGTCATAGCCAACCGGGGAATAAAAGACATTGTTTAGATTAACGCTGTCATTTCCAGCCGCACAAACCGGGAGGATGCCTTCAGCTACGGCAGCCTGCAAAGCGGTTTGGTAGGCGGGTGACTGTCCAGGACCGCCCAGGGACATGTTGATGACATGGGCACGGCGTTCAGGTACCTGGCCTGAACTGTTGGGAAGGCCCGCAGCATAAAGAATAGCATTATAGATAGCCTGTCCATCACAACTGTTAGTAGCGCATACCCGCAGAGGCATGATTTTCACATTCCAGTTGATTCCGGGCAGTCCAAGATTATTGTTAGTCTTGGCCCCTATGGTTCCTGCCACGTGTCCTCCATGGACACTTCCGGAATTCACGATAGGATTATTGTCCATGGACACGAAGTCAAATCCCTGGGTCAGGCTGCTGGCGGGATCATCGTTGCTTTCAGCCAAATCTCCATGGAAAGGAATTCCTGTGTCAATCACAGCGACGATGATATCGGCGCTGCCTTTGGAGATTTCCCAGGCATCTGGCATATTGATTGCCTCAAGACCCCACATTTGCTCAGAACTGTAGAATGGATCATTAGGAATAACCTGGGCGGTGTAGTAGGTAAAAGAGGGCTCTATTGCCTTCGCTCCGTACACAGACCTATATTCCTCCACAGCGTCGATGGTCGCAAACAGGTCAGCGAACTTGCCGGCCAGGGTAGTATTCGCCAAACCATTACCCTGGGCACCCTGTGAAGAAAGTGGCACCGCGATGGTCTCCAACATCGGCTTCTCAACCCTTGAGACGCTGATGGAACGTCCACCGGAACTGGTTTGGGGAGCGGAATTGATTTTAACTACCTTTCCGGGTACTACCGCGGAATAGTCACCGCGGTATAAGCCCGCGAAGTATGCTAATCCTTTGGGAGTACTTCTTAGTGGTGAAGGCAGAGCTTCCACACTCTCCATGGAAGCAGTGTCATCTCCACTCGCGGAAGTTCCCTCTCGTAGGGAAAGCTCATAGCCTATGCCATGTTCAGCGTTGATCTCGAGGAGATAATCTCCCGAAGGAAGGGAGAGAAAGGAGCGGACACCATCGGTTTCACGGTATCGTGCGACCAATTCTAAAGTTGCCCGATTCCAGATAGAGACCACCGATTCCTGGCTTGTAGCATCCTTAAGGGTAAGATTCAGGGACAGGGGATAATCCCCCATGACCTCAAAGCTGTACAAATCACTCGCGTCACCCTGACCGTCGATTAAGTACTCCAGGCTGCGGCTCAAGGTCCCCAGGTACTGGTCCTCTAAAATCGTATCGTTAGGCTCAACTTCAGCTACCCGGGCTAGCTCGCCAAACTTAATTCCCTGAAAGTCCAGACTGAGGGTGTAATCGGTTTCTGTCTGATTGTGGTAGACGATCACGTCATAGCGGCGAACTCCTCCCATTGGGTTGAGCAGTATTTCTTCCCCGGACCCAGAACTGATCAGGTAGGAGAGAAGTCTGGAACTCTCGCGATCAAAAACTCCGATATCAGGACGGGTGTGATCTTCACCGGTCTCATTGGTGATACTAAGTGTCACTGCCCCCTCTACTTCTATGGGGAAGGAATCCCTGGTATCCGCCTCATTGGTGCTCTTACCCTTCAAGGTAATCAAGTCCCCAACTTTTGCGCGAGTGAGGCTTGGAACTTCACGCATGATATTGTTGGGCTCAGATTCGGTGAAAATCGTGGCCATCGCTACCTCAAAGCCTTCCACCGAAAGAATTCCTTCGTTGGTGGAGAGCAGGGAATTATCGAGAGTGATGACAACCGGCCCATGCTGAGGCGATACCACTATAGGCTGATAGCTGTGATCATCAGATTCCAGTTTGAGGTACAAATCATTTCTGGAGTTCACAAAATAGGCACCATCCCTTGAGAAATACCAGCGAACAATATAGTTGGTACCTTCCCGCACACTAAGTTCACCCTCAATGTGACGAGGTTCGATAAAGGGGTTGTCGCTTCCAAAAATGGAGAACAGCATTCGAACATCGTTGAGATCCTGGTCAGGATCAATCAACTCATACCGAAATTGGATGAAGGATTGCTCTACAACCTCGACGGTTTCAGGAATGATTCTGATCTGAGGTTTCGTGTGCAGTTTCCTGATATCAAAACTAATGGAAACAGGGACATCCAAAACAGGATCATTCCAGCTCGATCTTCCCAGGGCGTCACTGAGTACCAGGTCAATGGTTACAGTCTCGGTCGCGATGGGCATATCGAGGGTAGCTCGAATTACACCTGCACTGGAATTACCTACAAACTGTACCTGCGCGTTATCGCTGGAACTAAGACCAAGATAGTTGAGTCCGCCTCCATTTGGATTAACACCGTTTAGATCTATGGTGATGACCGCGACATCGCTCATCAGCTCCAAAAAGGCTCCATTGGCGACAATACTGGTGGCAGAATCCTGTCCATCAATACTGATTGTTGTGATCTCGGGAGAGGCACTGAGTGCTCCCCACTCCTCCAGAGCCTTCAAGGTGACAGTAGTTGAATTGGTCAGGCCATTAGCTATGGAAGCTGAGAGCCTGAGGTCGTATTGACCCACTCCGCTTAAAGCGTAGGAAGCACTTCCAGTGGTCGCGGTAACGGCTGATTCAGCCCCTTGTGAAACTCCAAGGTCGAAGAGTGGATTGGATCCGTCTGCTACCGCGTCTCTGTATAAGTTGATGTCAGTCAATCCATAAAGATGGGCATTGGGTAGATTGGGATCCTTCTCGTTTCTGTAGTTGTCAAAACCATAATTAATCGTGACTGTGGTCGTAAGAGCAGACGTTGACTCTGCTTTATAGAACCAGGTCTTGCTGAACGAGTCAAAATAGGGATTGGGAACAGCTCCCAGGTTACCCTCATCGGCGATATTACCGTTGTTCTGGTAATTAGCGCTGATCCTTACCGTGTGGAAGGCCGGGTAGATCCAGACCACGACACGTTTGGTAGCGGTTTGTCCGGTGGATTCATCGGTGACAGCCAGATCGATATAGGAAATATACTTATCCTCGATATTCTGTACCTCAGCGGCGTTTGTGTTGACCTGAAACTTTAAAACAGAAGCATCACTAGCTTCGCCGTTAGGTATGGTGAACAGACTTGGTAAATAGGACCATTGATAGCCAATAGGATTCCTCAGATCTTTTCCATCGTGATCCAGCGTGCGGCTATTGCCGGCATCGATTTCCTTCACAGGCTGTTCACCGAGGGTCAGTCGAACCTCGATCAGATCGGGCACGTTTCTAATGAGCGGCTTTCTGAGCAGCGGTACAGCCCTGAAAGAGACGGTCTGGACAGAAGTTGTGATCTGTGGAGAACCGGTAGACAAGGCATGGTCATGAACGGAAACCTGGAAGTCGAAGACGACCAATTCATCGCTAAAATCCGGCAGCGTAATGATGGCCCTATCCAGAGCTTCCACATGTTTGCCGGACTGAGCCAGGTAAATGGAATCCACCTCAGGACCGCCTGTTTGTTCGTACTCGAATGAGAGAAACTTACCAATTCTGGAGTAGGAATCGCTCAGGTTCAGAGTTACCGCGTCTGTGGCTCGATAGAAGGCAAGCTCGGGTTCCTTTTTCACTACCACAACTGGAGGAGTGGTTCCGGGAATCAGTTTCACGGAAACCTTTGCGGTGCTGGTTCCGGCCGAATCGGTAACTTCCAGTTCAAAGTCCAGGTGTCCCTCGTAGGGGTACTCGTCTGGATTCACCGTGAAGCCGGCGGTAGCCTTGTCGGAATCCTGAATGGTAAGAGCCGTATCGGTCAGAAAGGAGGTTCCGCTCCAGGAATAGGTCAGGTTTTCTCCCTGGTATCCCTCGGACCGGGTTCCATCAAGAATAACTTGAAAGGGATCTCCGTCGTTCTGAAGTAGATTTGCCTCTTGTTGTTCTCCAGCATGAGCAAAAGGTTTTCGCTTGTCCTGGACAATGATTTCCATGGTGTCTGAGCGTACCTGCCCCAGGGTGTCGGTAACCCTCAGGTTGATGGTGTAGGTACCCTCTTCAGCGGAACCAAACATTGGCTCAGCAGCGTTGGGATCATCGACAAGATCGGTGGGTTCCCATTCATACAGTGTGATTCCTTCCTTGGCGAAAGAGTAATTTTTCAATTGGTAGTTATAAGTATCTGTGCTGCGAACCAGGGCATCTAGTCCAGCATCTGCTATGACGGTGGGCAGTGCATGAAAGAATGCCTTAACCGTGGCCTCATCTGAGTGAGTCCCGCTTGGTGTGTTGATATAGGCGGTCAAGGTAAATTCATACTCCCCCTCCTTAGTAGCTTGAAAGGTCGCGATCGTCTGATCTCTATCATTGATAGCCTCATTAAGCAGGGTGGGGGCAGGATCGGTATCGGGGAAGGAGGTAACCCCCCATCGATACCACAGGTTTCTACTGGGATCCGGGCTATAAGTCTCAGTTCCATCCAGGGTCACAGTGGAGCCAATGCGCAGGGATTGAAAGTATCCGGCATGGGCTACTGGAGGTGGGTAATCGTAAAATACATAGCGGTTTGTAACCTCATTGGAAACATTTCCATTGGATGGGTTTTCTACCACCAGGGAAAGAATTCGAGCGCTGCCGTCGAGGTGCTCAAGGTTTACCTCGAAAACGTTCTGTTCAATGGCAAAGTCAATACGATCAAAATCAAGACTGATAATGGCAGTGGTTGAATCAAAACTGATTTCTGAAACGGCTGGATTCTCATGCCTGAGGGTCCAGTGATAAATAAAACTGGTATTGGCTTCATCTTGAGGATCATAAGCATCCTTGGCCTCTACTTTTAACGTATAGTTATCACTGCTCATTTGAATATTGGCACCCTCACCTATATTCACATATACAAAGGGCACTCCTGCGAATTGATTAGCGAGTAGAAACTCAACATCATCGCGGCTAAGATTGTCGGCTACACCCTGGAACACCGCGAATGCGTGTCCCTGGTTTTCCTGCTGATTCAAAACATCAAGGATGAGATCCTTGCGGTTGATTTCAGAGGAATCGGTGGCTTTATCCATGATGTCATCGAAATCCAATTGGATCGATGCGTCTGAATTGCTTCCCAATTCATCCTCCAACTCTTGAATCAAGCCAATCAGTGCTACCGTTCCGCCAGTGGATTTAGCGCTTTGTTTTAGTGATTCCGCCAGCAGGGCATTGAGTAGCTCCTCATCGAGAAGCTTATTGGCCATCGCCTTTAGGGTTCCGTTAGCGGACTTTAGCTTATTAAGGTAATTGTCTAGATCCGCGATGTCCGCAAGATCTCCTGAAAGTGTGGTAATTGCGTTTTGCTGAGCGGAGGCCAAAACTCCATTGGCTTGACCGAGCAGTGCGGCCATATCAAGTGCCGCCTGGGTGTTTTGCGCGATAGCGTCTAGAAATTCATCAGAGATGGAAATGGCATCGGCTAGTAATTGGGCCAGGGTTTCCTGAGCCTGGGCGCAGTTCTGGGGCTCTAAAAGACCGGGATCAGAGAGAGCCTGGGTAAGAGTATCGAGTCTTGCCTGTCCTTCAAATTCTATGACCGTACCCGTGGTTGCCTGGCTGAGGCCAATGGTCCGATCCAGGATGTCAGAAATACTAACCGTAAAATCACCAGGAACACAGGTGTTATTAGGATCGTTTGGATCGTTAGATACTCCATCCGTTCCTGGAATTCCAACCTGTAGAAGCTTATTGATCAAAGTATCCAAAATAGTGATCAAATTGGAGTCCGTAGCGATTTTGCGCTGATCAATGAGGTCCCTGAGTGGAAAGTAGGACTCAAGCAATGTATCTACTTCTTCCGAGGTAAGGCTGGCGGAATTGAGTCGTGCAAAGTAATCCTTGAATACCGCTTCCATATCCTGGGTGGTATCTGAGGAATTTAATCCCTCGTCAGAAAAGATGAGAAGGGTTCTGCTTACAAAGCCGCCAACCCCTACGGAATACGTCCCTGACCCGAGCACGAAACCGTCCTGATAGATAGCTAGTAACGCGTCCAGATCAAGATCGCCAGCATCTGGCAGCAATGCGAAAATGTCTTCTGTCCCAAAGTCTGGACTGGTGATCGTGGAGACATAGCCATAGAAGTAGGAAGTCCTTTCATCAAGGTCCAATTCCCAGATGGCTCGTGAGGTTGGGGTGGCTGCAGCCATGGATACCGAGTGGTCGGTCAGATCGAGAGCCGCGGCATACTGTCCACTGTTATAACGTGCCTCCATGTAGCTCTTCTGCAGGATTTCCGGATCCTGAGCAGCGTCAACACGAAGGTCGATTCGCAGGGGTATTTCATAGGTCGGGAACTCAGAGGAGCTATCAGCACATGAAATGGTCCCGGTCGAAAGTGCCTGTCCGGCGAGGGAATACAGGGTGATGATTCCCAGGCTTTCAGTAGCACTCTGTAGAGCACCGCCTCCATCATATCGACAGGTTGTGCCGTTGGAGTTGTCCGTTGTACCAGTTTCCACGGTAGGCATAAGTCCAATTGTTCCGCTAATGGAGCCGGAATCTCCACAATTCCACACATCCATGACTGAGGTTTTTGCGGAGGTGACATGAGCCTCTTCATCCGTTAATTGAAGACCTAGTTGCAGACCGGTTTCACAGCCGGTGATATCTACGCTGGAATCCCAGGTAAACTGAACAGAAACGGGCGTTTGATAGCTTGCGGAAAGCCCTGAAATAGTACCGGCTGTTGGAGAGAATGCGACTCCAGACCTGCTGAACTGATCTTCAAGAGAAACCAATACCTCTCCCACATCTGATTCATCATTACAGCTTGCTCCATCAACAATATTGAAATTGGTGGTTACCAGTCCGGTTTCCTCATCGAGTTCTGCACTGAGATTACAAATTAAGGGAGTTTGATCATTTTGCTGCTTCAATTCCAGTTTAAAGGTCAAATCCTGGGGATCTGCAACGGAATTGGGGGCGTCAGTACCACTCAAAACCACTTCGAAATCCGTGAATTCCGCAGGTAATGTGAAGGTTACTTCAGCTGTTGCCGTGGTTGGCTGCGTGACACTGCCGGAGGACGCAGCCCAGCTGAGATTGACCCCACCAGTATTGGGATTCACACTACCAGACGCATCAAAGAGTACCCTTATAGTCGTCTCTGTGCAGGAAGCCTTGAGTGTAGTTATTGCGGCATCAACACTTGTCACAGAACCATCTCCGCACTGGTAGGAAAGAATATCTCCGGCGAGGGATACTGCAGGTTTATTGAGTTGGAGAGACTTGGTTAAGATTTCCGGCTCTTCAGGGTGCTGAGCCTGAGAGACCGTCAACTTAACATTTATTCCTCTTTCATTATTAGACTGGGTAACCGTTCCGTCATCCGAAATGACCACGGTCGCCAAGGCGGTATCCTCATTTTGGAGGCTTACTCCTGAAACCGCTTCCACTAGTTCCCACTGGAAAACAAGCGCTTCCGGAGTATTCCCATTGGTTGCTCCTGAGGCATCCAGGTCGAAGGATGCATCCATCGTCCCATCATTGCCGCAGGTATAGATTCCATCCACATCCACCATGGGAACAGCGTTACAGAGTTCATTGGTGACGAAGATTTGCTCATCCTGTATCTGGATGGATCCGTTAAACAGAGCGAAAGTCTCGGAACAGTCTCCTACTCCTTCATCTCCTGTAGCACCATCGGTGGGAAGAATACAAAGGTAGGTTTCAGCCAGGTATGATTCTTCAACGTCGCTGGAGTCCCAACTATAAGTCAATGCGCTTCCAGGAGGTATGTCCGCAAGAATCTCTATGATTTGCAGACCGGTTCCATCGAAATAGGTAACCTCGAGACTTGAGTTATCATCATTGTCATCTGTGAGCACGTAGTTGAATTCAATATCACCGCTATCATCGGTCTGGTCTGCACGGGTGAGATCAGTCACCGTAGGTATTACCGGGTTATCCGGTGGGATATTGATGATATCAATGAATTCAGAGGGTGGTGAGACCGCTCCATCGCCCGAGCGGAAACGCAGCTTAATTTTTAAGAAATTCCCTGGAAATTGAACGGCACTGTCCCAGGAGACTGTGAGATTCGTTCCAGGTACCACACTGCTCAAATCAATTCCCACGCCTTCAACCGGGCTTGCTTCAAACCAATTTCTGCCTCCGTCAGTGCTCCACTGAAGAAAAACAGAGGTAGGCTCATCATCGGGTTCATTTTCCAGGTCAAAGTCCACCAGAAAGATCCCTGTGGAACCAGTGATACCAGGGGCTCTGGGAAAGCTGGCGGTGGGATTGAGGCGCTGGAGAGTGAAGCTTAGCGTATCGCTTCCAGAAGCTGAGTCGAGAGCGCCCTGGACGTTATTCGCGGTCAGCTTATAAGCTTCAAGAATGTTGGTGGTCGCCAGGGTTTCTGAACCAAAGGTGGTACCGGATAAACTACCACCATAGGCTATTAGGAGGTCTCCAACACTATTAGCTGTGTGATGCCCTCTCGCAGGATGTAGTTTCCCGACTCCATAGGAGGGGTGTCTGCGTAATAGCTTTCCTGACGCATCACCAACGGGGGTTAGCGCAAAGACATCAAGACTGTCTGAGTAGGAAACATCATCGCTACCTGAAGCGCCCCCGGTAAGTATGACTTTATCATCAAAACTGACCGCTGATGCCCCTCTCTTACCCATGGAGAGGCTTGGAAGGAGATCCCCGTCAATCTTGGCAGAACCCAGGACTGAGAAATTATAAGCTTCTATGGAATCAAAATCGGTCAATCCATCGGTACCCCCCATCAAATAGAGGGTATTTCGATGTACAACACCCGCATGACCGTAACGAGGAGTATCCAAATCAGGATAGCCGCTTGAATCTTTGGCGAGAGCTTGATCCGAACTGAGGGCAAATACCAGCGGAGAACCCAAAACTGTTGGGTCATCAGCCAGTGCTGGATTGGTAACTGGAGCAGAGTAACCCAACCCACCCATCAAAATGAGATCGTCGCCGTTCAGGTGTAAGGAATGTTCCTTTACAGGTCCAATAGCAGGGAATGGATAGCCCTGTCTCAGAACCGCACCTTCCCTCTGTAGTTCATATACTTCCACAGATGATAATAGGTTCCCCGAAGCATCTTCTCCACCAATAATGAAAAGGAGATTTTGCCATACGGCCACGGCGTGATGTCGTCGAGCCAGGAATATATTACTGAAATCATATGTAGATGGAGTGATCCCGGTCTCATCTATGTCGTAGACCAGAACCTGGTTTGTCACTAACTCTTCTGTTTCTCCACCGAGAATGAATAGCTTTTGATCCCAAATCACCCCAGCGTGGTGCTTTAGATTCTGGGTTACAGCTTCAACATCGATTCCAAAGGTAGCCTTAAAGTTTACAAAGTGGGTGATTTTTTCATAGGTATGAAGTGCCCTGTATAGAAGTCTGCCTGTTGATACATCGGGTGATTGGAAAATCTCCAAAGTATCTTCCACTTCACTTGCGCCCCGTCCACCAAAGAAATACAGACTGTCATCCAGTTCAACTCCGCTATGACCGGCACGGCCAACGGGAGCCGCCGCCTGCCAGGCCCACTTCTGATTTACCACATCGTAGGAGTCCATTGAGTTTGTGTATGCAGATTGGTATCCGTTAATGAAGCCTGTATGTCCCCCATACATGTATAAGACTCCATCGCGCAGTGCCGTGGCATGACCGAAACGATAGGCAGGAAATCCAGTACTGGGAGGCTCAATATCTCCTCCACCGCCGGGAGTAGGTCCACCGTCTCCGCCGCCATCTCCACCGTCTCCGCCGCCATCACCGGTTCCACTTCCTCCATCTCCAGAACCATCTCCAGTGCCGTCACCAGTTCCGGCTCCGTTGAGAATATCAAAGGGATCGGAAGGGGGAGACACAGCGCCATTGTCCGCGATAATGCGTACAACAACCTGTGTGATGTCTGATGGAAAGAGAATGGTTGTATCCCAAACCATGAGATGCGCGATGCCGGGAGAAACCTTCAATAGCGGGGGTATTCCCTGCACCGGGCTGGCCGTAGACCATGATATTCCCCCGTCTAGTGAAAACTGAAGCGTTAGAGAGCGATCGGTACCAGTCGTATCAACCAGGGAGTAAGTGATGGGAATGATCCCTTCCGTTCCTCCAACACTGGGTTTTGATATCTCGGTGTAACCCGGGTTTACCGGCTCGTTTGCGATCACAGCGGGGTCTGAGGGAGGAGAGTAAACCACTCCATCAGCAACCACTCGAACCTGTACACCCGTCAGGTTTCCTGGAATCTGCTGGGTGGTATCCCAGCCTAAAGTCAGCCCTTCACCCGGAGAGGTGTTTTCAAGATTGGTTCCACTAATGGGTACCGCAGTCATCCAGGTGGTGCCGCCATCGGAAGTATATTCAAGACTGATGGCATGGGACCCCTGGTCATCATCAGTGAGATCATAGGTAATCAAAACAGTGCCTTCAGTACCCGCGAGAACAGGTTTGGAAAGCAGAACCTCAGCGGGAATCTGGGGGTCATTGATAATTTCGAAGGAGTCTGATGGTGGGGAAAGGGTACCGTCATCGGCTCGTAATCTGACCCGTACCCCGGTGAAGTTCCCGGGGAGCTGAATTTCTGTATTCCAGTCAAAACTATACCCCGTTCCCGGGGAGAGGTCGGTTAGTGCCGGTGTGTAGGTACTGGAATCAGCAACTATCCAGGTAGTACCTCCATCATCAGAGTATTCCAGCCTTAGTGAGTGGGGATTCCCCACCGTATCATCAAGGTCAAAAGTGATTGCTACGGTACCGGCATTTCCGATCACATCGGGCTTAGAAATCGTTGTGATTCCCAAGATTCGATTGTCCAGGTCGAATGGATCTGACGGGGGTGAAATTGCCCCGTTATCGGCTATGATTCGAACAATGATACCGCTATGCTCTGCAGGGAGAAGAATTCTGGAATCCCAGGCAATACTATGCCCCTGTCCGCTGATGACATCAGCCAGATCGGGGAGTCCGGTTGTGGGAGATGCCCCGGTCCAGGAAAGTCCGCCATCTACAGAATACTGAAGTGTAAGGGAACGATTTTCACCAGTAGTGTCATTCAGGGAGTAAGTGATATCGAGAACGGAGCTCGTACCGCTAACCGCTGGCTTGGAGATTTCAGTCACCTTTGGAATTACCGGCTCATTGCTGATAATGAACGGATCAGAAAGGGGAGAGTAAATGGAACCGTCCGCTACCACCCTGACTTGAATTCCAGCCAGATTCCCCGGTATTTGCGTGGAGGTGTCCCATGCAAGAGTCAATCCCGGAGCAGGGGCGGTACTGGACAGGTCATCTCCAATAATCGGGATGGAGGTGGAATAGGTCTGGCCGCCATCGGAAGTATACTCCAGGCTAATTCCATGGGATGCACCGGAGGTGTCCGTCATTCCATAGGTAATGGTTACTGATCCGCTGCTGCCTGTAACGGTTGGTTTGGAGATTAAAACTACCACAGGTATATCAGGATTATTGATAATATCAAAGGGATCAGAAGGTGGAGAGAGGGTGCCATCATCAGCTCTCAGTCTGACTCGAATTCCACAATAATTTTCAGGGAAATCAATAGTGCTATCCCATTGAAATTCAATCCCAGTCCCAGGGGAGAGATCGCTAAGTTCGGGAGTATAGGTCCCAGGATCCGCTATGATCCAGTTGACACCGTCTTCCGAGTACTCCAGGTACAGGGAATGGGGATCTCCAAGAGTATCATCCAGATCAAAGGAAATGGCCAGGGCTGAACTTTCTCCGATGACCGCAGGTTTGGAGATTGTTGTAATTCCTTCTTCCAGGTTATCGATTTCAAATGGATCTGAGGGTGGAGATACGGCTCCATTGTCAGCAATGATACGGACGATGATTCCGCTATGCTCCTCGGGGAAAAGAACGCTTGTGTCCCAATCAATTAAATAATTGGTTCCTGGATCCATGTTGTCGAGCGCAGGAGTCCCCTGTACCGGGGAGGCAATGGTCCATGATTGGCCGCCGTCCTGAGAATACTCAAGGTTTAGCGAACGGTTCTCTCCCGTGGTGTCTGTCAGGTCATAGCTGATAGCAAAAGTACCGCTGGTTCCGGAGACCGAAGGTTTGGAAATTTCCGTAAATCCAGTGTTGACCGGCTCGTTGGAAATGATGAAAGGATCAGAAGGCGGAGAGTAGATCGAGCCGTCTGCTACAACACGAACCTGTACTCCGGTAATGTTACCCGGAAAAAGAACGGTTGTATCCCAGTCGATACTTAGATTATCGCCCTGGGCAGTACTTCCCAGGTTAGTACCTGTAATCGGAGTAGCGTCTGACCAGGTTTCCCCGCCATCCGTTGTATATTCCAGGCTGATGGCATGATTCTCATCAGCGGTATCACTAAGACCGTAGGAAATTCCAACAGTACCGCTTGTTCCATCAACCGTTGGCTTGGTTAAGAGTACCACTACCGGAACTTCAGGATCATTTACGATATCAAAGGGATCAGAAGGAGGAGATAATGTACCGTCATCTGCCCTGAGGCGGATACGGACTCCGGTGAAGTTGCCGTCGAATTCAGTCGAGGTGTCCCAGGAAATAGAATGTCCTGTTCCTCGAGATACATCGATTGGGGCGGGATTCAGGGTACCCGGAGTTATAGTCTCCCAGGTAATTCCACCGTCTTCAGAGTATTCCACCGTCAGATCGTGGAGATCTTCGATTGAGTCTTCCAAATCGAAGCCAATGATGAATTGAGGAGCGTCTCCACCAACAACCGGCTTAGAAATACTAACGATATGTTCTACGGTTCCGTCACCCCCTCCATCATCGGTACCAAGATCAAAGGAATCTGATCGGGGTGAGAGGGTGCCTTCATCAGCCTTCAGACGTACCAGGAGTCCATTGCCTCCGTCAGGAAAATTTACAGAGGTGTCCCAGTCAATGACGAGGCCGGTTCCAGCGGATACATTGGTCACATCACCGCTTGTATTGGGATCTGGCAGCCATGTGCTGCCGCCATCAGTAGAGTACTCCAGGGAGATGTTGTAATTTTCACCCTGTTCGGTGTTTAGATCATAGCTGACCTGTACCGTGCCGGTGGTTCCGTCTACTATCGGTTTTGAGAATGAGATAGCTGGGATACAGACTTCCCTGACCGAGATTAGATCGATATAGCCACCACGACCATTAGAATAATCAATCGCCTCAAACGATAGTCTTGTGGCATCGCCAGCACCCCCCACGAGGGTGAATTCATGGGTTTCCCAGTCTGTGTTTCGGTGGGACCGGGCGTTCATTTCAAGGACTTGAACCTCTTCGCCGCCCCAGGCTACTCTAATATGGTTAGGAGAGAGTCCTGGACGACCGGAGTAGTGGACCCCAATCTTGTATTCTTTGCCCTCTGCAGTGGGCACGTCCTGGTAAATCCCGCTGTTGGCAGAACTGTCCAACTCCACAAGCTGATCTCCCTCAAAAGGGTCTCCAGCTACACGATTCTGAATCTCGATTGCGGGCCCTGTGAAGAGGGTCCAGCCCGGAATGCCGTCTGGAAAGAGCTGCCAGGATTTGTTTGCCAGGGCGGGTTCCTCAAAACCACCGTTGGTAAGCAGGTCTGAAAGTAAACACTGTCCAACATCATCATCATCATCATCGCCATCGTCGTCACCATGGTCGTCATCATCATCATCCCTGGGAATCAGCGCGCCGAATCGGGATGTGTTCTGGTTGTCATGCTTATAGCGTGCCCATCCTCCTGATTGTAGTCCCTGGCTAAAGCTGGTAAGGGCTATGATTTCCCCGGTGTGACGGATTCCCAGATAAAGAGTTCCATCTGGTGCTATGGAAGGGGCTCCGGTACTTCTGGTCTCCAGGGGCACTGGAGACCATCGCTCGGTGCCATCGGGAAATAGCGCATAGAGAAGGCCATTACCAACTCCATTTTGAACATTCGAGACCCCTGGATTTCCAGAAGCCACGTAGATCATTCCGTCAGCACCAATGGTGGGAGCCCCCGCCGTAGTAAACCCTTTCATCTCAAAAATCCATTTTTTCTTACCGCGAGAGGTCACTGCATGAAGTTGAGCACCTTTCTTTACATGGTTTGGTTTCCCCTCATAGCTGGGTGCGTAGATTGTGCCATCGGCCGCCACAGCAATAGAGGTTCTTCTCAGCAGCCCAAAGAGTTCCCTGGGATTATCTGAATATTTTTTGGCAAACCACTTGTCGTTTTTGAGCTTGTATTCCCACTCCTGGTGACCATTGCGTGGATCCAGGGCAAGTAGGCTTTTTCTTGTCAGGACATACACGGTTCCATCGGGACCGATGGCAGGGGTTGTGATTAAGGGCTCTTTGGTTGTGCGCTTCCACTTTAGATCTCCATCCGGATAGATGGCGTAGACAATTCCCTTAGTACGTTTCCCATGCTTCTTTTCGTGGTGGTCATGACCAGCATGGCGATCATCATCATCATCATCGTCATGTTTCCCTGCCTTTTCGTGGCTATGATGACCCGCTAAAAATATCGTGCCGTCTCCGCCAATGGCGGGAGACAGAGCGGAGCCAACGGTGTCATAGGTCCACTTGAGGTCACCGTCTGCAGCAAAGGCATAGAGTTTGCCGTCATCTGCGGTCTTAGAACCATTTTGAATCCAGGTGCCTACATAGATAGTTCCGTCTGGTCCATAGGAAGGTGAGGAGGGGATTTCCACATCCAAATCCGCTTGCCAGAGAACATTTCCACTGGAATCACTTGAAATAAGAAGACCATCCTCACAGTCAAAGTCACCGGAGGTGCAGGTACCGCCTACTACATAGTGCAGGTTTCCATCGTCTTGTACAGCGGCCTCGGTAATGATGGGATGAGCATATTGGTTATAAGGGTGGGTCCAATTCAAAGTTCCATCGGAATGTAGGGCGATGAACATCTCAATGGGATATCCACAGTCAAAATAGATATCTCCGTTATGACCCAGTGCAAGGTTCCCTTCCAGGTCCGTTGCGACACAACCATCATAGGACCATCTTTCACCAAATCCAGGTGTAAGTGCAGGCCCTGGTTTCGGGGACGGCTTTCTATAATTAGGATCTAGTCCCCGATTATAGAAGCGTCCAGAGTTCTGATTGTCACCTTGAAAAGTGGGAAAGGAGCTGTCTGCAAGACCCTGGCTACGTACTTTTAAGGCATGGAATTTATGATTACCCGAGCGAAAGTAGAGAACACCATCAAAGGATAGCTTGGGAGAAGCACCTACCTGATCCTTGACAAGGTACCACCAGAGGATATGCCCATCCTGGTTGATAGCGTAAAGATGCTTGTCTTGATTCCCTACATAAATCGTACCGTCTTCCCCGGCGACAATGTTGTCGCGGAACATACCGTCCACGGTCCATAGGAGGGAACCGTCAGGATTGAGAGCTACAAGACCCTGCTCGTTTTTCTTTCGAGTTACATAGATGGTTCCGTTAGCATCGATAAAAGGGCTAAATGCGGAATCGGTCTCGTAAATCCATTTGACTTCACCTTCGGGACTAACAGCTGTCAAATATTTGCCATTGACATAGATGGTTCCATCTTTTCCTATAGCGGGCTCTTCGTTCACATAATGCGCTAATTCAACAAACCATTTTGCGCTGCCGTCAGGATTAACAGCATAGAGGCGCTTGTCCTGACTGGTGAAATAGATGGTTCCATCAGCACCTATGACCGGCTCATAGACTTTACCACCTCGATCTCCTTTATCCGGCTCATTGACAACAATTTCATCGTCGTCGTCGTCGTCGTCGTCGTCATCGTCATCGTCGTCGTCGTCGTCGTCACCCTTCTTCTCTTTCTTCTTCTTATCCTCATCTTTATCTTTACTGTGCTTTCCACCAAAGAGATTAAAACTTGAGGTGCTGATCCCTACTTCTCCTCCAGTCTGAAATCTCCACAACTCCTGTCCATTGCTATTGAGTGCTATGAGCTCATTGCCTGAGGGGACGTAGATGGCGGTGGTATAACCATTCTCGTTAGCAGCGATCGCTGGTCTGCGGGCATACTTGAAAGAGCTGTGACGATCTGTAGTCCATTTTACACGGCAGTCATCATCTACTGCGTATAGAACCTTGTCGTTCAATGTGACGTAAACCGTTCCGTCCGGAGCAACTGCTGGAGACTCGAATCCGCTATTATTTTCTTCCGAGCTTAGCTGGCAAATCACTTCTCCAGTGTCAGTGGTTAGCTTGGAAAGTTTCTTTCCAGCGATCCAGATGGCATCTTCGCCAGGTGAAAGAGCGGGGGCTATGGCATAAGGCCCTTCTTGCCCGGTGCCATAGTTCCATAGTTCGCGGACACTAGACGGTAAAGACTGGTGGGACCTTGAAGGAACCTTAGCGCGAAAAGCTGTGGGGCTGCCGACAGCAAGGTTGGTAGTCCAGGGGATATTAGTGGACGGGGTGCCACGGGACCAGGTGTTTGTGGAAATGTCATAGACCCAGACCCTGCGATACTGCCCAGATTCTTGAAATCCTGTGTATAAGATTTTTCCTTTTAAGTAATTCGCGGTTCGTGGATCTAACTGATCTATAGTGGGAGCTCCCGAAGTAGCTAACTCCTCCCAGGTGCCAGCACTGAAGTCGTAGACGTACATGTTGTTCATGTAGTGCACATCATCAAGGCTTCCACGGGCAGTGGAGGCCCAGCCGGAAAAATGATAGAGCTTGTCGTTGTGAACTACTCCAAGGGGATGTAGCAAACCTACTTGGAGACCGCTGGTCTCATCGATGGTTGCCCAGCTATCTTTGGTTATGTCATAGACGTCGAAAGTGTTTGATAGCTCAGTCGGGGGATCGAGAGTACCTTCAAAAGCCTTATATCTACCTCCGTATTGATAAATCTTTTCATCGTATAGGACGGCGGAATGCTGACGTCTGCCGGTTCCTCCGGACGCCCCCTGTTCCCAGGAGTCTTCCAACGCGGTATAAACCTGCATGGTATTGAAGACTTCACTGGCTGCCTCTACGGTTCCGCCCCATTCGTAAATTTTACCCTTGTAAGAAATGCTGGAAAGATTCATTCTAGGGTCAAATCCTTCCTCCCCGAGAACCCATCGGCTAGCGCCGTCGGACTGTTCTTCAATGAATTGATAGGATGTGTCAACTCCAGGTAGGGTAAGACCAGGAATGGCCAGATTTGAACTCCACTCAAAGCGGAAACTGTCCTGGTAGGGATGATCTTTGGTTTCACCGAGTAGATGAAATTCCACGACATCGGTCACACAACCGCCTGAATACTGGGAATCATTTACGAGAATCAAGTTGTTACCATCATCTTTACAATTACGATCCTCGATGATGCCGCTTACTTCGGGAACCTGGGGAATGAAAAGTTTAACTTCTTTTGAGATTCCCTGGGCTCCTTCCCGACCATAGACATCGGTAGGGGTCAAGCGAACCTGCATTCCTTCGTAGATTCCGGCCGCTAAATCATCCTGGGCTTTCCATATGAGTCCCTGGAAGCTGACGGGAGCTACCTGCTGACCTTCGAGAGTCTGATCATTGAGAAATACATTAGCGCTGGTCTGCCAGTCGGTTTCCCCGGTGGCATATTCCATCACTACAGTCGAAGACTCTCCCTCAAAGTCAATGAGATCGAAGGTGAGGGAGACGTTGTTGTAGATGTTGTCGCCGGAAATCTCTACATTGGTGATAATGGGAGGTACATTGTCCTGCTCAACTGTAATAGACACAGTGGTAACTTGCGTACCGGTCTGTGAGGAAGTGGCGAAAAGCTCAATAGCATAGATGTTGGTCTCAAAAGGATCCATCCCGCTTACTCTGGCTGTAGCCAGGGCGTCGGTAGGATTCAGGATGGTGATGTCATCTTGAGAACCGTCATCCTTTAGTGTCCATAGAAAGGAAATTGGTGCGGGGGTCTGGTTTGGATTGTTAGTTCCCCGCGCGCTGAGCACGAAGTCAGACTGTAGAGCGGTGGTTTCATCCTCATAGGAAGTGGAATTAACCGAAAGGTTAAATCCGTTGGTGTCAGCAAGTGAGATGATTTGAGCGTCCATCTCGAGTTTGAGATAATCAGCATCCACATAGATTGGTGTGAGTTTCTGAACCAGTTTTCCTTCTTCGAATTCGTCCAGGTGGTCCTTTTCTATCGTGAGCTTCCAAAACTTAGGTCCAGTGAAACTTACCTTAGGTTTAATGTCGAAACTAGGAGCTGTGCTGCCAGTATCTTCGAAATAAAGCAGAGTAGTTGTACTTAGGACCTGTTTTTGTGAGTCAACCTCTTCCCTAATAACCCGTACCATTGATTCGGTGACCTCATAATCTGTGGCATCGTCACTATCTTGGCAGTTTATGGAGCCAATCAGGGTATGGTCGATGTCCGGAAGAAGCTGAATAAAACCGTCTTCACTCGTTTTACCTGGAAATTCAAAGGTCAAATCACAGCCAATTTCATCAAAAATATCCAGGTCAATTTTCTTAGTAACTGTCTGTCCATTTACGAGATCTCTCACTTCAAAAGTAAATTCCTTGGTTCCGATTGAAAGGGCCTCATCGGTGAGATCCATGCTGACTACGAAGGAATCATGTGTGGACGATGCCGTTTCAGTGAAGATGTTTTCATCGAAACTCCAGGATGACGTGAGCGCATGACTGCTCCCATCGGAGTTTTTGCACAGGGCTCGGAAGCTGGTATCAATGAAATATAGGCTATTGCTTGCACCTTTGCGAAACCATGTATGACTGGGAACCAGGTCTGCTACAAACGGGGCATCAGGACATACCTGGTATACATCAATTCTTACATTTTCAGAACTTGAAAGTCCCAGGCTTCCATCAGCCAGTTTTTCGGTTGCGATTAAGCGGTAGTGATAGGACAGGTTGGCCGTAGCGGTGCTATCGAAAAGCTGGGCTGGAACCGAAATTTCCAGGGAATCGCGCTGAAACCCTTGAAAGCGTGATCTGAAAGGATTGGACACTGCTCGTGAATCTCCATCGAGGGCAACCCATGAAAACAATAAATCACGATTGTTATAGGAAAAGGATCTCCAGGCCTCAATGTCAATTTCACTGCCGGCGTAATAATAGGTCTGCCCTGGAAAGTAATCGAGAAAGATCTTGGGGTTCTCGGGATTTGCGGGAATTATGCGAACGGAGAGGATGCCTTCACCGGAGAGGCCGGATTCGCTCACACTCAGTTTGAAGTGGTGGGTGGCGTGGTGCTGATACTGCTCTTTGGTGAGGACTATGGAGGCGTTACAACTGCTGGAGTCAATGATGGCTGATGTGTAGGTGCTGCTGCTCCATGAGTAACTTAAAGTGTCTGCTTCAATGCTATAGGAGTTACAGCCGTCAAGTTCAACAGTGACAGTGTCTTCAGCAATCTCACGAAAATCAATGACGGCGGATTCAGGGAGGACAGCGACAGGAGCATAACGCTCCACAACCACTATGGTGACGGTGTCAGATCCGTTGTCAACCGCGATTTCTGTGTCGACTTGCGGACTTGATTCTTCAACGTTCAAGGTAAAGACGTAAGTCCCGGGCTCCTCAGGTGTGAACACGGGCTCTCGATCCGATGCACTGCTCAAGTAGACATCTGGGCTCCAGGAATAGCTCAAGTTCGCGCCATTGGGGTGGTAGGTACTATGTGTGAGAGTATACTCTTCCCCCACTTCAACAATTGTTTCAGCTCCTGCGTCTACTACAGGGCTGAACTTTTGATATACCTGTACGAAAGCATCCGCGTATCCGGTGACTGTGATATGTGGCATCACCTTTGTAGCGGAGATCTTGAAATGATATAACCCTTCAGCTGGAGCGGTGAATGTGAAAACTCCTCCACTCTCCTGTAGAGTGACAGCGGTTCCTTCAATTTGTTCATAACCGAAGTTGCTAATTCCACCACCATCAGGATAAAAAGAGGCTGTGGCGATAATGGAGGCCATTTCACCCAGGGCATATGTCTGGTATTCATCTTGAATTTGAACGACCGGTACGGGGTCAGGATAGAATTCAAAACGAACTTCATCCTCGGCCACCCTACTACCGTCCACGTTGGAAACTGTGAGTCGAAAGGTTCTAAAGCCAGGAGAAACCGTGACCAGGGCGGTTGTTTGAGCGGAATTACTGTCTATGACGATGTCATTAAGAACATCGCCCCGGATCTTGTCGATTTCCTGCCAACTGTATCGAAGATTTGCATCTCCAGCGGGATCAAAAGATCGGGACCCGTCTAAAGCAAGGTTATAGGGTGAGTGACCTGTGATGATTACGTCATCTTTGCCCGCTATTGCAAGTATATTTCTTCCCAGTGCGAACTGGTCCTTGATTTCCTTGGTGTTGAGAATGGTCTCAAGTTGATCCTGGGTTAGTAGGTTGGTGGCTTCAGCGAAGACCTTTAACCCGATCAAAGGATCAGAAGAGGAAGTGATCATGTCGGTGATGATCTGGGTGGGATCAAAGACCTGATCCTTGATTTCTACAATCAACTGAGCATAATCAAGAAAGCTGTCGTCTGGAAATGTATCTTCCAGGAGATCTGAAATCTCGTTGACCTGGCCGGGATCTCCCCCGTTGGAGATGAATTCTGCCATCCGGCGAACGATTTCGTCGGGATCTTCCGCGATCGTCAGTACCTTTTGCAGTTTCTTATTTTCGGCTTCAAGAGTAGCGATTGCCTTGAGAATATCCTTCTGTCTACTATTGTTGACCAGGGTGACCTGGGAATCCAGGGACCGGGCCTCAGCAAGAGTCTTTGCCGACTGCCCAAGAATGGCCGCAAGGGCTGAGGACGCATCTGCATTGGCCTGCATTCGATCGGCGAACTGGCTTGGAAATGAGATGAGTCTCGCGGTTAAAGTTAAAAGAGGAAATTGGTCGCTACTGGTAAGAATTGCTGAAAGAGTAGTAGCCTTTAGTTCATTGGCTAAAGTTTGGAATTTTCCAACCGCAACACCTTTCATTGATGGATCTCCAGCCAGGGCGATGGCCAGCCGCGCATGATCCTCAACCATATTACACGCGTCCATAAGGTGGACCGTGCCATCCTGCTGCAGGGTTTGAACATCGATATCAAGGAGTTGATCCGCGCAGATTTCCAATGGATTGCTGTCAGTGTCCTCAAGGATGGCCGCTTGCTCTATCAGGATATTGGACTGGATTACTTCAAGGGTGGAGCCAATCAAGTCCTGAATACGGGTCGGGTCCTGCGGGGTGGTTACAAAAAGACTATTGACGGAGTTCTGAAGATTGGCGTCAATGTCCGGATTGTTGGTCAGGCTACCCACAATACCAACCATGGATGAAATATAGCTCTCCTGGGTGGAGCCCGTCATATCTGAGACCAGTTGCTGAAATCTGTTCAAGTCGATGGGTGCCTTATCATCTACAAAGAACTGGGAGAGGGAGATCACTTTGTTGTTGGCGGAATTGCCCTCCTCGCCTAACGTGATCGCGTCGTTTGGTAGACCGGACTCTTGTGCCAGGGTCATTTCCGCAACCATGGCTACAAAGGTGGACTCAGCGCTCGTATTATAAATTAGAGACGGGTCCGTCCCTTCGATAACGGAAGTCACATCGTCGTAAATAATTCCTTTTTCCTCACGTCCATCATCGAGAGTGATCTTTACGATGAGATTTTTTGCCAGAGCGGGTTGATCCTGGATGAGATTTTTGAAGTCTTGAGACAGGTTCAATGCAAAGTCCAACTGAGCTCCAACTGTCTCGGGGCAACTCACCCTGCTGGAGGAGAGAAGATCTCCGTTAATACTGTAGAGGTTGGCGGTACCGATTTCGTCACCGGAGCCATAGAGGCAGGTTGATTCGTCTGCCTGGACCGTGAGATCACCAATACCCTGTAATGAAGGAGAAATCCTTGAGCGGGATGCGGAAGGGTTGGATGGTGCGGGAGGGGTGAGTTCTGATGTACCCCGGATGGTGAAAATAGGGGAGTCATCTTGGATCCTAATTTCGAGTCCAGGGACTTTGGATTGAATCCAAAGAGCATCCCCTGGTCGAATCATGGAAATTCGGGAGTGTTGGTTGCGTCTGTTGTGTTTTTTATTGGGTGAATAGAGAGCCCAATGGTCGTGAGCATGATCGTAGATCCATGCCTCTGTGATGTCACTTGGATTTCCAGTGCTGATATTTGCTGGTGAAAGCAGTTCGGAAACTGAAATGGGCTCCTTCAGGTTAAAGGAGACCAGAGCATGCTTGGTGTCAGCCAATCTCACAGCATTATGAAAAAGGCTCTTGCCTTGCTGGGAAACAGTGGCGGAATCGGTCTTAAATTTCACCAGGTAGCCAGCGCCAAGACGCAAGACGGTAAGTTTACCGAAACTGTTTAGCAGAGTATGAACATCGGACCGGTCGGATTTTGCCCAATAATGCCAGGCATCCGATTCATAGGACCAGATCACCTCAATCCGATTATCCAGCCCTTCCTGCTGAAGGTATTGTTCTATGTCGACTATTGCCGACTCAAGGGGAAAGTCCACCATGCGAAATGCCGGCGCCCCAAAGAGGGATAGGCAGGAAATCCATAGAAAGACAGTTAGGGTAAAAGTAGCCTGTGAAAAAGACCGTGTCATAAGCAACTCCATTTATTCACCGGGCTCAAAGGGGATATTGGAGAGACCATAGATAGGCCGCTCTCCAAGATGAGTCTAAAGATGGGCTAACTCTTTTAGCCAGATCCGTAGAATCAGAATTCCTTTGCGCTCCCAAAAAAAATCTTACCAGCAAAAGAACAGGTCTACCCAAATATTTACCTGCCCCTTCAAGCGAAAGGGACGGTTAAACATGGACAACCTGCAGGCACCGGTTAGATTCGAGATAATTCACCAACATTGCGATCATAGTTGAGTGCACTATATAGAAACAAGAGACGAAAATACTGGAGCGCAAATATGGTCCGGATTCCATCCAGGACCTTATTAGGTCTTGGGGGGAGATTGTTAAAGCGAATTCGCAGCCCTTTTTCCTCAATCTGAAATTTCTTGATAGTACACGCCATATCTCTTACTTTCTTGCAGGGAGTGTGCCAAGTCGGCGAAACGCGCTCCAAGTTATCGAAGAATCGCAGGAATAGGGCCTTCCGCCTTAAGGGTTTCAATCTGGCATACTGACTAAAAGGTCATAAACATTGCGTAAATCTAGCGCACCCCGCTATTTGAAGGCACTTCAAAGGTTGACCAAAAAGTCATTACGCTCTCACCCCTGAGTCAATTTCCGGGGTGATTTAGATGGTTTCAAAAGGATAAAATCTTGCTTTTCCAGCCCTTGCAGGGTTATGATCCAGCGTCGGTAGTCTATCGGTTTCCAAAGCTTGGGTGTCTGCTGAGAACTGGAGAAAATCCTTGGTACATCAGTTTTTAACATTTATTGAATTGTTTGTAAGAAACATTCTTGAGGCGGATCGAAAAATTGACCATGAATTCATCGAGCAGCTTTTGGAACAGGGACTGGATGAAGAAGAGATTCAGCAAGCCTTCACTATTCTTTATAATCTATTGGTGAACCGAAAAATGGCATCTCCTGAGGAGAAGCCGCACCGGATCAGGCATATTACCGATGAAGAGGCGCGAGAACTTGGACCAGAAATAGCATTTCGTCTCACCCAGCTTCAATACCACCAATTGCTCACCCCGGCAGATCTTGATTATTTGATCTATGGTTATTTTGAGACCAGGAGCGGTTTTGGCGATGATGAGGATTTCTGGAATCTCCTCAAGGCTTATCGTCCTGAGGTTGGGCAGTACCTGGAGTTCCTGGTTTCACCTGAGAAGAGCGATATTCTTCTGAATTAGGTGATCCGAGAACCGGTACTTAGGTGTGTCCTTAGGCACCCGGGAGCGGCGCCTGAAAGTAGATCACTCCTAGAACGATGCTTTGGCATCGCCCGTCGTCCCGATCTACTCCCATGCACCACCCCCGGGCACCCAAGGACACACCACGTACCGGCTCTCGACTCACTTGTTTGTTGAATACTCCGTCCTCGAAAAGATACCGTCATCTTCGGGCTTGACCCGGAGATCCAGTCTATCCTTTAATGTGGACCCATCGGTCGAGGCATGCCCGGCCCTATGGTACCCTTGATCGGGTATGACATGAACAACTCCGGAGGGCAAAAATGTTCAATAAATTTAAAATTCCCTGGGAAGAAGTGGAAAAGGAATTAGAGTCTAGGGTTGAAGAAGTCTTTCTTAAAGTCTTTGATACCGTGGATGATATGGAGGAGGAGCTAGATGGGCTGAGAAAGTCCTTTCCAAATCTAAATGAAACAGCCCTGGCTAATGAAGTTATAAAGGATGCCTCAAAAGTTACTGCGGTAATCGGTTCCAGCGCCGCACTTCCTGATCTCGTTCCCGGAATCGGCTGGACGGCAATGATTGCTACCCTTATTGGGGATTATTGCTTCACCCTGCGCGAAGAAATGAAAATGCTGATGAAGTTTTCTTTTCTCTTTGAGCAAGATGCAGACAGCCTACAGAGAAAGAAGGATGTAATTTCCCTCTTAATGGTGGTTGCCAGAGATAAAGACCGAGCCCCCTTTGCACGAGATGTATTCGAGGATTTAGATAAGCTTCAGGTGGATGTTTTATCTCGAAAAATTCTGATTCGAGTAGGTGTTCAGCTAGGAATGAAGTTTTTTCGCAAGAAGCTCTTGGCATTGATTCCCGGAATCGGGATCGCCCTCAGTGGAGGAGTAAATTTTCTAGGAACCCGATCTATCGGGAAACTAGGAATCGACTTTTTCAGAAATAAAGCGGAATTTATCAGGGTTCATGGTCAATCCAGCACAAATTTGGAAGTCACCAAAAGAGCGTCTGTTCAAATGATGGTAAATCTGGCCAAGATGGGTGGAAGTATCTCAGAATCCACCAGGGAAAAAATTGATGATTCCCTGGATATTTTTGGATATTCCAAGGAAGAAAGAGAGAACTACCAGGAAGATCTGGAAAAGACTGATATTACTCCCATAGCAATCAAAGACATCCGCCAAATGACAGAAGAGGATAAGGTTTATGTACTCAAGCAGGGACTGAAAATCCTGGAAGGTGGATCTTCCTCCAAGCAGGAGAATTATCTAGAGTTCGTGACCAGGGCTTTTGGGCTCACCCAAAATGACTTACGGAAAATAAGAGAAAACGGGTCTGAAGCGGAGGCAGAAGCATAGGTTGGCTTTGATCAATGGCTATCCTCTATATAGATACGGTAACGCCGGTCCTCAAAGTATCTCTGGAACTTGAGTCCCAGGTTTTTTCGAAGGAAGGACCCATTAAGTCAGGCTCCAAACTTCTCTTTCATTATGTAGAGGATCTATTCCAGCAATCTGGGAGGTCAATAGATCAGGTTGAGGCCATTTTTTTCAACCGGGGCCCCGGATCTTTTACAGGTATCAAGGTAGGCACTGTATTTGCCCAGGGATTAGCGTTTTCTTCGGAGGTTTCTCTTCGTTCCTTCACTACATTTGATCTTATGGATTTAGAGGCAGGGGTTCCATTTGGGGCTTTCTATACCATCTACGCATTTCAGAATGAATTTTTTATGGCTCAAAGGATTTCAGATCGGTGGGAGTTTGAAGTGATTTCAAGAGAGAAAGCAAAAGGGCTGGAAAATGTTTACTATTTAGGACCGAAGCAGCATTGCCTGGACAACTTCCTTACTCTTGAGGGTTTAAGTGCGGATTCATTACCCCGATTAAGGAAGAATGGAAGGCTCGAAGATGAGATTGAGCCACTATATCTTAAGAAATCCACTGCTGAAATGAATTTGAAAAAGACGGAGGCGAGCCAAGTTGAATTTTTCAAAAAATCGTGATCACAAAAACCGTGGTGGTATCGGGTGCGGGACTATTATCGCTGTTTTTTCCATCCTCTCGTTTCTCGTGAGCATTGCGATCCTGGGGGGATCCATTTATTTCGCAATGGAGATGTCTAAAGATCCGCGGGCGTTTCTAGAAGAGCATCAGGTTCTAGTTCGCAAGCTGGGGAGAACGGTTGTCTCCGTTTTCAATAGCGAAAAACCTCTGGCTCAGGAGGTAATTTTTGATGCCGATGCCTATAATTCTTTTTTGCAAAAACAAGGCGAACTGGCGCAGGGATTTCAAAATGTTCAGGATGAATATCCGTTTGACCTGGTCGCAACCGCACCAGAGATTCTGTCCTTTCTAAAGCAGGATTTGGCAAGTTGGGATATTCGTCACTATAACCTTGAATTTGATAAAGACCGCGTGAAGTTCAGTGCCAGTATTCCGGGAGAATTACTGGTCCAAAGAATTCCCGCTCACATGCCCCCTGTTTTTAAAGAAAGTCTGGAGACCTTGGATTACCTCAATATACAAGGCGATATGAACTTTCTTTTTGATGACGGGATCAAAACTCTGCGAGTGAATGAGTTTTCCCTTGGTTCCATCCGGGTTGCTGATGTCTTCATGCAAATGTTTAACAGTCGTTTAGGCCAGGAAACGGGGGGTCTAGAACACTCCCTGTCCAACCTGATGGATGGGATCCAGGTTACACCGTCAAAGATAGAGCTTCGAAAAGGAGAGATCTTTCTTTCAGGAGTTTCAACTCAGCGCTCTAAATGATTCCCTATCTTGTAATCCGCAAAGGGATGGTTATTCCTATAGCGGTATTTGTTATTGGAATCCTGGCGGTTATGGCCTCAGTTTACAGCCTCAGTTCCCGCCAGGGTAAGCTCATGTCTCGTCGAATCTTCTGGGGTGAGATTACTTACTTTCTGGCGGAATCTATCATCCAGGAGGCGTTTCATGAAGTGGACCGGAATCCGGATCGATATATGAATCTCCTACTGAAAGCCGCGGGACGCCGAGTGAAACTGGATTATACTCCCCGTTCCGTGGACCTGATGGAAACCGGTTATGGTCTCGGGCTTGGAGCCAATGATGTTCTCATAGAAGGCAAACTCATACCCCTTTCGAAGGGAGGGGAAGAGCTTCTTACCAGTGGAGATTTGACTGGTGTACTGAGGATTACAGTAACCGTGAAAGTCACTGCTCAGCGTATGGGATCCAAGGCCTTAGTGCGCCGTATCTCCGCAAACAGGGGAATTCGATATGTAAACCTTGGGGGAGGGAGATCACTAACTCCTTATTTGTTGTTTCTTAAAGAACGTCCGCTCACCCCTTCTCAGTCCAGTGTTTCAGAGGTCCAGCTCACCTTAAGAAGAACCAGTCCCAAGCTGGACTACGGGAGGATATTTCTGGGTGGAGATTTGGATACCCAAAATGATGTCAGGCCCTATCGCATCCTACCCGGCAGCGTTGAAAAGGATTATCTGGATCGATGGGGAACTCCTGTAGATGAAGAGATTAGCATCGAGGATATGGATCCCTTTCAGGGATCTTTTGAGAGAGATAGAAACCGAGTATTAATGGATGTTATCTGGTGGGATCCGCGCTTCAAAAGAATCACCGGGAAGGATAGTGTGGATCGAAGCATAGGGGAAAACCGGGCCCTGGGCTGGCTGCGCTCCTATTTTCAGGCTGTACCAACACCTCAGATTCTGTATCGCCTTCAAGAAGATTATACAGCCCATAGTGACGTATGGAATTTGCGAGTAGATTCTCCAGTGGGGGTGGGTCTTCCCCTGGAAGGAAAAGCCTTTCAGAAATACTTGCTCCATACCACCGCTACCTATCCTGTAGGAGGAGTTGAACTAGATCCGGAGACAAGTACTTTCCTGACTACCCACAGCGTTCCGGTAGCCCAGTTATTTCAACCAGATCCCTTACGGCGGTTCGCGGGTTGGCGACTGTTTCAGGGAATTGAACCCTATGAAAAAACTAGTGAAGACTCTCGCAAGAATTATGCACCCTTTAGAGAGGTGCAGGCCTACTCGGAGATCTATCCCGAAATAGGCAAGATAAAACCCTGGAGTTACTTTTTGATGGAGCACTCTATCGACTTCCAGAGCCATTCATTACTTTTCCTTGATGGAATCTCCGGAGTAATGGGGGATATGGTGATTGATCGACCTATGCGTTATCGAGGACAGGGGGTCATAGTGGTGATGGGTAAAGTTCTTCTGACTGCTCCCATCTCACGCGATCCGACCGATCCTAACGCTTTCTTGATGATCGTTACCCGGTCTAAGAGTGGTTTTTCAGCTCCAATTCAAATTGACACCTCAGATTGGATTGAGGCTTATCTACAAGCACATTCATTTCCGTCAGCCAGTTCAAAAAAGGGTACTTTGAAGGCAAATTCTCCGTTTAAAATCCGAGGTGGTTTGAGCCTTGATTATCTTGATATCAACTCTCTCCCTGAGGGTAGTATTCTTGAGACGGATCCTGATACCTATAGGGAGATTCAGGTATGTACCATACAGCGAGGCTTTCAATTTTATAAGGTTTTTAACAATGAGAGGCCAGAGTCGGTAATCGGGGAATAATTAGCAGCAGGTGGCTGGTTGGATGAAAGATGTCTTGCCTGTAGAAAGTTTGTCCTTTGCTGATATGTATCGCAAGAAGGCGGTTTGGACGAGAATTCGGACATATGACTTCATTTTGGGTATATAATAATCAAGAAAATCTCACAATCTGACCCATGACTCGTTTTTTACCGATCATATTGCTGATCATTTTTCAGTCGGCTCCCCTCCTGTCTAAGGGTTTTGAACTTCGCTACAAGATGGAAGAAGGGGGGATCGAATACCGATTCAAAACTCACTACAAAGTAAAGTTTACCAGCCTGGACGAAGTACGAAACCTGGATGAAAAAATTTCAGGAACATTTGAAGATCAACTTCTCAAGCCTCTTGAAAATGGAGGTTTCAGGGTTTCAAGGGATATAAAGGTCCAGCAGTACATCCATAACGGCAAATCAGAACCCGTAAAAGATTATGAACGAAACCTGGCTGGGTATGAGTATGTTCTGGATCCTCGCAAAGGAAAGGTTCGGATCGTGGGCAACAACACCTTTGATCCAGATGATGCGTTGGAGATGGTGGTTCCTTTTCCCAGAAAATCCCTCGATGTCGGTGATACCTGGAGAACCTTCTACCACTATAGTCTTTCTGTTGGAAGCAAAAAAAGAATTTCCCTGCAGGGAGCTTTTAAACTTGCCGATATTCGGGGCAATATCGCACGGATCGTGGGCCGTTTTCGAGCTGAAATTCCTAAAGATCCCGAACTGGATTATGGCGGATCAATCAAACTTGACTCCGAATACTATTTTCATCTCAGCCGGGGTACCATTGAGCGAGGCAAGGTAGTGACCAGCCTGATTTATCAGTCTAAGTCCTTAATCGCCAGAGAGTTTTTCAGGCAAAGTCAACGTAAAGAGCGCCTTGGTTATGCTCTGCATTTAACAAACTCTTTTGAGAGGAATTGAAATCTTCCTGGTATGGCAGGGAATCAGGGCAAACCAAATGCGTTTGGGCATAGAGGCTTCAGCCTAACCGAACTGGTTCTGGCTATCCTAATCATTGTTGTGGCGATGATGCCTGTATTTGATATGGTTTCCGGTGCCCGACGAAACGTTGCCAGTGTGGAGGAAGAAACCATTGCCTTTGCTCTGGCATCTGAATCAATCGAATGGATGAGGTCTCTCTCCTATGAAGATCTTCAGTATCGGCTCCCATCACTACAGATTTTTCCCGAGGGAAGCTTGGAGGTAAGGAAGAACCGCAAGGTTTTTTTGGAAAACCCGGTGAAGACTTACGAAATTGGTAAGTCCCAAATTCAATATGAACCACCAACTCAATTTAGTATTTTTCAGCGTAGAACCACAGTCTTTGATGTAGATCCCGGGTCTAAATCTATTAAAGTACAGGTTATGGTGAGTTGGAAGGCCCGCTTAGAGAGGTCAAAAGATGGTCAGGCCCATGAAGTGAAACTGGAGTTTCTATCCTTTCCTTTGTGAGCCGAGAACCGAAACTTAGGTGTTCGTCTGAAAGCCCATAAGCAGCACCTATTCGCCGATCACTTCTAGAACGATGCGATGCATCGCCCGTCGTCGCGATCCCCGACTATGCACTACTTTTGAACTCTCAGACAAACACCACGTTTCGGCTCTCGACTCACTTTACTTTTCGAGCAACGGCAGGGCAATTGCATCTAAATCTTGTCTTTGTTGGTACCATTCTGCTCGATTTTCGTCATCTTCGGGCTTGACCCGGATATCCATCCCCAACATCAGCATAGATTCCCGCATCAAGTGCGAGAATGACGGGGATATTTCGTCATCTTCGGGCTTGACCCGGCGATCCATCTCCAGCATCAGCATAGATTCCCGCATCAAGTGTGAGAATGACGGGGATATTTCGTCATCTTCGGGCTCGACCCGGAGATCCATCCCCAACATCAGCATAGATTCCCGCATCAAGTGCGAGAATGACGGGGATATTTCGTCATCTTCGGGCTCGACCCGGAGATCCATCCCCAGCATCAGCATAGATTCCCGCATCAAGTGCGAGAATGACGGGGATATTTCGTCATCTTCGGGCTCGACCCGGAGATCCATCCCCAACATCAGCATAGATTCCCGCATAAAGTGCGAGAATGACGGGGATATTTCGTCATCTTCGGGCTCGACCCGGAGATTCATCCCCAACATCAGCATAGATTCCCGCATCAAGTGCGAGAATGACGGGGATATTTCGTCATCTTCGGGCTCGACCCGGAGATCCATCCCCAGCATCAGCATAGATTCCCGCATCAAGTCCGAGAATGACGGGGATGTTTCGTCATCTTCGGGCTTGACCCGGAGATCCATCTCCAGCATCAGCATAGATTCCCGCATCAAGTGCGAGAATGACGGGGATATTTCGTCCATGGATTTATTTAGATGCGTACGCCCTGGAAAAAGCATTGTCATACCTGGACTGTGAAGCTGAGGATGACGAAATTATGACGGGTGGTATTTGAAAGGCTTTTATCATGTCACTTGACCTTGGACAGCTCAATCTTCTTGTAAGCTACGATGAACGAGTGGCTGTGATTCAAAAGCTAATCGAAGAAGGTCAGTATCTAAAAGAGATTCAGATCTACCTTCATAGCCAGTTTATTTCACCGGAATCTACGGAATCCTGGATTAATTATTGTCTCAATTTATGGATATGGGCTTCCGAAAATGGATACTTTCAGGTCTCACATGTAAACACCGACCAGTTCTTGACAATCCTTAAGCGAACCTCTGATTTTGCTCAGCGAAGGGTATTATGGGATCTTCAGGGTCCCTCGTTAAAACAGGGCGACTATTTTGCCTGCCAATATCTCAAACGAATGGTTTCCCAGGTTCAGGGAACGGAGCGAAGCTATTTGAGAAAGGTCTTGTCGTCCCTGGAAAGGGATCTCCCATCCCCTGAAGAGCCTCAGTGGCATTCAGAACTTAGTGAGCTATCTCTGGAGCAGTATAAGGCATTGAGCCGGGAGCAAAAGCTTTTTTATATCAAAGAAATCTCCCACGCAAAGATAACTTTGCCAATCTTCGCAGGGGACCTCATAGGTCAGGAACCGGACTCGTTTGTAGCCTCCTCCATTGCCAAAGTCTTCCCAAAACTCCTCAAATCTTCCCTGGACCTTGAGCCTATGGACATTGTGGGAAGGTTTAGCAGCCTGGCTAACCATCAGGACGCCAGGGTGCGGGCCAATTGCCTGGAAGGACTATGTGCTTTATTTGAAAGCTCCCAGAAGAAAACGGACTTCTATCGCTTTTTATTGCACTATTGCCAAGATCCAGATGGAAGGGTTAAGGCAAATGCTCTCAAGGGAATGGGGTTTTTTTCCAAAGCAGAGTCAAAAGAAGTTTTGGATTCAGCATTGAAATCCTGCCAGTCCTCGGAGGAACTCGATAGCCTGATCTGGCTTCTGCAGGGTCTGGGCAATTTGGAAGAATTCCAGACAGTCATCAAGCGTTCAAAGGCCCGACTCGGACGAAAATTCAAAAAGGCTTCGGATCCTGCAAAGAAACCTAAGGCCAAGAAAAAGTCACAAGACGGGGAGGCTGTGCTTCCCATGAGTGAAAAACAGATAAAACCAGATCAATAAATCATGTTTGTGAACCTGCGACCACTGGCGGTTTGACATGGTTCAGTCACCTTTGTAGCATAATTCTAACCGTCATTGATTCTCCTCTATTTCTCTAGATAGCTGATGAGCATAAATTCCTATACCGAACGTTTCTATGAACCGGAAGAATATGTCTGCCTTCAGGGAGAGGAACCTGAGGATTTCTATAGACTTGTCGAAGGTGAGTTGGAAGTATTGCTTACCGACGAAGCTTTTCTCAAAGACTGCGCCTCCCAAAAAGAGCGTTTAGAGAAAGTCAATGAACATGGAAGAGTGATTGCCAGGTTGAGCGAACCCTAGTCCCACTTCGGAGAAATGGGGCCCTTGCTCCATTCGCCCAGGACTGCGAGTGTCAGAGCCCGTTCAAGTTCCAAGGTTCGCTGCATCCCCTCGGATCGCCAACCTTTTGAACATCATATCATTACCAATCCAGCACTGGGTTATCGTATAGCGGTTACCCTGGGTTGCCGCGTATTTCATTCTCATACCGCCGTAGAGAGGGTGCATAGAAACTTAACCATGATGGGTTCCTTTTTGAGGAAAATTTCGCTTTCCTTTTTGCAGACCATCAATCAAATTGAGTCCAAACTGTCTTTGTCAGGAGACAAGGAAATCCATCAGTTACGCAAAAGGCTAAATAAATCCATTCACACAAGAAGGGCTCCTGTCCCAACGGCATTTGAACCTTTAATTCCTGTTTTGTCCAGATCCGCACATGAAGTTAGCAACGCCTCGAAACTTTTTGAAAAGGCTAACATTCTTGAGAAGGTGGAGGGTGAGGTTCTTCCACTTCAGGGGCAGCTGATCGATTTCCTTTATATTCTTGAATCGGGGAAAGTAAGTATTCTCCGAAAGGGAGAAACCGTTGGAATCTGTGATCGTGTTGGAGATATGCTCGGTGGGGTTAAGGCTCTCTCATCGCTGGGAATGAATGTACGCAACCTACATTCTGATCCCTTCGAATTAGTGGTTTCTGAACCGGCAAGGTTGATCTGTGTATCGAATGCTGACCTGCGCCAGGAGACTCAAAATAATCCCCAACTCACGCTTTATATGGACTATATTTTAGCTGAAACCCTGCGGAAGACCCAGAATGATTTAAGCGCATCTCTTGTTTTGGAATCAAGATTACTCAGCTTACTTAGCAAGGATATAGGTTCCTGGAGGTCCGAAATAGAAGAAATTTTTGAAATTTTTTTTAATCGGAAGTCCTGGTTTATGACTTGTATGGGTGAAGTTCTGAAACTCAAACAAGCAGTGAACTCTATTGAATTGAACTATATAAGGTTCTCCAACTCAGCTAAAACTTCCTATGACTCTCCCATTTTTACCCAGGCCATTTGATCCATGATACCCACGACTGATCCCTATTTACCGGATCTCTTTGAGGTAGTTTCGCATCCTTTTTGGGATCACCTAGAAGAACTGCTGGTCAGAGAATTTGATCCTGAGCTTGTGTTTTACTTTGAAGAGGAGGTATTGCTGCCTGAAGTATGCCTGATCTGGGGTAATGAAAATGCAAAACTCTGGGAGTCAGACCAGTATTTCTACTTGTTCAAGGATCTTGCCTTTTCACTTCTCTCAGAGCCGGCGCAGATCTTGAATCCAATTTCCACGGACAACACACGGCTAAAATTTCGATCCAGCCTTTGTCAGCCTCTGCACCTCTTCGAGGACACGCGTTCCATTCTCATGTTGGCAAATCCCAGGACCAAAGAGGAATTTGAAGCAGACGACCTGGCTATTTTGAGGCGCTTTTTGGAGATCTCTAAACCCCAGTCAGAAAAACTAAGATTGGAGCGCCTGGCCCGCAATTACAAACGTGATATGGCCCTGATGGATAACCTTAGTTTCATTGTAGATTTAGGCAACGATACAGACTTTCAGATTCATTCTTTGATACAGCTTCTGGAAGATGAATCTCATTGTGAAATTATCGTTTTTTTACTTTGTTTGGATCCTAAGGACGAGGTGTTCTTTTTAGAGGCTGGAAATTCAGCAGGGCGTTTGTTTTGGGATGGGCAGTCTGAATTTCTACAGTCTCTGGCTCGTCGAGCCGTAAAGGAGGGATGTTTTTCAGAGAGTTATGGAGGTAAACATTTTAAAGGGGAAAAGTTTGGTCTGGATCAGCTTGAGACATCCATGATTTTTCCGATTGAGGTGTATAACAAAGCTCAGGGGGCATTTTTACTGCTCAATAAGCAGGGTCGAAGGAGTTTTACCAAACGTGATGTTCGCATTGTAAGAATGGTCGGTTCCCTGATGAAAACCGCTCTTTCCAGGGACCAGGAACGAAAGTATATGACCTCAGTATTCAACAGGTTTGTCTCGGAAGGAGTGGGGCAGCAAATCCTTCAAAGTGAAGGAGCTGAGGGGATGCTTGAAGAGCGTAGACCGGTGAGTGTGCTATTCATCGACCTAAATGGCTTCACTTCTTTCTCAGAAAACTCTGATCCCCAGGTCGTAACCTACCAGCTTAACCAGTACTTTCACGAGATGACGAATTTGATTACAGAGTTCGAGGGAACACTGGATAAATATCTCGGTGATGGGATCATGGCAATCTTTGGTTCTCCCTACCAGATTGCCAATCATGCCGAGAGATCCGTTGAATGCGCCCTTGCCATGCAGAAAAAAATGGCTGAAGTGTCCGCAAACTGGGACAAAGAGGGGCTTACTCCCCTGACGGCAAGTATTGGAATCTGTACCGGTGATGCTCTGGTGGGAACTGTCGGGTGTGACAAGTTGCTGGATTACACTGCTATCGGAGATACAATCAATGTAGCGTCCCGCCTCACGCAATCGGCCAAATCCAAGATGATTTTGATTGGTGAGAGTACCTGGGAACCCATTCAGGATGTGGTTCGCTTTCAGGCTTTCAAGGGATTCAGACTGAAGGGAAAGCAGCAAATTACCAAGAGCTATGAAATTCTTGGTCTCAAGTCTACAGAAGAGGTTCATCAGTTGCTTCATGCCGGTAACGAGAAAGTGACTATGCGGGTCCTAGAGGCCGTCAGGAACTTAGAGGCTTACAAGCACTATGATGGATTCCTGAGCCTTTTGGATACCTCCGCTCCTGAGGTTCGCACCAATATCATCAAGACAATCGGCAAGAAAAACCAGGACAGCCACATTCCCATCCTGGTACAAAAACTTCAGGAAGATCATGAAATGGGGGATTTGATTCTGCAGGTTCTTGGAGAAATGACTCCCAATCCTCTCAAACCCATGTTAGATACGATCCTGCGTGGATTAGCGCCGGATATGCGGGAGATTGTATTTTCCTCCACCTTAGATTCAAGCAGAAAGGACGAAAGAAGGTTATTCCTAGCTTTATTGAGGGGATTTCATGACCCGCAGGATGCCCAGGGGACTATGGTTGCTGAGCTAACTGAAATCGTATACCAGTCAAAGGATGGCTGTATTCTTGAGAGATTGTTAGAGACTCTTCCAAAAGCGCGACCTTCTCTTAAGAAGGCAATTTTATGGGCTATTGGGAAGATGGAGGTTCCACGGGCTTACGTGACTTCTGCAGAAATTCTCGCCGGGGAATCGGATTTGGAGTCCCATCGAATTCTTGCCAGAAGTCTTGTCAGCTTTACCCAAAAGCAGCTCTTTCCTATTCTCAACCATCTTTTTTTCGGGTTCCACTGGTGGGAAGACTGGAGGCAAGTTCTGGAATTGATGGTGGAGCCCAAACAGCAAGAGCCATTACGAAAACTCCTTAACCATGAATCCTCTCTCCTACGCTATGTCGCTACGGTTCACCTGGAATTGTATGGTTCCCATGGTTTTCAGGAAGATCTCCTCAATCTTTTCAGGAATTCTGAGGAAGTCTTCATACAGTCACAAGTCATTGACAGTCTAAAGGATGGTTCAAATGAAGGCGTGATCCCGACATTTCGAGATCTTTTCAAATCTCGTAAAGGGCTTCAATCTAAGATTCTAAATGAGTTCGCATTCAGAAAGGCTGAGTCATGCCTGGACCTGATTCATGAATCCCTTAATTCCCGTGACCGAACCATAAAATTAGCTGCAATTAAAGCTGCTGGTGAACTGGGAAATCAGGAGAGTCTGGATCTTCTCCTAAAAGAGTTGGACCATCATGACGATGCCAACCTCTTAGCTACTGTGATTCAAGCGCTAGGAAGTTTTGAAAGTGACCAGGTTACGCCGTTTCTTATAAAAGTGCTTCATTCTCCCGTTGCAAGGATACGCGCAAACGCAGTAGAGGGATTGATGAATTGCAATTCTATCGGCGCTGTAAAGGCCATAGAGAGGCTATTGCATGACGATAATAACCGGGTTAGAGCAAATGCGGCCCTGGCTTGTTTTCGATTGGGCCATTCGGGAGGATTGAGTGTTCTTACTCAGATGACAAAGTCTCCAAATAAGTGGATGAGACTGTCAGCCCTATGGGCACTGAATTCTACAAGAACCTCTGAGGCCATGGATCTCATTCATGCTAGTTTGAACGACCCGGATTACGACGTGATTCTAGCTGCCGCTCAGTATCTTAGTGATGTGAAAACCGGTACTTAGGTGGGTGATTGAGTGCCCATGAGCGGCACCTGAAAGCGGTTCCCTCGTCGAAGGTAGAACAACTACCTTCTCCTCACGAACCACTCCCATGTACCACTCCTGAGCACTCAATCACCCACCCCGTACCGGCCCTCACATCACGTTAAAAAGAGGAATAAATTATCTATTCTCGACTCACTTTGTTTGTCGAATTCTTGGATTGGGTGTGTCCAACCCTGCGATAGCCTGTATTTAGGTTATTGGGGTCATTGTTTCGCTCTAACCATTGAAGTAAGGCATCGAGTCCACTATCTCCTGGTAAAGATCTCTCCAATCCGGATTTGTTTTTTCGATAAGATCAATCTTCCAAGCTCGTTTCCACTTTTTCAAGAGTTTTTCGTGAGCAATAGCGGAGTCCATGGTGTCATGGACTTCGTAGAACACCAGATTCTTGACATCGTATCGCTCAGTGAAGCCACCAATCATCTCTTCTTTGTGGTGGTAGAGTCGTTTTATAGGATCTGAGGTTACTCCTATGTAGAGAGTTCCCCTGATCTTGCTAGCAAGGATGTACACAGTAGGAAATCGGTTCTGCATGAAGCGGGCAAGTATAGCATGGGAATCCATGCTGAACCTGGGGATGGATCTCCGGGTCGAGCCCGAAGATGACGATATATCCCCGTCATTCTCTGGCTTGACCAGGGCATCTACTTCTTTGGCTTACCACCTACAGCATCCGTATTTGGCCACCCTGGGGGGGCGCTTTACTACTATGTGGTCTGCCAGACCTGTAATCAGGATTTCGTCGTTGTCTTGATTTTTCAATCTTACCCTGGCGCTCTGGAAGGCGTAGGTTCCTGTTGGGGTTAGCCCGGTGGGAACCTTTTGCACCTGGGCGGTAGCTACGACATCGCCTGAAGTTTCGAGCTGGACTTGATAGAGGTCGCCATCACTTGCGAGCATATAGAGATAGGATGCTCCTACTGTGTCTGAATGTTCCATATGTACGATAATCTCGTTGGTTAAGGACTCTCCCCCGGTAATACTGCTGAGGTTCTGGGTCTGGAGGGTAAATCCGGGATTAAGAGCTGTTGAATTAGCCTTGATATAGAGTACATTTCCTCCCTGGTTTGAATTCTTGGAGACATAGCATCCCTGCGAGCTTACACAGTGAAAATGGAGAGCATCATCACCGTCAAACAACTTGATGGAATCCGACTGTACCTTGTAGGTGGAGTCGCTTTCCTGGAAGGTGAAATAATCTACATGGGACCCGGTGGTCGGGTAATTGAATTCATGAACATCATTTCTCTTGCTTGCGCCTACCAGACCAGAGTAAAAGTAGAGCTTGTTGGCATTCGTAGCTGTGTTAGCGTGGTAGCGACCGGCCCATTCGGCGTCATCGGCCTGCTCCCAGGTAGCACCATCTGTGCTAATCCAGACTTCATTGGAATAAGTAGCACCATCTCTGCCGCCCATCACGAACAGCTTCTTCTTATTGTCGCGGGGATCGGTATGTGCGATAGCGGAAACACCCCGCCCCTCGCTCCAGTCAGCCTGTGCATCTACCTGCGTCCAACTGTCTCCATTCGTGGTACTCCATACGTCACGTAAGCTGGTGCTGTCATAGCCTCCCAGCATGAAGAGTGTAGAGCCTAGCGTGGTTAGACCAAAGGATCGCCGGGCTGAGAAAGCCGCATCGCCGTGATCTGTCCAGTTCACACCACCGGAGTCAGAGGTGGACCATACATCGTTGAGATAGTTGGAGCCATCGTGTCCTCCGATGACGTAAAGTCTTCCCCCGAGTGCAGCTACTTTATGGCGTTCTCTAGCTCGGAAGAAGGTGTCATAAGATCTTGTGGGAGGGGTGAAATTTTCTGTCCAGCGGGCAATGCCATTAGAGACTCTGAATTCATCCAAATATCCACTAAGAATCTTAGAACCATCCTCACTTGTACCCAGGTAAAGATCTGCGGCCAGATCGAACAAATTACTACCATTTTGGGTAGAACCAGAACCAGATTCCGATCCATCGAAGTAGAACTTCATGCTGGTTCCTGATCGAACAAGGGCGACATGGATCCACTGGTTCGCGGTCAGTGACTTACTCGAATCCAGGCTAACTTTGGCTACACCCCCATTCTTAAAAGTAGTACGCAAGGTGTTATCATCGAGTATCTCCAGGGTGTGAAGATTCTCATTATCCACACTCTGGTTGAAAATATAGCGGACACCGCTCCCGCTTCCCTCCTGGTCCCTAATCCAGAAATCCAAGGTAAAATCACTGCTGCCAAGTGTCCAGTCATTGGAGTCAGCAGCCTGGAGAAAGTCTACTTTGGACTCATCTAGATCTGAGGACCAAACGTCGTTGTAGAAATTTGTGCCATCCGTACCTCCAGATAACCACACCCTGTCGTTAAAGAGAGTCAACCCGTGTTCTCTGCGGATTTCCCAGGGTGTAGGAATAGTGGTCTGAGTCCAATTCACTCCATCGCTGGAACTCCAGATGTCATTCTGGTGCGTGCCGGTGGTGCCGCCCATCAGATAGAGCTTATTTTGGTAGGAAACTACCTTATGTGAGTGTCTTGCACTCCACTCTGGTGAATCATTCGCACTTACCCAATTTTCTCCATCCGTGGTCGACCATGTATTGTTAATGCTGCCTTCCGAATGACTACCCCCAAAAATCCACATTTTCTCGGTCCCGTCTGAAAACACTGCGGAGGCGCTAAGATACCTGGCCTGCCAGGGTGCGTCATCCAGATCCGTCCATAGGACCCCGTTGGAGTCCGCTGTGACCCAGACACTGGATCGGTTCACCGTCCCGTTATAACCTCCAAGAATATAGAGTTTTCCGGCGAATACAATGGCCTCATGACCTACTTTTGGTTCCAGAAAAGTCTCGTATTTTCGGGTTCGCGGAGTAAAGCTTTCCTCCCAGCGAGCTCGCCCTTTACTCAAACGGACTTCATCAATGTACCCATCGAAGATTTCACTTCCGGTGTGATCTCCACCCAGGTAGAAATCAGCGGCCAGATCTTGTAGATCTCCACCACCTTGAACCGTAGAACTCCCCGCTTGTTTACCATCGAAATAGAATTTTAGATTGGAGCCGGAGCGTACCAGTGCCACATGAACCCACTGGTTGGCTGTGACCAGGCTGCTTGAACTGAGGCTGACCTTGGTGGTACCAGAGTTTTTATAGGTTGAGAGAAGTGTATTGTCGGGGAGAATCTGAAGGCTATGAAAGCTATTGGTATCTACGGTTTGGGCCAATATACTGCGTACTCCATTCCCTGGACTTTCCGAATTGTAAATCCAGAAATCTAATGTGAAATCGGTGGTACTCGGGGTGAAGTCGGTGGAATCCGCGATTTGTAGAAAATCCACATCCTGATCTTCTAAATCAGAAGAATAGACATCGGAGAAGGAGTCTGTAGAGGATCGCCCACCTGTGAGGTAGGCCTTTGAGTTGAACACTTCCACTCTGGAATCTGAGCGGCTCTCCCATGGACTGGGCAGTGTGGAGGAAGTCCAGGTAGCACCATCGGAACTGCTCCAAAGATCATTTTGTCTTCCGTTAGCGGAAACTCCCCCTAAAACCCTGAGTTTACCGCCCAGTGTGGTGGCAGAGAAAAACTCTCTGCCGCTCCAGTCTGCATCTCCCTCCTTAGTCCAGTGTACCCCATCACTACTTGACCAGACGTCGTTCTTCCTTCCCCCATCGTATCCGCCCATGACCCAGAGCTTATTGGAGAAACCGACAGCCTGGTGTGACCGGCGTGCACTCCAGCCTGCTTCACCGTGATAAACCCAGCCAGCTCCCGCATCATCATCAGTGGACCAGACATCATTCAAACGCCCATTCTCATCTTGTCCTCCCAGGAGCCACATTCTGCCATTGAAGGTAATTACAGAATGATATCTAAGCGGATCCCAAAAGGTCTTATATTGCTTGGTAGGAGGAGTGAAATTCTGGCTCCATCGAGCAATTCCATTTGAGAGACGAATTTCATCGAGGTAACCATTGAGCACTCCCTTTCCTTCACTGTGTGCCCCCAGGAATAGATTTGCCACCAGATTGGTAAAGGAGTCGCTTACTGACGCGGTGCCAGAGTTGACTCCGTCCATGTAAGCCGTCAAAGTAGAGCCGTCACGAACAAAAGCTAAATGCACCCATTGAGAAGTGGCCAGGGTAGTTGTTGTGCTCAGGGAAACGACTTGAGATACCGCCTGATATTCAAGTTTTACGGTCTGATCGTTGTTGATCTTCACATCCCAGAACTTTGAAGTATTTGTATACTGGTTCAGGGCATATCGTTCGCCCGCCCCCGAGCCCTCTTTATCATAGATCCAGAAATCAAGAGTCCAATTAGATGTTCCTGGGCTGAAATCATCGGAGTCGGGTAGTTCAAGGAAATCGATTTTGGTTTCATCTAAATCAGAAGACCAGACATCGTTTTGATAATCTGTGGAGAATCCCCCTAGTACCCAGAGCTTTCCGTTAAAAACAGATGCACGATGGTCTCTTCTTTCAGTCCATTGGGCTGGTCGGGTAGTCTGGGTCCAGGTGGTGCCATTGGAAGAAACCCAGACATCATTTACATTTTCCGAACTGGCAAATCCTCCCAAAAGATAGAGCTTATCATCATAAGTAAGAACCTGGTGGGAGTACCGGGTTCCCCAGGAAGCGGAAGCGGATTCCTGGACCCAATTAGCACCATCGGTGGTGGACCACACATCATTTTTGATTCCCGTAGAAGTACTGCCCCCAAACACCCACAGCTTATCGGAACCGTCAGAAAAGACAGAGGTGCCAAAATTAAGCCTTCCAGACCAGGGGGCATCTCCCAGGTCAGTCCAGGAGGTTCCGGTTGAATCTGAGGTGGACCAGACATTGGAGAGGGAAAGGCCGCCGGTGGTACCTCCCATTACGTAGAGAGAGTCATCGAACACAATGGCATCATGGCTGTAACGGGGCTCAAGGAAGGTCTCATAGCGACGGGTCCTTGGGGTGAAATTGGAATCCCAGCGTGCTATTCCTTGAGAAATTCGAACCTCGTCCAAGTACCCGTCTAAGATTTTATTACCTTCAAAATCAGATCCAAAATAGATAGGAGCGGAAAGGTCGCCAAATGAGCCTGAAGGAGAGCCAGAGGAAGCAAGGCTTCCATTCAGATAGAGACGACTGCTGGTGCCCTCGCGAACCCATCCAACGTGATTCCACTGGTTTGCAGATATTGAAACGCTATGACTCGTTTTAGTGGCTCCACCAAGTTTATAAGTAAGCGAGAGGGACCCGGCTGAAGTGATCTCAATGGTAAGATAATTATTGGAGTCTTCATATTGTTGAAGCAGGGTCATCTGGGTTCCGGTCTGGGTGAGATAAAACCAAAAATCCACGGTGTAATCGCCATTATTGATAGCAAAGTCTGAAGAATCGGCAAGTTTGAGGAAATCAGTGGAAAGCTCCGATTTCCAGACATCATTATAGAGAGTCGGAGTAGCTCCGCTATCATCAACTCCTCCGATGATATGGACTTGGCTGTTCAAAACTACCGCTTGATGGAGGGAGCGCTCGTCCCATTCTCCTTCAAACTCCGTTTCAATCCAGCTTGCTCCTGTGGAGGAATACCAAATATCTTTCTTGATGGTTCCACTCGCATCTCCACCAAGAACCCAGAGTTTGTCATTGAATTCCACCACTTCCAGGAAGGAGCGGTCACTCCATCCTGCATCGCTGGTTTGCTGAGTCCAGGTGCTGCCGTCAGTGGTTTTCCACACGTCATTCAGATCAAGAGAACCTGTATTACCACCAAAGATATAAACTGTATCCGTACCGCCGCTAGACTGCACGATGGTTTCATGACCGTAGCGAGCAGACCAGTCAGGTGCGGTATGCTCTTCCCAGTGAATTCCGTCCGTACTTGACCATAAGTCTTGAATAGCGTTACCACTGGAATCTTTACCCCCCGCAACATAATAGGTTGTACTGGTCTTATATGCGGCAAAGTCTCTTCTCGCAGAGAATCTCTGATGCGGATTGGTGGGCGGTGTAAAGTTAGAGGTCCAGCGTGCTACACCTGCGGAGACACGAAATTCATCCATGTATCCATGGAAGTATTCGAGAAAACTGCCTGATCGTCCCATCCCGATCTCAAGACCGTAATCCGTGATGGTAGGGAACTCACTGGCATCAGTTTTAGTACCCTTCGAGTTCCCATTGATAAAAAGTTCAAAATCAGAGCCTTCTCTAACGAGGGCGATGTGGTACCAGGTATTAGTGCTCAGGTTAGCGTTAGTCCACTTTAGGTTACTGCTTCCATCTAATAAAACCGATCCTCCGGAAACGCCATGTAGAAAAACATCGCCATCTGAGTCAACAGCAAGGTACCATCGATTGCTACTATTGAGCCAGGTGCCGCAGATTGCTCTGTAATTTCCCAGTGAAGAGAGCCTAATCCAGGCGTCAATAGTTAAGTTCCGATCTGCGAAAATGAACTCTCCTGAAGTCTCTGTACTTATGTAATCAGCGTTTCCATCAAAAAAGATGGAGGAGTCCCCAAATTTCTTTTGTGCTGTAGAGTGGGCTACCTGTCCAGAGGGTGTAAGAGTCCTAACGGGATTATTTCTAGAGTCGGATGAATCGTTAAAGGTTGTACTTCCATTGGTGGTATCGGAATGGATAAGAAGGTTGGTACGCCACTGTAGTTCGTCCCAATTTGCTCCATCGGAACTGGTCCAGATCTCATTGGTCAGATTCCTCCCGTTGTAACCTCCTGCTACGGAAATTTTCGTACCACCGGTAATCATGGTATGACCGCTTCGCGCTTCCCATTGACGAAAGCGGCCGTCTGGCGCATCGAAGTCCGACGTATACCGGGCGGATCCTTTAGTAATTCTTAGTTCATCAATGGATCCTTTGAAGTAGTCAATTGTACCTGAGGACCGTCTTCGGCCAATTTCCAATGGGGGTTGCCCGCCTGTCCCACCACTGAAATCTGGAACAGAGCCATTTTCGGTAATGGAGCCGGCTGAAGTTCCATTTACATAAGCAGTAAAGTTGTTACCATTGCGCACAAGGGCAATATGGTACCAGCCATCTTCCTTTATATTGGTATTCGTCCAGTTCAGGTCCATGCGCTCAATACCTTGCTTAACATAGAACTTCAAACTTCCACCATTTGATACTGCGAAATACCATCGATTATTACCGTTAATTTGCATACCTATAAATCCGCTGTATCCCGCTACTGGATTGCTCAGGTTATCAATATAAGCCCATAGTTCGAAGGTAAAGTCACCCGTACCAAAACTAAAATCCGAGCTTGGCGGCACGCTTAGAAAATCACCCACTCCATCGAAAGCGATCGCGCTATTTCCTAACAGCGAAGGGGATGTGTCATGGTGCACGTTTGAGCCCGTCGGTATATTAATGGTATGACCCGAGTTAGAGGAATCTTCAAAACTAGTACTGTTATCACTATTATCAGAATGGATTAAAAGCACGGTATTAGAATCGGAGGTGTCCTTCTCTGACCAGTTCGAACCATCGGTGCTGCTGTAAATATCACTTGTGAGTCCGCTGCTGTCTTGTCCTCCTGTGAGATAGAGTGTATTACTAAGCTCAACGACCTGGTGACCTGTTCTGGCCGAAAAGGCTGCCGAGCTGGTTAATTCCGTCCAGTTGTCCGTGCCGTCAAATTTAATGGAAGAGCTTCCGAACTTCTCCTGGTCAGTCTCGTGATGGACATCCCCTCCCAAACTCACAGCCCTTGATCGGATAGAGGAATCCGTGAAGGTCTTATTTCCGTCCGCTGCATCGGAGTGAAGTAGAAGCCGCGTATATTGCTCATGCGGGTTCGCAACTTCCGTCCAGGAACTTCCATTGGTGGAATGCCAGACTTCATTGCTTAATGCTCCTCCTTGTTCAAGTCCCCCGATCATCCACATTTCACTGGAAAACACCGTCGCTGCTATATTGGAGCGTTGACTCCACTGGTTGGAACCCTCATTGGAATTGTCAGCCAGTACCTGGGTCCATGATTCTCCGTCTGTAGAGGAATAAACATCATTGACTCGATTGGAACCTGTTTTCGTTCCCCCCATGGTCCAGAGCTTGGAGTTGTATGCCAATACTCGGTGACCACTCCTGCCAGCCCAGGATGCACTGGCGGTTGTTTCTACCCACAGATCCTCTCCATCAAATTCAAGTGAGCTGATCCCGAATTTCTCCTGGTCAGTTTCGTGGTGAACCTCTCCATTGGTACTGATACTATGTGACGAGGATGAGGCATCTGTGACTACAGTGCTTCCATCGGTGGAACTGGAGTGAATCAAGAGTTTGGTGTACAGTTCAGTTGGATTTGAGACACTGGTCCAGCTTGACCCGTCTGTGGAGTGCCAGATGTCGTTAAGTCGATCATCACCATCATATCCACCCAAAACCCACATCTCGCTCTCGAAGACAGTAGCAGCATGAAAGCTTCTCTGGCTCCACTGTGAAGAAGACGGGGAATTGGTGTCAGCCAGCACCTCAGTCCAATTGGCTCCCTCGGTGGTGGAATATACAAAATTCTTCTGGCCTGTTGATTTTCCGCCAAGGACCCAGAGATTGCTGTTAAAGACCAGGGACTCGTGAGCGTAGAGCTCACCCCATGGTGCGCTGTCTGTATGTTTGGTCCAAAAGTCCTTACCGTCAAATTCAAGAGAGGACGAGCCAAACTTTTCCTGGTCTGTTTCATGGTGCACATCACCATGGAGGCTAATAACGTGGGATGAGTTTGAGGAATCAGTAACTGTGGCATGACCATCAGCGGAATCTGAGTGAATCAGAAGCCTGGTGTATTGCTCGTGGGGTGTGGAAACCTCTGTCCAGGAAGCTCCGGTGGTAGAGAACCAGACATCATTGAGTAGATCATTATTTGCGTCACTTCCACCAATGACCCACATTTTTCCCTCGAAGGTTGTTGTCCCGAATGTGGCTCTTCGGCTCCATTGATTGACTCCAGGGGTACCGCTATCGGATAAAACCGCAGTCCATTGAGAACCATCTGATGAGGAGTAAACTCCATTTCGCTTTCCACCTGAGCTATCGCCTCCCATGACCCACAGTTTTGAATCGTAGTTTAGGAAGCCATGTTCGTATCGCTCTACCCAGCTAGCGGAACTTGTGACCTCTTCCCAATAATCCTGACCGTCGAATTGTATGGAACTGACTCCAAACTTCTCCTGATCGGCTTCATGATGGACATCTCCGCTTACCGTAATAGTGTGAGATGAGGAAGATGCATCGGTGATTACAGTGCTCCCGTCACCAGAGCTTGAATGAATTAGCAGCCTGGTATACTGCTCAACCGGGTTTAATGCCGAGGTCCAGGAACTTCCGTCTGTGGAATTCCAAATATCATTAAGGTAGTTACTTCCTTTGCCCCCTATGATCCACATTTTGCCGTCATAGACAGTTCCTGCATGTCGATATCGCTGGGGAAACTGACTGGCTCCAGGGGTGGAGCTGTTTGTAAGGACATTGGTCCAGGAACCACCGGTGGTTGAGGACCAGGTGTCATTGAGTTCCCCGCCACTATCTTGTCCGCCAAAAATCCAGATTTTATTGTCGAAACCAAGTCCAACCGAGAAGCTTCTCCGTGAGAATTGGTCGGAATCTGGGCTGGAGTCATTGGATAAAAGTTCACTCCAGGCTTCGTCCACGTAGTTCAGGGAAAACCCGTCTTGTATCCCGCCAGAGCTGATCCTCGTCTGGACACCTCTAATTTTACGATGTTTACCAAGCTCCAAAGAGGAGAAGTTATCTCCCGATGAATCCACCATGGCCAGGTGCCAACTACCGTTTCCCGCAGCACTGTCATTGTACCCCGCCAGTCCGTAACTGCTCACAGTATCAAAGTAATCAATATCTGTGAGCGTGGGATAGGAGTCAGAACTCTGGGTGTTGGCAGTCAAAGCGTTATTCAGAATATAAATCTTATTTGAGCCCTGCGTGTACAGATTATTAGAAACAGGGCTATAGACAAGGGGGGCTCCTGTGCGAGCAGCGGTACTTACAGCGCTATCGCTCTCAGCAGCATACCCATCCTCGGTGACATAGACCCGGTTTTTCATTTTTACGACATATTTGTCTTTGAAATAGGAGATGTCCTGGATCTCCCCCTGGGTGGTGTCATTGATATGTACGGGAGCGAAGCGCTCTAAGGAGAAATCCCACTCGATACTGGTGGGGGTGAAGCAGGTGGAGGATGTAAACGAGAGCATAGGAGCGATGAAATACTCTTTGCCTGCCGTACTAACATAGGAGGGGTCTCCCGAGAAGTAAAAATCATCATTGAGATTCACTCCTGATCTACAGATATCAATAATTTGATTCACATCACAAACCTGGGCTTTATCCGATGAGCACTGCTGCTGCGCAGAAGTGAGCTGGGTACTGCTTTTGAGTGCGTATGCGAATTGGGTGCGGCCATAGCGATCATCATGGAGCAGGGTGAAGTTGGTGGGTGTGGTGCGCCTGAAGGTATAGCTGGAATGCATATGAAAGGATGGGTCTACATCGGTGCTGGAGAAAAGTCCGTCCAGACTGGATGTATTCAAATTGGAATACCCAATAGACTTGGTCTGAAAGTGCTGAGCTTGAATGGATTCAGTTTGTAGATGTCCCGCGGTAACTGAACCTGAAGCGACCTTGGAATTGTTCAGTGTTGAGAGAGCTAGCTGCTCGGTAAGTAAAACCTCTGATACAAATTGAGCGGCACCGAGGCTTAGAGTGGAAATTTTGGATCCGCCTATGGTGTCTTGCTGAAAATTGGCCGCTTGAATCTGATCAAGGTGGATGGCCTGAAAAAATCCTGAGCTGAAATGATTGGAATTGAAGATATCGTCTTCGATCTGGCCGCCGGTTAAGGTCTGGATTTGGGATGCTGAAAAAGTTGGGAAGTGAGTAGAGCTATCGGAAAGCCAGGCAACTGCCGTGAGCTGGGTTGTGGTAATAGACCCTGTTTCAATCTCTGAATTACTCAGGCCCCCCACTTCAAAATCAGCATTCTCCAGAGTGGAATTGAGAAGCGCGGAGTTGGCCAGAATGCCTGTGACCTTTGTGGAGTCCACTGCTGATGTCTGAAGATGTATGTCACTGATGGAGCCGTCAGTTATCTTGGAGGATATTCCTCCTGAACCTGAAAAGAACTTTCCAGAGGTCAGACTTCCCGCGGCGAAAGCTGAGAGGGTATCTGAGGCGAGATGGGTAGAGTCGAGGGATCCGTCGATGACGTGTGCGCTGGTAAATTGAATGGAAGGGCTGAGCTTGCCATCTGTGAGTATTGCATTGGCGATAACGGACTGATCCGCAGCTACAAAAGCAGTAAGAATTTTCGCTCCGGTAACGGCTCCGTTCGAGATCTTGTCCGATGCGATCCCAGCGCCAGAGGCCACTTTGCCGGTAATATCCAGGCTGGCATTAAAATCAACCGTTGCAACAGCGTTGGTTTCAAAGTTAGAGGAGGAAAGGCTCAGACTCTTGATTTTGGACCCATCGACGGAACCAGAGCTGAATTTAGAGCCATCGAAGGTTCCATCACGAATAAATGAGCTGTCGATGGCACCATCAGCGACCTCATCATCAGTAAGGGTACTCAGACCGATCTCATCTGATGTGATCCCTCCGTCAAGGACTGCGGCGGTAAGTATATTCGAGGTGAGTTTATCCTCTTGAATTCCCTGGTAGGGAAGAGAAGGTGGTATAAAGTCTGAGGTCCAAAAGGCCGTACCCTTAATAACGCGAATTTCGTCCATGTAACCGTTAAAAAATTCGGTAACAGAATTGGCCTTCTTGCCAAAAAACATATTCATACTTACGTCATCGAAACTGCCAACAGTAGTATCGGTGCCCACAGAAGTACCGTTAAAATACATGGTTACCGTGCCGCCGGTACGCGCTATGGACAGATGGACCCACTGGTTGGTAGCAAGGGTGGAGGTAGAAATTAAGCTGCAGCGTTCTACATTTCCAATCTTCACTTCAAATTTGACAGTCTGATCGTCCTTTATCTGAATTTTGAGCTTGTCTGCTGTCACCAGTTCATTGGACATAATCGATCGATTTCCCGCACCGCTGCCGCCAAGTTCATAGACCCACAGATCGATGGTGAAATCAGATGTGCCCATGGTGAAATCGTCGGAATCAGGAATCTCAAGGTAATCTGAAGTGCCATTGAAGGCTATGGATGTTGAGAAGAACTTCACCTGATCCACTTCATGGTGGGAACCACCAGCAGCGCTGACATTGTGCTGGGAATTCGAAGAATCAGTGACGAGTACGCTGCTGTCAACTGCGTCAGAATGGATCAAAAGAACAGTGTCATCAGCATTGTAGAAGAGCTTATCTGAAGTGAAACTCGCGTTCTCAAATACCCGGGTAGCCAGGCCCAGGTTCTTTAACTCCCTCGCTGTTATAGTCTCGGTTTGAATATTTCCCGAGGTCACAGCCTCATTTCCAAAATCAGCGCTCTCCAGGGTGAGTAGCTTGAGAATAGTTCCACTCAGACTTCCACTCTGAACTCTGGGGCCGGTCAGGTTTCCGTCGAAGATGTTGGTGGTGTGCACAGAACCTGTGGAGAAGTCTTCGGCGAGTATGGAGAAACTAGTGAATTTGGAAGCGGAAAGCGCTCTGTCGGGTAAGAGATTATTTACGAGGGAGCCTGACTTGATCTTCACCGCAGCAATGGAGTCAGCCTTGAAGTGGGAATTGTCTATCGTGTTGGCCAAAATCAACGAATCGGTCAATGTTCCGGAAATGAAATGAGCATCTTGGATGCTGGAGTCAAGAAACGAGTCCTCATCTATGCTGTCCGGTGAGAAGTGACGCTCCTGAAGCGTCGCTGTACCCAGGTGAGAGGTCTCAACGGCGTTATCAGCGATTTTTGAGGTGGAGAGGGTGTAGAGCTCAAAATGCTCAGGAAGGACTTCTCTGTCCAGGATTTTCGATGAACCCAGGTTGGAGACTGTCCCTTCAAAAGAGCCGCTGCGAAACTTTGAGGTTGTAAGTGATACGCTGTCACTGAGCTTGGATTCAGCCAGGGTAGAGAATGCCAACTGGTCCAGGCGCAGCGAGGTATCAGAGATCCAATCGCTATGGGTGATCGAATCACTGGCAAAATGACTTCCGGTGAAGATGGAATCGGCCAGGGGTCCACTACCTATGGTGCTATTGGCGATGGACTCAGAGGTGATGGAGTCGGTTTGAAATTGTGCTGAGCTAATCGAATCGGTTGCTATTGAACGTGAGCTTACCGAAGCGTCAGAGAGAGTTTGGCTCGTCACTACATCAGTGGGAAGGTGTGTGCTTAGAAACGCTGCTACAGCAAAATGACGCGATTCAAGTGAGGCGTCAGCGATGTTTTGAGTTAAGACCGCATGGGTGCCAAGAACTGTAGAATCCAGGGAGCCGGTCTCGATCTTGCTTGAATTCATCGCATCTACTTCAATGAGATTCCCCTCGAACTGATTGGTTTTAAATATGGATCCAGGCAGAGATTCGAGAGCGATGTCTTCACCCAATAGAGTAGCGCTGACAAAATGTTCATCGCCTATGATATTGGTCTTGATCTTTTTGGCACTGATACTGTCATCCGCTATTGAGGCTGAGGTGAGGTTTTGGAAGTGTTCGGAGAGTAAACTGCCATGGGCCAGGTCATCGGAAGAGATTCCTGAACCCAGCACATTTGAGCCAAAGCTCTCTTCGCGAAGTACTTCATTTGTGAGGGTTCTGGAGATTAGTTGGGCAGTGCTGAAAGCCGAACCTTCAAAGACTCTGCCGGTCAGGGACTCTTGAGCAAATACTCGGTTCGTAAGACTTCCATCGACCACCTTCACGGATGAAAAACTATCTGTGGAAATCTTCTGATTCTCTATTGTGCGCTGTTCCCATTTCTCAAGGGTCAGGCTATTGTCGGCGAAGTCCTCATTCTTTAAACTTTGATGTTGAAATAGATTTTCGTCAGCCGCGTTATCAACAAAATCATCGCGGGTGATGGTCGAGTCCAGCAGACGATTCCCATCAATGGATCGATTTACAACCAGGGAGCTTGTGAGGGTGTTATCAGGAACGTAGGGATTATAGCGGTCATAATCAAAAACAAGCAGCGGTCCTGAAGGAGAGGAGATAGAGTAGCTGGTGAGACCCACCCCTCTTGCTGATATCTTGTAGAGTAGCTTGGAGGCCGAGTCGGGGATGGATCCCATGAAGTATAGCTCCGGTGTGCCAAGATTTTCTTCTACGAGCAGGGTGGAGACAGAGAGGGTTTGGTTGGTGAAGTACTGGGTCAGATCTTCAGGTTCTCCGAACTTGGTGGAACCGTTCCAGGGAAAGCGCACAATTTGGTCTGTTCCGTTTGGTAGGATTCTTGTCGCGAAGGCATAGTCCTGGTTTGGGGATAAATTAGGTTCTCTATGGATCCCCGCGTTAAGAGCGAGGACGACGGTAGTGGGGTTGGTGAAGGTGATGGCGGTGGAATAGAGAAGGTTGCCCGAACTGTCTACCCCCAGAATCTGATTTGCGGAGAGGCGGTGGAACTGCTCTATGCCTGTTGCGTGTACTGTTCTTGCTCCCGAGCTTAGATTATGTTCTACAATCTCAGCTTCATTAGTCCCCTGTTGTAGAACCACATAGACATTTTGAGAATCAAACCAATCCAGATCCAGAATGGTTGAGGGAGTAAAATCCGTGACCAACTGTTGAGATCCCCCGCTGCTCAACAAAGCCCGGTAGAGCTTGGTTCCAGAAGTGAAGGTAAATTCATCAGCGCTGCCTGGTTCCAAATCCAGGGTAGTATCACTGATAGATGAACCTGTCGTCCAAAATGTCTGGGTAGCGGCTTTCTGTCCCGTCCTTGAAAGAACTGAGCTGCTGCGAAGATAGATCACCGCATGATCCTCTTCCCCAAGGGTCCTATCTAAAATATTGTCTCCTTCAACGGCTCCATTCTGGATGTAGTCCGAGCCTATGGAGTGGACCTGAAAGTCCTTCCCTCTGATGGAGGATATCTGTGTGCCTGAAACCGAAAGATTGGAAAAGTGGCGAGCTTCCAGAACCTGGGAACTGATGTGGTCCGAACCAAAAACATCAGCGCCGAGAGCACCTGACTCAAGAAAGAAATTAGAGTCAAAATTGGAGGATTTCACCGTGGTCTCATCGAGGCGGTCACCAGAGAGGGTCCTTGGTTCGATTAGCTCCGTGATCACGATAGCTGTGCTTAGTACTGAGCCATCCAGGGATGCCGAGCCAAAGAGGTTTCCGAAGAGAGAATAATTGGCTATGGTTCGACCTTTTAAGCTCCCATTGAGGATATTGCTGGTTCGGACCTCACCTTCTGCGATCTTAGAACCGGGAATGGTCCTGGTTACGACATCCGTAGTTTGAAGTGATCCGTCGACTACATGTGGTGATTCAATAATTCCATTGGCGAGATGGCGGTTCTCGACTTCCTGGGACAGAATTTTTGATGTGACCACTGAACTGTCTTCAAAATGAAGACTTTGAAGAATATTCGTTTTAAGCATGGAAGCAAGGATGGATTCATCAAGTAAGTGAACGCCGCGTAGAGTAGAACTGGCAATTCGATCCGACTCTATGGAGCTATCCATAAGTACATCCCCGGATATGCTACGGGTGGCGAATAGAGATGGAGGAAAGGGTCCCTTGAGCTTGGAGCCGGTAACCTGCCTGGTTTGGATCATGTAATTGCGGACTGAATCATCCTTTATCTTTTCACTTCCGAGCGTATCATCTACAAGATGGGATGATTCAATAACCAGGCTGGCGATGGCATAGGAGGTGACCGAATTATCTAAAAAATGCCGAGTCTCAGCAAAGCTGGTGGTCAGGTGGCCGGAGAGAATACTTCCATCTACGATATTTCCTGAAGTGACAATTGAAAGCTTAAGTTTTGAACTGGTGATCGCTCCTGAGGCTATGTGCTCTGCAAGAATAGAGTGGGAGAGAATGGCTCGTGTTGTTAGAGATTCTGTTTCAATCAGTGACCCTGTAATGGATTCAAATGCCAGATTTTGGGTCTTTAGAGACCTTCCCCGTACTTTAAACTCTTGAATCTGATTCGTACCAACTGCCCTGGATGTTAGTGAAAATGGCTTAATAGCAAGTGAAGTGATCGTCTCAGAGGCCAGCGAACGCGTAGAGATAGTATCTGTTGCTATATGGGTCGCCAGAATGGCTGAGTCTTCAAACACCCGGTGGTCCAGTTCGCTGGTACCCACAGAGTTCGAATTCACGGATTCATCGGCAAAATGGGTTGTTAACAATGTCGCGGGTGCAATTTTTACCAGGGTGATGAGTTGGGAACCCAGTACTCTGGAGTTTAGCGTATGGGTAAGGATCTTTTCTTCGGTGATAGCCAGAGACTTGATTTGGGAGGAGAGAATCTGGCGCAATCCTATATCGGCGTTGCTAAGAGTTTGTAGAGCGAAGCGGCTTTGCTCAAAAGTGTCATCCTTGATCTTGCCCTCGGTGACTGCCTTTAGCGCGAAGTTGCTCAGTACTAAGGTGAAGGATTGGATTCTCTCAACGTCCACACTGTCATTCTTAAACTTACCCCTGGTTGCAGCCGAAGTTGAGAAATGCCCTGATTCCAGGGACAGAGTGATGATATGAGAGGATAGTACCGAAAAGTCTTGAAATCGATCAGTAGTGAGTGTGTTGGTGGAGATATCAATGGATTCAAGACTGTCATCTATAAAGTGACCGGAAAGAACCGCACCGGTTGTTATGTTGCTTGAATCGATTCCAAAATCCTCAAGATTCTCAGTTAAAACCGCATAATCCTCAATCTTCTCCCCCTCCAAATCACCATCTCTCAGGTCCTGGGTCTGTAGTGATCCGTTTTTGACATGAATACTCAAAATAGATCCCTGTGCAAGATGTGCCCTGGTCACCACAGAGTCAGTAACCTGTGAGGTTCCAATTAAAAAGGGGCGGAATCTACTTTGTGAAAGCCCCGTAGTGCTGACTTTTTGACGAGTCACCGCAGCCTCTAAGAAATGCCTGGTTTCCAGACTCTTGGCGGATAGGTTTGATGGATTGATAGTGTTAGATAAAAAGTCCTCGTTGTGAACGGAGTAGTCTTTTATCTCGGAGCTTCCAATGGTTGTGAAAGAGAGATGTTCCCTAAGAACCTGAGATGTAAATAGATGGTGGGAGTTAAGACTGGAAGTTTGAAGATGTCCTGTTCGTATAGCATCATTTTTTAGTTTTTCCCGAGTTATCGAGAGATCCTGAAAATCACTATTCACAAGTGTATAGTCAAGCACTTCACGGGAGGTGATTGAAAGAGGTTTGACCAACTCCAGAATGATTGCGGCGGTAACCACATCCTGATGTAGTAGGGATCCGGACAGAATCTTTTCTGCGCTAACCGAGTTACTAGCAATGAGCTGTGTTACCACTGCGCGTGTTTCCACTGCTCTTGATTCTATACTGCCGTCAATAATTTCCTCCGTTCCCACAGATCCGCTTCCCAGGTCAATTTCTTTGAGGGAAAGGGTGGTGATGCGGCTTGAGTTTATAGAGCCAGGAATGATGTGATGAGTTCTTATCTGTTGATCGCCAAAAACTCTGTCTGAAAGGGTGTTCAGCTGGATGTGCTCGGTAGCGATACTTTCATTCGCGAACTTCCTGGTATCCATCGTTTGACTGGAAATCAAATCCCCGCTTACGGAGTGGCGGGCAAGATGCCTGCCCTCAATACTTTCACTCTGAAAACGTGTCCCATCAATGGAATTGGTCTTGAGATGTTCCTTGCCCAACGTTCGTGAAAGAATATGCTCATCAATCAAGCTTCCGGAAATCAGGTGATTTGCCCTAAGAATTCTCTGGCGGACCTTGTCTGAGCCAACCGTTAACAGAGCCAGGGAAGCGGAGTTAAGCCCCCTGGTCTGGATGTCTTCAGCACTAATACTCGCATCGATCAGGTCATCGCCGCCAATGCCTGTGAGGAAGGTGCCATCTCCTCTCAGACGCACAGCGGAGATGACCCCGTCAGGGCTAATAGAAATGACCTCTGTACCGTCAGCTTGGACCTGTCTTAGAACTTTAGAATTCGTAGACTGCCATGGCTGTATAAGGACCGCTTCTTTTGATGCAATGAAGGTATTGGTTTCTGAGAGGGAGTTATCGATGTCTCTTCGCAAGATATCTGTGAGCGGTCTACCTTGTACTACGCTATGTTGATGCAAAACATCCGCTAATTGGTTTTGTTTTCCTGCTAACAGGTATAAGACCTGGGAGGTGATTTTAACTTCATCAATGGAACCTGTGTCGGATGTAAAGACCAGGCCATCAGTAGACTCCAGGAATACATCGGAGGTCAGGTGGAAATTGGCCGAAGTTTTGAGTAATCCGGTCCTTGAGTAGGTAAATACTTCACTATCCAGGGCGAGTAGGTTCTTTGAGTCGATATTGGATCTTATTTCCAGAAGGGGGCCGTCCTGGTTGAAAGATGGATCCAGAAGCAATCCCGAAGTAAATGTGGATACCCTTGTCTGAAGACGACTAAGTGTGGTGAATGAGGAAGGGTCAATACTCAGGGTAGTGAGATCCGAATCTCTCCACGAGCTAAAATGAATGGGACCCTTCGACAGCATCCCTCCCCCCAACCCTTGTTTTTTAGAGACCGTCAGAACGTGAAGTCTGGTCTGCGAATTTGGATCCAGTCTGAATATTCCGCCAGGATGAATCACATAGGGAGCTTCCAGGAGATTGGAGGAAGTCAGAGTCCGGTGAATATTGGCTGAATTGAGAACGAGATTCAGAGGGGTTCCGAGGGAAATGTTTTGAAGGTTGAATGTCCCGGTGGAAGAGTCGAAGAGCAGTGCTGAGCCTGTGGTCTGAATTATTGACTCCACGCCTAGATGGCCCGTAATCAGTGAGGTCTTAAGAGTGAGAGAGCCTTGTGAGCGAATCGCCCCATCCGACTGCAAAAGAAACTTTCCCTGGGAGATATCCATAGAGCTGTGCAAAAGGCGAAGATCGGCGTATGCGGTTGTAAAGGAAAGGACATTGGATCCCTCTTCACTTTGCTGCGAAATTCCAGCGAAGATTAGTGCTACCGAGTCCTTTGAAGTAAGGGTTAATCCTTCTGTAAGAAACATTCGATGTGCTTCAAGAATGTCACCCTGCGTATTTACATGGAAGGTGGGTAATGTGGCGGTGACGGGTTGAATCTTGATTTCACCGAAGTGGCGCAGGTAGCTTGAGCTAACAAGGGATTTCCCAATGGAGACACGAGAGGAGGCCACGGCGGAAAGGTAGAGTTGCGCGTCATCCTGAACCAGCATTTTTTCACCCAGAAGAGTACCCGCATCTAATGAGCTAAAGGTAGTGTTGGCATGAGGATCAAGGACATATCCACTTGAATTTGAATCAATAAATTTTTGGGTTTGGACGAATCCAAAGACATCTAAAGCACCTGCCTGTAGACCTCCATCAATGGTCATAGTCTTGGAGTCAGAGATGGAATTAAGTTTTGAGGCTGTGAGCTTTCCTTGCAAAGAGAGGCTTTTCCAGGTGCTGTCGTTGTTAAAAGTCAGTCCATAATTCGAGTCGTCAATGTCAGAAAAGTCAGGTGTTCGAATACGCCCGTCAGATCGAAATTCGCCTGGATTCAAAACCATATTTCTCTGGGAATTGAGATCGGAGGTTGAACTCAGATCACCTCCAATGGAGGCTTCCTCGGTGAGTTTGAGATTTCCCTTCGCCTCCAGTTCATGTAATCGTGTGGGAGGCGCATTTATTGGATTTGGGTTGATTAGATAGGCTGTTGAATCATCTGGATCGAGACCAATGGGACTTATAGTAGAATCGCTATCGAAGAAGAATCCCGCGCTCAGAGAAGATGAAAAGGTAGCGGAACCATCTACTAAAACCTTTTTCGCACTTGTGATATCCCCGGTACTAAGGTCAAGTTCTGCGGTCAGGTTACCGCGAACATTTAGAGAACTGAGCCTTGAAGTTCCTGATGGGTCCATATAATGATCTTTGCCAAATTCACACAGTGGAGGGGAGTCATCCTGATCGCACAGAAAGCTCGAAAAGGCATTCCCGGAAAGGGTCAGGGAAGTCTGCAAAATTGGACTCCTGGATAAAACGAAGTCTCCTCCAAGAGTGGTTACCCCGAAGATCATATGAAGTAGTGGATTATCTGAGGGCTTGGAGGAAAAACCGATCCCAAAACTATCTTTTAGTCCGTATTCAGAAAAGTTATCAGCCAGGTAGGTTCCATCTCCATCGCGGTAGGCATTCCCTTTAAGATATATATTTCCTCCTCTAAGCAGAGCGAAGGAATCCTCGGAATCGGTTCCTATCACCAGATCAGGCTCACTTGCTGTGTGTATGGTTGAAGTGAGTAGAAGAGAACCCTCCAAAGAGGCATTCGCCGCTTTTAACTTGAGTAGTGGTAGTGGATTGAGAACTACCGAGTCTGTAAGGGCATTTACGGTGAGATCACAATCCCTAAGAGCGCCGCAGTGAAGAAAGTAAAGGTCGTTCAGGTTTTCATAATTAGTTCCTAAAAGAATTCTATCCGGGTTCTCCAAACCTCCTAGAAATACACCAAAGTGTTTTTGTTGCTGTTCATCGAAGGTATGACCAACGACGATTCGGTCATTCGTAAAGACCGAAGGATTAACAAACGGATTAGCAAGGTCAAAGGCGGAGTTTTCAAAGTGGTTGAAGATATTGAGTTTTTCAAAGAAGAATGGCCTGTCCTGGGTCAAACCATCATTGTTCTCAAACAGGTACGCCAGTCTTGTATCTACGCGTCGCTTTACAATTAAGGTGCTGGAAGATCGATTGTTGAGCTTTTCAATCAGTCCGCCTGGGTCCGCACCAACACGCAGGTCATGGGTGTGCAGCCCTGTACCTGTTCTCGCGTCACGATAAATGTTGGGATTTTTAAAATCAAAGACTCCCTGAACATTGGTAAATTCGCCAATTAATCCCTTAAGACGTACGGTACTAAACTGTCTGGATTCCCCCAGGGTTATGGTATTGAGAATGGAAAGGCCATGCGGAATCATTTGGTAGGGATAGGATGAACTCAGGGATGTACTTGTTTGTTCGTTGTCATAGAAACCAAGAGCCTGAATCTCTGATTCAGGATCACTAAGAGTCAGCAGTTTGGAGTTCTTTGCCTGAAGGGTTAAAAATCCCTGGTCAGAGATTTCCACATTTCCATCTTTACGTACGATTGCCTGGGTGGACCCTGACGACTGGACTCTAACTTCCAGTGTCCCCTTGCCAACATCGTTATTGATGTCTACGATACGCAATTTGTGGAGTCGCGACTCTCCGGTAACAGATGCCTCAAAATCCTTGGAGATTGGATTTTGGTAAGTTGGTGAGCGGATATCTCCCGCAGTGACTTCTACCGTGTTAAATCCGAGGCGCTTTCCCAACAGAGTCAGAGTTCCCCCCGAAGTTGCATTCACCGACTCTAAGGTGCCCTCGATATTCAACTCAGAATCTTCGCCCGAGACAAAAAGACTGCCGCGGATAATCGCATTTCCATTTTCCGTAACCAGGGCATCTGGACGGGCTGGATCTGTCTGATGGATAATTAGCCCAAGATTTTTATTTTGAATGATACTGAGTCCGTCATATGCCCCTGTGGCTAAGATTTGCAGATCATTCTCCAGTGCATTGGTGTCTCCCGGGTCTCTTGAGATCCTCAGTGTCCCTTCCTTGACATCATTTCCCTTAATTCTCAATGCGGATACACTAAAAGGTACCCCGGGGATTGAAATTTCAGAGTCAAGGTTTCCTGCTGGAAGATCGGGAGTTATGGATCTGCCATCTACTTCTCGTTTTGAAAAACTTAGGTAGTTTTCGGGTCGATAGGGGGGACAAATTGTGCGTCCGGATTCCGGTAGAATTTCAATGTGCAGAAATCGCTTATTACCTGTTCTATCACTTCCAGTAAATACTCGATCGTCCAGAGGCTGGGTATCCTGATCAAATTTTCCAAGACGAACTGAAAAGAGTCCCTTATCTACCAGCACAAGCAAGGTAGATGATTCCCAGCCGATGAAGTCTGGATCAGCTGAAAGTATGGAAAATTTCATACAGAAATTAGTGGGAGTCTCTGTACCAAAGGGGACACCCTCCGTATCAACGAGAAATCCCTGGAAGTTAAGTGCCCCCCCTTGAAGCGGTGCCAATTCCTCTGCTGTTACCATGAAAAGCGGCAGCAGGGTAGCAAGGAGCAGGACGAAAAATCGCCCAAAAAATTTGCGCAGTAAACCCATCCACCCCAAAAACCGCAAGGAAAGGGCCTGTGGATCTCTGTACCTGGAGGTACAATTGGTGTAGGCAGAGCATCTTCTTGGGAAACTAAGGCAACAGAGGAATCAAGAGAAGCAAAGGAATAGGGTTTGCGCCTGCCAAATGAATGAGGACAGGTCCCGGATCGTTTTGAGGGATGACGGAGAGTCCGGGAGTGATCTACTTCAAGGTGTCGTTTCTGGGTTTTCAGGCTTCCGTCTAAGCACTGGTTCTCGGCTCACGGAAGGCATTGGTCCGGCTATAATGGAGATATTGGGATCAATTTTTTGAGCCTTGCTGTTATGGAAGTGCATCTTCTTCCAATCTCCCTGGTCACGAAAGTGTTCAGCCAGTCTTAAATGTGCCCCGACAGTTGGATGATATTCCAGTGATTTGAGCACAAATTGTGCCTCTTTCAAAGGTAAGTTTTTTTTCTTATAGAGGTAGGCGAGCTGCAGGGAAGCAATGTAGCGATGGAAGTCAGATAGAGCTACTTCAAAGGATCTCTTTGCATGATGGATACTTGCCTCATCAAGGGTTTCTGCGGAAATGTCCTGATCATTCCACCTCTTGCGCCGCACGCGTGCCTTACGTGAACGGGACTTTACCTTCACTCTGGAGGATGTTTGTGCCAATTCCGGGGGGGTTGATGATAAAAACAGAAAACTTCCTACCAACGAACGGTAAAAAGTATCCTCTGGAGGAAGAGATAGGGGCATTTCAGGTTCCACTTGCCTTTTAAGAGCCTTGATTCCTGGTTTTGGGGATGTCGACCGATTTTCACTTAAAAAAGCCCAGATATCTACAGAGGGTGCAAATATCTCATTTTCAGGCTTGCTCAAATCCAGATTCCAGGCACTCGCGAGGTTTTTGTCTCCTCTTCTTAGCAGATAAAAGCATCGACTTGCCAGCAGCAAGGTTTTTTTGGAAGGCAGGGGCCAGACATCCACTGGCAAAACGAAGTCGTGAGGCAGGGACAGACCATTTTTCTCAGCTAGCGAATTTAGGGTATGCAAAAAAAGTTCCATATCCGGGGGGGAGAGCAGGGGGAGAAGAGGAGATTCCAAAAGGGATGTACCATGACCCCATGCCTGTAAGAGTCGTCGGCTAAACCATTCCCGGTAAAAAGAAGCCATGTGCCAGACACTCAGTACAAGGGGAGAAATTCTTCCATAAGGTCTCAGAAACTTTATAAATTGATCAAACTCTCCGAGGTCCGCGTCTTCCAGTACGAGCTGAATCACATAGTGCATACTCGCGGTTTCAAACGCTTGCCTGGGGATCTTTCGATCAAGCACTGCCCTTCCTAGTTTACTGATATCTTGAGGCGACAAAGGAAGCTTGCGCTGATCAGGTATTGCTTTCTGTGCTAATCTCTGGGAGGAGGGATGAGGCTGATCCGCATTGGGATTTCTATTTGTCTCAGCACCATTGCTGGCTCCGGACAGAATGGCCACGAGACTCAGGAGGGCAAGGCGTTTTATGAGCCCAGAGGCAATTAGTTTGTTCGGAATTCCAGTCAAACCTGGAATCGGTCGATTCCATTGCCCATTGGAAATGAGCTTTTTTTGGTCACGAACCTTTAAAAGCGAAGAGTGTTTGCTTTTCGGTATCAGGTGTATAAAGGGCTTGAAAGTGTTCATGTTTTTCAGACTCTTGCAAAGAGGTGAAAGACTCTATAATATGGGCACCCCATTTGTCATGCGGTCTCTATTGACGGCACTGTTCTGTGCGAGGTTTTTTGAGACTGATTAGCAGGTTGTAACTTCAGGGAGTTGGAATGGGTAGACTAGATGTCAGTACCTTGCAAAAGAAGAAATTTCAAAGAAGCAAGATTTCCATGCTTACGGCTTATGATTATCATTCCGCTGTAATCTGCGATACAAACGGAGTAGACGCTGTTCTGGTTGGAGATAGTCTGGGCCGTATGATTCAAGGGCATGATGACAATCTCTCGGTGACCATAACGGAAATGATGTACCACACTCGGATTGTTTCAAAAGGTGTCCATCAGGCGTTTGTCGTGGCTGATATGCCCTTTAGTACCTACGACGATCCTAAAGAAGCAATCAAGAATTCCGAATTGCTTGTTGAAAAGGGTGGAGCTAATGCCGTCTTATTGGAAGGCCGATCTGTTACCACTTCTGTTCGGGCGGTAGTAGAGCGGGGAATTCCTGTTATGGGAATGGTTGGAATGGCTGTGGACAGCATTGAGAGACTGGGGTCTTTTTCAGAACATTCACAGAAGATAAAACCAGAGTATCTGGATGTAGTTAAGAGTGCCCTGGAGCTCCAGGAGGCTGGTTGTTTCGCCATTATTCTTAGAACTATTCCGGCGAATCTATCGCGCCTCATCACCAAGACCCTAAAAATTCCAACCATTGGTATCGGGGCTGGAAGGCATGTGGATGGCCAGCTTTTGCTGTTTCACGACATGATGGGAATCATTGATGATTTCAATCCGAGGCATGTGAAGCGCTATGCACATGTTTCCCAGGTGATGATCCAAGGTGTGAAATCTTACCTGTCTGATGTGGAAAAGCAGCTCTATCCGTGCGAGGACTACGAATATTGAAGGAAGGTGAATCTTCCATCCAGGAATCAGCGGAAACAAGGGAAGCATAGGAATGAGGTATGCTTCCGGCATGTGGGCGAAAAATTAGATCTTCTGGTCAAACTCGAAGTAGACTGTGTTGGCTTTTCTCACTTCTTCCAATGCTTCAATTGATACCAGTGTTTCCATTGCTTCCTCCTGGAAAGCGCAGTCTTTCAGGTAATAAGGCCTTCTCCCTGGTTGAGATCCTTATCGGCAGCCTCTTGACACTGGTTGTGTTTAGCCTTGTTTACTTTCTTTTTGTTTCTGGTGCCAGGCAAGCCACAGGAGGAACCGGGAAACTGCAGTCATTTCACCGTCTGAGGATTGTTTCAGAAATCATCAAGGACGATCTCAGGGAAGCCGTTGAGCTGCTTGATCCCGTCTCAGAAACCTACAAAAATTCGATGAGTTTCCGAAAATTTCTTTCAAGTCCCATACTCGATGAAGGATCCCTGGATACATCTCCCTTAACGCGCAAAGTGACTTATGAGTTTAATCCCAAGGAAAAACGTCTCATAGGAACCTATGGGGGGCGGGAGCTCGTGAACACTACTATGTTTGAGGAAGTAGCCTTTCGGAAATTCTATTTAGCGGATCGCCCCTTCATGCGGTTACGATTTCGGGTATCAAGGGACGAACCCGGTGCGGAAAGGGGTACCGTGACGCTTTATCACACTATTGGACCTCGTTATCTAGCCAGTAGGGTATCTCAAAAATTCTGGCATCGCATGAGTCCGACTGAACCCAGGGGGGAGTGACTCCCTCTCATGGATAGGATTAGTCGTTTTCCCAGGGCAAAAAAGAAGTTTGGACAGAATTTTCTACACGATCCAGGCATGCTTCAAAAAATTCATCGAGAGCTGCAAACGACCAGGGTACCTGGATGGCTCGAAATTGGCTGTGGAACAGGTGTTCTTACTTCCCTTCTGAGTTCCCTGGGATTACCATTCATGGGGATCGAGATTGATGAAGGGCTCTACGCCCACCTGGAGAAGTATTTCATCCAGGATAATGCTACTCTTCACAGGGGGTCTTTTCTAAGCCTTGAAGAGTCAGAGATTCTTTCGAGCCTACCAGATGCATATGGGATAGTTGGAAATATACCCTATCATCTTACCAGTGAGATTTTGCGAAAAACATTATCTGAATTCAGATCCTGGAACATGCTTTATCTGATGGTTCAAAAGGAAGTTGGAGAAAGAATTTTGGCTCAGCCGGGCAGCTCTTCTTATGGAAGACTTTCAGTTTTTTGCCAATTGCTCAGTTCACCCTCGAAGGTTTTTTCTGTACCGGCTGGCTGCTTCCAGCCTCCTCCCAAAGTAGCCTCTGTTTTTCTGAGATTTGAACGCAACACTCATAAACTCCACTCCCCATTTGGAGAATTTCTTTTCTCTTTGATTAAGACGGGTTTTTCCCAGCGTAGAAAAAAACTCAGAGGATTATTGGCTGTCGAGTTTTCCCGTGATAAGGTTTCTAATGCCATAATAGAAGCCGGTTTCTCAGAGGAGTGCCGAGCGGAAGAAATTCCACCACGGGGATGGATAGTTTTGGCGAAAAGACTCTGTGAGGAATAGGGTGTTTTGGGTTAGATTTTTAGTTGTCCTTCACCTCTTGGTTACATTGAATCATGGGGTAGATCCTGTTCTTGAATTAAACACTCCGGATCTTCCATCCCGCCAGTTGCGGGTAATACTGAATCAGATTAATCCTACGAGCTTTCCTGATATTGAAGTTAACTTCACTGTTTTTGATCCTACCGGAACGGCACTGGAGGAGATCCAGCGGGAACATGTGTCTCTCTCTGAAAATGGTCTTAAGATTCATAATTACTATATGGAGGTATCCAATGAGCCTATTCGAATAGGTATCATATTGGATGATTCGGGTTCGATGCATTTTCAGCTCCGTCCGTTGCTGAGAGCTGTTGCCCGATTCATTGGGCTTCTTGATCCCCAGGATTCTGCGTTTGTTTTGTCTTTTTCTGACGGAGTTCAGCTTCTTCAGCCTGAAACCAGGGATAAGTCAAAACTAAAAAAATCTTTAAAGAAGCTTAAGGGTTTTGGTGCCACCTCACTCTATGATGCCCTGTATAAAGCGGCTGACCTCCTCCCAGCAGAGGGTAAAACCGGAATCATTCTACTTTCAGACGGGATGGATCAAAATCGGGAAAATACGGACCGACAATCGGCACGTTCCGCGATTCAGGCCGTATCCAGGGTGGCTAATCGCAAGATTCCGATTCACTCAATCGGATTGGGGAGGAGAGTGAACCGCGAAGAGCTGAAAGACTTCGCCAGACTGACCGGGGGAAGCTTCTATTATGCTCCCACTGTTGCTCAACTCGAAGATTTGTATACCTATATAGCGAGAAATTTAAAGAGTGATGTTAAAATGAGGTTTGTTAGTCCGAAGGATATAAAGGACGCATCTTTGAGGGATATCAACCTCGCCGTGCGATACAGAAGTCTTTCAGGGCGGGATCGTGGAACATACTTATCTCCGGGAAAGTTTAATGTGGATACCTCCCCGATAGGATTTGACGCAAAGCGCGGCATCAGAGATAGGGACAGAGAATTAGAAATCACAGTCGCTGATCCAAATGGCAGACAAAATAAAGGCGACAAAGATTTCCTGAACAGGTGGATAGAGAATTTGGGGAAGTAGATTTAATGAGCGAAGATCCGAAGACCAAAATCGCCCTGTTATCTCAGAAAAAGAAGGAGAAGGAGCTTGAATCCATTGAGGAAGAGCTCGATCTCGTTGAGAAAGTCATCAATGATCTAGATTCCAACATTCGCCAGGTTTTTACCAATGAAGTGAATTTTCGTACTCTATTGCAGGTTCTCTACGATAAGAATCTCGTAACCGAGGATGAAATCCTTAAGAAGTACAATCAGGTTGTCCAGGAAGTTGTTAGTGAAAGACTTTCCCAGTTTGGATTTGAAGTCACTGACGATGACGAGAAGGAGTGAGCCGAAAACCAAGGCTTAGGGCGTTGTAGAGCGCCCAGGGACTTCGCCTGCTGCTGGTTCCCTCCTTGAACGATACGATGCATCGCCCTTCGTCACGAACCAACACCATACTTGCCCCTGAGCACTCTACAACGCCCACGCCTCAGCTCTCGACTCACAATTTAATTGGAAAAGAGAAAAGAGAAAAGAAGAATAAATCATCTGAGTTAATTCCTACATTCTCGCGTGGATTACGACAATTGCTAATGAAGTTCGGCTGGCTCCACTGAAGCGGGACTGAATAGATGTTTTCCAGGTCTGGTGGGACTAAGAAATAGACTGGGAATTGCCTGTCTTATTATATACTGGGTTTAGAATGGACAAAAAATCTGATGAAGACTTGGTCCGGGAATTTGTTGGTGGTAACCGAAAAGTCTACGAAGTTCTCTTCCAAAAATACTATAAAAAAGTCTTCAACTTATGTCTAAGATTTTGCAACTTGGATTCCAATCTTGCTGAAGAAGCGGCTCAGGAAACCTTTCTACAGGTCTATAAAAGTCTGGAGCGTTTCAAGTTTCGGTCCACTTTTTATACCTGGCTCTACAGAGTTACCTTTAATACTTGCTCCATAGCGATAAAAAAGCAATCGAAACAGCGAAGCAGTTCTCTGGATGATTTACCCGAGCAAAATGCGCATCAATCGCCTGATAAGGGTCCCAGTGAGCAGATTTTGGATAGGGAGTACCGCCGCTACATAGCCTCTGTACTCAAAGACTTACCTGAGGACCAGAGGAAAGTCATGATTTTAGGACCTGTGCTGGGTCATTCTTACCAGGAAATCTCTGAAATTGTGGGAGAAAGTGTCACCGTGGTAAAAGGGCGGCTTTTTCGAGCCCGGCAGAATTTTAAGAAAAAATTTCACTCCGAGTTTAATAAAGATAACTTTTCTGAGGGAGAACCTACCAAGTAGGAATAAGAAAAAGAGAGGCTGTGCATATGAACTCAAAGATATGCCATGAGATTCAGCAGGAGGTCTATGCCTTCATCGATGGAGAGCTTGACTCAGCGAAAAGGCAGGACATAGATACCCATTTGCAATCGTGCGACCCCTGTAAAGCAGCCTATGAAGAAGTCCTGGAATTTGAGAAAGAATTAAAAGTTCTTTCAAAATTCCCTGAGCTTGATCCTCCCGAGAATGGTTGGATCAAGTTTCAAGAGCGACTTTTTGAGCTGGAAGAATTGGAAATTGAACTTCCACAATACACACTTTTTGACAAGATTAGACTCGGCTTAAAGAGAAATTCTCCAGCGTTGGCGATAGCTGCCGCTGCCTGCTTTGTATTTTTATTCATCAGTGATCCGATTCCAGAGAGGTCAGTGGTCCTGGCATCTTTGGCAGATGAGCCTAATTCGGCAAGCAAGCGGTATACCCTTTTGCAGGTTGATGACCAAAATAAGCTCAACACAGAGGAGCGGGAATCGGAGCTTTCAGCGGAAGATCAGCTTGCCTCTATTGAGCCTGAAATTTCCTTTTCAACTCCCGAGGTTAAAAGTCCTATCCTGGCAAGCCTTGGAGAGGAAAGTCTTCTTAGTACAGTAAGTCCTGAGCCGGCATCCAAGGTAGAGCAGACGCTGCAAGTCGTGCTCGAAGATGATCCTCCAGGAATGATCATTGAGCCCGAAGATCTTCATGCCATGGTAGAGATAAGGATGGAAACCAGGGTTAGTTCCAGTGAACTACAAACAAGTTCGCAGGGATTCTCAATCGATAAGTTTCCGGTAACGAACCGAGAATATCTCACTTTTGTTCATGAAACTGGCCATCGAGCACCTTTTCATTGGATATCCGGGACCTATGATCAAATAGATGAATCTGGGCTCAAGCCAGTCACCTATGTGAGCTGGGAAGATGCCGACGCGTTTTGTTCCTGGGAGGGAAAGAAACTCCCTACAAATGCTCAATGGGAGAGAGCCGCCAAGGGCAATTCTATGACCAGATATCCATGGGGCAATGATTACCAACATCGTTTTGCCAACACGAAGGAATCAGGTGGGGGCATTGTTGCAATTGGAGACTTCCCCCTAAATGTGTCCCCTTTTGGCGTTTATGAAATGGTTGGAAATGTTCGCGAGTGGGTATCGGATATTCCCGTTAATAAGAGCGGCCTTATACCTGGAATGGGAGACAATCTACGTGTGATGAAGGGTGGTTCTTACCTGGATTCCGCAGACAAAAGTGTTATTTCCAAAAGTTTTGAAGGAATTAAGGACGAAATCTACGGAAACGCAGGGATTCGCTGCGTCGCGTCCAAGAATTAGTTATAATTCACTTTCCTCTTGAACAGACACAATATAGTTTTCTATGGTCTGTTTGATTTCCGTATGAGGATCGACCCCGTCTTGATCACAAACTTTCTGAAAGCTGTTCCAAAGATCTTCTTCAATTTCAACCTCATAAGGATTGCTCATTACTTTTTTTCCTTTCCAGTCAGGGTAAGGTTCGTCGACATTCTCATTCGTACTCAACAAAAATCGTCAGCATTATGCGAAAAATTTAGATTAGAAACAAGAGGATTTCTTTTTAAGAGATCGTGAACAGATTCTAAGGTTGTTCCTCTTCAGTTGGTTTTCTTTCAATGGACAGGATTTCAATTTGAAAACGCAGCATCGAATCGGCGGGTATTTCTTTGAGAGCTTGTGGTCCATAGCCCAGGTGGGGCGGGATTTCAACGAAGAGGATATCCGAGGCCCGTGCAATTTGCATCACTTCTTTCCAGCCCTGAATGGCTCTTGAGCCCTGTCGGTAACTGGCCGGCTTTTCAGAGAAATAGGAGCTTTCAAAGATATCTCCATTCTTTAGCCATCCTACAAAATGAACTTTCAAAATATCACCCTGGCTGGCTGGCTTACCCTCTCCTTCCCTCAAGGTCCAGACTTTAAGATCTCCGATGGGTACTGGCTCCATTCCGACAAGATCGGGAACTCGATCCGGCATGCCGGAAGGCTCGAGGGATAGCAATTCTACCTCAAACATGAGGTTGGATTTAGGAGGGATCACGGAGGCGTAACCATTGGCGCCATAGGCCATTTCCCAGGGAATCCAGATTTTAGATAGAGAGCCCAATTGAATTTTCTGTACTCCGTAATCCATTCCGTCAATGACCCTTCCATGTCCTACCACGAACTCTAGTGGAGTCTTCTTGCGGTAGGAAGAATCGAATTCAGTACCATCTTCAAAACTACCCCGATAATGAATTTTCACCCTGTCCCCCAACTTCGGACGAGGCCCAGTTCCAGATCTTAAAGTGTGTATCAAAATCTTTGACTCCGGACCGAGTAAGCTGGTGGAAACTTCCAGGGAAGCGCGAAATTTTGTAGATTCAAGAGAATGGGAGGGATGTGAGGAAAGAACCTCATGAATCAAAAATAGCATGGTCGAAAAAAAGACCAGGGCTACCACAATCAGAGTTGATTGTACGGGCGAAAGCTTATTGGAGTAACCAGGGCTCATTGAGCGCCTCCAGTTAACTCCCTGATTTTTTGTTCCAATAGCTTTAGTTTTTCCTGAATGGATGTGTCTGGACTCAAACGGATTCCCTCTTTACAGATCTTAGATCCCTTTTCAAGGTATCCGCATTTGATTGCCGCCGTGGCAAATTCCACCAGATAGTTTGGACTTTCCAAGGTCAGAAAGGCGTAACACATGTGACGAAAAGCCTGGTGATAATGACGCAGATTGATATGGACCTGAAAAAGAATATTATGCAGTGTGTGGTTTTTTGGTAATCCACCTGTTTGGCAGAACTTCAGTAGATTCTTGAAGAGGGCGGAATTCATCTCCTCCTGGGAGAATTCTCCCAACATTTCTAACACTTCTCCATTATAATGATGGACAATTTCAAGGAGCTTTACTTGATTCACCAGAAATTCCGTCTTGCGCTTCTTCTCTCGAAGCTGTGCTCCCAGGATCTCGTAAGGTAATAGACAACCGGCATCCTGGTTCATCAAACGCAAACATATTTCAGGCTCCACATCCATACCAAGTTTTCTGGCAAAGTAAATTTTTCCAAGGTCTAGAAAAAAACTCTCGGAATCCTCAAACTGTGGCTGATTCAGGAATTCCAGTGCCTGCTCAGTTTTCCCCTCCAATTCCCATAGCCTGACTTGAAGAAAAGGAGATACCTCAGATTCAGTCAGAAGACTCTCTTTGGCAAGGCGAGACTCTGTTTCTCGGTAGGCTATTTCAAGTAAATCTATGACTTCCCTGGATATGAAATCTAAGGGGGTATCTCTCACGAAACAATAAATTTGGTGTAGCGCGTCGATAGCTATCTTTTGATCCTGAGGCTGCTCGGAGGCGAGCATACTCAATAGGTCATCCAAGACATAGGGTACCCCAAGGCCAAAAAGGACTGTGGCGGCTCGGGTGCGATTGCGACCGGTATACTTGGTGTAATTGCGCTCCAGTGACGCGCGCATTCCTTCGCCGTTATAAAATCTCACGCATTCAATTGCTGCCGCTTGTATCTCTGGCTTTTCATGCGAAAGATAGGTCTGAATGCGATCTCCTTGACCTTCTGGGACTGCTTTGGAAGCGCTGATCAATGCTTTGCAGGCTAAAGAAGGATCCTCCAACGCGGCTTCAGTCTTCGTGACTTCCATAAAGAATTCAAAAAGCTCCAAGTCTTCATAGCTGCCCAGAATGTCCAATACTCGGCCTTTGAAATTTGGCAGCTCTCGATCATAGGCTTTTTTGAGAACCTGTTTAACTGATTCGCCCGGATTAGCCCCTAAAAAACTCATTACTCTATCAAGAAGCTGAGCGTGACTTTCAGACAGGAGTAAGGAGCTAACCCAGTCAAGAACCCTTGAGTCCATGACATAGTATTCCGCGATTTCTAATGCTGCTAATTGAGCGTCTCTGGAGTCTTCATTGAGTAGGTAGGATAGAATCTTCATGCCTTGAGATAGCGCATCGCTATCCTGGCTCTTTTGGAATCGAATGCCGTAGACTTTTCCCACGTTCATGGATAGTCGGTAAAATCGTGAATTACTGTACAATTCCAAAATCTGTACAGAAAGCTGTTCATGTCTGCCAAGCTCTATCAGTGCCTCGATAGCCGCGTTGACAATGGGTTCAGGCTGCTTTGTTAATGATTTGACCAGAGTGGAAAAAATGAGTTCTTCATCTCCCCGGGAGGCCAGACTGAGATAGCAGGCCTTGAGTTCTGGAGTTTCAGATTGATTGAATCGTTGAACGAGGACCCTGGTTGTTTCCCTGTCAAATCGGGACTTCTTCAGCAGAAGGGACTGGAGGATCTGGCAATGGACAGTTTTATCGAGATCCAGTACTCTTTCAAGGCAAAAGTTTAATCCTTTCTTAGTTCCTAACTGTATCAAACAGATTAGGAGGTCCTTTTCAACGACCTCCTCCACACTAGCATGTCTGGAAATGAGAAAGTTGGTGATCTCATCCGGGTAGGGAAATTCCGGGAGAACAGAGTAAATTCCTAACTGATCTCGAACAGGAAACTCCGAAAGATTTTTTAGAAGGACCTTGAGAATACCCTTGGTAGGTTTGTTTCTGGCAACTTCAAGGCAGCCTGGAAAATTCACCTTGAACATCTCAAAGGATTCGATGTAGGAATCGAAGCGGTGTAAGCGGATTTCAGCAATCAACTTCAGGCTGGAATCCACCAGTTCTTTACGAGAACCCTTTAAGATGGAAGGCAGATACCCAAAGTGATTGTGGAGAATAGTCCCAAGAATATCGAGAAGACTCTCGGCCTGGATCACATCGTACCGCCCAAACCATCAGTCCGGGCGAGATCTTTGAAGGTTCCAGTTCTTCGATCAAAGTGTACCTTAACATCACCTGTAGGACCATTTCGATGCTTTCTCACCAGTAAATCCGTGATTCCACGAAATTCTGGTTTATCTGGAGAATAGTACTCTTCCCTGTGGACCATGATTACTAAATCGGCATCCTGCTCAATCGCGCCAGATTCCCTCAAATCAGAAAGCATAGGCTGTTTTTCCTTACGGTCTTCTACTTTTCTGGAGAGTTGTGACAAGACAATGATGGGAACCTTAAACTCTCGGGCTATTCCTTTCAAGCCCCTTGAAATCTCAGCGATTCTTTCCTGTTCATTTGGCTTCTTATCAAAGGAGAGGATTAGCTGAAGATAATCGATGATTACCAGGCCCAATTTCTGGGGGTTTTTACCCCTGGAGAGCTTTCGGCCAAGCCGGCGCAGGTCATTTCGAATATCGGGAAGTGTCATCCCGGCATATTCATTGATGAAAAGGGGGGCTGCGTCAATTTGCCCAAGAGCCCTGGTCAGCCTGGAGATTTCATTATCGCTCAGCCTACCCTTCTGAAGATTCATGCCGTCTATTTCAGCGATGCCCGAGAGCATCCTATTAATCAACTGTTTACCAGCCATCTCGAGAGAGTAGATGATAGTGGGAACCTCACACTTTAGTGATGCATGTAAGGCTAACTGCAGGCATAGCGCTGTCTTTCCCATGGAAGGACGGGCACCAACTACTATCATATCAGATTCTTGAAATCCATTGGTCAACTGGTCGAGGTCCTTAAACCCCGACGGAACACCCCTGGTTTGGCTATCATCCTGATTATGAAGCTGAGCGATGATTTCCCAGCTTTCATCGGCGATTTCCCTGGCCGGCCTATAGCTCTTTTCTGAGGAAAAATCAGCGACACCAAAGACTCTTTGTTCCACTTCCTGCAGGAGAAATTCCATCTCTTCAGAAGTGTCAAAAGATCGGGACATGAACTCCCTGAGGATATGGATTAGTTTTCTTCTGCGCGACTTGTCCGTCAGAATTTTGGCATAGGTGGCCGGATTGGCACTTCCCGGTACGATCTGCATCAATCCTTCAAGATAGACCCTGCCGTCCTGTTCCTGGTAGGTGCGCGAAGAATCCAGCCTATCCCCTACGGTTACGAAATCCACTTCGTCTCCGCTGGAATCAAGATCTAGAATTGCCTGGTAAACCTCTTGATGAATTTTCTTATAGAAATCTTCTCGACGGACCTTCCCTTGAAGATCCTGAACCTTTTCGGGAAAATTCAATAAGGTCGCGAGTAAATTCTGCTCAGCCTCAAGATTGTGAGGAGGTATGGATTGAAGTCGATCTTCGTCCATGTACCAGATACTCTATTACTCAGGCTGTGGCTTCTTCTTCGTTCTTCTCTTCTGCCTGGGAAGGGTCTTTCTGAGGAGTTTCCTCTGCAGCGGGCACTTTTACTGCGCCGCCTTCAGGATTTATCATAACAACGAGATTCGCCGAAATGCCAGATTCAAGGCGAATCCGTATCTGATTTTCTCCAATCATTTTGAGAGGATTTTCCAGATGGATCTGCTTACGATCAATCTTGATCAGGTGCGTATTTTCGAGTTCTTCGACAATATCACCCTTGGTTACAGAGCCAAATAATTTCCCTTCTTCGGAGGATTTTCGCTCAAAGTCAATATGGATCCTGGCCATGCGATCTGCCAATTCCTGAGCTTGAGACATTCGCTCTTCTTTGCGCTCCATAGCCTTGGCAATCTTTTTAGCGCGCTCCTTTTTGACAGCAGCGGTAGCTAAAATGGCAAGGCCTTGAGGAAGAAGATAGTTTCTCGCATAACCATCTTTCACAATAACTACCTCATTGGAAATTCCTAGACTGGGTATATCTTCAGTTAACAATACTTCCACAACCGTACTCCTTGAATTCAGGCTCTTTCAGAGCCATTGATATGATTTTTCCTTACATTGAAGAGACTGTCGAAAATCCCTATAAATACCAGAACCTGCATAAACATAAAGCTGAGGAAGAATAAAGCCACTCGCAGGGGTACAGAGAGCTTCCATCGCAGCATAAAGAAACTGATAAAAGATAAGCCAAATACGAAATAGACCATATGCATGGTATAGCTAAAACCAAGGACCCAATCCTCGTTTGAAAGAATTCCAGAATCCTGAAAATAGACATTACCCAGCATGAGCAAAAGAAAGATCCAACTGATCATTCCCGGGCATTTCCATTTAGAGAACTCAATGGGAGGTACCTCTCCAAAGCGAAATCTGTGAATGAAATATCGAGCGAGAAGTACCTCTAAAATTAAGAAAACCACAATCCAGAATCCGAATATAGGATAGGGGTTTTTCATCAGAATGTGGATTTGCTCCATCATTCTCTGGCTCTTATCCTCCATTTCCACGTAAGAACCCAGTTCCTTCTTTTTGGCATCGATCTCTTCAATGCTGGCGGTCACGACCGTACTAAGCTCCTGGTATTCCTGCTCAAGACGTAGGCGTCCTTTTTTTGCGGGTTCGAGTAGGTTCTTTTCAAAATAGGAAAGGAAGTTTTCCTTTAATGTAGCCAATTCTTTTTCGGGATCCACTCCAGCCAGTTGGGATCCAACGGTGAAATCTAAGAATCCTGCGGCTCCTACCGCTAACCACCCGAAGATCAATACTTTTCCTATGGAATACTGCTTCAAAAAGCACCAGCCCAGGGCAAGAGAACAAGCCCCCAGGGGAATATAGAGAAAGAGAGAGAGCGGCCCGAAAAACATACTAATGAGAATCATGACTCCGAGCAGCCCCATCCACAGGTACTTGGTCCCATGGGAAACCCCTAATAGAATGAGCGGCACGGGTAAAAGCAAAGATGCCGCCATTCCCAATACGGGGAAAGGCAGCAACGCAAAAATAGCTACGGTCAAAGCCACCAGAAGGGCCGACCGTGAAAGGGCCAGGTTCTGATGCCTCATTTTAGATATACTTTTCTGGGCAATAGGGAAGCAGAGCCATGAAGCGCGCTCTCTTTATTGCTTGAGTCACCTCGGGCTGCCTTTTTGCAGCACCCGTTTGACGTGCGGGCAGGATAGCTCCGCGGTCATTGATGAGCTTCTTAAGCAAGGAAACATCTTTGTAATCAATTTCCGTTACACTGTCTCTGGCAAAAATATTGGGTTTTCTTTTGCCGTCGAATCCCAGTTTTGTTTGTAGAAGAAGTTTGCGCCTTCTCTTTTTCTCTTTCTTTTTCTTTTTTCCATTATCATAATTTCTAGGCATTATAGACTCCTCAAATTCCCTATCCTAGAAAGGAATTTCGTCATCGGGAATATCGTCAATGGCTGAGATATCCACACTCTCTTGAGTGGGTGCTCTTTCTTCCACAGCACTATTCATATCCCTCTCAGATCCTTTAGGAAGAAACTGGATCACACTGGCAACAACTTCCATTCGGTAGCGCTTGGATCCGTCTTCGGTCTCCCATGACCTTTCCTGCAATCGTCCATCGACCAGTACGGCACTTCCCTTTTTGAGGAACTGACCAGCCGATTCAGCTTGCTTATTAAAGCTAACAATGCGAATAAACAGCGTTTCTTCGCGCCCATCTCCGCCACGTTTGAAAGAAGAATTTATCGCCATATCCATGTTACACAATGCCACACCCTCGGGTGTGTAACGAAGTTCAGGATCACGGGTTAGATTCCCCATGAGGATCACTTTGTTGTACGCTGCCACGAGTCCTCCTCGACCAAATTAACTCAGGAAGCGGCTTCCGCTTCAAGAGTTGCAGTTTTCTCGACTGTTTCCTTCACCGTGGTCAAAAATCTCAACACTGGGGTCTGAATTCTCAGGAAAGCCTCAAGCTTAGAGATTGCCGACGGATCGGATTCGATATCGAGAAGAAAATAAACACCATCATTGAGATCTTTAATCTCATAGGCCAACCTGCGCTTACCCCAGAGCTTTCGATCTACGATCTTTGCGCCGCTCTTAGAGCCAATATCCGCAAGTTTATCGAAGATGATTTGAATTTTGCTCTCATCGATATTCGGGTCGGTCAATACCATCATCTCGTATTGCCGCACTTTACTCATTCTCACTCCTTAGTTTCGCCTGCCTAAAATAGAATAAACCCGATTTCTCAGCCAACCTGAGTTCTCGGGTTTCCAGACAAGCCGGGATTTGGATCCCATCCAAGTAGAAGCGTGTAAATATAGCGGGGGAAGGGGGCTCCGTCAAGAAATATTCAGGTCCGATCCGAACTTGATTCTATAACCCTGGTACTTCCGCAGGTTCAATACTCCGCCTTCAAAGACCAGGTATTGTCCTTTGATTCCCATCAGGCGATCCTCAACGCTTCCAAGTTTCTTCAGGTCGTAGGATTTGACTTTGTCAGGAAATTTCTCCACGGGGTAATGGATTTCTTGGATTTCAGCGTCTGAAAGGACCTTAAACTCAGGTTCATCTTCGCCTTGCAGAAGATCTTTACCCATCTCCTCGATCTTTGAAATGGCTTCCTTGCGTGCGTTTTGTAGAGCTTCCAGGTCCGGTCCCTGCTGTTTGAGCATTTTTTGCCAACTAGTGCGATCGGAAAACCACTCCTTGAGCCGCGCTTCTACCCTGCCCGACGCTCTACGGTTGCGCATCTGTAGAAGGGGTACCGCTGCCACAGCCCCCTGGTCTACCCAGCGGGTAGTCTCATTTCCCTTGCGCGTGATGCCTACCTTTACGTGCGAAGAATAGGACAGGTAGACAAGATGGGGAATGAAACAATGGGACTGGGCGAAACTTTCATCTCTGCAGGTTCCGAGGTGAAAGTGACACTTGTCAGGGCTGAGGATGCAAAAATCGCATTGGGGAAGGGTCTGGGTACATCGAAAGCAGTAACCTTGCTGAAATACTCTCGGGTCAGAACAGTTCAGACAGCGCATTTCGCCCAGGTATTCCAGGCGCAGTACTTTCCCGATTAAGGGATTGAGAAGCACCTTCCCCGAGTCCAGAATCAGCTCATATTCCACCGGACTGGAGAAGGTGGAACGCATCTTATCAAGGATGAAACCTGTCACAATGTCTGCCATGGCAGACATTGTATCTTCCATTCTAAAGGAATGGAAGTAGTAGGAATCAAAGGAAACAAGTGAATTAAGGGAATCAAAGGAATGAAGTTTGATCCCGCCATGTGGGCGGGGTTTGTGGATCCCCTGGTCAAGCCAGAGGATGACGACTCAGGTCGAAATCCTGAGGTAAATTTCCGGGAGCCCCTGGCAACCAAAGGATGACAACCCATCACCAACTATCCCTAGCGAAGCAAGGGATCTCCAGTGACCTTATTATTCCTCTGATTCTATTGATTCTCTTGTTTCCATTGCTTCCTGTCCATG